>Ga0207683_10002841_pt1 | contig 15121 bp, 13 predicted proteins | sample KBSM73metaG_FD_184333 | JGI IMG/M metagenome (GOLD analysis project Ga0207683, IMG submission 184333) | Miscanthus rhizosphere microbial communities from Kellogg Biological Station, Michigan, USA - KBS M7-3 metaG (SPAdes) (version 2) | ecosystem: Host-associated > Plants > Roots > Rhizosphere >... | reverse complement strand
GGCGCGGAGACCGCGTGACTGTTGCGGCGGAGAACTTCGTCCGATGATCCCGATCGAGAAAGTGACGGTCGTCGTCGCGACATACGAGTGGCCAGAGGCGCTCGACGTCGTGCTGCGGGCACTATCGGAGCAGCGAGATCGTCCGGTTGAGGTGATCGTGGCCGACGACGGGTCCGGTGGCGACACCGCTGAAGTTGTCGCGCGCTGGGCGGGCGAGTTGAACACGCGCCACGTATGGCAGCCGCAGGATGGCTTCAGAAAGGCGCGGCTCCTCAACCGTGCGGTTCTGGCCTCCTCCGGCGACTACCTGATCTTCCTCGACGGCGACTGCGTACCCCGCACCGGCTGGGTGAGCTCGATCCGACGCGCTGCCCTGCCGGGATGGTTCGTCGCGAGCAAGCGCCTCCACCTCAGCGAGGGGTTCAGCCGGCGGGTGCTGGAGGGAGCGCGGCCGGTCTGGAGGTGGTCGTCGTTCGACTGGGTCGTCCGGGCCCCGCGCGCGCTCGTCACGTCGCCGCCGATGCAATCAAACCGACCCGGTGTCCTCCTTCCCGTGCGTGACCGGGATCGCCCGTGGCGCTCGGGGGCCGGGAACTTCCAACCACCGTACATGGGGTACGGCTACACCTTCGGTGTGTGGCGGTCGGATCTCGAGGGCGTGAACGGGTTCGACATGCGGCTGTGCGGGTGGGACGGGGAGGACGTCGACATCGCACAGCGACTACTCGCCGTCGGGCTCCGGTGCGGATGGCCCGGCCCGGACGCGTCGGTCCTCCACCTCTGGCATCCGTATCGGAAGCAGCCGGAGCGCGTGTCGCGAGTCGACGCGATCGTCGCCGTCAACGGTCTGAGCCAGCTCGCGTCGGAGCTGGCCTCGACTAGGTGACCGCGAACCGGGTCGGGGCGTCGAAGTCGTCGAGCGATCCGGTGAACCGGTAGCTGCGCTCGGTGAGGGACTTGAGCGAGGCGGGCGAGGAGTACGTCACGGTCGCGAGGACGCGCGCGCGCTCCGTGGCGAAGCCCCCGCGGTGGAAGCCAGACGTGTTGCAGAACACCATCGTCCCCTTGGGCGCCGTGAAGGTACGGATGCCGTCCTCCGGGATCCGCTTCTCGAGCTCGCCGTCGGGCGGGTAGTTCTCGCCGAGCGGGCGCCAGGGCCACGCGTCCGCGTACCGTCCGCCGGGCGCGCTCCCGGGCACGTACTCGAACGGCCCGGTGCCCTCGTCGACATCGACGAGGTAGAGGAACGCCTTGAGGAGGTGCTGGTCGTTGAAGTCGCGGTGCCAGCGCTGCGACGCCTTGCGGTCGGCGTCCGCGGGCTGTGGCACCGAGTACCACAGATCGACGTACTCGAGCTTCGACCAGAGGCCGAGGTACGTGTTCGCGAGGTCGAGCATGCGGTGCGACGCGCAGGTGGCGAACCAGGGGTCGTCGAGACCGAGGTCGACCCCGTAGCTGTTGAGGCGCACGACGAACTCCTTTCCGGCGCGCACGCGCAACGCATCGCGGTCGCCGGCGAGCGCAGCCTCCGTCTCGGCCACGAATGCCTCCGCCTGTCGCTCGACCTCCGACCATGTCTCCGGCTCGGGAAACAGCTCGGAGAACGGCAGGATGCAATAGCCGTCCGCGGTGAGCTCGGCCACGATCCGCTGTTGCGTGGCGTCCAGCTCTGGCGCCGAGCCCGCGAAGTGTCGGCGGCTCGAGCGGTTCGACAGCACACGGTCGTGGAGGGTGTAGGTCGCGCGCACTCCGCGCTTCTCGAGGGCGCTCGCGACGTGGTTGATCCTCGCGGCGAACCGTGTCTTCGTCCGGTGCACGACAGGGCCGTACGCTACCCGAGCCGTGGCGAGCGTCTTCGTCCTCTACCGGGATTCCGCGCTCCGACGGGAGGCGCTGCGGGCGCCCGTGGGGGATCCGTCGCGATACAGCCTGTACGGGCTCGACGAGCTCCGCGCCGGCGGCTTCGAGGCGCGTCACGATCTCGAGTTCGATTTCGAGCCGGATGCACGCAGGCGCGCCGAGGCGCGGTTCCTGGACCGCGCTGTGCGCCTCGGCGGCGGGTACTCGGGGGACTTCGCACGCGTGCTCGCGTCCCTCGACGCCGCGAACGGCGCCGATGTCGTGTTTTCCACCGTGGACACCGTGGGCATCCCGCTGGCGCTTCTCGGAAGGTTCGGACGTGTGCGGAAGCCCGTGGTGTACGCGGCGATCGGCCTCCCCGAGCGCCTCGCACAGCTCCGGGGCGCTCCGGCAAAGCGTCTCTTCGAGGATGCCTTCCGAAAGCTGCACACGATCCTCGCCTACGGCTGGGGCGAGGTCGAGGAGCTTCGGCGCTGGCTCGGCGAGGGGGGCCCGCGGGTCGAGTTCGTCGCGTTCGGCGTCGACGTCGAGCACTTCCGCCCGGACAGCAGTGCGCCGCCGATCGCCGACGTGGTCTCCGTGGGCGCCGATCCGCGACGCGACTTCCCGCTCCTCGTCGAGCTCGCGCATCGGCTGCCGAAGCGCTCGTTTCGGATCGTCGCGTCCGCCGACAACGCGCCAGAGCTCGGTGCTCTGCCCGCGAACGTCGAGCTCGAGACCGACCTTCCCTTTGCTCGCGTGCGCGAACGTCTACTGGGCGCGAGGGTCGTCGTCCTCCCCGTGCGCGAGAACTCCTACTCCGGTGCGACGACGACGCTCCTCCAGGCCATGGCGTGCGCCAGACCCGTCGTGGTCACGCGAACGGCTGCGATCGCCCGTGGCTACCACCTCGAGGACCACGCGAACTGCCGGCTCGTCCAGCCGGGCGACCTCGCACGGCTCGAGCAGGCCGTGATCGGAGTACTGGACGATGCAGCGCGCGCGGAGGCACTCGGGCGGAACGCCCGCGAGACGGTCGAGCGCCATCTCACGTGGTCGACGTACACGAACGAGGTCGGCCGGCTGTTGGGCGCTGCGGCGGCGGCGCGATGACGGCCGGCGGCGCGTACGCCCACGCGCGCAGAGTCGTCTCGCGCGTCGCTCGACGGCTTGGAACAGAGGTCGACGTCATGCGCTCGCGTCGTGGTGGTCGGGCTGATCTCGCCCTCTTCCACGACTTTGCTCCTGCGCCGACAGGGGGAGGGCACCAGTTCCTACGCGCGCTCGTCGCCGAGTTCGAACGCCGCGGGCTGACGGTCGAGCTCGACACGATCTCCCGCGAAACCACGGTCTGCCTCCTCAACTCGTTCAACTTCGACTTCCACCGCCTCCGCCGGCTCGCGCGCGACGACGTCCGCTTCGTCCACCGCGTGGACGGCCCGATCGGCACGTACCGCGGCTTCGACGACGGAACCGACGAACGCATCGCCGCGATCAACGGCGAGCTCGCGGCGGCGACGGTCGTCCAGTCGCGGTACAGCCTCGACGCCCATCGCGACCTCGGCATCGAGCTCGTCGAGCCGCACCTGATCTCGAACACCGTGGATCCTTCGGTCTTCCACCCGCCCGCAGAACGCGAACGGCTCGAGGGAAGACGCATTCGCGTCATCGCCTCGAGCTGGTCGGACAACCCCAACAAGGGCGGAGACGTCCTCGCGTGGCTCGATCGGAATCTCGACCACGAGCGCTACGAGCTGACGTTCGCCGGGCGGTCGGACGAGGTCTTCGAGCACGTCCGCGTCCTCGGCCCGATCGCGACGGAGCCGCTCGCGGCCGAGCTGCGCCGGAGCGACGTGTATCTCGCGCCCAGCCGCAACGATCCGTGCTCGAACGCGCTCCTCGAGGCACTCGCCAGCGGGTTGCCCGCCGTGTACCGCAAGAGCGGGGGCCATCCCGAGCTCGTCGGTGACGCAGGCGTTCCGTTCGACGGGGCCGACGAAGCGGCGGCTGCGCTCGACCGCCTCGTCGCCGAGCTCGATGAGAGGCGCACGGCGATCCGTGTGGCGCGAATCGAGGACGTCGCCGATAGCTACCTCGAGGTGCTGCGCGGATGATGCTCCGCTCGCTCGCCTCGCGGCCCGCGCGGACCGTGATGCGTGCGTACGTCCGCGCCCGGACACGCGCATGGCCGAACAACTCGCGACTGTTCGCGGTGGGAGAGCGGACGGGCTGGTCGGTCGACGAGGACGCGCGCCACCTCGAGGTTACGGCGCAGCGGCTCGGGTACGACGTGGCTCCGTCCGGCTGGGCGCGTTTCGTGGGAAGCCAAGCCGTGTTCCTCACGAGCCACTTCGAGGCGCTGCAGCCGCGCTGGCTCGCCACGTCGCATCGGCTCGGCACGGCCTACCTGCACGGCCGGCCCGGAACTTCCGGGTATCCGGAGTTCGATCGAGCCTACGAGACGCTGCGCGCTTCCCGGGCGCGATTCGCAGCGATCCAGGTGACGCACGACGAGATGCGGGATCTCGTCGTCGCGGCCGGCGTCGAGCCGAGCTCCGTCCACGTCATCCGGATCGGGATCGACCTCGAGAACTTCCCGATCGTCGATGCTGCGCGACGCAAGGCCGCGCGGGAGGCTCTGGGCATCCCCCGCGCCGCATTCGTCGCGGGCTCCTTCCAGAAGGACGGCGTCGGATGGGAAGCCGGGCTCGAGCCGAAGCTCGTGAAGGGCCCCGACGTGCTCGTCGGGGCCCTCGAGCGCGTCGCGGCCGAGGTCGACGACCTGCACGTGCTCCTGACCGGGCCTGCGCGCGGGTACGTCCGGCGCGAGCTCGAGCGACTCGGCATCGCGCACACGCACGTGCTTGCGCAGGATCGCCCGGCGCTCGCTCAGGCGTACCAGGCGCTCGACGTCTACGTCGTCGCGTCGCGTCAGGAGGGAGGGCCGAAGGGGGCTCTCGAGTCGATGGCGTCCGGCGTCCCGCTCGTGACGACCCGAGTCGGTCAGGCTCAGGAGATCGCCGCCGACGGCGAGAGCGCCCTCGTCGTCGACGTCGACGACCCCGACGCCGTCGCGCGGGCAGTCGTGCGTGTCCGCGACGACCGCGCGCTCGTGGCCTCGCTCGCCGCGACCGGGCGCGCCGTCGCGGAGCGCCATGCACACGCCCGACTGGACCCTGCATGGGACGCACTCGTCCGAGATCTGGTGATGCGCGATGGCTGATCTCGAACGTGTCGGCCGCTACGCCCGCGCCGGTGCGCGCTGGGCGCGCCTTCTCACCCGAGGTGCGCCGCAGCCGGGCGTCCGCGTCTTCTACGGGCACGACCGCGTGCCGGGGCCCGGGGAGGCCGTCGCCGGCGGGACGGCGAAGTTCCAGCGGCTCGCTCGGCGCTTTCCGAACCACCCGACGGACTTCTCCCTCCTCTACCTGGGCTCCACGTGGCTGCCGCGGGACCTCGGCGTGCTTCTCCGGTTCGCTCGACGACGCCGTATTCCGCTCCTGGTGAACCAGAACGGGGTGGGCTACCCGGGCTGGGCCGGGGAGGGAACCGAGTCGTTCAACGCCCCGCTTCGGAGGATCCTCTCGGAGGCCGCGCACGTCCTCTACCAGAGCGAGTTCTGCAAGCGCGCCGCGGACGAGTGGGTCGGCCCGGCGGCAGGCACGTGGGAGGTGCTCCACAACGCCGTGGACGTCGATCTGTTCACGCCTGCGGATCGCTCCCCCGAGGACGGTCCTGTGCTCCTTCTCGGCGGCGACCAGTACCAGGCGTACCGGCTCGAGCTCGGGCTCGAGACGCTGGCGGCGGTGCTGACGTCACACCCCGAAGCTCAGCTACTCGTGACCGGTCGGCTCGTCGTCCCGATCGACCGCACGGTCGACCGCCTCGGCCTGCACGGCCGGGTCCACGTCCTCGGGAGGTACACGCAGTCGGAGGCGCCGGCGCTGTTTCGCCGCGCACATCTCCTCCTGCACACGAAGGTCAACGATCCCTGTCCCAGCCTCGTGATCGAGGCGATGGCGGCGGGGCTCCCCGTGGTCTACCCGAGGAGCGGGGGTGTCCCCGAGCTCGTCGGTGCCGACGCAGGGATCGGCGTCCCGCATCCAGACGGGTTCGAGCGTGACGAGCCGCCCTCGCCGGAGGAGCTGGCCGAGGCGGTCGACAAGGTCCTTGCCGACCTACCCGGATTCGCAGCCGCGGCCAGAGCCCGCGCTGTCGCGTGCTTCGCGCTCGAGCCCTGGCTCGACCGTCATGCCGAGCTGTTCGAGCGCTTTGCACCGCGGTAGCCGCGGATGCGACCGCTGAGCGCAGCGAGGTGGTAGCGAGCTCGTTCCCGGTCGCGTCCCACGAGTGAGGCCAGGATGCCCCCGACCGGACGCACGAGCATTCGGGTGACGACTCGCGGCCCGTACCCGTGCTTTCGGAGCAGGTAGCCCACGCTCGCTCCGTCCCGCGCGCCGACCTCCGCGTCGTCGGCTCGGACATCGTGGACGACCACGAGGGAGGGGTCGTACTCGATGCGCGTGCCTCCGCGCACGGCGCGAATGAGGTAGTCGATCTCCTCGCCCGAGCTCCACGGCTCTCCGGAGCCGAGCCCGAGGTGCTCGTCGAACGCGCCGACGCGCTCCACGACCTCGCGCCGCAGGAAGATGGTGAAGGAGATGGTGCGATTCCACAGGTTGTCGCTCGTCAGCATCGCGCCGTCGCTCTTCCACGACGCGGCCGACCGCCCGTCGGGATCGGCGGCGCGGCCGCTGAGCCCATCGAGCATCGCGTCCGAGGCGAATCGGCTTGCGACCCGCGCGAGGAGGCCCGGCGCATAGACACAGTCGTCGTCCGGAAACGCGACGACGTCGGCGTCGACGTGCGCGAGCCCGACGTTCCGCGCCCGTGACAGACCGGGCGCGGAGTGGAGGATCTCGATTCGGAACTCCCGGCCGGCGGTGACCGCGGCGACCCGATCGTCGCTGTTCTGGTCCACGAGGATGACCCGCAACTGCGGATACTCCTGCATCTCCACCGAATCGAGGAACCGGGCCAGCTCGTCTCCCCGCCCGACCGTCGCGACGACGAGATCGAACGACGGGGACTCGGACGACACGGGCCGTAGGCTAGGGGACGCCCGTGCCGAACGCTCCGCTCGTCACCGTGCTCCTCGCCGTTCACGACGGTGAGGACTACCTCCGGCTGGCGCTCGCGAGCGTTCTCGGACAGACCGTGGAAGACCTCGAGCTGCTCGTCGTCGACGACGGATCCACGGACGGCACGCCGACGATCATCTCGGACGTCGCCGATGCGCGGCTCCGCGTCCTCCGCAACGAGGAACGGCTGGGTCTCGCGGCATCGCTGAATCGCGGCCTGGACGAGGCCCGCGGGACGTACATCGCGCGCATGGATGCCGACGACGTCGCCATGCCGAGACGGCTCGAGCGACAGCTCGCCCGCTTGCGGGCAAGCCCGGTGCCGGCGGTCGTCGGGTCGGCCGTGATGGATCTCGACGGGAGGCGCACCGGGACGCTGCACGGGATGCCCGTCGGGACGATCCCTGTGCGCTGGGCTGCACATTTCAGCTCGCCGTTCTTCCATCCGACGGTGCTCGTCGACCGCAGCGTCCTCGAGAGACACGACCTCCGCTACGACGCGGCGTTCGACGAGAGCGAGGACTACGACCTGTGGTCGCGGCTTCTCGAGGTCGCCGACGGAGACAACCTGCCGGAGCCGCTGGTTCTCTACCGCGTCCATCCCGCGCAGGCATCGCAGCGTCGCCGGGACGTCCAGCGCTCGTTTCAGCTCCGCGTCGCGAGCCGTGCGATCGCGGCTGCGGCCCCGGAGCTGACGCCGGAGCAGGTCGGGCTCGCGTGGCGGATCGGCGCGTACGAGCCCGTCGGCGAGGTGGACGTCGACGCCGCGATCCAGGCGTTCCTCTCGTTGCTCGAATCGTTTGAGCGGCGGGTCGGAGGCGGTGTGCGCGGAGCGGCCGCGCGCGCGCTCGTGCGACTCGCCCAACGGCTCCCGCTCGCCCAACGGCTCCGGGTGACCGGGGAGGCGCTCCGCCTCGATCCCGGGCTCCCGACCGACGTTCTCCGCCGGCACGCCGGCGGACGAGCCAGTGAGGTACGCCGTGAGGCCGACGCTTGGCTCGTCCGAATCGCCGGTGACGAGCTGCCGTCCGTCCACGTCGCTGCGGTATTTCCCGAGCCGACGCCGTATCGGGCCCCACTCCTCGACCGGGTTGCGGCTCAGCCCGGGATCGATCTCACGGTCCTCTACGCCGCCGACACCGTCGCGCGGCGGACCTGGCGTGTCGTGCCGAAGCACCGCGCCGTGTTCCTCCGCGGAGTGCGCATTCCGGGGGCGCAGCATGTCCTCCGCCACGACTACCCGGTGACGCCCGGTGTCGTCGGTGCCTTGACGGAGGCGCGGCCGGACGTCGTGGTCGTGTCCGGTTGGAGCACGTTCGCGGCACAGGCTGCGATCACGTGGTGCCGTCTGAAGGACGTGCCGTATCTGCTCGTCGTCGAGAGCCACGACGAAGGGCCGCGCTCCGGCTGGCGGCGAACCCTCAAGGGAACGGTCGTGCCGCCGATCGTCGAGCGGGCCGCCGGGCTACTCGTCACCGGGACCCTTGCGCGTGACTCGGTGATCTCTCGAGGAGCGCATCCAGAGCGCGTGCGCGTCTTCGCGAACACCGTCGACGTCGAGGGGTTCGGCGAGCAGGTCGATCGGCTCGCCGGCACGAGGCCGGAGCTGCGCCGGGCCCTCGGTGGCGACTCCGAGGACGTGATCGTGCTCTCGGTCGCCCGGCTCGCTCCTGAGAAGGGCCTCGCCGGGCTCGTGCGGGCGGTCGCCGCGGCAGAGGACGCCAGACTGCTTCTCGTCGTCGCCGGCGAAGGCGGCGAGCGCGGTGCGCTTCGCGCGCTCGCAGAGGAGCTAGGGGTGCGCCTTCTCCTGACGGGCGACGTGGACTGGGAGCAGATTGTCGAGCTGTATGCCGCAGCCGACGTCTTTGCGCTGCTCTCGGACCGCGAGCCCTGGGCGGTCGTCGTGAACGAGGCGGCGGCATGTGGTCTCCCGCTCGTCCTCTCGGACCGCGTCGGCGCCGCCCACGACCTCCTCCGCGACGGCGAGAACGGCCGCGTGGTCGGCTCCGGCGACGTCGATGTCGCGGCTACGGCACTCCGTGAGCTCGCGTCGGATCCGGAGCGACGGCGAGCGTGGGGCGCCCGCTCGCGCGAGCTCGCGGGCGACTGGGGGTACGGACCGAGCGTGGAGGGATTCCTCGAGGCGGTGCGGGAGGCAGTCTCGGATCGGCGGTAGCCTGATCCCGTGTCCAGACAACGCATTCTCGTCCTCAACCAGTACTACTGGCCCGGCGTCGAGGCGACGGCGCACCTCCTGACGGAGCTCTGCGAGGCGCTCGCCGAGGACTACGACGTCGAGGTGGTAACTGGCGTCCTGCACGGTCACGAGGACGAGCCCCGGGAGATCGAGCACAACGGTGTCCGCGTCACGCGGGTGTCGTCCACGTCCTACGAGCGCTCGGAGCTCGGGCGGCGGGCGGTGAACTACTTTTCGTATCTGGGATCGGCGCTCAGGCAGGCGCTCTCGGGGCCGCACCCCGACCTCGTCGTCTGCATGACCGACCCGCCGATCATCGGCGACCTCGGGGTCCTCGTCGGGAAGCGCGTCGGCGCGCCGGTCCTCGTCATCAGCCAGGACGTCTTCCCGGAGATCGCGACGGAGCTCGACCGGTTGCGCAACCCGGCCGTGATCGGCGTGCTGCGAGGCCTGGTCGGCGCCTACCTCCGGCGCGCCGACCGCATCGTCGCGATCGGCGAGACGATGCGCGAGCGCCTGGAGGCGAAGGGCGCTCCTCCCGAGCGGCTTCGGGTCATCCCGAACTGGGTCGACACGCGTGCGATAACACCGCAGCCGCGGGACAACGAGTGGGCCACGAGGCACGATCTGGTCGGCCGGTTCGTCGCCATGCACTCGGGCAACGTCGGGCACGCACAGGACCTCGACAGCCTCGTACGCGCGGCAACGTTCCTTCGCGACCGCGATGACGTGCGTATCGTCATCGCCGGCTTCGGCGCACGGCACGGCGAGATGGTCGCGCTCGCGGAGCGCCTGGAGGTCACCGAGACGGTGCGGTTCCTTCCGTACCAGAAGCGGCAACGGCTTCCCCTCTCGCTGTCGAGCGCCGACGTCCACGTCATCGGTCTTGCCAAGGGCCTCGCGGGCTACGTGGTTCCGAGCCGGCTGTACGGAGTCCTCTCGGCCGGGCGCGCGGTCGTCGTCGCGGCGGAGGACACGAGCGAGACCGCACGCCTCGTGCGTGAGGTCGGCTGCGGCGTGGTGATCCCGCCGGCGCGGCCCGACCTGCTGGCGCGCACGATTCGCGAGGCGTCGGAAGGCACCTACGACCTCGACGAGATGGGCCGTCGCGGGCGTGCGTACGTCGAGGAGGAGGCAGACCGAGTCGTCGCCATGGAGCGGTACCGCGCCCTCGTTCGCGAGATGCTCGCCGCGTGATCGCGCGTACGACCTTCTGGGGGTCTCTCGGCGCCCTCGCCTGGACGCATGCCGGATATCCGCTCGCGATGAGCGTGCTGGCGCGGATGCGCCCGCGCCCCGTGCGCAAGGCGCAGCAGACTCCGTCGGTCGCGCTCGTGGTGTCGGCGCACAACGAGGAAGCCGTGATTCGCAGGCGGCTCACGAATGCACTCGCGCTCGACTACCCGGCCGAGAGCCTGGAGATCGTGGTCGCGTCCGACGGCTCGACGGATCTCACCGATGCGATCGTCGGCGAGCTGGCAGCAGAGAACCCGCGCGTCGTCCTCATTCAGTGCCCGCGCCAGGGGAAGGTCGCGGCCCAGCACCGTGCGGCGCGCGAGACGTCGAGCGACGTCCTCGCGTTCACCGACGCGAACAGTGAGTGGAGGCCGGAGGCGCTGCGCGAGCTGGTCAGTAACCTCGCGGACGAGGAGGTCGGCTACGTCTGCGGGCAGCTCCGCCTCGAGAGCCCGGACGGCGCGAACATGGAGGGCGCGTACTGGCGGTACGAGATGTGGGTCCGTGAGCAGGAGTCGACCGCAAGCTCGATCACGGCGGGTAACGGTGCCATCTACGCCGTGAAGCGGGAGGCGTACGTGCAGGACGACCCGAGGTTCGGGCACGACTTCGGCTTCCCGTACCTCATGGAGCAGATGGGGAAGCGCGCGGTCTACGAGCCGGCGGCCGTCGCCGTCGAGAAGCCGGCGGCCGAGCCCGAGGACGAGTACGGGCGCAAGGTCCGGACGATCTCGCGCGCCCTCGGCCACATCCTCACCGGCCGCGCGTTCCGCCCGTCGCGCCCCCTGTACACCGCCCAGCTCGTTTCGCACCGCGTGCTGCGCTACTCGACCGGGATCCTCCACGTGGCACTGCTCGTCTCGAACCTGATGCTGATCGCGCGGGCGCCCTTCTACCGGCTCTTCCTCGTGCTCCAGCTCGGCGGCCTCGGCCTCGCCGGCGCGGGCAAGGCGCGGCTCCCGGTGCCCGGAGCGCGGCTTGCCTACTACTACTACGTGGTCACGAAGGCGACGGTCGCGGCGCTGGTCGGGTACCTCCGCTCGGGCACGCCGCAGACGTGGGACAAGGCGAAGGGCACGCGGTGAACCGGGCGGCCGACGTCGCCGTCTCGAGTATTGGCCTCGTGCTCGCGAGCCCGCTCATCGGCCTCGCCGCGCTCGCCACGAAGCTCGAGGACCGCGGCCCCGTGCTCTACCGCCAGACCCGCGTCGGCAAGGACGGGGTCGACTTCGACGTGCTGAAGCTGCGCACGATGGTCGTCGGCGCCGAGCGGCTGGGCGCGGGCTACGCCGTCGATCAGGGAGACCGTCGGATCACGCGAACGGGCCGCATCCTGCGGCGGACCTCGATCGACGAGCTCCCGCAGCTGTGGAACGTGCTGCGTGGCGACATGAGCGTCATCGGCCCACGGCCGACACTGCGCTACCAGGTCGAGCAGTACGACGAGCACCAGCGCCATCGGCTCGACATCAGGCCCGGCCTCACGGGCTGGGCGCAGGTGCACGGTCGCGCGGAGCTTCCCTGGGCCGAGCGCATCGACCTCGACGTCTGGTATGTCGAGAATCGCTCAGCACGGGTGGATCTCGCAATCCTGGCGCGCACGCCGCTCGCGCTCTTCCGCGGTACCTATCGCGGCGCTACGGGTGGGTGGCGGCCCAAGGCGTGACGATGCCCTTTGCGGCAAGCAGCGTGCGGTAGAGCCGGTCGACGTCGTCCACGAGACGCTCGACCGAGTACCGCTCGCGAACGTACAGCCGACCCGACTCGCCGAGCCGTGCGCGTAGCGCGCGGTCGGTCGCGAGCTCAGCGAGCCTCTCCGCCGCGGCGTCGGTATCCCCCGGCTCCACCAGGAAGCCGTCGAGGCCGTCGCGCACGACGTCGGGAATGCCACCGACCCTGGTGGCAACGACCGGCGTGGCGGACGCGAGCGCCTCGATCGCGCTCACCGGAGTTCCTTCGTTGAGGGAGGGGAGGAGAAACGCGTCGAAGAGCCGGTAGTAGCCGGCGATGTCCTCCTGGTATCCGACGAAGAACGTCGACCGCGCGATACCGAGGTCGTGTGCGTGCTGTTCGAGGCGTTCACGGTCGGGGCCGTCCCCGACCATGCAGAGCACCGCGTCGATCCCACGCGCGCGGGTCGCGCGGGCGATCTCGAGGACCGCGCGGGCGTCCTTGACGCCCGTCATACGCCCGACCCAGCCGACGACGAACGCGTCCTCGGGGATTCCGTACAGACTGCGGTAGTCGAGATCGGCGGTGGCGTCGCCGAGTCGCTCGTCGAGCGGGATGCCGAGGCGGATGACCGTGAACTTGTCCCTCGGCGCGATCCGGCTCTCGACGAGTTCGTCGCGCACCTCGGGGCTGACCGCCACCAGGACGTCCGACGCTCGCGCGAGATTGCGCTCGACCTGGCGGAAAAACGCCGTTCGCCCCGCACCGAAGTAGCCCTTCAGGACGTGCCCGTGGAACGTGTGCACGATGATCGGCGGACGGGCCCTGCCGGCCACGAGGGCGGCTGCACGGGCGAGGGCTCCTGCCTTGGCGGTGTGTGTGTGCAGGATGTGGGGCCGTTCCTCGCGCATGATCGCGGTGAGGCGGCGGATCGACTTCGCGTCGTACAGCGGGGCGACCTCGCGTTGGATCTCCGGGACGTTGACGACCGAGACGCCGAGCCGCTCCGCGACGTACGCCATGGAGTCCTCACCGCGCGCAAGGCTTCCTGCGACGAGGGTCGTGTGGTACCCACGGGCCTCGAGTCCGGCGGCGAGGTTGGACACGTGGATCGCAGGCCCGCCCATGTTGAGCCGCGCGATGACACGCAGGATGCGGATCGGCCCAGGCACGCGCTGACCTTAGCGCCGTGGGTTCCGAGTCCTCCGAGTACGCTCTCGCGTCGATGATCGTGATGCTCACGTCAGTCGGCCAGCGGGTCGACATCGCGCGTGCGTTCCGCGCTGCCGGCGCGGTGACGCTCGGGGTCGACGCCGATCCCCTCGCGCCCGCGCTCTACCACTGCGACCGCCGCGTCATCGTCCCGCGGATCGCGGATCCCGAGTACGTCCCGACCCTCGCGGCTCTGCGGGAGGAGCACGAGGTCGGCCTCGTCGTCCCGCTGAACGATCTCGATTTCCCCGTCCTTGCCCGGGAGCGCGACCGACTTAGGCCGGCGCTCGTGCTCCTCCCGGACATCGAAGCCTCGGCGCGGATGTCGGACAAGCTCGAGGCCCATCGCTTTTTCGTCGCGAGCGGGATCCCGTCGCCCCGGAGCTGGGCGCCCGAGGACGTCCCCGACGACGCGCGCTACCCGGTGCTCGTAAAGGCGCGCGAGGGCTTCGGCTCTCGCAACATTCACCGCGCCGCCGACGCCGACGAGCTCGCGTTCTTCCTTCGCTACGCAGGCGTGCCGTCATTCGTGCAGGAGGCCTGCCTCGGCGAGGAGTTCTCGATCGACGTCTTCTCCGACATGGACGGTCGCGTCCTGAACGCAATCCCGCGCACCATGGTCCTCTCGAAGGGCGGCGAGTCGATCAAGGGGGTCTCCATCAAGGACACCGAGCTCATCGAGCACGGCGCGCGCGTCGCGGAGATCGTCGGCGTCAAGGGGCCCGCGAACGTCCAGTGCTTCCGCGAGCCGGACGGCTCGTTGCCGGTGACCGACGTCAACACGCGCTTCGGTGGCGGCTTCCCGGTCCCGCTGGCCGCGGGGGGCCGCTACCCCGAGCTCGCGCTCGCTCTCGCGCGCGGCGAGAAGCCCGAGCCGCGCCTCGGGGACTTCACCGAGGGCGTCGCGATGACGCGCTACTTCTCCGAGGTCTGCCTGACGCCCGACCACGACGGCACTCTCCGGCCGATCCTGCCGCTGGCCTAGCATTCCCGGGCCATGCGCTACCTCGTCACCGGCGCGGCCGGGTTCATCGGGTCGCAGCTCCTGCGAACGCTCCTCGCGCGCGGCCACGATGCGACCGGGTGGGACGCCTACACGGACTACTACGACCCGGCGCTCAAGGTGGAGAACGCGCGCGAGCTCCCGGTGAGGCGCCTGGACGTCGCGGAGGACGACCTCGACCTCGCCGGCCTCGACGGCGTGTTCCATCTCGCGGGTCAGCCCGGCGTCCTCAGCTTCGGCGACGTCTTCCCGGTCTATGTCCGGCAGAACATTCTGGCGAGCCGACGGCTCTTCGAGGAGGCGGCGGCGGCGAGGACGCGGGTCGTTTTCGCCTCGTCGTCCTCGATCTACGGGGACGCCGCGGCGTACCCGACGCCCGAGGAGACGATCCCACGGCCGCTGTCGCCGTACGGGATCACGAAGCTCGCCTGCGAGCATCTCGCGCGCGCATACGGGATCGAATTCGGGCTCGACGTCGCCACCGTGCGCTATTTCACGATCTACGGGCCGCGCCAGCGGCCCGACATGGCGTTCACGAGAATGGTGACTCACCTCGCCGAAGGGCGGCCGTTCGACCTGTACGGCGACGGATCGCAGTCGCGGAGCTTCACATACGTCGACGACGCGGTCGAGGCCACGATCGCGGCGATGGAGCGCGCCACGGGCGGGGCGACATACAACGTCGGAGGTGGAGCCGAGGTCACGATGCTCGAGGCGATCGAGGCGCTCGGGCGGGTCTCGGGCCGCCGACTCGAGATCGTCCGCCACCCTCGGCGTGAGGGCGACGCGGCCCGCACCGCGGCCGACACGACCCGTATCCGC
>Ga0207683_10002840_pt1 | contig 15126 bp, 13 predicted proteins | sample KBSM73metaG_FD_184333 | JGI IMG/M metagenome (GOLD analysis project Ga0207683, IMG submission 184333) | Miscanthus rhizosphere microbial communities from Kellogg Biological Station, Michigan, USA - KBS M7-3 metaG (SPAdes) (version 2) | ecosystem: Host-associated > Plants > Roots > Rhizosphere >... | reverse complement strand
CGCTGGTACCAGTGGGACCCCACGAAGTGGCTCATCGCTCTGCTGGGAATGACCGGCCTCGCCCGCGACCTGAAGCGGACGCCCGATTCGGTCATCGAGAAGACGCGTTTCCGGATCCGAGCGGAGACGGAAGAGCGCCGGCGCCAGGCCGAGGTTGCGGCGCACGCCGCCGCGAGAAGTTCCATCGCGGAATCGCCCGAAGGAGCGATGCAGGCCACGCAGTAGGACGTACGTCCGAGCCGTGCGCGGAAGGCTCGTCTTCAAACGCTCCATCGAGTCGGCGTCGACCTCTTCACGATCGATCGTCGAGACATCCCAAGTCGATCGAAACCAGCTATTGGACAGCGTCGCGGCCCCCGCACATGCTGTCGACGCGAACCGGGCGACACGAGTCACCCGCGGTCGCACCGTCGATGTGTTTGTCGGTTGGAAGTGGTCTTAGACAAAGGGGGATTCATCATGGCGGACGAGAATCGCGACCTTGCGGGAAATCCGGCTTCTCATCCGGTCGGCACCGGACTGGGAGCCGCTGGCGGCGCGGCGACCGGCGCGGTGGCGGGCGCAGCGCTGGCGGGTCCGGTCGGCGCGGCCGTCGGAGCCGCAGTCGGAGGCGTGGTCGGAGCCGCAGCGGGACACAAAGTCGCTGAGGCGGCCGAGCCGACTGGAGAGACGGGATCTCAGCCGGTTGCGACCGGAGTCGGAACCGCCGGCGGCGCGGCGACCGGCGCGGTTGCGGGCGCGGCGCTGGCTGGTCCGGTCGGCGCGGCCGTCGGAGCCGCAGTCGGAGGAGCGGCCGGTGCTGCGGCCGGACACACGGCGGGCGAAGCCGTCCATCCGACGCCGAAAGCGCTCTGAAGCCAATGACCGAATGAAGGGTTCCCTTGGGGTCGGTCGCCAGGTGGTGACTGACCCCAGGAGCCTTCACGGGATCTCCACGGGCCACAGGCAGTGTTGGCCGAGGCATTCATACCCCCTCCCTCGCCATCCTTCGTGCCCGATCCTTGCCGAACGCCGGCGAGCATCGATCCATCGCTCGAACGTCTGAAACCCATCGAATCAAACTATCGATGGCGGTCGCACCTCGGCGGTACTGTCGAGTCAGCGATGTCACAAGCGGGTCCTCGGGTCCCATCTCGTCCGGGTGGCGGGCCGGGGGTGACCGGCGCCGAAGTCCGGCGCACGCGAAAAAGTCACTCCGGCGGCCGTCGGAGCGAGGACAAGGTCCGCTCGACGGCGCTTCTCATGGACGAGCTCACGACGCTCGATGCCATGGACACGATGCTGGCACGAACGGACCGGATGATCGCCATCTTCGGTCATGACCTCCGAGGTCTTCTCAACGCCCTGACCGTCAACGCGGAGCTCTTCCTGCGGCGAGACGACGAGGGGGCCGTCGAAAGCGCGCGGAACGTTCGGCTCACCATCGGCCGCATGGACCAGTTGATTACGAGTCTCCTCGACCTGGTCAGGGTCAAGACCAACAGGCTCGAGGTCGTGCTCCGGCCCGTGGACGCCGCCGAGCTCCTGCGGGAGGCCGCCGAGATCTTTCGGCCGCTCGCCAGAGCCAGATCTCTCACCCTGACGCTCGCCATTCCCGACGCCCCCCTCCCGGCGACGGCTGATCACGCCCGCATATTTCAGGTGCTTTCGAATCTCCTTTCCAACGCGATCAAGTTCAGCCCGGAGAACGGCCGGATCGCCGTCCAGGCGACGACGTCCGGCAGCGACCTCGAGATCGCCGTGCAAGACGATGGGCCCGGAATCCCCGAGCGCGACCTGGACCGTGTGTTCGAGGGCTTCTGCCAGCTCCGGGACTCGGACGCCCGCGGCCTCGGGCTCGGGCTCTACATCTCGCGGGCGATCATCGAGGCGCACGGCGGAAGAATCTGGGCGACGAGCCGCCCGGGAGCGGGAAGCACATTCGCCTTCACGATTCCGGAATCGCCGTCGGAGCGCGCCTCCGCAGGGCCGACGGTCGGAGCCGCACGCATCGCGATGGCCTGACGCGGGGTTCCGCTCCGATCGCTCGCGACGCGGAACTCGATCAAAACAAACGATTGGACCGCGCGCAGCGGGCCGAACAGGATGACGGTCCGGCGACCCCCACCCGAAGAATGACGCAAACGCATCAAGCCGGGTCACCGTGTACAGCGAATAGTTCTTTTCGGAGAAACTATGACGACGAGAGAGACGCGGGCGCGGATTCTGCGGGTCGTCCTTCCTCTCCTTCTGTTGCTCTTCTCGGCTCCCGGCTTCGCCGGTGAGCTGATCTTTGCGCAGAGCGTGGACGGGCAGGCGGCCTACGGACCGAGCAGTCGCGCCCCGGGGGGGCCCGCCAACGCCGAGATCGCCGACGACTTCAACCTCTCCGCCTCGGTGGACCGCATCGTCGCCTACGGTTTCCTGTGGGGCCCGACGGACGATTTCACCGGCGTGTACGTCCGGTTCTACGCGTTCGGAGCGGGCGGCGCACCGGGCGCGCTGCAATCCGAGTCGTTCCTCGCGGCGGGCGACCCGAATCTCGTCAATGGACTGGACTCCGGCGGCGTCCTGGACATCACTCTCCCGGCGCCGTTTTCCGCCACGGGCCAGCACTTCGTCTCCGTGCAACCGGTTCTGACGACCTCGTGGTATCGGTGGAGCTCGAGCACGAACGCCCCCCACGGGTCGCCGTTCTACTTCCGCGATCCCGGCACCGGCGTTCCGGACTGGCAGCAGAGCGACGGCTTGAATCCCAATTCGAACGCGGACGTCGCCTTCGAGCTCTATGGGACCGTGACGGGAGCGGGTCACATCGACGGCCTCTCCGCAGACACGCTGCCGCGCAGCGGGTACCTCGAGATCTTGGGCTCGAATTTCGGCGGCGGCGGCCAGGTGCGGATCGACGGACTCGCGGCCCCGGTCGCGGACTGGACCAGCAATCGCATCGTCGCCTACGTGCCGGAAGCCGCAGGGCTGTCGTCCGTGCCCGTGCAAGTGACCAATGCCTCGGGACAGGCCTCGAACTCCCTGTCCATGATCGTCACCAACCGCGTGGCGGACGGCCGCGTTCGCTGGCGCTTCCGTATGAACGGACCGTATTCGGAGGTCCGCCCCGTCATCGGCGGCGACGGCACGATCTACGCCATCGACGCCTTCCAGCATCTCTACGCGGTCACGCCCGATGGCGCCCTGAAGTGGCTCGTCCGGGGCGCGGGCGACAAGGGAGTGGCGGTCGGGACGGATGGCTCGGTCTACGTCGGTTCCGAGGGCGCGATCCGCGCCTTCAACTCCGACGGATCCGACAAGTGGACCTTCCTCGAGGACCCGTACGCGTTCATTCTCGTCGGCGTCTCTGTCGGGCCGGACGGGAACATCTATGCCGTCGCCACGGAGGGCATGGGCGTCTTCTCGCTGACCCCGGCCGGTGAGCTGCGATGGCAGGTGCCCGAACCGTACTCGCGCCTGATCGTTGACTACAACGAGATCGCGTTCGGATCGAATGGAGACGTCGGCCAGCTGTACTTCTACGCGAACAGACACCTTCGCGCATTGACGCTGGACGGGACGCCGGTGTTCGAGATCCCGGGCGGCCTGGCGGCGCTCGAGCCGGCGAGGAGCCCAGCCATCGGCCCGGATGGCAGCGTTCACACCGACCTGGACGTGTATGCGCCCGATGGCCACCTCCTGTGGTCCTTCGCGACGCCCGATCCCTACAACGTCTTCACGAACCCGGACGTCGGCTCCGACGGCGTTCACTACTTCGGCCAGAACCTCTCCCAGCTCTTCGCCCTGAATCCCGACGGCTCGCAGCGCTGGCACGTCACGTTCACCGACTACCTTCAGGGTCCCGTCGTCGACCCCCTCAATTCGCAGCTGGTCATGGGCGGAGCCAATACCGGCGATCAGCCGGGTTTCATCCTTTCGACAGCGGCGGCGGACGGGCAGGAGCTATGGCGCGTCACGCTGCCGATCGAAGACCCGACGGTGTGGAACCCCTGGATCGGGATGTTTGGCTTCAACCAATTCGTAACCAGCCGCGCGCGCTTTGCGAGCGACGGGCTGACGGCCTATCTCGTGACCGGTACGGCGACGGGCGACAATGCCACGAGCAAATCCTTCGTTTATGCGCTGGACGCGAGCCTGGGCGCTCCGCCTCCTCCGCCGCCTCCCGTGCCCGACATTCTCACGATCACGCCGCCTTCCGGTCCCTCCGGCGGCGGCGGTGCAATGGCGATCGAAGGCTCGGGCTACGTCGCGGGTGCGACCGTCACGATCGGCGGATCGCCGGCCCCGGCCTCGGTGCTCGATGCGACCACGATCAGCGCCGCCTCGCCCGCGCTTTCGCCGGGAACGCTCAACGACCTGACGGTGACGAACCCGGATGCGTCCTTCAGCACGGTTCAGAACGCCTGGCTTTCGGACTTCCTCGACGTGGCGCAGTCGGACGCCTTCCATCCCCATGTCGAGAAGATCTTCCGCCATGGAATCACTGCGGGGTGCGGAAGCGGCCTCTTCTGCCGCGACGGCCTCGTCTCCAGGGCTCAGATGGCGGTCTTCCTGCTCAAGGCCGCGTACGGCAGCGCCTACACGCCGCCCTCCTGCACGGGGGTCTTCGCGGACGTGCCGTGCCTGCCGACACCCGCGTTCGCCGCCGGCTGGATCGAGGAGCTCGCGGCCGAAGGGATCACCGGCGGATGCGGCGGCGGAAATTTCTGCCCGACCGAGCCCGTCTCACGTGCCCAGATGGCGGTGTTGCTGCTCAAGAGCGAGCACGGCCCCGCCTACGCCCCCCCCTCGTGCACCGGCGTCTTCGCCGACGTGGCCTGCCCGGGCGTCTTTGCCGGCTGGATCGAGCAGCTCGCGGCCGAGGGAATCACCGGCGGATGCGGTGCCGGTAACTACTGCCCCGACAGTCCCAGCACTCGCGGCCAGATGGCGGTATTCCTGACCAAGGCGTTTCACCTGCCGTAGCGGCCACGAGGATGCGGCGCAGGAGGCCCGCGATGCGCGCTCGAGCCGGGAAAAAGAGGAGCGCCCGGCAAGCTCAGGAGCAACAGGACTGGCGCGGCAGACCGGCGGCTTCGAGGGCCTTGTTGAGAGTCGGAAGCTCGGCCTCCAGAAACGTCCTCCAGCGCGAGAGTCCCTTCCCGACGTCCTCTCGACGGCGTTCGAACCCCGCCACGGCGTCCGGCGTCGGCGCGACGTCCGCGCTCTCGACGGACCGCTGGAACCTCGCCATTTCCGACGACAGGCGCCGCAGGTTCGTGGTCTCGGCTTCGCTTTCGTCGAACTCCTCGTCGGAACCGACCGGCGGACCCGCGGCGAGATCGAGGCCTCTCAGGAACGCCTCGACCGCCTCCCGCGCCGCTCCCGTGGCCTTCGCGCGAAGCGCCGTGACCCGCTCGCGAAGGCCGTGAGCGCCGGTGAGCGCCGTGGCCAGGCGCACTCTCTCCGCCTCCACCCGTTTCGCGAGCTCGAACTCCCGGCGAAGATCGTCGTCCGTCGAGGAGATCCGCGGGTCCCTGGCGACGACGAGGGGTCGCGTGACGGTCTGCCCGTTCGCCACGAGGCGGACCTGGTAACGCCCCGGCGGCGCCCAGACGCCGCGGGAGGGCTCCTCGCGCCGTGAGCGCGGCAGCTCCTTCGCCGCCGCGTACCGGAGATCCCAGACGAAGCGGTGCATTCCCGCCGCGGCCGACGGAACGTCCGCCTCGCCGATCCAGTCCGGTGTCACATGGATCCTCTGCAGATCGGGCCCCTCGACCTTCTCGTCGCTCGCGTAGCGCCGGACGAGCTGTCCGCCCGCATCGAGGATCTCCAGGACGACGGGGGAGGGCGAGGTCGATTTCAGGACGTAGTCGAGTGTCGCCCCGCGAGGGGGATTCGCCGCCTTCGGCTCGTCCTTCGGTTCGGGCGTTCCCTGGAACGGCGCCGGATTCAGGCGGATCGCCGTGCGCGGCTCGAACAGCCAGACCGCGGCGGCGGCGACCTTCGCGTCCATCTGGCGCAGCGGAGTCAAGTCGTCGAGCACCCAGAACGACCGGCCGTGGGTCGCGGCGACGAGATCGCCGCGGCGCACGGACAGGTCGCGAACCGAGCAGTTGGGCATGTTCGCCTGAAGCGGTTGCCAGTGGTCGCCGTCGTCGAAGGAGACGAAGACTCCCGTCTCGGTTCCGGCGTAGAGCAGCCCGCGGCGCTCCGGATCCTCGCGGACGACGTTGACGTAGCTTCCGTCCGGGATGCTGCCGGCGATCGAGTCCCACGTCTTCCCGCCGTCGCGCGTCCGCAGCACGTACGCGCGAACGTCGTCGAGCCGGTGCCGGTCGACCGCGACGAACGCGGTCTCGGGATCGAAGTGCGAGGCCTCGATCACGCCGATCTTCGACCAGGCCGTCAGGTCTTTCGGCGTGACGTTCTCCCAGTTCTTCCCGCCGTCCCGCGTCCGCCAGATGAACCCGTCGTCCGTGCCGCACCAGACCAGCTCCGCGCGCAGGCCGGAGGGCGCGATCGCGTAGATGACGCCGCGCCGCGGGCCCTTCACGGCGCTGTCCTGCGCCGTCACGGAGTCGACCGTGCCCGGCACCTCCGGCGCCTCGCGCGTGAGGTCCGGGCTGACCTTCTCCCAGTGCCGGCCGGCGTCCGTCGTCCGGAAGAGGAACTGGTTGCCGTAGTAGAGCGTGTGCGGGTTGGCCGGCGAGAAGGCGAGCGGCAGGGTCCACTCGCTGCGGTAGTCGCCGGGGTAAGCCAGGGTGGGATCGACGTCCTGCTCCTGCAGCGTCTTCCAGTCGAAGCGTCCCACGCTGCCTCCGAAGACGACGTCGGGGTCGAGCGGGTCGGGCGCGATGTACCCGTTCTCGCCGCCGACCGCGATGGGGCGCCAGTCGCGCTGCGTCACGGCCCCGTAGTCGGTGCGCGACGGCGTCGCGGCCGCTCCGCTGTCCTGCTGAGCGCCGTAGATCCAGTATGGAACGCGATCGTCGGTCGCGACATGGTAGAACTGGCCGGTCGGCTGGTTGTACCAGGAGCTCCACGTGCGGCCCGCGTCCACGCTGACCACCGCGCCCTGATCGCTGCCGAGGATCATCCGCCGCGATTCGGACGGATCGATCCAGAGCTGGTGATAGTCGTCGCCGCCGGGCGCGCCCTTGAGCGGCTCGAACGTCTTACCCGCGTCGGTCGACTTGTACAGCGCCGTGTCGCACGCGTAGACGACGTCCGCGTTGCCCGGATCGACGGTGATCCCGGCGAAGTACCAGCCGCGCTCCCAGATGCGCCGGTCCCCGCTCGCGAGCCGCCAGCGAACGCCGGTGTCGTCGGACGCGTACAGGCCGCCCGCCTTCGCGTCCACCATCGCGTAGACGCGCCCGCGCACGCTCGGAGCGAACGCGAGACGGATGCGGCCGAGCTTCTCCGAGGGCAGGCCCTCGGTGACCGGCTTCCACGTGTCGCCGCCGTCCGTCGAGCGGTAGAGACCGCTGCCCGGGCCGTTCGAGGGCGGGTAGACGTTCCAGGGCGGCCGGCGCGTCTGCCAGAGCGCGGCGAGGATCGTCCGCGAGTCGCGAGGATCGAAGGCGAGATCGATCGCGCCGGTGTTCTCGTCGTGGAAGAGGACGCGGGACCACGTCTTTCCGCCGTCCCGGGAGCGAAAGACGCCGCGCTCCGGGTTGGGACCGTACGCATGGCCGAGCGCCGCGACGAATACGAGATTCGGGTCCTTCGGGTCCACCAGGATTTTTCCGATCTGCCGTGTGTCCGGGAGCCCCAGGCGCTGCCAGGTCCGGCCGCCGTCGGCGGACCTGTACATGCCGTTGCCGTACGAGATGTCCGAGCGCATGTCGGCCTCGCCGGATCCGACGTAGAGCACGTCCGGGCTCGAGGGCGCCACGGCGATCGCTCCGATCGACGCGATCGGCTGTCCGTCGAAGACCGGCTCCCACGTCCGGCCCGCGTTGTCGGTGCGCCAGACGCCGCCGCCCACCGACCCGAAGTAGAAACGGTCGGGCTCACCCGGAACACCCGTCACCGTGAGGACGCGCCCGCCGCGGAACGGCCCCACCATCCGCCATGGATTGGCCGGGAGGGGCATCGCCTCGGACGTCTGCGGAATGAGCGGACGCGCCGCGCCGGCGAGACACACGATGGTCAGCAGACTTCGCAGCAACTTCATGCGCCCCACCCCCGGGCGGAAATATATGCGCGCGCGGCACGCGCCCGAACGGACCGGGCATATCCTTCACGGCGTCGGACATTCGCGGACACAATTCCAATCGGAGGCGGACCATGAAACGAATCGTCGTCGCGATCGCCGCTTTGCTTCTCGCTGCCGGACAGGCGTCGAGCCAGAACCCGCCGCCGCCCAGCGGCGCCAGCGCGGGCAGCATGTCGAAGGCGCTCGGCCTGACCGTGTTCCCGTCGAAGAGCCAGACGGCGGAACAGCAGCAGAAGGACGAGTCCGAGTGCTACACGTGGGCGAAGGGGCAGACCCACTACGACCCGGCCGCCCCGCCGCCGACGCCCACCGCCGTCGCCGCCGCCAAGCAGAAGGGCGGCGCCGCGCGGGGCGCCGCGAGGGGAGCGGCCGCCGGCGCGGCGGTCGGAGGAGCAGCGGGAGACGCGGGAACGGGGGCCGCGGCGGGCGCGACCGCGGGCGCGATCAAGGGCCGCCGCCAGCAGAAAGCGAACGAGCAGCAGGCCACCCAGCAGGCCCAGGCCAACCAGGCGGCCGCCGCCGCGGGGCCGCACGAGCAGTACAAGAAGGCCTTCGCGACGTGCCTCCAGGGGAAGGGCTACACGGTCAACTAGCTGCCGGGACCCCGGCGTTCAGGAGCTCATCCGCCGGACGTACGCGACGAGGTCCGCGAGGCCGTGGCCCGAGGCGTCCGGAGGAAGGCCCAGAATTTCCCGGGGCTGATCGAGGCGGTTCACCCAGAACGTCGGGTAGCCGAACCACTTCGCGCCCGCGGCGTCCCAGCCGGCGAACGCCGCGAAGAGGATGCGCTCGCGAGGAATGCCGAGCACATCGGCGCCCATCGCGTAGGCGCGCGGATCGGGCTTGTACGTCCTGAGGGCGTCGGTGCTCAGGACGTGCTCGAAGACCGCGGTGAGTCCCGCCTCGCGGAGGCCGTTTCTCAGCATGTCGGGCGTCATGTTCGAGAGGATCGAAAGCCGCAGGCCGCTCTCCTTGAGCGCGATCAGGCACGGCTCGACGTCGGGCCAGACGGGGAGTGCCAGGTACACGTTCATCAGCCGATCGCGAAACGGCGCCGTCAGCTCGAGCCGCTGCTCGGCGGCCGCGAACGTCAGCGCATCGGAGGTCGCTTCCCGAAAGTCGGTATAGCGGCCGCCGAGAGCGCGCAGCCACTGGTACTCGAACTGGCGTGTCCGCCAGCTTCGGACGAGGTCCGCTCCGCGGCCGGGGAAGATCTCCTCGGCCACGCGGGAGACGCCGCGGGGATCGAAGATCGGAAACCCGTCGAACATGACCGCGGCGAACCGGGTGCTGCCGTTTGTCTCGCGGGGCGCCGGACTCTTCGGCCGCGGGCGGCGTGTCGGAGACAGCACCGCCGCGGCGCTTCCGACCGTGAGTCGAAGAAACTCGGAGCGGGTCATCGTCGGCTCCTCTCGCGAAACGCGGGCCGCCTCGCGGCGGCCCGCAGAACCCTTGCTCCCGATGTCACTGGACCTGAACGACGCCGGTCATCGACGAGCCGTGAGGGATGCAGTGATAGGCAAACGTGCCCGCCTGGTTGAAGGTCCTCGAGAAGGTCATGCCCGAGCCCGTTCCCGAGTCCCACAGTCCGTCGGGGCGGCAACCGCCCTGGCACGAGCCCGACGTCGTCGAGTGGGATCCCCCGACCCAGACCCAGCGAACCGTGTCCCCGACGTGGATCGTCGTGGTGCTGTTGCCGCTCAGCTGATCCACGAACCGCAGGCCGCCCTGGCCGACGTTGACGACGACGGTCTGTGCCGCCTGGGGCGTCGGCGTCGGAGTCGGCGCGGGGGTCGCGGTCCGAGTGGGCGTCGGGCTGGGCACGTCCTGCGGCGCCGGGGTCGGCACGTATCCCGGAGGAGCCGCCTTGTCCTCGCTGCCGATGACCAGGAACGGGTCGGTCGTCTCGTTGTCGATCACGGTCGCGAAGCTGAACAGGTTGCCGCTGCCCCGTACGACGATGACGGCGTCGTCGATCGCCTGCGCCGGCCGGCCGATCGCCGCGAACACGTTGTTGATCTGAACTCCCGAGTGCGCCGCGATCTGCCTCGTCTGCGTTCCGAGGATCTCGCCGCGGGCGTTGAACACGTCGAACACGGCGCTGACCGCCGCGTCGCCGCCGTTGAACGCGCCGGCGTTGGTCCGGAACCCGCGCCCCGCTCCGCCGTTGGCGATCTGGCCCAGGAACGTCGTCGCGCGCGCCGCCGAGTCGGGGACTCCCTGGACCAGCATCCCGACGGTCGGAGTCGGCGCCGTGGAGTAGAGCCGGCTCGTGACCCCGACGTCCGCCGCGGTTCCACCCGCCGTCACCTCGAGCTCGACCGCGCCCGCGGAGTTGGGCGCCGCGAACGCGTTCGCGACGACGTCGTTGAATGCGACGGACTGCCGCGGCGGAAGACTGATGTCGATGGGATGCGTGCCGGCGACGCACGCGCCGATGAAGCACCGATAGGTCGCCGTGAGGGTGACCGTCGAATCGTAGGACGTGTTGAAGACCCGAACGTCCGAGAAGAACGGCGCAGCGCCGACGATCGACGCGACGGTGGGAATCGTCACGCGATTGGGATCGTCGAGCGCGGCGGCTGCCGGTATGACGACAGCGAACAACGTGGCGGCGATCCAGAGCTTCTTCATGGTGTGCCTCCTCGCTTGGTCTACGCCGAGGATCGCGCGCACGTTGCGCGCGAAGCGCATTCCTAAGCGCGCGCTCAGATGTGAAGAACTTCTAAATCGGGAATTCGCGCGAGAGCGTCGGCGCGTGGCGACGACGGCGCGCCGATGCCATTAAGGCGATCTAAGAACGGAGAGTTCGCGCGGCCGCGCCGGTAGGCTGCGCAGCCTGCATAGGAGGACATCAATCATGGATTCCGTCGAGGAGGTTCGAGTCCCGTCCGTCGATCCACAGAAGCTGGATGCGTTTCTCGGCCGCGCCGTCAACGACATGGGTGCCGCGATGAGCGGTCTCCTGGTGGTGATGGGAGACCGGCTCGGTCTCTACAAGGCGATGGCCGGCGCCGGTCCGGTGACGCCCGCGGCTCTGGCCAAGAGAACGCGCACGGCGGAGCCGCAGGTGCGTGAGTGGCTGAACGCACAGGCGACGTGCGGGTATGTGACATACGACCCGGAATCGCAGAGCTACACGCTGCCGGACGAGCAGGCGTTCTGTTTCGCGAACGAGGACAGCCCGGCGTTTCTCCCGGGGTTCTTCGAGCTCGCGATGGCCTGCTACAAGAACGAGACGAACATCACCGAGGCGTTTCGCGGCGGCACGGGACTGGGATGGCACGAGCACCATCCGGATCTCTTCGCGGGGACGTACCGGTTCTTCCGCCCCGGTTACAACGCGAACCTGATCAACGCCTGGATCCCGTCGATGGAGGGGCTCGACGCCAGGCTGAAAGCGGGCGCCCACGTCGCCGACGTCGGCTGCGGCCACGGGTCGTCGACCGTGATCCTGGCGCAGGCCTATCCGAAGTCGACCTTCATCGGCTTCGACTACCACGCCGCGTCGATCGACGCCGCTCGCCGCAACGCGGCCGCGGCGGGCGTCGAGGACCGGGTGACGTTCGAGGTCGCTCGCGCCCAGGATTATCCCGGCAGGGATTACGACGCGGTGTTCTTCTTCGACTGCCTGCACGACATGGGCGATCCCGTCGGAGCCGCGCGGCACGTTCGCGAGACGCTGACCCCGCAGGGCACCTGGATGCTCGTCGAGCCCTTTGCCAACGACCGCGTGGAGGACAACCTCAATCCGGTCGGCCGCATCTACTACTCGGCGTCCGCGGTCATCTGCACGCCCGCCTCTCTCTCGCAGGAGGGGGCGGCCGGTCTCGGCGCGCAGGCGGGCGAGGCGCGGCTGCGCGACGTCGCGACGCGCGCGGGGTTCCGGACGTTCCGCCGCGCGACCGAGACGCCGTTCAACCTGATCTTCGAGGGTCGTCCGTAACGAGGTCGTTTCGGCATGCGAGACGCCGGGCGCGAGCCCGGCGTCTCCTTTTGAAGGGCAGGCCGGCGGGCGCCGGGTGAGCCCGGCGTCACGAGTGTGCACGCGCGACGAGGCCGACGGCGCCTGCCGCCGGTTTGCGATGCGCGCGGGCGCGCGCGATGATGGCGTCGACCGACAAAGGACCGGGCCCGACGATCATCAGATACAGCACGCTCATGAGCTGCGCCCACTCCGACCGGATCTCGTGCAGCACGGCCCAGGCGCCGATCTTCGGAGGCGACGGCGGCAAAGGGAGAGGCGAGGTTCCGAGATACAGCGAGATCTTGGTGGACAGCATCGCGACCAGCATCTCGACCACGAAGGGAATGGAGATGGCGCGCGTGAGGAACCCGGACAGCAGGAGCAGGCCTCCAACGATCTCGAGGACCGCGACGAAGAACGCGGCCGGGCCGGGGAACGGGATTCCGAGTTTGGTGAAGCGGCCGACGCCCTGGTTCGTGTACACGAACTTGAGAATGCCTTCCCAGAGAAAGACGCTCCCTGCCATCATGCGGACCAGAATCGTCGAGCGCGGCGCTTCCTCCGTCCCGGAAAAGATCCAATCGACGAGCCGTTTCATACTGACCTCCTGCTTCCTTTCGATGTGCCGGCACGCGGCATCGCGTGCTTCACCGTTTCGACTCCCTCGCGCCGTGATCTATTCCGGCGCGTCGCCGAGCGGCTGGCGGAATAAAAGAAGCGTCGCCGCAGTCTGTGCCTGTGCGGGGGCCGACTAGCCGTGGGCACACGTTCGTCGTCGGAGGCGTTCGAGAGGGCGCTCCTGCCGCATCTGGACGCGGCCTACAACCTGGCGCGCTGGCTGACCCGCAACGGAGACGACGCCGAGGACGTCGTCCAGGAGGCGTTCGTGAGGGCGCTGCGATTCTTCGGCGGGTTCCACGGCGGCAACGCTCGCGCGTGGCTGCTCACGATCGTGCGCAACGCGTGCTACGACTGGCTCCGGCGCAACCGCCCGGCCGAGGCGCACGACGAGCTCGACGAGGAGGTCCACGGCCCTTCCGAGCCGAGCCCGACCGCCGAGGACCTCCTGGTGGAGCAGGTGGACCGCGTCCGCGTGCAACGGGCTCTCGAGGAGTTGCCGCCCGCGTTTCGCGAGGTGTTGATCCTCCGGGAATTCGAGGGACTGTCCTACAAGGAGATCGCCGAGGTCGCCGGTGTGAAGATGGGAACCGTGATGTCGCGACTCGCCCGCGCGAGAGACGCGCTGCAGCGGCAGCTGACCGCGGACGCCGGGAAGAGGTGAGCGTCGTGACCTGCGCCGACTTCCGAAGATTCGTCGACGCGCACCTCGACGGCGAGCTCGACCTCGCCCGACAGGCGGAGATGGAGGAGCACCTGCGATCGTGCCCGGCCTGCTCGCGGCTCGCCGCCGCGCGGCAATCGCTCCGCACGGCGCTGCGGTCGGAGGAGCTGTATTTCCGCTCGCCCGCCCGACTCGAGCAGAGAGTCCGGGCCGCCGCCCGGCAGGGTGACCGGCCGCGCCTCGTGACTTCCTCCCGCATCGGCGCCGCGCTGGCAGCCGCGGCGGTGCTCGCCGCCGCCATGTTCCTCTGGCCGCCCGCGTCGGACCGCTCCTGGAGCGACCGCACCGCGCAGGACGTCGTCTCCGCCCACGTGCGCTCGCTGATGCCCGGCCATTTGACCGACGTGCCGTCGTCCGAGCAGCACACGGTCCGCCCGTGGTTCGCGGGCAAGGTGGAGTTCGCGCCGCCCGTCGTGGAGCTCGCCGGGGACGGGTTCGCCCTCGTGGGAGGGCGGCTCGACTACGTGGCCGGGAAACGCGTTGCGGCGCTCGTGTATCGCCAGGGAGCGCATCTCATCAACCTCTTCGCGTGGCCGGCTCCGCCGCGGGCGGGCGAGACGGCGGAGTCCGCATCCAGTCGCGACGGGTACAACATGGTTCGCTGGACCCGGAGCGGGATCGAATTCTGGGCGATCTCGGACGTCAACGCCGCAGAGCTCCGCCAGTTTGCCGCGCTCGTGCGATCTCGCGTGCCTTGACGCTTGACGGACGAGGCGGGACGGACGATGGCCAGGCGTCGATGTAAGTCGATCGGCTCGTGCCGCCGGGCGGCCGGCGGTGTCTAGCCCTCGATCCTGTAGATCTCCCGCCGTCCGTGGTCGACGAGGTCGTGATAGCCCTTCATGACCTCCTGGAATTCCTTGTCCTCACCCGATTTCCGTACCAGCTCTTCGAACTTGTCGATGCTCTCGGTTTCGATCTCCATGACGACGGTCCAGAAGCGCTCGCCGGCGGCGTCGGTCAAGACGCGCATCGCGCCGAGCCCCATCTTCTGTCCGAGCTTGCGCATGTTCAGGCTCTTCTGAACCATCGGGCGAACCTGGCCGGGTTTGCAATACATGACGTCGCGGATCAAGTACATGGCTCCTCCTTTTCGCTTGACCGTTCCCATTCGATCACGGCCTGCGGGAGATGGGCGCGAACAACCGAACGGTCAGGACACGAGCGTCAATGCGAACAATCGAATCAGAAATCAGGACTGACCCCGACGGCGTGACGACGCCGGCGCTCCCGGCCGGCTGGGTTGCGACGAACGCTCATGGGCAAAATCCCTTGTGGGTCACGGCCGCGTCGGCAAAGCCCTACACGGCGCCGAACTCCGCATTCGTGTTGGCCGGAGCCGCGACGCAGAGAGCGACGCTGCTCTCGATCTACGGTCCGTAGAGCAGGAGCCCGAACGTCTTGGTCAGGAAGACGGCCATCTGGCCGCGCGTGTTCGGATTGTTCGGGCAGTAGATGCCCGCACCGCAGCCGCCGGTGATTCCCTCGGCGTAGAGGTCCTCGATCCAGTCCGCGAAGAGGCTCGGGCAGGCCACGTCCGTGAAGACGCCGGTGCACGCCGGAGGCAGGTACGACGAGCCGTGTTTCGCCTTCAGCAGGAAGGCCGCCATCTGGGCGCGCGTGACC
>Ga0207683_10002833_pt1 | contig 15151 bp, 14 predicted proteins | sample KBSM73metaG_FD_184333 | JGI IMG/M metagenome (GOLD analysis project Ga0207683, IMG submission 184333) | Miscanthus rhizosphere microbial communities from Kellogg Biological Station, Michigan, USA - KBS M7-3 metaG (SPAdes) (version 2) | ecosystem: Host-associated > Plants > Roots > Rhizosphere >... | reverse complement strand
ATCAAAGCGCCAACGGCCTGGACCGGCGCCATCACGGCGTTGCCGGCTGACTTCATGAATTCATCCGACTTGCTGACTTTGGCAAGTTGCTCGAATGCAGGGAGCTCCGAGACGCGAATGCTGAGCATTTCGTGGCCGCGCGCTTCCCAGACGCCGTACTGCGAACGAATGGTGAAATTCGGCTGCGCGCCGGCGACCGTTATGTTCTCATCGACCGTGTGAAATGGCCCTTTGAGCAACGTCGCCGGCGCGAATTGCGCGGCCTTGATGTTGGTCAGAGAGTCGTAGTTCTGTGCGGCCGCGGTCCCCGCTATTGCAAGCGTGACGGCGGCAACGAGCGAGCGGCGCAGCATGGGTAGTATCATCATGGGTCTGGTCCTCAAGTAAATGCGCCAGCGCGGATTGCGCCTCGAGCGCGTGTTGCTGTTCCAATTTTTTCAACTCCGGGATTGCTGCTGCGGTATTCGCTTACGTCGTCAGGCGCCCTCCCGTTTACGGCTTGGCGCGCATTGCTTTGACCGCCGCCGCGATGTCACGGCTCACAGACGCGAGCGCGCGGCTATGCGCCGCCACGAGCGCATCGTAGCCGGCCCCGGCCGTCGCTTCGCGCGCGACCGAGCGGCCGGTGACGGGGGTCCCTTTGGTCCGGCGCAGCGTCCACATAACTTCCACCGTCGCTGCCTCGCCCAATACGGAATCGAAGCGCCGCACGTCGAGCTGGAGCCTTATGTCCGCGTCGCTCATCGAGCTTTGCGGATATATGGTGACGAACGCGCCGCCGAGCTCGCGCGAGAGATCGGCCGCAATCACCCGCGGAATCTCGCCCTTGAGCGGCTCGCCCCAGCGCGCGAATTCGTTGATTACCAGCTCATTGGCTCCCGTGCGGGTCACAAACTGCGGACGGTCGATGACGTCCGGCACCGCCACCGCGCTGATCGCGATTCCGAACGATTCTGTCGCGGGCGCCTGCTGGTAAGGCGCGCTGCTGCTCAGCGTGTAAAAACTCGATTTGGGAGAACTGCCGCAGCCGGCGAGAGCTGCCGCCGCCAGCACGGCGGCCACCCTTAGATAGGTACGCATCATTTCTTCTCCCCTTGTTTGCCATCTTCAGGCTTCGTGGCGTCTTTCTTGTCATCCGCTTTCTTGCCGCTGATCAGCGCCTCGGGATGGCGTTCCAGATAATCGGCAAGCACCCGGAAGGCCTGGGCAGCTCGCGAGATCTCCAACATCATTGCGCGCGCGTCCTGCTGCGTCGGTGAGTCGACCGCGAGCGTGCTGTTGGCTGTGCCAAGCGTGCGCTCGGCCGAGACCAGGGCGGCTTGCGCGTCAGCGATCATCGTTTTCAATTCCGGCGTTAGGTCGGCGATCGTGGTGTCGAGCCCCTTCATCATCTTAGTGGTGCTCTCCAGTGTCTGCTTCAAGTCGGTGCTGATCCCCTCGAAGTCGACCTTGTCGAGTTTCCTGGCGACGCTGGTGATCGACGACTTGAAGTCTTCGATGCTGCCTGGCACGGTCGGAAAATCAGGCGGTTTCGCGGCCCAGTTTATTTTGGCTTTCGGCGCATCGTGGGCAAATTGGAGCGCAATGTACAGCTGCCCGGTGAGCAGGTTGCCGGTGCGTAGTTGTGCGCGCAGGCCGTGCGCGACCATTTCATCCAACTTAGCAGCGCGTTCCTTCGCGCTCAATTCCGAGCGTGCGACGACCTCGCGGTCGCGCAATCGCCCCGGATAGATGTCCACTTCGACCACGATCTCGATGCGCTTGGAGGCGTCGTTCAATTGAGCCTTGATCGCGGTGACGGCACCGATTTCAATGCCAAGGAAATCGATCGGCGCGCCGACCTGAAGGCCGCGCACCGACTCGTGGAACGTCATGGTCATTTTCACAACCAGCAAATCGGGGTTTTTCATGGCCGCTTCGCGACTGGGATACAGTTCGAATGCTGCATTCGGCTCCGCCGGCGGCAGTGCTTCGGAAGTGGCAGGGGTCTGAAACGCGAGCCCTCCCAGCACGATCGAAACCAGCGATTGGGTGTCGACCTTGACTCCACTTGCGTCGAGCGTCAGCTCGACGCCGCTCGCGTGCCAGAATCGCGTGTTCTGATTCACATATTGATCGAACGGCGCCCTGACGAAGAGCCGCAGCGTCACGCCCTTGCCGTCCTTGTCGAGATCGTAGCCAACGATCTCCCCGACCTGCAGGCGCCGGAAGAACACCGGCGAGCCATAATCGAGTGAGCCGAGATCGCTACTGCGCAGTACAAATTCACGGCCCGGCTCGGCAGACGCCAATACCGGCGGCACCTCGAGTCCGGCGAACGTGTGCTGTTTTTTGGTGGATTTGCCCACTCCGACACCGATATAAGAGCCCGAGAGCAGCGTGCCCAGGCCGGAGACGCTGCCGCCGGAAATGCGCGGACGCACGACCCAGAACTGGGTGTCCTCGACGAGTTGCGCTGCGAAATCCTTAACGAGTTCCGCGGTCACGATCACGCTCGAGAGATCTTTCGCGATCTCAACTTTGCTCACAAGCCCGATATCGACATCCTTGAATTTCAGCTTGGTCTTGCCGGCCTCGAGGCCTTCGGCGGTCTTGAAGGTGATCGTGATTACGGGTCCCTTGTCGAGTATCGACTTCACGGCCAGCCAGCCGCCGACCAGCGCGGCGATAATCGGGATCAGCCATACAAGCTGCACCGTCCGGCGCGATTTTTTTACCGCGACTGCCTCCGGAATGTCGTTTTCGCTCTCAGCCACGTTCTTCCTCCAGGGAATCCCACATCAAACGCGGATCGAAAGCCATCGCCGCGAACATCGTCAGCACCACCACCCCACCGAATGCAATCGCGCCCGGTCCGGGCGTGATGGTAGCCAGCGCCTGCAATTGAACCAGCGCGACGATGACCGCCACGACGTAAATATCGAGCATCGACCAGCGCCCGACGAACTCCACCACGCGATAGAGCTTCGTGCGCTGTTGCAACTGCCAGCGCGAGCGCCGCTGGGTCGTTACCAGTAGCAACACGAGCGCGATCATCTTGAGCATCGGCACCATGATGCTCGCGAAAAAAATGATCAGCGCGAGATACCACGAACCCGACGTCCAGAAATAAACTACGCCGCTCATGATGGTGTCCGATTGAGATCCGAACAGCGAACTCGTATGCATCATCGGCAGCACGTTGGCGGGAATGTAGAGGATCATCGCCGTAATCAGCAATGCCCACGTGCGGGCGATGCTGTCCGGCTTGCGAAAATGCACGTGATCGCCGCAGCGCGGGCAGCTTATTTCGTGACTGTGCGCAGGCGCGCGCGACAGCAGTCCGCACGCGTGACAGACGAGCATCCCCTGGCTTGCGGCGCTGCAGGCGGTCATCGCGCGGCGCCGATGCTTGTGCCGCTCATGTTGCGATATCCAGCCGCTTCCCGCGCGGCTGCAACGCGCGCCCACAAATCGCGCGGGTCGAGCACCGCCGCTATGGCGGCCATCACGAACATCAACGCGGCGAATGCCCACAGCGCGATGCCCGGCACGATACCGGCCAGATGGGCGAGCTTCACGAGCGAAACCAGCACGCCAAGCATGAACACCTCGACCATGCCCCACGGACGCACCGTCTGCATCGTGCGAAACACGATCGCGAAGTATGGCGGCGCGCGGCCGAGCCTCAGAGGCACCAGCAGGTAAGTCAACGCGAAGAGCTCGAGCGCCGGCATCAGCATGGTCGTCGCGAACACGAGGATCCCGACCGATTTCATGTCCTCGTTCCACAACGTTTGCACCGTGTGAAGGAGCGTGGTCTGAATGACCTGGCCCTGCAGCTTCAGGCCGACGATCGGAAACGAATTGGCGAGTATGAACAAAACGATCGCGCCCGCCGTCAACGCCAGGGAGCGATCAAAACTGTCCGGATGGCTGCGGTACAGCTCGGCGCCGCAACGCCCGCAACGCACTATGCCCCCGAGCGGCAGGTGCACTTCCCGCTGGAGCAGGTCACACTCATGGCAGGCAATCAATTTTGCCTCACTTCAAGCAACAATTTTCTAACCCACCAGGCCCATGCCTGCCATCACGCCCTTTTAGTCGAAAATGAACGCATAAACGCCCTTTTGGCCGGTCAGGGTCGAAGCGTCCTTGCCAAAGCCATCATCCGCGACGACTATGCTCGGGCCGACGCGGAGCGATCAATCGGTTCATTTCTTTATGCTTTTTTTGATGAAAAACTCGGTTTGCCCGTCATGAGGTCTATATGCCGACTAGGCTGCATGCATCCTGCACGTTACGACTGCCAGGCGTGTCTGGACGTAACGACGGTTTTCGAGACGCTCATATCACGCTAAGCAGTGAATCTAACAGGTGTGCCTCCCCGACCCCATTGGACTTTGGTCCAATGTCGCCACGAAGGGTGCCATGCCACCTTGCTAGCGGTGACGGGTAGTTCATAACATCTGCACATATTTGATTTGATCCAGCGCAAGAAACGCACCTCAACCGGGCTCTAGATTTATCAATCTTGGCAAGCGGGAGCGTATGACTCCAATCTTCAGCCGCAGAAAGCAAGCCGCGGAGAGACAGCCACCCCCCTACTAGTGCGGGCTTTGTGGCGTGGCGTAACTGATAGAAAATGCCATCATGACTGAAGCAACTACCTCGAGTGACGCACTTGCGAGGAGCGCCCCTGCGCGTGGGTGGCGGGCCGTATTTCCCCCTGCTCAATGGCTGCGCACCTACCGCGCGCAGTGGCTGTCACACGATGCGATTGCTGGCGTAACTTTGGCTGCATATGGAATTCCCGTGTCGCTTGCCTACGCCTCGCTCGCCGGGCTGCCAGCGCAATACGGCATTTACTGCTATCTGGTCGGCGGCTTGTTCTATGCGCTGTTCGGCTCGTCGCGCCAGCTCGCGATCGGGCCGACCTCGGCGATTTCGATGCTCGTTGGGGTCACCGTCGTCGGTATGGCGGACGGCGACCCTGCACGCTTTGCGTCGATTGCCGCTCTGACTGCATGCGTCATTGCGGCGATGTGTGTCATCGCGTGGATATTCAAGCTGAGCTCACTCGTCAATTTCATCAGCGAAACCATCCTGCTCGGCTTCAAGGCCGGGGCCGCACTGACGATCGCCATGACGCAATTGCCCAAGCTTTTCGGCGTTCAGGGCGGCGGCCACAACTTCTTTGAGAGTGCGTATGCGCTCGGCATCAATCTCCCCGATACCAATCTCGCCGTGCTCACCTTCGGCGTCGCCGCCATCGTCTTGTTGCTGCTGGGAGAAAAATATTTGCCGGGACGGCCGATCGCGCTGATTGTGGTGGTGATTTCGATCGTCGTGATGTCGGCGACACCGTTGATCGATCTTGGCTTCAAAGTTGTCGGCGTGGTGCCGCAAGGCCTGCCCGAGTTCCGCCTGCCGGGATTGCGCGTGCGCGATGTGGATGGCGTGATTCCGCTTGCATTTGCCTGCCTGTTGCTGGCCTACGTGGAAAGCGTGTCCGCGGCGCGCGCTCTCGCGCAAAAAAACGGCTATGAAATCGATCCACGCCAGGAACTGCTTGGCCTGGGAGCAGCGAATCTTGCCGCGGGATTTTTCCAGGCATATCCGGTCGCCGGTGGATTGTCCCAGTCTTCGGTGAACGACAAGGCCGGCGCGAAAACGCCGCTCGCGCTCGTGTTCGCATCGATCACGATCGGTCTCGCCCTGATGTACCTGACCGGCCTGCTGGCCAACCTGCCCAACGTCGTACTGGCGGCCATTGTGCTGGTCGCCGTCAAAGGGCTGATTGACATCCGCGAATTGCGTCACGTATGGAAAGTCAGCCGCTACGAATTCTTCGTATCGATGGTCGCTTTTGCCGCCGTATTGTTCGAGGGCATTTTGAAAGGCGTCATCGTGGCGGTGCTGGTGTCAATGTTGCTGCTGATCCGGCGCGCTGCGCATCCGCACGTGGCCTTCCTCGGCCGCATTCCGGGGACGCGCGGTTTTTCCGACCTCGGGCGCAACCCGGATAACGAGACCATCCCGGGTGTGCTGATCTATCGCGTCGAGGCGTCGCTGCTTTACTTCAACGTCGAGCACGTGCGCGAAGCAGTCTGGAATAAAGTCCGCGCGACCGCTGGGCCGGTGAAAATGGTCGTCTGCGATCTGTCCATATCGCCTATCCTCGACCTTGCCGGCGCGCGCATGCTGAAAACCCTGCACTCGCAACTGGAAGCGGCGGGCATACGCCTGCGGCTGGTTGCGGCGCATGCGTCGGCGCGTGACATGCTGCGCGCCGAAGGCCTCGAGGAGCGCGTCGGCTATTTTGGACGGCGCATCACGGTGGCCGATGCCGTCGATGAATTCCAGGGTGTCGTGACTAAGCCGCAGCCTGACGGCGCGTGAAATCTGCCCATTCTGAGCGCGCGCGGCCGGGCCTTTGCAGCTGCTTCGCGTACGCCGACCAGGTCGAGCGCGACTTCAAGAGTTTCGTCAAGGGTATCCGCGACGGACGCGTAAAAAGTGACTTGAGCAGGAGCCGGCTTGAAACCGCGTTGTGCGGTAATAGGGAGGAGCACTTCAAATGATAATAAAAGGGAACGAATAATGGCCGGGGTCATGCGGCGCATCTCTGCTGCGATCGGTTTAATCCTGCTGGTGCTCTTCACCATTGCAAGCGGCGCGTGGGGCGCGCTGGCCCTGCTCTATTCCAGCCCACTAAGCGAAACCGCGCGCATCGTTTTGGCGGCGATCTTCGGCATCGTTGCGTTGGTCGCCGCGATAGCCCTCGCCGTACGCCGCTGGCGCTGGCGCGCGGCTGGCGCTTATTGGGTTGCTTTCTTCGCGCTGCTCGCGTGGTTTTTCAGTCTTGCGCCGAGCAACGACCGCGACTGGCAGGCTGACGTGGCAACGCTACCTTACGCAACGGTCGCAGGCGATATCGTCACGATGCACAACATACGCAACTTCGACTACCGCAGTGAAACCGACTATACGCCGGCCTATTACGACAAGAGTTTCGACGTCTCGAAACTTACCGGTGTCGATATTATCGCCGTCTATTGGATGGGACCCGCGGTGGCGCACATTTTCGTGAGTTTCGAGTTTGCCGGCAGCGACCATCTGGCCGTTTCGATCGAAACCCGCAAGGAAAAAGGCGAGGAGTATTCAACGCTCAAGGGCTTCTTCCGCCAGTACGAGCTCTATTACGTCGTCGCCGACGAGCGCGACGTGATACGCCTGCGCACCAACTACCGCAAAGACCCGCCGGAAGACGTCTATGTCTACCGTGCGCAGGGCCCGCTCGAGAACGGCCGCCGGCTCTTCCTCGATTACGTGCGCAAGATCAATTCACTCAAGGAAAAAGCCGAGTTCTACAACACGCTGACCACCAACTGCACGACGAATATCTGGATGCACACGCTCGTCAACGTCGGGCACCTGCCGTTCAGCTGGAAGATCCTCGCGAGCGGATACGTCCCGCAATACATGTATGAAGCAGGCCGTCTCGATAACAGCGTGCCGTTCGCCGAGCTGCAGAAACGCGCGCTCGTCAATCCGCGCGCTCACGGCGCGGACAAGGCGCAAGACTTTTCGCGCCGCATCCGCGAATAACGCACCGCAGGGCGCTTTACATCAACTATGATTGAACTATTTAATCTCCCGCATCGGTTCGTGTCGACTCAGGAAGTAATCATGACAATACGATTTCGCGTCGCCGCGCTTGTGACGACTGCCCTTCTCGCAGGCGCCTTGCTCGTGAGCGGTCCGGCGCACACCGCTGAAACCGCACCACCCCCCGCCAATGCCGTGGAAGGCAAAAAACGCCCGAAGATCTGCCTCGTGCTATCGGGCGGCGGCGCGCGCGGCGCGGCGCATGTCGGCGTCATCAAAGTGCTGGAGGAATACCGCATTCCAATCGACTGCATCGCCGGCACGAGCATGGGCGCGCTCGTCGGCGCCGCGTACGCGAGCGGCACTAGTGTCGCTGACATGCATGACACGAATGCCGCCATCACCACAGAGTTGCTTTTCAGGGATGCGCCGCCGCGCCAGGAGCTCTCGATGCGGCGCAAGCAGGACGACTATGGAATTTTCGTTGGTCCTGAACTCGGCTTCAACCGCGGCAGCATGCAATTGCCCAAGGGCGTCGTGACGGGCGTGCAGCTCGAGACGGTCCTGCGCAAGCTGTCGAAACTAAAGGGCTATTACAAATTCGACGATCTGCCGATTCCTTTTCGCGCCGTTGCCACCGATCTGGTGACGGGAAAACCGGTCGTTTTCACCGAAGGTGAACTCGCCAACGTGATGCGCGCCAGCATGTCGGTGCCCGGCGCGGTCGCGCCGGCGGAATTTAACGGCATGCTGCTTGTCGATGGAATGCTCACGGAAAACCTGCCGGTGGATACCGCGCGCAAGATGGGCGCCGACATCATCATCGCCGTCAACGTCGGAACGCCGCTGCTGAACCGCGATCAGCTGACCAGCGTCATAGGCGTGACGAGCCAGATGCTGTCGATCCTCACCGAGCAGAACGTGCAAAACTCGATCAAAGCGATGAAGCCGGGCGACATTCTGATCACGCCCGACCTTGGGGATTTTTCGACTGGCGACTTTGATAATCTGTCGAAAATCGAGCCGAAAGGCGAAGAGGCCGCGCGCAAGGTGGCGGACCAGCTCGCCGCGCTGTCTTTGCCTGAAACCGAGTATGCAGCGTTGCGCCAGCGCCAGACGGTTGCCGTCGCCCCCGACACGCGCAAAATCGACGGGATTCGCTTCGACAATCTGCAACGGGTTCATCCGGATGCCGCCAGGGCGGTCGTCCACACAAAGGAAGGAGAGCCGATCGACCAGGCGACCCTCGACGCCGACATGCGCCGTCTTTACGGCACCGGCGATTTCGAGCGCGTGAACTACCGGCTCGTCGACGAGCAAAGCAAAACGATACTCGCCGTCGATGCGGTCGAAAAGACCTGGGGCCCGAATTACCTGCGCTTCGGCATCGGGCTGTCGAGCGACTTCCGGGGCGACGCGTTTTTCAACGTGATCGGCAGCTATCGGCGCACCTGGATGAATTCGCTCGGTGCGGAGTGGCGGACCGACCTGCAGATCGGGCGCTCGAACATCGTGACGAGCGAGTTCTACCAGCCGCTGACGCCGACCGAGTTGCTGTTCGTGGCGCCGCGGGTGAATTACACGCGGCGCTCCGTCAACGTCTTCTCGGGCGAAGACCGCGTTGCGATCTACGACCTGACGTCCTCTTCGGGCGAGATCGACATCGGCAGCGCATTCAAGCAGCTCGGCGAATTCCGTATCGGCGCGCTGCGCGGCACCGCGCGGCCCAAGCTCGATACGGGACCTCCCGCATTGACGCCCGCCGCCGATTCGGTCATTGCGCAAGGCGCGTTCGTTTCGCAGCTTCTCCTCGATCAATTGGACAGCGTACACTTCCCGCGGTCGGGCTGGCGCGCGGGGGCGCATGTCTATGACTCGAACACGCATTTGAGTGCCGACGACCCGTACACAAAATGGGACGTCGACGGCACCGCGGTCTTCTCGGTCGGCAATCATACGTTCAATTTTTACGGCAAAGCGGGCGGCAAGGCGGGGTCCAATCCGCTTCCCCGCTACGACATGTTCAGCTGGGGCGGTTTCCTGCAGGGATCGGGCTACAATACCGGCCAGTTCTACGGCGGCACCATCCGCTACGGCCGAGCGATGTATTACCATCGGATCCTGCGCGGTTCACTGCTCGAAGGCGCGTACGTAGGCGCATCGTTCGAAGGCACCAAAGTCGGCAATCCCGTCGTCGTCACCAATCCGGACGGCATGTTGACGTCCGCATCCGTGTTTGTCGCCGCCGACACGCCGTTAGGGCCGGCGTACCTTGCCTACGGCCGCACACGCGACAACCAAAGCACTTGGTACTTCTATCTCGGCCGGCCGTTTTGATCGCTTGCCTGGACCTCGCCGCGGTGAATACAGTCCAGCCGGCAGCTTATTTCTTGGTCTCGGGCTTCGGCACCGGCGTGACCGCCACGGCCATTGCCTGGGTGTATACGGCTTCCACCTGATCGCCCTTCTTCACAACCTTGAACTGATCCGGATTGTACACTTTCAGGTCAATCACGTTGCCAGCCGGGCCTTTGAGGGAAATGGTGCTTTTAACGGGATCGACCGCAACTACGTCGGCAAGCACCGTAATCTCTACACCCGTCGCGCCGGCAGGTTGACTACCGGGCGCCGCACCCGCTGTGGATACTGAAGCGCTCGCTTTCAACGGCGCGCGTGTCTTCTTAAGTTCGAGCGTCAGCGCTTCCTTGTAGCTCACCTTCACATTGTCGCCGACGTGGATTTGCGCGAAGTTCTTCACTTCGTCTCCGCAGACTACGTCCAGCATGCGGCCGTTTGCGGCTTTCAGTTTCACCACGCGCGTCGAGTTGTTGATCTCCACGACGGTCGCAGTAGCCTCCGCTACCGTGACCACAGAGGCCTTTCCGGGTTCGCTTGAGACGACAGTCGACCCCTGCGGTGCTTTTGGCTGCGCATAAACCACCTGGGATCCCAAAGCTAACGCAGCGACGATGAACGGGATGATTCTGCTCATGGAAAATCTCCTTGGAATGATGTCTAACGCGTGATGATAGCACGGCGATTTGCCCCGGAGTTGATGCGCCTCATTAAAAGTGCACTGAGGTCGCCTTGCGCGAGCGTAAGCATTCGCAGCGCGCCGGCTGAGATCCGTGAAGGTGCCGGATGCGGAGTGGCAAACCTTCGCATCACCAACCGTCGTTGCCTCAACAGGCCTAATATAATAAAAATTTACTTTAAACACTGGAGATAACCGATGAAGTCGTCCGTTACCGCCGTTTCGGGATTGCCCGCGCCCCTTTGGCGACGCGCTTTCGACTGGTGGCTCGTACAGGTGAAGCACGTGCTGCCGCCGACCATTTTTTTCTTCTTTGGCTTCAATCTGATCCTGTTCACGCGCTGGATGACGCTCCAGGAGCATGGCATTCCGTTCAACAATTTCTTCGCCGCGACGGTGCTCGCGCTGCTCGTCGGCAAGGTCGTGCTAGTGGTCGACAACATGCACTTCATGCGCCGCTTCGATGGTGCGCCGCTGATCCAGCCAATCCTGTTCAAGTCTATGATCTACTGGCTGTGCGTGTTCGTGTTCCGCATCGCCGAAGGCCTTTTCCATTTCATGCACGATGGCGGCGCCATCGGCGACTTCCCGGCCTTCCTCGCGGCGCAATTCTCGTGGCCGCGCTTTTTGGCGATCCAGATCTGGCTGATGGTGCTGTTTCTCGTCTACGTGACTGCCCACGAGCTCAACACACTGTTCGGCGACGGCGAGTTGCCACGACTGTTTCTGCGTTGGCATTCTTCCGAGGCCAAACTCACAAGGCGCCAACGCATTCGCCTGCTTACACGGCTCAACCGGCTGACCGCGGCCAATCCGGTCGAGGTCATCAGCGAGCAAGACTCGCCTGCCCACACCGAGCTGGTCGGGATCCTGCACCAGCTCGCGGCGGGTCCCGCCCAAACTAAAACGCGCTCGTGAGCGAGCGCAAAAACCCGCGTCCGTTTTTCGAGCCTCTTTCGAGTCGTCAGTAGTCCCGAGCGCAGTCTGAATTCTCCTACCGCCTCGATCGACCGATGATCAGGAATCCGCGGCTGGTCTTCGCATCCGCGTCGATCGTATTCATGGCGGCCCACAAGTCGCCTGCGGCGACCCAGACCTGCAGATACTTGTAGCGTGCGGTATCCATGATGAGAAAGCGATGGCTTTTAGGTTCATAGGCAGCCAGCGGAGAAAAATGTCCGCTGACTTAGGTGCTGGCATTTAGCTGCTCTGCCTTTTCGGCAAAATATTCTGACCAAAAAACATCTTGCGCATACGATCCTTGCCCAGCGCGCGCACAAGCTCGACCAGCGCTGAATAAAACAGAAACAGCACCAGAAGCAAGATCTGGATTGCGATAAAGCGCCGCCAGGCAAATTCGTCCAACAGGTGCTTATGAGCCGCGGCAATTTCACCATATTCCCTGAAGGCGGGAATGAAGTGTTCGAGATAACGCACGATAAATACCACGACCATATACATCAGCGTTTTCCACAGAACGTTGTAGATCAATGGCTTGTCTGGAAACCTGTTAATGAACGGCAAGTGATCCGCGATTAGGATGACTTTGCCCACGACGAGCGCCAGTAACGTCGCCATAAAAATCTGGGGCACTTCCACCCCGCGCTCTTGCGCCAACAGGGTCGTCGTGATAGCGACGATATTGAAAGCGAACAGAAAGAAGATCGTCGGCGGCAAGACCTGCAGAAACTCCTGCTTGATCTTTTGCAGAATTTTATTCATAGGCTTTAATCGCTTCGGTAGGTCCGGGGCTTCGATGCCAGAACAGATGAGCTGCCCGCCGCGCTGAGCTCAGCGGACCCCGTGGCCGCAATGGCATCGCGCAATGCCACCGCAATTAAATTTCTATTGCATCGCTTTCGTCATGATCTTTAATTGACGGTGTAACCACGTCCCGTGAGGCATGCGGTCCGCGCTTTGGCATACGCCTCGGGTCCGGCCGCATTCGCGGCGGATTGCTGTTGCGTGGCCTGCTGCTGTTGTTGCGCTTGTTGCTGCTGCGCCTGTTCCCTGCTCTGCCGACGCCCGCGTACCGCACCGACGGCTGCGCCAGTCCTGGCGGCATCGCTCGAATCAACGTCGCCGATATTGCCGACGGCGCCGCCGACCACGGCCCCGCGCGCGGCGCCCCTCACGCCCGACCCCGGTGCCGCGCCCGCGGATTGCGCGGGCTGGCTCGGCGCGGCGGCCTGCGGCGGCGGAGCTTTGGTCGGATCGTAACCGCTCTGCTGCGCCGCCCATGTGTAGCATTCGTACTCGTCTTTCTTCTGCTGTTCCGGGCTTTGCCCTTTTGCGGGATAAACGAACTTCTGCGCAATCGCGGGCGTGCCCGCGAGGGCCGCTATCATTACTGCCGGGACTATCCATCTTGAACTCATGCTTGCTCCTTTTGCTTGTTCGAATCCGGGCAGGAGCCCGGTCTGGTCTGAACTGAATATCGATTTGTCGCCGAGTGTTGTCTGCTCATTGACTGGCTGTGCGCGCCAAGCTCTTTCACCTAAATTACCTTTTCTCGGTAGATGACTTTCCAGTCCTGCTTCATGTCTACCACCGTCCACCCCTTCGCCAATGCTTCGTCGAGGTGTTTGTCCAGGCGGCAATGCTGGAGTCACCATCGTAGGCCCATTCGCGCTCGGCGTGCAAGGGGTTACGGGACATGCCGGTTGCTCCTCCGCCGGGGTATTGAAAGGCATCTACGAGCGGGTAAAAATCGCGTCGGACTCTAAACGAGCAATCGGACGTGGCCGGTCGCGATTTCGCACACTGCCCCCACCAGCTTTATGGGGTTATCGGGCAATCGCGCTTGTGCTTCGGGCGACTCGAGAATCTGGCGCATGGACCACCTGACGTTGGCTTCGACTGCGCACTCGAGCTGTTGTTCATGCGGTAGCAGCGGATCGATATCTTCAAGGCCCGGAAGCAGCCTCTCGAGAAGCAAAGCGATGCGCGAGCGTTCCCGCACGCCATGGAATTTCGCCGCGAGCGCCGCCTGTACGGCACCGCACCCTTCATGCCCCAGCACCACGACTAATTGCGTCTTCAAATGCATGCTCGCGTACTGCATGCTGCCCGCGACTTCGGGCGAAATAACATTGCCCGCCACCCGAATGATGAACAGATCGCCGAATCCCACGTCGAAAATGAGCTCCGGCGGCACCCGCGAGTCGCTGCAGCCGAGGATGGTCGCGAACGGTCGTTGACCTTTCACGAGATCGACGTGCACCTCCCTCGGCGTGTGCAAATTACGCGGCGCGCCGCTTAGAAAACGCGCATTGCCCTCCATCAAGCGCGCAAGCGCGTCGTCAGCACTAACTATGCCCTTATTTTCTTCCATGTCGGCTTTTTGCGTTCAGATCCCGCGTCCTAGTAGCCGCCGCCCCAGCGGTACTGCCATGCAATGCCTGCGGTATTCGCCGTGGCGCCGGTGCGGGTTGACGTGCCACCAAACGCGAAGAGCTTGATCGAATTGTACCGGTCCACCGGCACCGCCAGGGTAAGTCCCCCGCGCGTATTTGACTGCAAGTTGTCGCTTTGTACGCCGTTCACCTTCGTGCGTCCGCCTGAAAAATAAGTGGCGTCCGCCGCGAGCCAGACTCCATTCTTAAAGGCGTAGACGACATGCGCTTGCACCGAGTACAGCGGCGATTGCTCGAACCTGCGGCCCATGTTGAAGTCGGTATTGTCGGTATAGAAAGTAACACCCGGCGCGAGCTCGACCGTCCATGCACCCCAGGCCTTGGAAATTCCCAACTGCGGCTTGAACGACCAGCGGTTGTTGCCGAGATTGATCAACTTGGTGTCGTCATATTGGCCGAGCGGCGCGGACACCTGCACACTGGCGCCAATGATGAGGTCCTGGTGATAACTCGGGAACTCCTTGAGTGTCAATGCGGGGGCTCCATAGAAGTTCACCGACGCACGGAACAGCGGGTCCTGATAACCCGACACCTGGCGAAATCTCTGCGCACCGTTCACCTCCGCATGCCCCCAAAACGAGGTATACGGCACGATCACGTCGAACTTCGCGGATTTTCCCCACACGCCGAACGAATGTGCAAAACCGAGCGCGACCGTGTCCGTGTGAAAGAGCGCATCCACGACCGGCAGCGATGGATCGAAAGCCAGTTTGCCTTCGCTGTGGCCGTAAGCCGCGATCGCGAAATTGAGTCCGATCGGAGTGTTGACGTACGAGCGCGGCTCGAGATCCTGCGCGCCGGCCATGCGCGAGCCGGCCAGCAGCGCGATAAAGAGGCACACCGCCGCACGTGCGCGCAGGCATGCTGTTCGCGTTCCTGAGCCAGCCGCCGACATCCGCGTATCGGCAGTTGTAGTTCCGGTTCGATACACGGAAAGATCCTTGACTCACCTGTGATGACGGGTTTGTTTAACCGGTGCCGTCACCCGCCCGCACTGCTATCTCCGCGCATTGTCACAACGGCGTGCGGCGACAATCCATCCTGACTTCATGCTTGATCCTTCATTACCCGTTTAGTAAACGAGCGGAATACTCGCGGCGAGCTCCATTTT
>Ga0207683_10002832_pt1 | contig 15154 bp, 11 predicted proteins | sample KBSM73metaG_FD_184333 | JGI IMG/M metagenome (GOLD analysis project Ga0207683, IMG submission 184333) | Miscanthus rhizosphere microbial communities from Kellogg Biological Station, Michigan, USA - KBS M7-3 metaG (SPAdes) (version 2) | ecosystem: Host-associated > Plants > Roots > Rhizosphere >... | reverse complement strand
GGCGGCGCCGTGTAGGACGGCGACGGTCGGTTGTCGCAGCCCGGCCAGCGCGTCGAAGACTCGGTGGCCGGTGGCTGTCCAGTCGCGCCACATCTGCACCGCGGTCAACGGCGCGAAGCGGTGGATGTCGGCACCCACACAGAAAGCCTTGTCACCGGCTCCGCGCAACACCATCACACGCGCTTCCGAGTCGTGGACCGTGCGCAGACAGTCGAACAACTCGTGGAGCATTTCCGGTGTCAGTGCGTTGAGTTTCGTGGGCCGGTCGAGGAGCACTGTGGCCACGGTGTGCGTTGGGTTCCAGCCCAAGGTGACTCGTCCGGTGTCGGTGAGGGTGGAGTCAGAGATCGTCATGGGGCCTTCTTGTTGGGGATTGAGCGCTGTCATGGGGACAGTGCGGAGATCCGCGGATGCGCCGGCATGGCTGTCAGCGTGAGTCCGCCGGGTTGAGGATCGAACAGCTGCGGCGACATGGTGGTCAGGTCGGGGGAGACCCGCAGTGTGAACTCGCATCTGTCGAGGACGTCGCGCTGCAGATCCACCCCCGGGGCGATCTCCACCACCGTGAGCCCCTCGGGGCGCAGTTCGATCACCGCGCGTTCGGTCACATACAGCACCTTCTGGCCGTTGGCCAGGGCCCGTTGCCCCGAGAAAGTTGGTGAGTCAACCTCTTTGACGAATTTGGTGTGGGGTCCGTCGGCGCGGATGTCCAATGCACCGTCGTCGATGGCGATATCGCGGCGTCCGGCGGTGAAGGACCCGACGAACACGATCGCCGGCGCCGCGGAGATGATGTCGACGAATCCACCGATACCGGCGGTGACGTGTCGGCGCTTGGGCAGACTGTGTACATTCACGTCGCCGTGCTGGTCGATTTCCAGGAATGACAACAGGGCATGGGCGAACCCTCCGCCCTGCAGCAAAGTGAACTGGTCAACGCTCTGCATGATCGCGTCGGGGTTCTGCGAGACTCCGAACACGAAGTCCCGCAAAGGCACTCCGCCGACAGCACCCTGCTCGATCACCCACGACACCGCACTGGCCAGACCTTCCTCGACCAAGACGTGCGGCACCAGGGCTGAGACACCGAACCCGAGGTTGGCGATCTCACCGGCCTGCAGCTCCGCGGCGGCCCGGCGAGCCATGACCTTCTCCAGGGTGAACGGCACCGGCTCAAGGGTTTTCAGCGGCCGCCGCAGTTGCCCGCTGATCGCCGGGTCGTAGAACGTGTGGGTGGTTTGCAGCTGTTCGGGCGCCAGCACGAGGGCATCGACGAGGATGCCGGGTACCCGCACACTTTGCGGTGCCAGGGATCCGCCTTCGGCCAGGCGCTTGACCTGCGCGATGACGATGCCGCCGTTGTTGTGCGCGGCGTAGGCCAGATCCAGCGCGCCCAGTGGGGAGGCCTCCTCCTCGAACATCAGATTGCCGTTGTCGTCGGCAGTGGTCGCCCGGATGATGGCGACGTCGGGAACGACAGCGTCGTAAAACAGCCACTCCTGGCCGTCGAGCGAATGGACCCGGACGAGGTCCTTGGGGGTGGTCTCGTTCATCCGCCCGCCGCTGATTCGGGGATCGACGAAGGTGTCCACGCCGACGGCCGAGAGCACGCCGGGCTGTTTGGCGGCGGCGGCGCGGTGCAGTTGATAGAGCACGCCGGAGGGGAAGTTGTATGCCTCGACCTCGTTGTTCTCGATCATCTGCCAGATCAGTGGCGGCTCCGCGCTGGACGGGCCCGAGGGATAGGAACCGGCGATCACCCGCGTCAGTAGCCCAGGATGCGCGAGGTGGTCGATGCCTTTGATTCCCCACATGTCGCCGGCGGCGATGGGATGCACGCTGGTCAGCCTGGTGGGCGACTGTGTCTCGCTGAAGCGTTGCCCGATGCCGGCCAACACTGCATCGGGGCAGCCGAGCCCTGAGGACGAATTCACGGTGATGACGTCGCCGTCGTCGATCAGGTCGGCGGCGTCGCGTGCGGTGAGGATGGGTGGGTTGTGCATAGCTCTCCTTGCTGTGCGCGCGAGGGCGGCTCGGCGGGGGTGCCGGGCGACGTCGGTCGCCCGGCACCGGTGGTTGCCTGTGCCGCATGGTCAGCGATCTGGCTGTTGGGTCAGGTCTGTGCGGAGCGGCGGGTGTTCATCTGGTCGAATCCGACGGCCACCAGGATCAGGACGCCGATAGCGATCTGCAGATAGAACGAGTTGATCGCCAACAGGTTTCCGCCGTTGTTCAGGACGCCGATGATCACCGCGCCGCACGCGGCGCCGATGGCGCTGCCACGGGCTCCGGACAGGCTGGCTCCGCCGATCACACAGGCCGCGATGGCCTGCAGTTCGAAACCGGTGCCTGCGGTGGGTATCCCGGCGCCCAGCCGAGACGTCAGCAGCACGCCGCCGACGCCGGCGAGCAGCCCCGAGATTGCGTACACCGAGGCGGTGACCAACGCGACCGGCACGCCGGCCAGCCGGGCTGCTTCCGGATTGGAGCCCACCGAGTACACGTAGCGCCCAAATACGGTGCGGCTGAGCACGAACCAGGCGACCGCGGTGATCACGAGGAAGATGATGAGCAGGTTGGGAATGCCGACCACGGTGCCGTTGGCGATTTTCTGGAAGCTGTCAGGCAGACCTTGGATGGTGTTGGCGTCGGTGATCACTAGCACCACGCCTCGGGCGATACCCAGCATTCCCAACGTGGCGATGAAGGGTGGCAGTTTGAACCGGGTCACCAGCTGACCATTGATGATGCCCAGGACGGCGCCTACTGCGATACCGATGAGCATGGCGAGCGGGATGGGGAAGCCGCCGACGAGCAACTGGGCGGTGATGGCTCCGGACAGGGCCAGGATCGAACCTACTGACAGGTCGATACCGCCGGTCAGGATCACGAAGAGCTGGCCGATTGCCAGGATGCCGAAAATCGAAACCTGGCGGGCGAGGTTGGCGAGGTTGTTGCCGGTCAGGAAGTCGTTGCTGACCAGTGTCAGGCCGCCGATGGCGACGAGTAACACGACGAGTGCACCGCTTTCGCGGCCCGCGATGTCGCCCAGGGTACGGACGCGGCTTCGCGGCTGAGCAGGCGTCCCAGCCTTGGGGGCTGACCCATCGGCGATGGGCGCGGCCGCGTCCGACGCGGTTGTGTCGTCGTCTCGTCGGCTGGTGATGATGGTGGTTTCGATTGGCTCGCGCCAGATGAGCTTAGGCATCGGTGATCGCCTTCTTTTCGATGTTCTGTCGGATGACGGGGTTGAGGTGGGGATCGTTTACGAGAGGTGGGATTCCGTGGAGGTGATCCTGCTCGGCTGGTTCCAGCACACCTCCGCTGGCCAGCTTCAGCACCTCGTCCTCGGCTGCGCCGCCGGGAAGCTCCCCGGCGATTTCTTCGTCGTGGAGCACCAGCACCCGATCGGAGAGTCCGAGCAGCTCGGGCAGGTAAGACGAGACCACGATTACCGCTAGTCCCTGGCGCGCCAGCTCGTTGATCACGTCGTAGAGTTCGCCTTTGGCGCCGACGTCGATGCCCTTGGTGGGCTCGTCGAACATGATGACCTTGGGCTTGGTGAGTAGCCAGCGGGCCAGCAGCACCTTCTGCTGGTTGCCACCGGACAAGGTTGACACCGGTTGGTCGTAGGAGCCGGCGCGCAGTCGCAGACTGTCCAAGAGTTTGTCGGCTTCGGCGGCCTGCTGCTTTCCCGGCAGCAACCCTTTGCGGGAGCCGTTGCGCAGACTGGCCACGGTGACGTTTTCGCGGATCGACAGCTCCGGCAGCAGCCCGAGGACTTTGCGATCCTCGGTGAGCAGCGCCACCCCGGCGCTCATCATGCTGCGCGGGCCGTCGGGTTTCACCGTCTTGCCGTCAATCTGGATCTCACCCTCGACAATGGGTTCGGATCCGAAGATGGCAAGTAGCAGTTCGCTGCGTCCGGAGCCGAGAAGGCCACCGATACCGAGGATTTCGCCGGCACGTGCGTCGAAATCCACAGCGGGACTGTCCTTGGTTCGCCGCAGACCTCGAACACTGAGTCGCGTGGTGCCGGTCTCGCGCGCCTCGTCGGGGTACAGGGACGACACTTCCCGGCCGACCATCGCGGTGATCAGCTTGTCCTCGGTGTAGTCCGACATCGGGCCGCTTTGGGACAGTGCGCCATCGCGCAGCACGGTCACCCAGTCACCGATTTGGAACATCTCCTCCAGGCGGTGCGTGACGTAGAGCATGGCGACGCCCTCTTCACGGAAGCTGCGAATCTGGGCGAGCAGCCGGTCCGATTCGGACTCGGTCAGGGCGGTGGTCGGCTCGTCGAACACGATGACCTTGACCGAATCGGCGGTCAGCACCTTGGCGATCTCCACGAGCTGTTTGGTCGCTGCGGGCAGCCGCTCGACGATGGTGTCCGGGCTGACGTCGTCCATGCCCAGGCGGTCGAGCACGGTGCGGCACCGGCTGCGCAGGTCTGCGCTGCGGACGATCCCGGATCGGGACGGAAACCGGCCCATAAACATGTTCTCGCCGACCGACAGGTGCGGAAGTAGGCTCAGCTCCTGGTAGACAGCCTGCACACCGGCAGCACGTAGCGCGGCGGGGGAGACGGTGCTGACTGGTGCACCCTCGACGTCGTAGTTACCGGTGTCGCGGGCCAGAGCTCCGGTGAGAACCCTGATGAGGGTGGACTTCCCGGCCCCGTTCTCCCCGGCCAGGCAGTGCACCTGACCGGGAACCAGCTTGAGGGACACATTGCTGAGTGCCTGAACCGGTCCGAATGCCTTGGAGACATCCGTCAGTTCCACGACGGCCTGCCCGTCCGGCGCGATGATGCTCATCCGCCGGCCTGCGCAGTCGGCGGCTCGAGCAGTGCCTTGACGTCGGGATCGTTCATGTTGTCCTTGTCGGCGATGACGGCGCCAGGGTCGATGCTGGCCGGCGGGATCCCGCCTTGTGTGGCCATCGCCGCCTCGATGACACCCTGGTATCCGAAGAAGAAGGGGTTCTGCACGATCAAGGCGTCGATCGTGCCGGCCGCCAGGGCGGCGTTCTCCTTCGGATCGGAGTCGAACGCCACGACGGGAATACGGTCGGCGGCTTTGTTGTCCTGGATGGCGGTCGCGGCGCCGACGCCGGAGCTGTTGTTGTCGGCGAACACGCCCACCAGATCGGGATTTGCCGAGATCGCGTCGTTGACCTGCGAGGCCGCGGTGCCGATGTCGTTGTTGTTGTAACTCTCCAGGGTCGCGTTGACATTGGGGCACTTCTCCGCCAAGCCCGATCGGAAACCGGTGTCGCGATCCAGCAGGACTTGAATTCCGGCCACCGAGGATTCGATGAAAACCTTGCCTGAGGTCTTGCCCTTCTCGGTGAGCAGATCGCACATACGTCGACCGGCCATTTCACCGGCGGTGACGTTGTTGGTTCCGATGAAACCGTCCACCGCGGTGGTGACCTTGTTGTCGGCAACGATCACCTTGATCCCGGCTTTGCGGGCGGCATCAATCGACGAATTCAGCGCGGTGTTCGAACCCGGCGAGATGACGATTCCCTTCACTCCGCGTGAGACCGAGTTCTCCACGAGCTGCACCTGCTCATCGATGTTCGTTTCCGAGGTCGGACCAAACTTTCCGATATTGATGCCGAAGTCCTGGCCGGCTTTTTGGCCACCGGCCAGCATCGTCTGCCAGAACGCCGAGTCGTTCGCGCGGATGATCACGTCGATCTTCTGACCCGACGCCGCACCGCCACTTCCGCCTCCGCCACTGGAGCTGCCCGACGATGTGGCTCGTCCTCCGAAGACCCCGACAACCAGGGCGACGAGGGCGATGGCCAAAACGAGGGACAGCGAAAAAACTGTTCGTGATCGCGCCATTGCTTCCTCCACCTTTTCCGGCATGGTCTGCCATGCCATGCGACAACCGGGGCGTCCTACGCCCGGCGTATCGATCGGCCGAAAGGACCATCAGGCCGCTCGCCATTGAATCGATCTAATAAGTGGTACAGCTCACTTTCGTGTTTGTCAAGAGACGGGCGTAACTTCATTCTCTGTCGCCAGCCGTGTCGGCGTGCGTGTGTTTCGAGGCCTTGACAGCACGTCAACTGCCAGGGTTTAATCGGTTCAAATCGTGTGATGGAGCGAACGGCGAGGAGCGAATGTGGCGCGCGTAACACTGACCGACGTCGCGAAGGACGCCGGCGTGTCACGCGCCACGGCCAGCATGGTCCTCAACGACAGCCCACTGATCGCGCAGGCGACCAAGGAGCGCGTGCGGGCATCCTTCGCCCGCCTCGGTTATGTGTATGACCGCGCAGCGGCATCGTTGCGAAAGAACCAGTCGCTAGCGGTGGGGCTGGTCATAACCCAGCTCTCCAATCCGTACTTCGCCGAGTTCGTCGAGGGTATTCAGTCCGAACTCGACGACCGGGGAATGGATGTGCTGCTGGGAATCTCGGCCGAAGACCGGGCACGGCAACGTCGTGTGCTGGTCAGCATGTCGGAACGCCGCGTCGACGGCGTGGTGGTCATCCCGGCCCACCAAAGTGAACCGGCCGACTTCGCCGGACTACACATGCCCATCGTGATGTTGGCGCGCCGCGTCAAGGGGTTCGACACCGACTACGTGGGCGGTGACAACTACGCCGGCTCGGTGGCCGCGACCAACCACCTGCTGGTCACCCACGGAGCACGTCGGCCGGCCTTCATCGGCGGACACGTCTACGCTTCCGCGCGTGAGGAGCGCCTGGGCGGATTCCTGTCCGCAGCGGGAGTTTTGGGCATCAAGGTGCCGGTGCGAAATCAGCCGGCGTGTGTGCCGGACCGGGTCGTGGCCCGCAACGTCGCGGCCGAACTGATCGCCCGTGACCCCAAGGTTGACGCCATCGTCTGCTTCAACGACGCAGTGGCCTTCGGCGTCGTCGACGCCGTCGCCGATGCCGGTCTGCAGGTCGGTCGCGACATCCGGGTCATCGGATTCGACGACGTCAAAGACGCCGAGCGCGCACGGCCCGCCCTGGCGAGCGTATCCGTGCCGGCCGAAACCGCCGGGCGCCGGGCCGCGCAGTTATTGCTGAAGCGAATCAGCGGATCAGAGGCCGGACCTCAGGGGCTGATCCTGCCCGCAGAGCTGATGCCGCGGGAATCCTGCGGTTGCGGCCTGCGTGTCAGAGCGGCCAGCTAGCCATGACCAGACTGGCGCCGCCCCTGTCGGCAGCACACGACTTGAATCGATCTAACGAGCAACAGTTCGACCACGCTCGGCTGCTGCCGCGCGCAAGCGGAAATAAAGGAAAGGGACGGGAGCGCACATGAGCACAACGACCGCGGATATCGAGGTACCGCACTGGCCGATGATCATCGGCGGCACAAGCACTGACGGGCATGGGGACAGGTTCGACAGACGCAGCCCCGGCCACGACATCGTGGTGGGTACCTACGCCGGCGGCACCGAGGCCGACGTCGACGCCGCGGTGAGCGCCGCGCGTAGCGCTTTTGACTCCGGACCCTGGCGGTGGACTTCCGGCGCGAATAAGGCACGCGTCCTGCGCGGCGTGGCCGCGCAGATTGAAGCAGAGGCCGACAGTCTGGCGATGCGCGAGACCCTGGAGAGCGGCAAACCCATCAACCAGGCCCGCGAGGAGATGTCTGGGGCGGCCGGAATCTGGTACTACGCAGCAACTCTGGCCCAGCACGCCTACGGCGATGCCCATAACGGCCTGGGCCCCGAACACGTCGCAATGGTCGTCCGCGAGCCCATCGGTGTCGTCGGCATCATCACGCCGTGGAACTTCCCCTTGTTGATCGCCAGCCAGAAGATTCCCTTCGCTCTGGCCGCTGGGTGCAGCGTGGTGATCAAAGCCAGCGACTTCACCCCGGCCACCACCACCCGGTTGGTGCAGCTCCTGCACGAATGCGGCCTCCCCGACGGGGTCGCAAACATCGTGCACGGCGCTGGCGATGTCGGCTCTTATTTGGCAAGCCACCCCGGCACCGACATGACGTCGTTCACCGGTTCCACCGGAGTCGGCCGGTCGATCATGGCAGCGGCAGCCACCACTCTCAAACACGTCTCACTGGAGCTCGGCGGAAAGAACCCCCAAGTCATTCTCGCCGACGCCGACCTCGACGCGGCTGTGGCCAGCGCCTCCTGGGCCGCGCACTTCAACCAGGGCGAATGCTGCAACGCCGGGTCGCGGCTGCTGGTGCAGAGCGACGTCGCCGACGAGGTGGTCGAGCGTGTCGCCCAACTGAGCAGCCAGGTCAAGGTCGGCGACCCGTTGGCCGAGGACACCGAGGTGGGAGCGATCATCAGCGACGCCCACCTGGAGACGATCACCCGGTTCGTGCACGGCGGCGAAGCCGACGGCGCCGCTGTCATCACCGGGGGCCATCGTGTCGATACCGCCACCGGGCGGTTCTTCGCCCCGACCGTCATCGACCACGTCGGGCCCGCGTCGCGGCTGGGCACCGCTGAAGTGTTCGGCCCCGTCCTGTCGGTCATCCGGGTCAAGGACCTCGCCGAGGCGGTTGCCGTCACCAACTCCACGCCCTACGGCCTGTCCTCCGGCATCTGGACCAACAACATCGACGCGGCCATGACCTATGCCCGCTCGGTGCGGGCGGGCACGGTGTGGGTCAACGACTGGATGGCCGGCTTCCCCGAAGTGCCCTTCGGCGGCGTCGGCGACTCCGGTATCGGGCGCGAACTGGGCCGCGGATCAATTGACGAATACACCGAATCCAAGAGCGTCATCATCAAGGCCGGTGCGGCCTTGAGCCTCAACGGATCGGCGGTCTTGAGATGACCACCTCGATAGCACCACCCTGCGTGCGCGAACCACGTCACGCTGACGGATCAACACGGCTCACGACAACCCGCGTGAAAAGGATGGCAACACTATGACTACTCAACGTTTCGACTACGTCGTCGTCGGCGCGGGAGCCGCAGGCTGCGCGGTCGCCAACAGGCTCAGCGAGGACCCCTCGGTCCGTGTCCTGCTGCTCGAGGCCGGCGGCCGTGACTGGAACCCCTTCATCCACATGCCGGTGGGCTTCACCAAACTGACCGGGCCGAAGGTCAATTGGGAGTTCGAGACGGTCCCGCAGGCGCAGTTGAACAATCGGCCCATGTGGTACCCGCAGGGCCGCACCATCGGGGGCAGCACCTCCATCAACGCGATGATCTACATCCGAGGCCACCGCGAAGACTACGAGGCATGGGCGGCCGCGGGGAACAAAGAGTGGGGCTACGACCAGGTCCTGCCGTTTTTCCGCAAGGCCGAACACAACGAACGCCTCAACGACGAATTCCATGGCAGCGACGGCCCGATGAACGTCACCGAGCAGATCCAGCACAACGAACTCAGTAAGGCGTTCGTTCGTGCGGCCCAAGAACTCGGTCTGAGCTACACCCCCGACTTCAACGGCGCCAGCCAGGACGGTGTGGGCTACTACGACGTCACGCAGAGAAAGGCGCGCCGGGAAAGCGCCTCCACGGCCTATCTGCGCCCGGCCCGCAAGCGACGCAATCTGACGATCCAACCGCATGCGCTGGCCACCCGGGTGCTGGTCGAAGGCGGCCGCGCGCGCGGTGTGGAGTACACCGTGAAGGGCAAGCCCACAGTCGCTTATGCGGACCGTGAGGTGGTGCTCAGCGGCGGCTCGGTCAACTCGCCACGGCTGCTGCTGCTCTCAGGTATCGGCCCCGCCGACGAACTCGGAGCCGTTGGCATCAATACGGTTCATAACCTGCCCGGTGTTGGCAAGAACTTCCAGGACCACATGGATGTTTACCTCACCGCCGAAACCACCCCGGTCAGCTATAACGAGTCCGACCGCCCCTTCAAGGCACTCGCCGCCGGCGTGCAATACGTGCTGTACCGCACCGGGCCGGTCACCGCGTCGGTGTGCGAGGCCGGCATGTTCGTCCGCTCCAGCAGCGACGTCGTCTCACCGGATATCCAAATGCACTGCCTGCCTGCGTTCGTCGTCGACCACGGCCGCATGCGCATCCGCGGCCACGGCATGACGATCAACACTTGCAACCTGCGGCCCAAGAGCGTGGGCTCGGTGTCGTTGCACAGCTCCGACCCCACCGTTCCGCCGGCCATCGACCCCAATTTCCTCAGCGACCCATACGACTGGAAGATCTCCCTTGAGGGCTTCAAGTGGGGCCGGGAGATGTTGGCCACCAAGGCATACGCACCGTTCATCAAGCGCGAACATATGCCCGGCGTCGAGGTTCGCACCGATGCCCAGATCCGCGATTACGTCCGCCAGTGGGCCAAGACTGACTACCACCCGGTGGGTTCCTGCAAGATGGGCGAAGACGACATGGCCGTGGTAGACCAGCAACTCCGAGTCCGCGGCCTCGACGGTCTGCGTGTCATCGACGCCTCCATCATGCCGACGCTGATCAGCGGGAACACCCAGGCAACCTCGATCATGATCGGCGAAAAAGGTGCACATCACATCCTGCACGGCGAGTCGTCGCGGCTGGTCGAGCACTAGCGGCTCCGCCCTCGCGTCCGTCGACGCAGGGCGGCGGCAAAGGCCTTCTGCGCCAAACATGCTCAGAGTTAAGGGTATCCGATGAATTTCAGCATAGGGGTGCGATGCCGGTCTTGGCTGGACAGCGTTATGCGTGGCGAAATACATCTCACCGCAGACGTACTGTGGCTGGCCGAGATCGACGGTGAGGCACCCCCGCGAGAGCGCTCCCGCCGGGAATTGGTGCCTCCGGCACCGTTGCGGGTCTGACGAGAATCAGTACCGCTCAACCAGATTGCCGGAGATCGCGACCGCTACGCCGTTCAGTGGCTATGCGGCGCAACCTTTCCAGTGTGATATCGCCCCGATTCGGCCGAGTCCCGCTCATGCACATCACCTCGGCACCTTGGTCGACGTTCGAATGCATCGCGGATACGTGCGCCTGCAGCTGGCCGACAAGGCACCAACGAGAACACCAATCGGCTGCTGCGCCAATACCTGCACAAGAACGCCGACCTGTCCACGCTCACCCAGGACGCGCTCAACTCTGTCGCCGCGGAAGTCAACCACCGCCCGCGTCGAGTGCTCGGGTGGGCAACCCCGGCCGAGGCGTTCGGTACTGCCGAGCCCACGCCGATGCTGCTTGGGCCTGCGTAGCGGTGCGGTTCTCGGCTGCGATCATGACCGCATGGCCACCGGCGGACTTTCCGAGCTCGACGTCGCCCGCGTACAACGTTGGTGTGCCGACCAGGTCCCCGAGCATGTTCGCGGCGAGATCCGCGTCGAATGCGACGTTGCCCACGGCATCTGATCATCTGTGAATGCCGACCGCCCTGGCGCGAGGACCTCGGCCCCGACTGGATCCTGCCCAATTTCGTCGAATTCCTCGTCGGGCGGCTTGATCTCGGGTGTCGCGACCGTCGCCTCTTGATGCGCCACCCGCGCGGTGCTGCCCCGGGTGTCCAGTAGCACTGGCTGGTGCGGATTTGGCCGCTGTAAAGCGCGAAGTTGGTCGAGCGCAGCGTCGACGCGGCGGGAGTTCGGGACTCATCGTGGACAGTAGAGATCATCCATGAAAGATGGCGTAAACCCATTGCGGCCCGGCCATATTGAGTGCACTGGCCCCTGCGATAGGGGAGAACGTCACTATGACGAATTTGCCCTCGCAGGGCGATCCGCATTGCTGTCGCGGTGGTGGGACTCCAGAGGGGCAGTCGGTACCGGAGCGGTGTAGGGCTTATCGCTGGCAGTACGGCGCGGGTCAGGCGTACGAGCGCATCGGCGTTGACTGCGACCATGGTTTCCCGCGATCGAGGTCGGCTTCCGACAGCGGGCCGCGCGTACCGTCACGGTGACGAAAACGGCTCCGCTACTGCAGGCGTGAGCGCGCCGACATGAACAGCTGGTGTAGCCGCCGCACATTTGACTTGGCCAGAGCGTGGCCAATTGGACATCAGATGAGAATTTCGAGTCCTCCTTGAGTGGTGTCCCGGGGGAAGCCCCCCTCTTCACGTGCACGCCAACTGCGGCCACGTCAACGGAAAAGTGGAGCGTTCGCGCCGCATCGACGCCGAAGAATTCTGCCGACTGCTCGACGGCGTCGTTGAGGACGACACCGGCCTGTTCAACCAGAAACTCAAGGAAAAGGAATGGGAGGACTACTACAACTACCACCGGCCCCACGGCAGGCTTGGCGGCCAAACCCCTACGAACGACTGCTACAAAGACCCGGGCCCAACCTGTCACCGGCCAACGTCATCACACACGCAGTGTTGACGCAGTGTCGACGCAGGATTCGAACCTGCGTAGGCGTTAGCCGACGGATTTACAGAAGGCTTGCCCCCAGGGGCGGCAGGCAGACCTGCCGCAGGGCCAGAAAGTATTCGGTCCGATAGCCGTTGATGTACCGCTGGGAAAGGCTATTACCCAGATCGTCCTTACGAATGGGCTGGGCGGCACGCAACTCGGTCTGTGGTTTTCATGAGGTCAGCTCCGTGATCAGTTGGTTGACGATGACGCGGATCCGCACAGTCTCGCAGCGCGGGCAATACCAGCAGTCGAACAGTGGGCGATAGCGCAGCGGGTGGCCGCGTTTTTTACAGGCGCGGCAGCGTGGCACGGTCATTGCATCTCGGGCCATTGCAGTAGTTGGGACAGCCATGGCTGTGGCGTGATGTGAATTGTGCCGTAAAACACGTAGTGGAGTAAGTTATTCAGCTGGCCTCATCACCATGTGGTCCGTCGGCTAAACGGCTAGGACAACCCGAGGGCGTTGGTCAACCCGTCGATAGCGGCCCGCGTGGTCGCGTCCGGGGTGCGCCCGTAGATGTCTCCGGTGATGGCGATGCTGCTGTGCCCGGGTTCGACATCGTCGTCAACGGCGCGTTCTATCACGTGTTCCAGGACGACGAAGGGCTGCAGACGCGGTACGCGCAGACCATGCACGGAGCTACCGGGCCGGGTGCGCGGCTGTTCATGTTCGAGTTCGGGACGCCACAACGTCAACGGCCTTCCAATGGCAAGGCGTGCCGGCCGAACGCCATCGTAGGTGGCCGCCGAGCCCAGATGCGCGATGGCCGCAGCTCGATCGGATCACCAGCAGTCGGCGTAGCGGGCTGAACCGTGGGCGAATGCTATTGTGCCACCGGTGGTTTGACTGGCGGAGAGTCAGTATCGGACCGTGCGGTAGTTGTTGGAGCAGGTCACTGTTGTTAAATTGGCCGCCGTCGAAACAAACTCGGTCGAAACGTGATGGTTGCCGCGGCCGTTGCGCGCTGCATTGACCGAGCGAAATCGCAGGTCGCGGGGGGTAGGGCCCGCGTAGGCTGAGCCCGTGGCGCAGAGCGCCGTGGTAGTTCATGCTGGTGGCAACCTACCGGCGGAGGTTACGAGCTTCGTCGGCCGGCGCCGCGAACTCGCCGATGCCAAGCGAGCCTTGTCCAAGTCCAGGCTGGTCACTTTGACCGGCGTTGGTGGCGTCGGGAAGACACGCGTGGCAGAGCGGGTGGCAAGGGACCGCAGGCGCGCCTATCCGCACGGCGTGTGGCTGGTCGAACTCGCGCAGTTGGCGGATCCGGCACTTTTGACCCAGACGGTCTTGACTGAGCTGAGTGTGCGTGGGCCCCCCTCGGGGGATGCTTTGGAGGCGTTGATCGACTTCCTAAGCAGCCGCCACGTACTGCTGGTGTTGGACAATTGTGAACATCTGCTCGACCAGGTTGCGGCGCTGTCGGCTGCTTTGCTGCGTAGCTGCCCTGATCTGCAGATATTGGCGACTAGTCGGGAGCCGCTTCGTGTTGTCGGTGAAGCGGTGTTACCGGTGCGCCCGATGGCAGCGCCAGCGCCTGAACGTAGTGGCGGCGTGGCTGGGCTGTCTCGATACGACGCGGTGGCGCTGTTCACCGAGCGCGCGGCGGCGGCGGTGCCCGACTTTGTTTTGACCGACGACAACCACCGCGCGGTCGCCGCCTTGTGTCACCGCTTGGATGGTTTGCCGCTGGCGATCGAGTTGGCAGCGGGACGGCTCAGATCGTTGTCACCGGCGCAGATTCTGTCGAAACTCGCCGACCGGTATGCAGTGCTGACCGGCGGTGAACGGGGGCGCCCCGATCGACAGCAGACGCTGCGGGCGTCCATCGAGTGGAGCTACCAGTTGTGCACCCCGCAGGAACAGCGGCTATGGGCTCGGTTGTGCGTATTCGCCGGAAGCTTCGAGTTGGATGCGGTTGAGGCAGTATGCACCAGCGATATCGCCGGCGACGAGATTGTGGATCTGATGTCGGGTCTGGTCGACAAATCGATCGTCGTTCGTCACGAGCGGGGAACGGTCGCGCAGTATCGGCTGTTGGAATCGATCCGTGAATTCGGGTTGGAGCGCCTGAATGAGGACGGTGACGGACCAGCGCTCAGGATGCGCCATCTGCAGTGGTATGCGGCACTTATTCACACCGCGAAGGCGGAGTGGATCAGTGAGCGCCAGGTGTATTGGTTGGCGCGGCTGGCTGCAGAAAGTGCAAACATGCGTTCCGCGCTCGACTTCTGCCTGAACGAACACGGCGAGCCCGATGCGGTCATGGAGATCGTGGTCGGCATTCCGCTCGGGTATTTCTGGGCGCGCGGCAAGCTCGGCGAAGCGCGGCACTGGCTCGATGTAGCGCTTGCACGGTCGAGTCGGGTCACGGTTCTGCGCGCGCGCGCAATTCTGCTCAACAGCGTCCTGGCGATGGTCGGAGGTGAGTTCGCAACCGGCAGCCAACTACTCGACGAGGCTCGCGGACTGATTCAACACGTGAGCGATCCGATGGTGCTGACCCAGCTGCATCATGTCGCCGCCCACTCGGCACATTACGCCGGCGACCTACCCGGGGCGGTTTCCGAACTCGAGCAGGCGTTAGCCATGCCCGCAAGCAGGACAGACCTGGACCGTTATCTCGATATTTTGCAGTCGCTTGCCTTCTTCGCATCCATGGCGGGCCAGCACGAGCGGTCAAAGGCGTGCTACGAGGAAACTATTGAGCTGACCGAGCCGCGTGGGGAATCTTTGCACCGGGCGAACGCACTGATGGCTTTGGGCTTGGATGCGTGGCGCATGGGCGACACCGTTCACGCCGTGGAGCTTCAGCGCTCCGGTCTTGAGATCAAAGTCGGGCTCGACGACCAGCTGGGCACCGCCGTGGGTTTGGA
>Ga0207683_10002831_pt1 | contig 15159 bp, 18 predicted proteins | sample KBSM73metaG_FD_184333 | JGI IMG/M metagenome (GOLD analysis project Ga0207683, IMG submission 184333) | Miscanthus rhizosphere microbial communities from Kellogg Biological Station, Michigan, USA - KBS M7-3 metaG (SPAdes) (version 2) | ecosystem: Host-associated > Plants > Roots > Rhizosphere >... | reverse complement strand
AACCGGCTACCCTTCCAAACCCCGCGGCCACCTCGACCGGATAGCGCGCATGGGCAGGCCTGCAGGCGCTATCCAGGACTTGAACGTCCAAGGTCACATGCAGCCTCCCCGCGGCCGAAGAGGTGTGCGGAACCGCGCCGGTCACAATGCTTGTTCCCGAGCCACGCATCCGCACGTCCATTGGACGTGCGGATCGGTGTAACTACAATCCTCCCCCGCAGGGGAGGATCTACCCGCACCACGGCCTCACACCGTGATTGCGAGCCGCGAAAGCGGCGCGGCAATCCAGCCCAGCGCTTTACCGCCCGCGCCTCGGCCCTCAGCCCTTCCGCCTGAGCGGCACGACCTTGCGTTCCAAGGTGATCTTGCCGATCGTTGCGGCGAGCTGGGTCTGGGTGAAGGGCTTGGCGAGGATCGGGCATTGGCCGACTTCCTCCGGGGTCATCTCGGCGTAGCCGCTCACCACCAGGCAAGGCAGCCCCGGGCGCTTGCGGTGGATCGCGGCGAGTAGCTGCAGGCCGGTCATCCCGGGCATCAACTGGTCGGTCACGATCAGATCGATTGCGAGACCCTTTTCCAGCAGCGCGAGCGCCTCCTCGCCCGAAATCGCCACAGTGACTTCGTGGCCAAGATCCTCCAGCATCGCCGCGGTATTGGCCAGCACCAGTGGGTCGTCGTCGACCACCAGGATCTTGCGCAGCAAGCCCGCCGACAAGGGGGCCGCTTCCGGCTCGGCCTCGATCTTCACCGGCACATTTTGCGCCACGGGCAGATAAAGCTCGACCGTCGTGCCCCGGCCGACCGCGCTGTTCAGGATCAGCTTGCCCCCCGATTGCGCCGCCAGCCCTTGCACCATCGAAAGGCCAAGCCCGGTCCCTTTGCCCAACCCCTTGGTGGTGAAGAAGGGATCGCTGGCGCGCGCCAGCGTATCGGGACTCATCCCCTCGCCATTGTCGATGAGGCTAAGCTTGACGTAGCGGCCAGGGGCGAGGCCCTCCTGCGCGCCCGGACCGACCTCGACCTCCTCGGCGCCGATATCGAGCGCGCCGCCGCCCGGCATCGCGTCACGCGCATTCACCGCAAGGTTGAGGAGCGCCATTTCGAGCTGGTTCGCATCCACCTGCGCCGGTGGCAAATGCAGCGGGAAATGTGTTTGAATCCGCACCGTGGGCCCGAGCGACCGTTGCAGCAGGTCGGTCATGCTGCGCACCAAAGCGGGAACGTCGATCGGTGCGGGGCGCAGATCCTGCCGGCGCGCGAAGGCGAGCAGCCGCTGGGTCAGGCCGGCACCGCGCTGCGCGCCCTCGATCGCGCTGTCGACCAGCTGCGCCAGCCGTGCATCCTCGGGCAGCCGCTTTCGCAGCAATTCGAGATTGCCCATCACCACCGCGAGCAGATTGTTGAAATCGTGCGCGATTCCGCCGGTAAGCTGGCCCAGCGCCTCGATCTTTTGTGCTTGGCGCAGCGCCTGCTCGGCCTGCTTGCGTTCGGTGACGTCGGTCAGGCCACCCAGCACGTGCAGGAAATTGCCGTCGGCGTCGCGTTCGAGCTTGAAGGTGGAGACGACGTCGCGGAACTCTCCTTGGCTTGTGACGACCCGATATTCGCACGGGTCGAGGCGGTCGTTGGCGATCAGCGCGGGCCAATCCACCTGGCGCGCGCGGCGCGCCGATTCCTCGGTCAGGAAATTGATCAGCGGACGGCCTATCACCTCCTCCTCGCGATAACCGAGCAGGTCGAGCCAGGTTTGGCTCACCTGCTCGATCCGGCCCTCGCGGTCGAGCGAATGGAGCGGCAGCGGCGTGCCGCGATAGAGCGAGCGGAAGCGTTCCTCGCTTGCGCGCAAGGCGTCCGCCTCGCGCTGGGCAACCCGCGCGAACCTGCGGTCGAACATTGCCGACACGAGCGCCAGGAACAGGATCAGGAAGGTCGTGACGGTCACCGCGACCGCGAGCGAAGCCTGGTCGAAGCTCGATCCACCGCGCGCGAGATCGACCCCGCGCTGCGCGGTGAAGATCGCTGCGCGCATGCCGGTATAATGCATGCCGGCGATCGCAATGCCCATCAGGATCGCCGCTCCGATCCGCTCGGGGAGACCGCTTTGACGCGCGGCAAGCCACAGAGCGGCGGTCGCCGCGCCGATCGCGATCAGGACCGAGAAGGCCACCCATAGATGATCGTAGCGCAGATCCGCCGCCATGCGCATCGCGGCCATGCCCATATAATGCATGCCGACTACGCCGAGGCCCATGAACAGGCCGGCAGACGCGATCACCGCGAACGACCCGGATGATCGGGCCATCACGACGAAGCCAGCGCCGGTCACCGTGATCGCAAGCAGCAGCGACAGCGCGGTCAGCCCGGGGTCGTAGCCGACGGTCATGCCCGGCATACGCAAAGCGAGCATCGCGACGAAATGCATCGCCCAGATGCCGCCGCCCATCGCCACTGCGGCAGTGGTAAGCCACAGCTGCCGGGTCCAGCCGTCGGAGGCGTGGATGCGGCCAGCAAGGTCGAGCGCGGTGTAGGACGCGAAAATCGCGATCAGCACCGACAGCAGGACGAGAACGGGATCGTTGGTTTCGACGATCGCCATCGTCTTTCCCTAAATTGTCACGGAAGCTTAGCGCGGGCGCCCGCGAAGCAACAGGCCGACTCGGTCCCTTTTGGCGGAAAGGCAGGCTTTTATTGGCTCTTGCCGGACAATCCCGCGAGCACTGAGCAGAGATCCACTCCTGCTTCCGCCTCCGCCTGGGTGACCCTGGCGTCGTGATTGGCATCGAGACAGGCGAAGCGGACCAGCGGCTTGGCCATCAGCTCGTCGAGCGTGAGGAAGCCGTCCTTGTCCGAATCATTCTGCTCGAAGCCCGCCATCAACGCGGCGCGCAGTCCGTTTCGTTGCGTCTCGGACAGGCTTTGGGACTGGAGCATGGGCGAGGCATCGACCATCACTCCCCATTCGGCGCGGCTCACCTTGCCATCGCCGTCGGTGTCGATGCGTTTGAACATCGCGCTATAGCTCGCGATCAGTCCGTTGCGCGTCGATGTATCGGGCGCCGCGTGCGCTTTGGCGTGGGCCGCGGCCGCCAGAAAGAAAAGTGCGATCGACATAAGTCCCCCTCGGTCGATCCGTAAGCGCGCATCGCGCGGCTGTGAAGGCGCGGCGCGCAAAGCAGATCTCGAGGGATGGAATTCCGGCCTTGTGGAAAGGCGCGGCCCTGGTTTGGGGGTCCAGGGCCGCGCGAGTACGGTACACTACGTCTACAGTACGGATATCGTCAGGACCCCCAAGGGTCGGTTTTCTATCCGCCGCCACCTGATAAGGGAGGCTGGCAATTCCCGATATTCGTAAAAACCCGTAGTCTGCACCCTCTCTCCTCAGCGATTGATCATCGCTTGGGTCGCGGCGGAATAGCGCGCCCCCTCGATCGTCACGCTGTCGGCCGCGCGGGTGATATCGGCGAGATCGGCGGCGCTCAGCTCGATCGACGCGGCATGGATATTCTCCTCCAGTCGGTTGAGTTTGGTGGTACCCGGAATCGGCACGATCCACGGCTTTTGCGCGAGCAGCCAGGCGAGCGCGATCTGCGCGGGTGTGGTGCGCTTGCGAGCGGCGATCTCCGCGATCAGCGCGACCAATGCCCGATTGGCGGCGCGCGCCTCGGCGCTGAAGCGGGGCAGGCTATTGCGGAAATCATTGTCCTCGAATTTGGTGTCCGCATCGATCTTGCCGGTGAGGAAGCCCCGGCCCAGCGGGCTGAATGGCACGAAGCCGATCCCCAATTCCTCGAGCGTCGGCAAAATCTCCGCCTCCGGCTCGCGCCACCACAAACTATATTCGCTTTGCAGCGCCGAGACCGGCTGGACCGCATGCGCGCGGCGGATCGTCGAAACGCCGGCTTCGGACAGGCCGAAATGCCTGACCTTGCCCTCGCGGATCAGGTCGCCGACCGTGCCCGCGACATCCTCGATCGGCACGGTCGGATCGACGCGATGCTGGTAGAACAGATCGATCACGTCGGTCTTGAGCCGCTTCAGGCTCGCCTCGGCAACCTCGCGGATATGGGCAGGACGGCTGTCCGTCCCCACGCTCTTGCCACCCTCGATCTTGAACCCGAACTTGGTCGCGATCACGACCTTGTCGCGGATCGGGGCAAAGGCTTCGCCCAGCAAGTCCTCATTGGCGAACGGCCCATAGACCTCCGCCGTGTCGAAGAAGCTCACGCCGCGCTCCACCGCCGCGTGCAGCAGCGAGACCATTTCCTTGGGATCGGGGGCGATGCCATAGGCGAAGCTCATGCCCATGCAGCCAAGGCCGAGGGCGGAGACTTCGAGGCCGTTGCCGAGCGTGCGTTTCTGCATGTTTTATGCCTCCTGAATGGCGAGAAGGTGCCGATCTAATGCGCGGACGAACCGACGATTAGACCGTGAAACCGGCATGAACCTATGAGATGAGCTCATATATGCCGCGCGCCAACATCAATGACCTGCTCGCTTTCCTGGCCGTCGCCCGCGCGCGCAGCTTCACACGCGCGGCGGCGCAGATGGGCGTCTCGCAATCCGCGCTCAGCCACACCATCCGCGGGCTGGAGGAACGGCTCGGCATCCGCTTGCTTACCCGCACCACGCGCAGCGTCGCGCCGACCGAGGCAGGCGAGCGATTGTTGCGCAATGTCGGCCCCCATTTCGACGAGATCGATGCCGAGATCGACGCGCTGAGCGAGCTCAGGGACAAGCCGTCCGGCACGATCCGCATCAACAGCAGCGAACATGCGGCCGAGACCTTGCTCTGGCCGAAACTCGCGCAATTCCTGCCCCATTATCCCGACATCAAGGTCGAGATCTGGGCGGATTATATGCTTGCCGACATCGTTGCCGAACGGTTCGATGCCGGAGTGCGGCTGGGCGAGCAGGTCGCAAAGGATATGGTGGCGGTCCGGATCGGGCCGGAGGAGCGTTTCCTTGTGGTGGGCGCTCCCGCTTATCTCGCCGGGCGCGAACTGCCGCTGCATCCGCGGGACCTGATCCAGCATCGCTGCATCAACCTGCGCCTGCCGACCGCTGGCGGCCTCTACACCTGGGAGTTCGAAAAGGACGGCCACGAACTGAAGGTTCGCGTCGATGGGCAACTCGTCTTCAACGCGTTGCCGCCGATCCTCAAGGCCGCGCTCGCCAGCTTCGGACTGGCCTTCCTGCCCGAGGAGCTGGTGCGGCCGCATATCGCCGCAGGACGGCTCACCGCGATGCTGGAGGATTGGACCCCGCCCTTTCCGGGCTATCATCTTTATTATCCCAGCCGCCGCCAGCATTCGCCGGCCTTTGCGCTGCTGGTCGAGGCGCTGCGCTACCGCAGCTGTAGCGGCTCATCGTCTTTCGCCCAATAATAAGAACCATCGGGCAATTGGACGGTACGGTGCGCGATCTCGCTCGCCACCCATGCCTGTTCGAGCCTTTGCTCGGCCTTCTCGCACAATAAGCGCATCATCACGCTCTCGACATCGCGTTCCATCATGCCGGCTAAACGCCTCAACTTCCGGTCTGGTCCCGGTTAACGCCGCTTTGGGCGCAATTTAGCTCGGAGGGCCCGCGCCACGCCGTGCGTCAGGCCGCGTCCAGCTCCGGATAGTGACGGAAGATTCCGTCGGAGAAAGGCAGACGGCGGTCGCTAGCCAGATAATCCCCTAGCTCAGGCAGCTTGGCGACCGCATCATGCAACCGCATCACGCGCCGGTAGCCGCCAGCGACAGCCTTAATCCGTTTGGGAAAAGCGAAATTGAGCCCCTCGACCAGGTGGAACAGCGACAGGTCGGCATAGCTCCAGGCCTCGCCCGCGAGCCAATGTCCCCGTTTCTCCAATATGCGGTCGAACCACGCCAGATATTTGGGGATGCGATTGGCGCGGAAATCCTCGCTGCGGCGCTTGGCTTCTGTTTTCTGCTCCTCGTAATAGTCGCCGAGCACGACCGGATGGTGCGTGTCGTGCGCCTCGGTCACGATGTCGGCGATCGTGAGCTGGACCTGGTTGACCCATAACCGTCCGGCCGGATCGGCCGGTGCCAGGCCGTGCTGCTCCCCCAGATAGAGCAGGATATTGGTGGATTGCCCGATGGTGGCGCCGTCCTCGGTGACCAGGTAGGGCGGCGCGAAGGGCGGGTCGTCGCGGGCCTCGCTCATGTGCGCGGAAAGCGCCTTGTAACCCGCTTCGCCGGCCTCGCGCGCCATGTCGCGGTAGGCCAGGCCGCCCGCCTCCAGCGCGAGGCGCGGAAATTCGCCGCGCCCGGGGATCGAGGGCCAATACCAGAGCTCGTACATGTTCGCCCTCCGACTTGAGGGCGTCACGCCTCTTCGGGTGCCCTCGCGACGATCGCCAGCGCGTGGACGCGCTCGGCCAGGAGCGAGGCCAACGCCTGATTGACGAGCCGGTGCCGCGCGACGCGGGACTTGCCCGAAAAAGCCGACGAGACGATGTCGATCGTGAAGTGGCTCTCGCCGCGCGGGTCATGTCCCGCATGGCCGCGATGCTTGGCCGAATCGTCGATCACGTTCAGTCGTTGCGGGGACAGGTCGGCGCGCAGCCTTTTTTCGATTTCGGCCGCGACCGGCCCGGTGGGAGTTTCGCTCATCGCTCTTATATAGTCCTGTTAGCGGGAGAATCATGCGTGGCAGATGCCAGGCCAAGACAACCACGTTTTCACGGCCGTGTGCCCGGCGAACGTCAGTGCAGCGAGCCGGGATGCACCGAGCCCGGCGAATTCCGCGCGCCCGCGGACGGGCCTCGCTCGGGCTATAACGGGCCCGGCGAATGGCGCTTCCTGTGCCTCGACCATGTCCGCGAATTCAACGCGCGCTACAATTTCTTCAACGGTATGACCCCGGACGAGATCACCGCGCAGCAGCGGCCTTATGCCGGCTGGGAACGCGAGACCCGCGCTTTCTCGCCCGGCGCCGGCGGGACGCCGCGCTGGTCCGATTTCCTCGATCCGCTGGACGCGATCCAGGCGCGCTTCGGCACCGGCCGCCATGCCGCGCGCCAGGACGGAAAGCCGCTAAGCGACCCCGAACGCCGCGCGCTCAGGGTGATGGGCCTCGACGCCGACATCGACCGCCGCGGCCTGCGCCAGCGTTATTCGGAACTGGTCCGCCGCTACCACCCCGACCGCAACGGCGGCGATCGCAGCCACGAAAAGAAGCTGCAGGACGTGATCGAAGCCTACACCTTGCTCAAGAAAGCCGAGGCCTTCGCCTAACGTGCGGAGGGCTGCGAGCCTACGCGGTTCTATCTGCCCAGACGAAAGGTCAGTAATTCAGCTTGGGGAAATAGTCGCCGCGCCCTTCCGGGCTCATATCGAGCAGGCCCCAAAGAGGATCGACCAAGTCGCCCGCACGGTGATGCTGGCCGGGATCCTCGGGCGCGTAGGTCAACTCGCTTCCCCAGAAATGGCGGACGACGCCGCCATCCCGGCGGAAGACATTGAAGATCGGTTCGTCCCAATCCTGGCCAGCTTTATAGCCGCGCGCGTCGCGCATCGGCTGGGGCAGCCCCGCGGTGTTGCCGTGATAGTCGGCGGTGTAGTCACCGAGGTCGGCGAGCGGGATGAGGTGCTTCCAGCCGCGCTGTCCCATCCAGGCGGCGAGCCGCGCGATGGGGGATCGCGTGACGACGTAGATCGGGAAACGCGGATTGGCGTGACGCGCGCTGCCGTCGATCGCATCGAGCATGTGCGTGCAGCCGGAACAGGGCTGCTCGCGCTCGGGCCCGTACATGAAGCTGTAGAGCAGGATCGAGGGGTGATCGTCGAACAGGGCGGACAGCTTCACCTTTTCCGGCAGAAGGTTCGTGCCGATCCGTTCGAACGCATAATCGGTCGGGACCGCGCCGCCAGGCGGAAGGGCGCGACGCATCGCAGCGACGCGCTCGATCTGGCGCCTGAGCTCGATCTCGGCATCGAGCAGGGCGTTGCGGGCGGCGCGATACTCCGTGCTCTCGTTGGGGTAGCTCAGATGGTCCATGGGGATGCTCCTCAGCCCTCGCGCTTCATCCTCTCTTGCCGGCGTTGCTCGGCCTCGCTCGGCTCGTTCAGCTGGAAGGTGCCGATCGGAACCGCGCCGGCGGGCTCGTAGCGCGCCATCGTGACGCCGGTGGTAGAGACCTTGTGGTCATGCATCGTCCAGGCGCCCGACGGTGTGCCTGGACCGAACAGGCGCTTGCCATGCCCCAGCACGACCGGGAAGGTCATCAGGAACAGGCTGTCGATCAGCCCGGCGGCGAGCAGCTGCGGGTAAAGCGTGGTGCTGCCCTGGATTAGCAGATCCGGCCCGTCGCCCTGCTTGAGCGCCGCCACCTCGGCGATGGTGCCGAGGCGGTGGCTGTTGACCCAGTCGAGCTTTTCGTCGCCGCGCGTCAGCACATATTTCCGGCACGCGTTGAACAGCGAGCCGATCTCATCCTCTTCGCCGACATAAGGCCAGTGCGCGGCGAAGATCTCATAGGTCTTGCGGCCGAGCAGCAGGTCGAAGGGCGTGCCGAACAAGCCGCCCATCGCCTCGCCCATCGTCCCGTCCCAGAAGCTGGTCGACCAGCCGCCCAACGTGAAGCCTTGCGTCCAATCCTCGGACGGGCCGCCGGGCGCCTGCATCACGCCGTCGAGCGACTGGAACACGCCGCCGATCAGCCTACGCATCGACCGCCTCTCCGGCGAACGCGCGCTCGAGCGTGGCGATGTCGATCTTCACCATGGCCATCATCGCATCCATGGCGCGCTTGGATGCCGCCTTGTCGGGGCTGGTCATCATGTCGAGCAGGCGTTGCGGCGTGATTTGCCAGGACAGGCCGAACTGGTCGTTAATCCAGCCGCACGCCGTCGGCTTGCCGCCGCCGGCGAGGATGGCGTCCCAATAACGGTCGGTCTCTTCCTGGTCCTTGGTATGAACCATGAACGAAACCGCCTCGTCGAACTTGAATTGCGGGCCGCCGTTCAGCCCCACGAACTTCATGCCCATCACGGTGAATTCGACCGTGAGCACGTCGCCGGATTTGCCGCTGGGATAATCGGCGGGCGCCCGGTTCACAGCGTCAACCGATGAATCGGGGAAGGTCGCGGCGTAGAAATTGGCGGCCTCCTCTGCATTTCTGTCAAACCACAGGCACGGGGTGATACGGGTCATTGTCTCTCTCCTTATCGTCAGGTCAGTCGAGCAGCGCACGCAGGCGCGGCTCACGCAGCCACAGGCCGACCCACAGCGTCAGGCCCAGGTAGACGCCGAACAGCACATGGCTGAACAGGGGGGCGGCGACACGCACCTGGGCTGCCACCGCGCCGCCCAGGAAGGCGGTGAGCAGGATCGCGCCAATCAGAGCGGTTCGTCGTACAGCATAAAGCACGGTCGGGACGAGGATCAGCACGCCGAGCAGGCGCATCAGCGCCAGATCGGTAGGCCAGCCGAGCGTGCCCATCGTGTCGATGACCGGTTGGAGGGGCACGAGCTTCATCAGCCCGTCCATGACCAGGAACAGGATCACGAACCCGCTCATGATCCAGCCGGCGATCATCGCACGCTTTGTCGCCGGTGGGGATTGGAGTGCTACGGTCGCCATGCTTCATCTCCTCACTTGCGCGGGCCGACGACGGCGAAGGCCGCGCCTTGCGGGTCGACCGCCTGCGCGATCCAGGCGCCGCCGGGAACCTCGACCGGGCCGTGGCGGATGGTGCCGCCATTGGCGTTGATCGTGGCAACCGCCTCGTCGATGTCGGGTGCGCCGAAGTAGAAGAGCCAGGCGGTGGGCGCGCCGTCGGGCGCCTTCATCATGCCGCCGATATCGACGCCGTCAGCCTGGAACAGCTGATAGTCGCCCATCTCGCCCATCGGCATCGTCCGGCCCTTGGTCCAGCCATATTGCGCGGCATAATAATCGAACGCGGCGGCAAGGTCGGTCGTGTAGAGTTCGTGCCAATTGCCATGACCGGGCTTTGCCTGATCGAAAGCCTCGCTCTTTTGCTCGCTATAGCCCTGGATCAAGGCGTAGCCGATGCCCTGCGGGTCGCTGACGATCCCGATCTTGCCGACGGTGGGAATGTCCATCACGCGGTGCACCTTCGCCCCCGCGCCCTGCGCTTTCTCGATGGCGGCATCCGCATCGGCGACGCCGACATAGCCCAACCAGAAAGGCTCGGACATGCCCTCGGGCAGAGGCATCAGCCCGCCCACGCCTTTGCCGGCCATTTCCAATATGTGATAATCGGGCGCGCCATCGCCCTGGAACCGGGTGGCGGTCCAGCCGAACAGCTTGCCGTAAAAGGCTTTAGAGCCGTCGAGGTCGTTGCTACACAGTTCGTACCATACGAAATTGTCGGTCATCGTCTCTCTCCCGTAGTTGGGGGGCGTCAGCCGGCGTTGGTATCCAGCACCACCTTGAAGCCGCCGAAGATCATGCGCTTCATGTCGAAGGGCATTTCAGCCCCAGGTTTCATCCGATCGTCGGCCATCACCTTGGCCATGCCGGCATCGCGCGCTTCCTTGGATGGCCACACGATCCACGAGAAGGCGAGTGTCTCCTCCCCCTCCGCCGCGACCGCGCGGTAGAAATCGGTGACCTTGCCGTGGGGCACGTCATCGCTCAGCGACTCGACCACCTGGGTCGCGCCATGTTCCAGGAAAATCTTGGAGGCGTCGCGCGCCATCTCCGCATAGGCTTCGCGCTTGCCCGGCAGGATCGGCATCACGAATCCGTCGATATAAGCCATGATATTTCTCCTTTAGTGCAAGTTCAGGCCGCGATCGGGGGCTGATCGACGAAGTCTGCCATGTGTGCGGCCAAAGCTCGCTGGAAGGCAGGACGCGCCTGGCAGCGTGCGAGATAGGCGACGAGGTTGGGATAGGCGTCGAGCAGCGCGGTGCCGGAAAGGCCGTGCAGCACGCAGGCCATCATCAGGTCGCCTGCGGTGAATTCACCCTCAAGATAATCCTTGTCGCCCAGCCGGTTCGAGAGATCCTGAAGCCGGCCGTGGACGCGCTGCTCGCTCAGCGGACGACGGTCGTCGGCCCAGGGCTGATCCCGCTCGAACACGTTGACCATCGCAAGATCCTGCACCGCGGGCTCGACCGAGGTCATCGCCGCGAACACCCATTGCTCGGCATGCGCGCGGCCCGCGGGGTCGGCCGGCAGCAGCCCGGGATATTTACGCGCGATATGCAGCAGGATCGCGCCCGATTCGAACAACTTGACCCCGTCCTGTTCATAGGTCGGCACTTGGCCGAAGGGCTGAAGGCTGCGATGCTCCGCCGCCTTGGAGGTCACATTGTTCAGCAGCCGCACCTGGTATGGCTGGCCGACCTCCTCCAGCGCCCAGCGCACGCGCATGTCGCGCACATGGCTGCGGGCGAAATCGGGCACCCGGCTGAAGGCGGTGATGATGGGTTGATCGCTCATCGTCGGTTCCTCTTCCTCATTCGTCTGCAATGCGTAGGTTCAGGCGTCTTGCATCTGTGTGCGGGTGGCCATGGCCGCCTCGACATCCATCCACACCGCCTTCCAGATGTGGCCGTCGGGATCCTCGAAGCTGCGCCCGTACATGAAACCATAATCCTGTGACGGGCTCGGGTCGGCGCGCCCGCCCGCCCAACTCGCGGTCTCGGTCAATTTATCGACCTCGGCGCGATCCGCGCAGGACAGGCACAGCAGGACCTGGTTGTGCGTGCGCGCGTCGGCGATCTGCCTGGGGGTGAAGCTCGCAAAGCGGTCATGCTCCAGCAGCATCACCGTGATCGTGTCGGAGAAGCGCATCATCGCGGTCGATCCGTCGCAGAAGCGTTCGTCCCGCTCCGCGCCGAGCGCAGCATAAAAAGCCGATGAAGCGACCACGTTGGCTACCGGCAGGTTGATGAAGATCTGGCGTTCCATGGGTCTTCCTCCTCGTTGCGAATCACTTGGCTTGCATTGGATGCGCCTTTCGGTTATTAAAAACAACCATGGAGTTAGAAAAAGTAACCAAAACCGATGAGACGGCTCTGCCGACGCTCCCGCGCCGCCTCTATGACGATGCGTGTGGGATGGCGTTGGCGCTCGAGCTGGTCGGCGAACGCTGGGTGCCCCTGATCCTGCGCGAACTGATGTTCGGCCCGCGCCGCTTCGGCGAGCTCAAGCGCGGCCTCACCGGAATCAGCGCCAATGTGCTGACCCAGCGGCTGGAAAGCCTGGAGGCGAACGGCGTGCTGGTACGGCGCAAGCTTCCCCCGCCTGCCTCGGTCCAGGTCTATGAGCTGACCGATTGGGGCTATGAGAGCGAGATGCCGCTGGCCGCGCTCGGGCGCTGGGCGGTGCGCTCACCTTTGCACGATCCCCGCCTGCCGTTGAGCGGCGCATCGCTGATGATGTCCTTCCGCACGATGCTTGATCCAAAACGGGCTGAAGGCTTGGAGATACGGATGGGCTTCCGTATCGGCCCGGATCCGTTCGCCGCGCATCTGCATGACAATCGGTTCGACGTGCGGCGCGGGGAGTCACAGGATCCTGACGTGGCGTTCGCAAGCGAGGATGCCGCGCTGATCGCGGCAGTGGTCTATGGCGGCGAGCCGCTCTCCACGATGGAGCAAGCGGGGGCGATTCGGATCGAGGGAGACCATGCGCTCGCCGAGCGTTTCGTCACCCTGTTCCCGCTGCCGGCGAAAATCGCCTGACCGGTTGATCGGTTGCACGCGACGCCCGGCGGTTCTAACCGCCGTAGCGACTCCTTTCTTAACGCATTTCGAGATCCACCATGGCCGACCTGTCCAACATCCAGCCAGACAGCCGCTCCGACACCGTGTTGTCGGCGCCTGATCAGATGAAGAAGGTGCGCGACCTGTTCGGGATCGATTCCGACATGGAAGTGCCGGCTTTCTCGGAGGCCGACGAGCGCGTGCCCGATCTCGATCCTGCCTATGTGTTCGATCCCGACACCACGCTCGCCATCTGCGCGGGCTTTGCCTTCAATCGGCGCGTGATGATCCAGGGCTATCACGGCACCGGCAAGAGCTCGCACATCGAACAGGTCGCCGCGCGGCTCAACTGGCCGATGATCCGCATCAATCTCGACGCGCATATCAGCCGGATCGATCTGGTCGGGCGCGACGCGATCGTGCTGCGCGACGGCCAGCAGGTGACCGAATTCCGCGAAGGGCTCCTGCCCTGGGCGCTGCAGACGCCGTCGGCACTCGTATTCGACGAATATGATGCGGGCCGGCCCGACGTGATGTTCGTGATCCAGCGCGTGCTCGAGACCGAGGGCAAACTGACCCTGCTCGACCAGAATCGGGTGATCCGCCCCAATCCCTATTTCCGCCTGTTCGCGACCTCGAACACGGTGGGTCTCGGCGACACGACCGGCCTTTATCACGGCACCCAGCAGATCAATCAGGGCCAGATGGACCGCTGGAATATCGTGGTCACGCTCAACTATCTGCCGGCGGCGACCGAGGCGCAGATCGTGCTCGCCAAGTCGGGCGAATATGACATGCCCGACGGAAAGAAGACGGTCGACAATATGGTCAAGGTTGCCGAGCTGACCCGCCAGGGCTTCATGGCCGGCGACATCTCGACCGTGATGAGCCCGCGTACCGTGATCTCGTGGGCGCAGAATGCGTTGATCTTCGGCGATCTCGGCTTCGCCTTCCGCCTGTCTTTCCTCAACAAATGCGACGAGGCGGAGCGGGCGCTGGTTGCCGAATATTATCAGCGCGTATTCGGCAAGGACCTGCCCGAAAGTATCGTCGGCAAGGCCTGATGGCCGAGCAGTCGCCCCTCGACGCGTTGCGTTCCGTGCTGGCCGGCGCGGCGCGCGCGATGGCACGCGAGCCCGAGCTCGAACTGAGCTTCACCACCGAGGTGCCGTCCGCGTCGCTCAAGCAATTGCGCGTGCCGATGCCGGGCCGCAACCTGCCGCGTGAGCAGGTAGCCGAGGCGCGCGGTTTCGCCGATGGCTTCGCGCTGCGCGAGCGTCATCACAATCCGAAGCTTCATGCGCGCAACGCGCCGGCAGACGCCAATGCGCGTGCGGTGTTCGACGCGGTGGAGCAGGCGCGGGTTGAGGCGCTGGGATCGCGCGCGATGGCCGGGGTACGCGCGAATCTGGGCCATGCGCTCGAAATGCGGCTGCGATCCGATTCGCTGACCCGTGCGCGCAACCGCGCCGAAGTGCCGCTCGCCTCGGCGCTGGGCCTGATCGTGCGTGAACGGCTGACCGGCGAGAGACCGCCGGTGATCGCCGAGGGCGGCCTCGCTCTGGTGCGCGACTGGATCGAGGAGAAAGCCGGCGCGGATCTCGATGCGCTTGAGCTCACGCTTGACGATCAGAACGCTTTCGCGCGGCTCACGACGCGCCTGCTCGAGGATCTCGAGCTGATTGAGGCGCAACCCGAGGCGACCGATCCTGAGGAATCGTCGAGCGAGGAAGGCGAGGAGCCCGATCAGGGCGACGAGGGAGAGGAAGGCGATCAGGACCAGCCCGGCGGTCAGGCCGACGGGCAGATGGACGTGCGTTCCGAATCCTCGTCCGAAACCGACGAGAAAGGCGAGACGCGCGAATCGCAGGATGGCGAGTTCGAGGGCGACGGCCAGGAGGGCGATGACGGCGACGAGGGCATGCAGCCCGTGCGTCCCAACCGACCGATGGCGGATACGCCCGGCTTCCTCGACTACAAGGCCTATACGACGCGGTTCGACGAGGTGATCGCCGCCACAGAATTGTGTGACGAGGAAGAGCTGACGCGGCTGCGCGCCTATCTTGACCAGCAGCTCATCCACCTCCAGGGCGCGGTGACCAAGCTCGCCAACCGGCTCCAGCGCAGGCTGATGGCGCAGCAGAATCGGTCGTGGGAATTCGACCAGGAGGAGGGGCTGCTCGACGCGGCGCGGCTCGCTCGCGTGGTGGTGAGTCCGGCGCACTCGCTTTCCTACAAGATCGAGCGCGACACCGACTTCCGCGATACGGTCGTGACTTTGCTGATCGACAATTCTGGCTCGATGCGCGGGCGGCCGATCTCGATCGCGGCGATCTCGGCCGATATCCTCGCGCGCACGCTGGAGCGTTGCGGGGTCAAGGTTGAGATTTTGGGCTTCACCACACGCGCCTGGAAGGGCGGGCAATCGCGCGAGGCGTGGCTGCAGGCGGCACGGCCGCCATC
>Ga0207683_10002821_pt1 | contig 15182 bp, 10 predicted proteins | sample KBSM73metaG_FD_184333 | JGI IMG/M metagenome (GOLD analysis project Ga0207683, IMG submission 184333) | Miscanthus rhizosphere microbial communities from Kellogg Biological Station, Michigan, USA - KBS M7-3 metaG (SPAdes) (version 2) | ecosystem: Host-associated > Plants > Roots > Rhizosphere >... | reverse complement strand
CGATCGGACAGCAGGTTGTAGCTCCACTCGATCGCCGAGTGCAATGTTGAATGCAGATTCTCCGAGGACATGCGCCTACCCGCGGCCGGCGGCAGCTTCACGTCGAGCATTTCCGCGATCTGGTCGATTCCCAGATCCTTGGTCCGTGCCGCTGCGATTTCGATCGCGAGCGGGATTCCATCCATCCGCTGACAGATGTGCACAGCGCTATGCAGCGTTGCATCGTCGAAGGCGAGGTCCGTGCGATGCATGACGGCGCGGTTCAGGAACAATGCAACCGCATCGGCATCGCGCAACGACCCCTGGCTCTCCCACCGATTCGGCAGCCGCAACGGTTCGAGCCGATAGACGGCTTCGCCGAGAAGGCGAAGCGACTCGCGGCTGGTCACAAGTATTCGTAACGTGGCGCAGTTGCGAAGCAGATCGCGAACCAGCTCGGCGGCTGCCTCCAAGACATGCTCGCAGTTGTTGAGTATCAGCAATGAATCGGCATCGGCCAGGTGCGTAATCAAGTTTGCCAAGACGGTTCGGGGCTCGGCCCGATCCGGTGAGGCGACCGTTCCGGCGCCACTTTCGAAGACGGCGAGCGCGTCGGCTACTGTCCTCGGGACTTGCGCTGGATTGGCCTCGGCGGCGAGGTCAGCCAGCCAGACTCCGTCGGGAAATCGGTCCAACATCCGCGCGCCGACCTGCATTGCCAGTCGGGTCTTTCCGACGCCCGCAGGACCGGTGATTGTGCAGAGGCGACTACTCCGCAAGGTGTTTACTACGTCTGCGATGTCGTTCTGCCGTCCGACAAAGTCAGTAACCTGCTCAGGCAAATTGTTCGGTCGGTTGTCCAGAACCCGTAATGGGGGGAAGTCATGTGGCAGATCGGGATGCGCAAGTTGGTACAACCGATAAGGTCGAGCCAGGCTCGCTAGCCGATGCTCGCCAAGATCCTCGAGGTCTGCGTCGGATGGCAGATCGGATGCGAATCCGGCCTCCATTGCGGCTTCTGAAACCAGCACCTGGCCGCCGTTGGCAGCGAGGCATACGGCCAAGGTCGTCTGACGAATGGCCGGGATGAACCGAGATTCCCATTCCTCGCTGACCTGCGCGTCGATACCGATTCGAATGAGCGGTGCCGGTCGTGGATCGCGCGCAAGCGACGGGTTGGCCGCCACCATGGCTAATGCGAGATCAAACGCCGCTGACGCGGTCGGTAAGGCCATCACCGCGGAATCGTCGACGGTACCGAGCACCGTCCCGCCATGATTACCGCAGACTTCAGCGGCCAGGTCCTGGTAGCGGTCGATCAAGTCGGCGTAGCGTTCAGCCGACTGATTCTTGATCCGGCTCGAGCCTTCGATATTGGTGCTGACCAGCCATGTCACGAAGGACGCAACGCTCGCCGAAGATGCAATTTCCGATTCCTCAGGCGACTCGGTCGACGTGCGGGGTCTCTCCTCCTCAGCCCAGATGCCCGTATCGACCGGCTGTCGGCCAAGCTCGCGAAGCGTAAGAGTCGTCCAATGGCCTATGTGTATCCGGTCGCCATCCACCAAAGGCACCCGGGCGTGCGGCGCCACCTTGACCGGACTGTCGTTTATCGTCGTCCCGTTAGTCGAACCGGCGTCGACGAGAGCGTAACCGCCCTCGGCCTGACGCTCGAGCCACACATGGCGATGCGAGATGCCCATGTCTTCCTGTGGTCCCGACAGGTCGATCTGTGGCGCGATACCACGGCTGCTGCTATGCCGTCCGATCAGCACTTCACCTTCGGCGAGGGCGTAGTTCCGGCTCTTGTAATGGACGGGGAAGAGGGCGTTGGCCGGTGCGACGGCATCGAAGTAAGCGCGGTCGGCCGAGGCGATGGCAATCCACGTCCGCGAGGACGGACTCACCGACGGCTGTGTCCGTGCGGCCTCGCTACGTGACTTGATCCGTCGGCCACATCGATCGCAGTATTCCGGGTCACGCGAAGCGTGACCGCGAGGGCAAACCGATGTCATAGCTCAACTCCCTTCGGGGGGCCGTCGGTATCGGCCGACCGCATCGTGTCAGCGTCATCGTCGCCTACCTGCCGATCGTCGCCGGCCTGTTCGGTCACGCTGCTGTGCACGAGACCGGTATAGAGCCAGGAAAGCTGGAGGCGTCTGGTCTCGTCTCCGAAGTCGTCGGCGAGACGTTGGGCGACGATGAGCGCGGCGGCCCGATCGGTGTCGTTGTACTTGGCGGCCTCGACTCCAGTCTGGATGGCACTGCCCAATTCCGCTTGGCCGCTATGCACCGCCACTTGGGGGTCAATCAGAACCGAGAGCAGATCATCGTCGGTCCACTCCACGACGACACTACCGCCGGCAAGAACGTCGCTCGTCCCGCGATGAACGAGTTCCATCCGAGTGGCCCGGATCTCGCAGCCGATCTCGTCGGGTTCAATGTCGATATCAAGCACATACGTGATCGGCTCCGATCGAAGCCCGGCGAGTGGATATACCCCAACCTGTTCACTCACCATCGCTCGATCTCCAGTCAGATCATGCCTGACCGGTTCGACTTGCCTAACGGAGCGCACGGACCCGCCGAGCGGGGTCCACAGCCGAAGATCGAGTTGCAACTGCTCATCCTGCGCGCGGTGATCCGACCCACGCCTGACCTGTAGCAGAGTCGAAACCGCCGAGGCGCCCGGTGGCAGGAACCGGTTGTATGACAGCGTCGTCTCGATTTCAGCCATGGCGCCCCCCGTGTGCATTGTCGATGTCGATGATCGCGACCGTGATGTTGTCATGGCCGCCGGCGGCCAAGGCGATATTTGTGAGGGACCGGCAGGCCGCAAGCGCCGTCGGCCGTGGCCTTATGCCGCCGACCGTCGCGACCAGATCTGACACCGCCGGCATATAACGCCAGAGTCCGTCGGAACACACGAGCAATCGGCCGCTCGACGCCGGATTGAAGGTCATCACGTGTGGCGGCTGTTGCGGAGCATCTGCGCCGAGCCAACCGGTAATGGCGCGCGAACGCGGATGGGCAGCAATCTCGGCGGCGCTCAGCCGTCCGGTCCGTTGCTGCACGGTCGCCCAGTTGTCATCCGTAGTCAGTAGTTTCGGGTCGTCGGGGCCTAACCAGTAGGCCCGGCTATCGCCCACCCAGCCAATCGCGATCTCCTTCCCGCACTGCGCTACTGAGACAAACGTGGCCGCCGGCGGTCTAGCCTTCGCGCCCGGCGACGGTGTTATGGCCGCCACCGCCTCGGACGCGATACCCATCGCTCGTGTCATAGCCGGGCCCAGTCGATGCGCGAAACGCCGCATCGCAGCGGTGAGCTCGCGACCAGCGGCATCTACCGCGACCTGGGCCGCGATATCGCTGTTTACCGTTGAGCCGACTCCGTCACAGAGGACGATCACGGCAGCGTCAGGTCCCGGAGCAGCAATATAGAGTGCGTCCTCGTTCCGAGTTCGCACGCGACCTCGGTCGGATATCCCGGCGGCTCGCTGCCAGTCGTACTCCAGGTGGTCGCGGGACGACCTTGCGGTACTTCTCGCGCAGGAACCGCAGAACTCATCGTCCGAGACTGCAGCTCCACACCATGTGCACAGGCTCGCGACGCTCATATCCAACTCCGAGCACGAACGCTATTTGCGCGGTCGACGAGTACGATTCGTTCGCTTCGCGTTGTCGAGTAGCGCGCGAGTGTTCGGTACGCGGACTCGATGCCATGCCTTACGTTGCGTTCGGTGAGCGGCGAGGCGACCAGCTTGGTGACTCCAGAGGGAGGTGCATCACCAGATTGCAGTCGGGCCAGGACCTCGCCGAGCAGCTGACTTTCCAGTTCCGCGCGCTGAGGTGGCTCGAGTTCGATTCCATCGAGCACCTCACTCGCGGCGACCAGATCCGACCACGTCGGCGAATGGCTGTCCGTTCGCTGGATGAGAACTCGTACGGTCTCGACTCTGGCTTTGACCCACGAGCGTGCGCCGTGGGGTACTCGACGGTATGCGTCGAGGGTGCGCTGGCGCTCACCCAAACCGATCGCGCACCGGGCCAGCCCGAAGGCGGCTGACGTCGTCGCCGGGGACGTTCGAGACACCGTGTCATACAGTCGCACGGCACAGCGGATATCACCGTCCGATTCGGCCGCGAACGCCAACGCAAGCTTTGGGCCCGTCTCGCCGGGAATCCGTGCGTAAACCTGCTCGAAACATTTTCGAGCGGCCGAGATCTCACCCCGGCGAAAGCCACCGACTCCGCGCAGCCACGTCGCCCGCCACTCATCCGGATCGGCCGCCTCGATGCTTGCGCACACAGCGTCGACCTCCTCCATGCGTCCGGCGTCAAGCAGGGACTGAGCCGCGCGGATGCTTGCTTCGAGCGGGAGCGGCACATCGTCCCCCGACCGATCCAGCAGATTCGGCAGGGCGTTGGGGTCGACCCCTGCTACGGCCGGGTGCCGCTCGACCGCGAATATCGTGCTACGCGGCGCCTCGACATTACCTCGTAGCGTGGCAACGATTTCGTATTGGATCAGCAGGAGTTGGGCCCGCATCTCGGCCGCCGACGCGAACCGCTCAGCCGGCCTGAACGCGGTGGCGCGTAACAAGAAGCGGTACAGCGAATCGAACTTGTCGAAGAGGGGAATCTCGGCCGGACCGGCCAGGGTGTACTCGTACTTGGTTGTGCGCTCCTCGAAGTCAGCGCACAGAATCGCAAGCGTACGGCCGACCGTATACAGGTCGGATGCTACGGATGGTCCCGATTCGGCCACCTCAGGCGCCTGATAGCCCTTTGTGCCGAAGTGGACCGTCGACATGCCTATTTGATAAACCGCGCCGAGATCGATCAGCTTTACCGCATTTACCGTGTTGATCACATTATCCGGCTTGAAGTCGCAATAGAGCAGACCCAGATCATGTAGGTATTCGAAAGCAGGCAATATCGCGAGGATGAACTCGATCGCGCTGTCCACCGGAAGGATCCGGTGCCCGTCGACCCGCTGCCGAAGCTCCCGGATGGTCTTGCCCGGTAGATACTCCATGACGATGTATCCCGCACCGTCTTGTTCCACAAAGTTGCGGATCTGGACGATGTTGGGATGCTTGACCTCGATCAAGAAGCGGCGTTCCGCAATCGCGGCGTCCGCGGCATCGGTGTCGTCTTCGTTGAGCAGGCCTTTCAAGACCACCCAACTGTCGTCCAGGTTGCGATCACGGGCGAGATAGATCCAGCCGAGGCCGCCGTGGGCGATGCATCCTTCGACCTGGTACTGGCCGCTGACCACATCGCCTTTGATCAGTCGCGGCGCAAATGAGAACGTCCGCCCGCACTGGCAGACACCCTGGCTGGGCGGGGGCGATCCCTCTCGACCGGCCGGCCGGCCACATCGACATGTTCGCTTACTGATCGGTACCACCGGATTAGTCATGAGCGCCCGGCGCGGGTCGTCCTGCTCCACGATTGGAAGCGACACCAGTCCGGTCGCTGTGGTTGCCCGCCACGTCATGCGTGTTCCGGTTCTGGCACTCAACGCCGAGTCGCTGATGCTTTTCTGATCGGAGTCAGACTTATGCCCGCACCGATCACAGAACCCATCTGGGTCGAGGGTGCCGCCGCACACCGTACCTGACCTAAGTCGAACACACCGCAGATTCTCGGTCATGGCGCCACGCACCGGTCCTCCTTATAGCAGGCGCGCGGCTGGACAGGCACCTTGGCTGAAGACCCACCTATTTCGACATTGCCGAACCAGTTTTTCCAGATAGTGGTCCATCGACCATCGGTGTGCATCTGTTCCAGCACGGCATTGACAAACCGCACGAACTCCGGATGACTCTTGGCAATGGCCAGGCCGTACGGCTCGTCGGAGAGGTCGCCGTCGAGCAGCTGAGTATGCGGATCCTGGGCCAGGAAGCCGTAGAGGATCGCATCATCGGTCAGAATGCCATCCACCTTGCCAAGCTGAAGTGCGACCAGGCAGTCGGTGCGGGCGCCAACTATGTCGGGGATCGCGTACGGCAACTTCTTCTTTAGGTTAGCAAGCGCAGTGCCTCCGCTCGTCACACACACCGGCTTGCCTCGAAGGTCCTCCTGGTTCTTGATCTCCGCCTTCGAGTCTTTGCGAACGAGTATTCGCTGGTGACCCATAAAGTAGACGTTCGAGAAGTCGACGTAGTTCGTTCTATCGCAGTTAACGGTGAAAGCGTCCGCGACGATGTCGACTTTCTCGGCTTTCACGGCAGGAATGCGTTGAGTCGTCAAGAGTGCGCGATAACGAACCCTATTGGGCCAGTCGGCGCCGAAGATAGCCTTTGCGATCTCATTCGCAATGTCAATGTCAAAGCCTTCGTACTGTGTCGTGTCTGGATTGTAGTAACCGAGAAGCTTGGTATTCTGGTCCACACCGACGATGAGATAACCCCGGTGCCGAATGAAGTCCATAAATGTATTGGGCGGTATGTTGGTCGGCGATGGAAGCGGCCCTTCGGGTCGAAGGCTGGCCAGATAGTCTCGCGGGCACCCACGGGCTGGAGTCGACGACGATGAAGAGGCAGGCGCGGAGCTTATATCAAGCAGCCCTACGGATGACTCAAGCCGATCGTCCTTAGTCGCGCTGCATGCAGTCAAGAGCACGAGACCAGCGGCCAATAGGAGCAAATATCGTCGCATGTTCATCGGTATTCCCGAAGGCGTGGATAAATCCCGACGCCAATGGATGCGCAGATCAAGACTGCGCCCAGGGTGACGCCGAAGTACACGGCTGGTGCGTCGAAGGATGCGCTCGTGATTGCCGCGGTGAACCGGCGCTGACTCTCCGTGATCTCATTGTCGAGCACTCTGACAGCCAGGTCGAGATGCGGCACCTCGCCTTGCGATGTCTGCTCTATGGCCTCGCGAAATTGCCCTGCGTTCTCGTGGTCGACGATCTCCTTATGCTCTTGGAGGAATGCTGCTAGCTCTGCTCCGAGCGCCTTGGCGTATGCGTCACGATCCAGGTCGCGTAATGTGCTTTGCACCTGCCAGGCGATGCCTGAGCGGTTGTCATTGCGCAGGCGCTTCGCTACTTCCTCGATGTCCTGAGCAAAACTGGTGCCGCTACCGCGGGCAATGAGGGCAAGGCTTTCGTCTGCCTGCGCTCTGAGCGCGAGAATGCGGGCCGCTGATAGCTCGGCCGTCGTATCAGAGCCTCGCTTTCTTGCCGATTGGAGGCCATCCGTGTTAGAGGTGATCACCAAGCCAACGGCGATGGCGACTACCGCGGTAACCATTGTGGCGGCGAGCCAACCTAAATTGAGCATTCGGTGTGTGCGTCCAGCCAGCCAGAATTGCACGCCGATCATGAACAGGATAAGGGCCGCCGCGATCACAAGCAGGAACAAAGGGCCGGTTTGGGACCTACCGGAGTCGTAGGCCACTCCTAGTTTGCCGGCCTCCGCACGATAGATCGACAACACCGCAGGCAGGATGGTGGTCCGCATGGTCTCGGAGGCTTGGCGCAAATAGGCGGCTCCGACCGGAAATCCTTGCCGATTGTTACTTCGCGCGGTATCGACCAGTCCGGTGTAGGTCGGAAGGTTCTGGTTGATGACCAGGATGCTGGGCTCGATCTCCGATCTCTCCCCAGACGTCTGTGAAATTGCCGCTAGCTCAGCGGTCGCTTTGCTCAAATCGGAAATATACCGATCTCGCCGGTATAAGAGGTCGAGGTCGCCGGTCAGAAACGCTATCGACGCCGTAGCGTCTGCGTCGGAGAAGTTGGCATATGCGTTCGAGGCGTGAACGAGAGAAGGCTGGGCAACCGAGGCGAGCGACTGGGTCGCGTCGTGCCTCGTATGCAGGACTGCAATGGCCGCGACGCTGACCACGATCGTCATCAGTGCTGTGGTAGCTGAGGCAAACCTCATCTGGCCCGGTGTTGTCCGCAACCGCCGAGCCAGAGCGCTGAGGCTTTCCTTAATCGGGTATTCCCCCTCCCGCACTACCCGACGCCTGCAACCCGATTCCTCGTTTTGAGTAGGGGACGGCAGGCTAGGGACGCGCGCGCCCCATGATTGCCATGTATATACCGGAAATGGTTCGTGAGGAACACCCCTGGCATCGCGCCTGGACGCCTCCGTTGGGCCAGATGAGAATCCTCGCTGACCATCGCATCTGGCCGCTATTCCTGGCTGGGTACGACTCGCTCACCCGGCAGTAAGGCCAATGTGGCCGAGGGGTAAGTGCGTCGCGGCAGACGCGAACGCCGTCAGCCTCGTCCGACGCGAAGTGCGAGCGCGACCGCTGCCCTCAATGACATGGCCTGTCCGGTCATCGCAGCATCGCGCACTTTGGGGTCGTGTGACTCGTCGATCTGTCGGCGAACGGGCGCGAGTCTCTCTGTCGTGCGCGGGGGCACCCGAAGGCCGGTGCGCGCGCGTAATGTCTCCGCCACCGCGAGCAGTGCAGCAGTCGTCGGCAGATCGTCGAACTGACCAGCGTGCCTGGCGACTTCCTCGAGCTGTTCGATTACGGCCCGGATGTCGCCGATGTGGTGATAAAGCAGCAACGCTCCGCGGCGACGGGCCGCGGCCTCGGCCTCGTATCGGTGAAGTTGTGCTACGACTGAGCGGCTTCGAAGCAACGAGGCTCGAGCCTGCAAGCTCATTCGGGACCCAGTTTCTGCCTGGGCCGTCAACCACTCCGCCGCCTCGTTCTCGTGCTGGCCTTCAGCAGCAAGCTGCGTCAGACCCCCGAGCGCAAAACTCTCACTGGCCTCGTCTTCGACGATGCGAGCCAACCCGCGTGCATCAAGATATGCCTCGGTTGCACTCGTGACGTCCCCCTGCAGATCGGAGGCATCCGCGATTCCGAGTTTGGCGAGGAGGATGCCCTGGGTGTATTCAATCGCGCCTGCTGCTTGCAGCGCCTGGTTCAGAAGCGCTCTCGATGCGGCGAACTCGCCCTGAGCGGACTGGAGTACGCCGAGCCGGAACGCGGTCCAGGCGATCCCAATGAAGTCCTGGTGCTGCTCACGAATGGGCAGTGCCTCGCCATAACACAACCGGGCCGAGACCACATCACCCGCGAGGAAATAGGCATTGCCGAGGCTGGTCTGCGCGTAAGCGAATAACCAGTGGTCGCCGATCTCGCGCGCGGTCGTGGCCGCGTCGGCGATTCGTTTGGTTCCCGTCCTCACCCGGCCGAGCATCATCTCGGCCAGCCCGAGCAGCCAGGTGGCCGTGCCTTGCAACTGCCGATCGGCTAACGATGCGCCGGCTGCCCACGCCCGTCGGCCCGAGACCAATGCCCGCTCGCCGTCGCCGGCAAATGCGCTCAAGATGCCGACCGCAAGATGGCCGCGGCCCGGCACGAGATCGGACGCGCCAGCCGCTTCGAGCGCGCGGTCGATGATTCCCAAACCCTCGCCTATCCGGCCGCGCATCAGCCAGAAAAGGCAGAGCCGCGAGGCAATTTCTACCCCGACCGGTGGATCGAGCCAGGCCGCCCGCTCGATCGCTATGCGCAGGTTGTCGTATTCACGGTCGATTGCAGCCAACCAGCGCATTTGCCCACCGGCCCTGAGATTGCTTTCGGCCTGCCGACTCAGCTGGTCGTACCAGCTGAGATGAGCGGCGTTCGCAGTGTCGGCCGAACCAGATTGAAGTAGCCGCTTCTCCGCAAAGCGCCTCGTCACCTCCAGCAATCGATACCAATCGCCGGAGGACCCGGATTCGTACTCGATCAGAGACTTATCTACCAACGAGGCAACGCATAGCGGAACATTGACCGTATTGCCTTCCGCCCCGTCGCACACGGCCTCGGCGGCGTCGAGGCTAAAGCCACCCATAAACGTTGAAAGCTTGCACAGCACGGATGCTTCGGACTCAGACAAAGTTTCGAAAGTCCACTCGAGGACGTTCGACTGCGAACTAGGTCCAAAAACGGAGCTAGCTCGCGCCTCGTCGCCCGAGGCGAGGGTTGTGGCAAGTCCCTCGAGCGACTGGTATCTCAAGCTTGCGGCTGCGAACTCGATGCCCAGCGGCAGCCCATCGACCGCGCGACATATTGCCCCGATGGTGCCGATAGCCTCGTCGCCCAACGCCAGATCGGGCCGCTTGGGAAGAGCTCGATCAATGAAGAGTCGCACGGCTGATCGTCGCCGCGCTTCGTCTGCCGGCTCGCCTGGTGCGGGAACCTCAAGCGGCCGCACCCGGGTGACCGCTTCGCCCTCGAGTCCGAGCGCCTCGCGACTGGTCGCCAGAATCCCTATCCCTGGGCACCGGCGAGACACCGACTCGGCCAACGCCCTCGCCATGCTGATACAGGTATCGAGATTGTCGAGCACAAGGAGCATCTGCTGGTCTTGCAAATGATCGACCAGGCGGGCGACGGCCGGACGCATAGGGTCGGACCTTCTGCCGGCGAACGTACCCGATCCACTGTCGCGGACCCCCATCGCGGCGAGGAGCGACGAGGACAGATCCTCCGACGGGCCGATGTTGGATGCATCGACGAGGAATACGCCATCCGTGAATACGCTCAGAACTTGCGCAGCCGCCTGAAGCGCCAGCCGAGACTTACCGACACCGGGCGGCCCCGTGAGTACCCAGATCCGATGATGATCGGCCAACCGTTCGGACAATGCCCGAAGCTCGCTACGCCTGCCGACAAAGCGGTTTAGATGGCCCGGAAGGTTGTGCGGACGCCCATCGAGCGATTGCGGGCGTGGGAAGCCCTCAGCCGTCGATGCATCGGCCAGCTGGTAAACCGGTTGGGCCTGACCCAGGTCGGACAGCCGGTGCGTTCCGAGGTTCACCAACGTGACGCCCGGAGGGAGTTCGCTGGCCAACAACTCGGCGGCGGACTCCGAGACCAAGACCTGGCCAGGATTGGCTGCTCGGCAGACCACCAAGCTGGAGTGCGTCGTGACGGGTGATTCAAGTTCGGAGCCGCGCAATCCGGATTCGACATGGATAGCCATTCGGGCCTGGATGTCGCCGACCGGATCGGGAGCGTCGCCGAGGGTCTCTCTTGCCCATAATGCCGCTCGGACGGTCTCGGTGGGCTTCGCGAACAGCAGGATCGCGATGTCCTGATCGACGCTGAGGACTCGTCCACCGAATCGGGTGGACGCCTGCGCAAGGACACTTCGATATCTGTCAGTTACTCGGCGACGCTCCTCACCGATCAGGGCGTCGGGGGCATCCAGCTGGCACGACAGCATCCAGACCGATCGAGGTTCCTGCGCTGCCGCCGGGCTTTCCAGCAGTCCGACTCGCTGATTGGCTTCGGAGGCGAGGCCGAACAACTTCCCGTCTTCGCCGGGTCGAGAATTGGGTATTTCCACCAATACGCTGCCGCTCGGCATTCGCCCTCGGGCAAGATCGGCCGAGGTCTGGGAAATTACCGTCGCTCGCGGCGGGACCCGTGGGGCCGTCCGCCAGGCCCGCGCCACGGTCGGACCGTAGTAATCGCCGCGGTTGCGCAACGGCGCTGGCCCACTGTCGATGGCGACGCCCATCGTTATCCGGATGCCGTCAGGCCACTGATCCCTCTCGACTTCGGCATGCAGCCGCAACGCAGCACTGACAGCATCCGCGGCTTCTTGAAAGACGGACCACCGAATTGAATCGTGGGACATGGAAGGCAACGTTCGGCCGCGGTGTGCATCGACGACCGTGGCCAGGGTGTCGTCCAGCCGATCGAGGAACTCCGGCATCGCCGCCGCGTGGTGCTCCGAGAGGTCCGCGAAGTCGCTTATCACCGCGACCAGGAAGCTGAGAACGCCGGTCCACGGCGTTCGGCTTCCAGGCTGGAGTTCATGTGCGAGTTCCCCGGCAGACGCCTGGCGATTCGCGGGATCACTGGACAACGCTCGTCGTAGCGCACGCGTGAGCGGACCCACCTCACCGGGATCAACGTCCTCGAATAGCGGCCGACCTGGATCTGGCGCGCGGCCGGTGATGAGGGCCACGGTGGTCGCGGCCAGGCTGTACACATCAGCCGCTGGACTGATGGCCGCCCCCCCACCGACCTCGGGCGCCACGAATCCGTGCGTTCCGGCGTGCGTCACATCCCCGGCCAGACGAGCCACACCGAAATCGACCAGTACCACCGAACCATCAGGACGCAGCATCACGTTGGCCGGTTTGACATCGCCATGGATCACTGGGGGGTCGTGGGAGTGGAGGTGATCCAGAGCCGCCGCCATCTGTCTCACGTAGTTCAGGGCCTCGGGTACTGGGAGCCCGGGGTCGCCCCGCTCAGCCAGCACGCTGTCCAGGTCGGTACCGTCGATCCAGTCCATGACGATCACGTATCGGTTACCCGCAAAGAAGTCATAGCGAGCGGTGGCCAATCCCCGATGAGGCGTCAGATTGAGCAGAACTCGTGCCTCGCCGACTATCTGATCCCGGGTCATCGTCTGGTCCGAGGAGACGACCTTGAGGGCAACGAGGCGCTCGTGATCTCGGTCCCACGCCTTGACCAACTTGACCCGGCCACTCGTCGAGACCGTGTCGAGAATGCTGTAGCGATCGTTCCACGCGTCCACGACGCCACCGCCGACCGTTAGCGCGAGATCGGTTGAAGATCCGCCAACGTTATAGCGCCTCGGCTGAGCGCGGCGTTCGCCAGCCGAGCACGGCGCATTTCGCTGTCGACATCGTCGATAGCGAACTTTGCGTAGAGCCGGGCCAGATGTTGCTTGACCGCGGCAGGCGTCACAACCAGTCCGGCAGCTATCTCACGCACGCTGGCGGGCGCCGTAAAGGCATTGCCAAGCAACAACGGGCGACATAGCCACACAAGTACCTCGTGCTCCCGTGCGGTCAGAGTCGGCGGCGGTTGCAGCCTTTCGGTCGTTGGTCCGGAACGGCGACCTGGATCGCGAAAGATGAGGCGGGTGCGACCTATGAGAACTTCATCCCCGTCTCGCAGGGTCCGCTCGGCCAGCAATCGGGTCGAGTTAACAAAGGTCCCATTGCGTGAACCGACATCTCTGACTGTCCACACATCACCGACGTGCTCGAACAACACGTGGACCCGAGACACCGACGGGTCTGAGGACAGGGTGAGATCGGACGCATCGCCGCTGCCGATAGACAGTCGGGATCCTTCCAAGGGCAGCACATCGTGAGTCTGTGGCCCACGAATCTCAAGTCTCGTCACGCTTCACCCCGGAGATGTGGGGAAGAGCTTATCCCGTTCCGACCCGGGTTCTGTCCATGATTCCGATCGTCGACTTGGCCTAGATCCGGCAGAGTCACAACGTTTTGATCGCATTCGCTCTCCCTGACTCGGGCTGCGTCGCCGTCCGCGGCCTTGCGTCGGCTCGAATCTCGACCGGAGCGTAGTTGCGGGCTGAACCGCTCGCAGCCAGCCCGGCGAGATCTCGCCAATAGGTTTGCGGCGCGACTACTAATGTGATATCAATTAGCTATCACATTAGTGGCGCATCCGAGCGGCATGGAGGAACGATGACCGCACCCGTACAAATCTCTGAACAACCTAGCGTGACCGCGGTCGGCCATCAGGGCGCTCGCGTGGAGATCCAAGAGCGTCCGGCCCGCGCTACGAGCGGTTGGCTCGGAGTCCTCGTCGTCCTCGTATGCATCGGTGCGGTGATCGGTCTCGCGTACACGTCGGTCCGGGGTCTTGTCGCCATCCCGATCCTGATCGGACTGGTAGTGGGGGCCTCGCTGGCGATCGTGCAGCCCGGGCAGACCCGCGTTGTTCAGTTCTTCGGACGCTACGCCGGCACGGTCCGTACGCCCGGTCTGTCGTGGGTGCTGCCGCTGACCGTGCGGCGCAACGTGAGTGTTCGAGTCCGAAACTTCGAAACGAATCGGCTCAAGGTCAACGACGCCGACGGCAACCCGGTGGAGATCGCCGCGATCGTCGTGTGGCAGGTCGCCGACACCGCTCGGGCCTTGTACGCGGTGGAGGACTACCTGAATTTCGTTCGGGTACAAGCCGAGTCCGCGCTGCGGCATGTCGCCACGACCCACCCCTACGACGACGCGACGGTGGATGGCACCTCCCTTCGGGGCTCAACCGATTTGGTCGCCGCCGAGCTCGCGGAGGAGGTCGCGCAGCGTGTCGTCATCGCTGGCGTCGAGATCATCGAGGTACGGATCAGTCACCTCGCTTATGCCTCCGAGATCGCTCAGGCCATGCTGCGACGGCAGCAAGCGAACGCGGTCGTCGCTGCCCGCTCCCGCATCGTCGAAGGCGCGGTCGGCATGGTCGAACAAGCTCTTACCCGGCTCAGTGAAGGCGGCATCGTCGAGCTCGACGAAGAACGCAAAGCCGCGATGGTCAGCAACCTCATGGTCGTCTTGTGCGGCGACCAGCCCGCCTCGCCCATCGTCAACACCGGCTCGCTGTACACGTGACCACGGGCCGCAAGCCGGTCCTGATCCGGCTCGACCCCTCCGTTCATGACGCCCTCGCCCGGTGGGCAAACGACGAGTTCCGCAGCCTCAACGCGCACATCGACATGCTGCTCCGCCGTGCCCTCACCGAGGCCGGCCGAATGCCGAGGGGCGCGGCACCGATACCTAAACGTGGACGCCCGCCGATGTCTCAGGAAGACGATGACCACGACTCGGTAACGCCGTCGCCTTGAGCCGCGCGGGCCATTGAGACACGTGCGGCTACACGCGTCGGGCGAGGTCCGGGTACGCGTGGACGAAGCCATCCACGTCGAACTGGATCTGGGTCGCGAAGTCTCCCGCCTGAAACCCGATTCTTCCGCCACCGTACGGGTGATACCGCTGTTCCGACACGTGGACCTGCAAGGACGGCACGTCTACCCACCGCATGCGGTACGTGCGTTCCGGACCCGGCTCCAGGAGCCCATCACGCAGCACCGGCAACGAATTGAATAGCGGAGACAACGCCAGATCGAAGAAATCAGCATCACCCAGATCGATCGCCCGGGGCGCCGCGCCGAGCAGCTGGACGGTCAGCCGGCCGGGCTCGAGGCGATACCAGAGACCATAGCTGGCCCCTACTTGCATGCCTTCTCCGACAAGCTCCGTGCCGCGCCGCTCGACCCGAGCCACCTCCATGCGGAGTGCGCCTTCTCCTACCCAGCTGATGACGAGCAGATCTGTCGACATCCGCCATCGATATCACGGGGCGCTGACGACCTGGACCGATCGTGCCGCCAACGTTGAGCCGGCAGCACTCATTTCGTGGCGCTACCGGCCGAGCGCGCGCAT
>Ga0207683_10002819_pt1 | contig 15184 bp, 13 predicted proteins | sample KBSM73metaG_FD_184333 | JGI IMG/M metagenome (GOLD analysis project Ga0207683, IMG submission 184333) | Miscanthus rhizosphere microbial communities from Kellogg Biological Station, Michigan, USA - KBS M7-3 metaG (SPAdes) (version 2) | ecosystem: Host-associated > Plants > Roots > Rhizosphere >... | reverse complement strand
AACTCAGTACAAGAGTAACCGCGGGTGCCGGTCAACCCAACGAAGGTGCAGCGAATGGCAGAATCCGTGCCTGAATGGGGACAGAAGGGGGGCGAATGGAATTCAAAATGGGCGCAAACGCATTGGATTCCAATGCTTTAGGCTGGGCTCACGTCGGGGGAATGGAAGACTCAGATGCCGTTTTTGGCAACGTTATTGATCACCCGCTGGATGATAACCACGCGGACATGGATGTGGCTGGCGACGTCGGGCAGGAATTCCGTAATGAAGTTGTCAATCGGTGCGAACCCGAAACCTGTCGCGTAACGCGCAGCGCTGGCCCCAAGGTCGGTTTCTCTGCCCGGGACGTAGAGATTGCTGATCTCGTCGCAGATCGCAAAGCCGAAAACGTTGGCGTAGTTGACCATGCCCTTGCCATTATCGCCCTGTGTCCAGAGCACTTGAATGATGGCATGGCTGATGCGGCGGGGGATTGAAGCGTTCGGCATGCGGTGGTAGTGCGGGTCCTGGTGCACGATGGACGGGATCAAAAATGTCCCGAAGAATTCACCGGTTATGTCTTGTGTGTAGCTGACGCCGACGTTGCGAGCGAACCCGCCCAGTCCAGGGCCGTAAGCGGTATGAGAGTCCGATCCGATGGTGACGGCAGAGGTGCCGAGAATGGTGAGGGCATTGAAGGGGTCAAGGACGTTTCTGAAAGCCAGGCCTGCTTTTTCCCTGGGAGTGAGGGGCTTGGCTTCCGGTCCATTGACGAATCGTTGAAAGAAGTTGTCCGAAGTCGGAGGCGAACAGGGAGGAGGCAGGTCTGGAGTCGTGGCGCGCGATGTTCCTGCGTCGGGCGCGGCACCGGCCAGAGATATGGCGGCTGATATTCCAGCGGTGGTCAGCGCCGCGCCGGCGAACTCTGATTTGGGTACGACTCGGCAGGGGCTGTTCCTTGATCCTTCGAGCGTGATCAGCGGCAAGGGCGCGTCGGGCAGCGCCGAAGCCGGATTCATAGCCTCAGCCTGACCTGCCCAGGCATTGGCGGCAAGGAGGAGCAGCGGAGAGAGCATAGTTAACCGGATGACCACAGCCGAGGAACTGCGTGAACAGAGCGCCAGCCTGCAGACACATCTGCAGTGTTTCTGGTCGTCGCTTGGCAAATCATCCACTGACCCGGCCCTCATTGGATAGAAAAATTTATGGATAGTAATGCAACTCTTATGGGAAGCCCTTGTAAAACTTGCGAGACGTGAACACGGCCACCGCTATTTTGTTCGACGTTGATTGGATGCGAAAGATATGCCCGATGCAGAGAGCCGGTCGTCGTTTCCCGTTCCTTCTGGTGCGAGCCGCATTCCTGGGATGTTGGCATTCGCAACACAGGAAGCCATCTGAATGACCATGGTGGCATTGACGGGGCGTTCTACGCGTCTCAGACTAGAGATGAGGTAGTTCGCCATGAGCACTTATCCTCCTCCACCAGGGCCACCGCCGGGCGGCGTAGGCCGCCGAATCGAAGAAGCCATTGAACTGATCGAGATGGAATTGCGCCATGCGATCGGCTATGTGAACGATGCCGTGATTCCGCAGGTGCGAAGCGAATCGATCTCGGCAATGCGCAAGATGTCGGATACTCTGCGCAACCTGGCTGACCGGATGGACGAAGCGCATAACCAGGCAAAGGGCCCACGCGCCTGATGGAGAGTGTGGGATCGAGTAGCGCACGGCGAATTGCGTGCGGAGTTGGATTGTCAGTCACGCTGCTGGCTGCCGCCGGATGCGGGCACCACAAGAAAGCGGCACCCCTGCCGCCAGTCGCGACTGCGCCATCGCGATATCCACCTGCCTCGAATCCCGAGGCTGCGCCAGTGTCGCCTGCGCCAGCGCCGCCCGCAACTGGGCGTATCCCCATCACGCCGGTTCCCATCGGCGGGGTGAGCGCGGACGATAAGGATTTCGTGCTGACGCACCGGCCCTTATTCAGCCAGGAGGGCTCGGCGACCTGGTATCGGGCGCCTTACGAGGGGCGCAAGGCGGCGAATGGGCAGGTGTTCAGAGACGACGCGCTGACAGCGGCGCATCGTACGCTGCCGATGGGATCGTTGATCGTGGTTACAAATTTGACGACGCGACAGTCCTCGGCAATGCGAATCAGCGACCGAGGGCCATTTGTTCCCGACAAGATTCTGGATCTCAGTCTCGCCTCGGCAAAATCAATTGGCTTGTATCGCATTGGAACTGCCCGCGTGCGAATTGACGTTTATCAAACGCCGAAGCCCGTAGACACAGGTGGCCGCTGGTGCGTGCAGATTGGTCCTCTGACGTCGGAGCGCAAGGCGAACAAGCTAAAGGAAGAACTGCTGGATAAATATCCCGGCTCGCGCGTTATCGAGTTCCCTGGAGAGAAAAGCTTTTGGGTGCGGATAAGGCCCGGAGGCGATGACCGCGAGCAGGCCGAAGATATGGCGCGGCGCATTCAACCGAATGAAGGCACAGCTTATTTGACTCGGCTGGATTGAGGAGTAATTCCATTCGCTGCTAGTGACGCGGCGCTAATCGGGTGGCGGATAAAAGGGGAGCTTGTCGTTTTTCTCATTGGCGCGCCGGACGGTTATGTCGTCGAGCAGCAGGGCAGGCGCCAGGATTGTTTGCGGCACATCGCCTGAGTAGTTGGCTACCCAAAGATCTTTGCCCGCGGCCTGGACGCTGGAACGAAGCGCCCGCTGATCAAGATCGTCGAGCGCGGCTCCGCGAACCAATTCGCGCTTTCCATCAAGGTCGACCTTGTAGAGCAGGCGCGGGGTCAATCCGGCACCCAGCGTGGAGATGACATAGGCGTTCTTAAGGCCACGGTCCTTGGCAAGGCTTACCAACTTGCGATTCAGATCATCGTCCGAGATGCCATCTTGAGCAGTAATCTTCATTACGCCGATGGCGGGGTTGGACGGTCCTGTAACGCCAGCGCGACCGTGCCCGTTCGATTGAGGAAAATCGCGAACAGGCACACGGCCGATGAGATAGCCCTCGAGGCGGCCGGCGGTGACGACTTTCACCGATTGCGCTGGAACGCCCTCGTCGTCGATGTTGTAGGCGCCGATCAGGCCTTTGCCGTCGTAGGTCTTCAAGCCTGGATCATCGATCACTTCGAGAAACTCGGGAAGCACCCGAGCGTGATAGCTGGATGCAAAGGGGCCGTTAGTGCGTGCCTCGGTGCCGAGCTTGGGGCGCGTGGCAAGCACTCCGGGGGCGAGGAGTGTGCGCATTGCGTCGGCGCTGGAGTCGGCGCTCAAGAGCACGGGTCCGTGATATTCCTCTTCGACGACGGGGGCCTTGCGCAGGTCCGTTAGCGAGGCGATGAGCGAGATGGCATGCTTCTTGAAGTCTTCAGGGCTGTCAAGATCTTGAAGCGTGACGCCAGACGAGCCATAGGAGCGGTCGAGATGCATGCCGTCGGCGGCCTGGGTTCCAACGCCGATCGACTCCTGATAGCTGCTCTCGGATTTGCGGACGATAGTGCCTTCGCTGTTTACAAGGAAGGTGGTGGTGACGCGCGCATGGAAGGACGTGGAAGAGTATTGCACCTCGCTCTGCGAGGCGCGGACGGAAGCATCTGTGCGATAGATCCCGCTGTCGCGGGCCACTCGATTGGCCCACGCGGGCTCATCGAGGGTGAGCTTGAGTGGGGTAGCAAGGGAGATGAGAGGCTTCTCCCTGCTGAAGTCATCGGCTTGCGGCGGGGTCTGCACTTGCTTGAGAGATGCCTGCTTTTGCGCGTAGGCGGGAAGCGCGTTCTTGTACGCCTGATCAGTGGCAGACCAGAGGGTAGAGCGCAGCGCGATCGGATCGTCGTCGAGCGCGGTGAGTTCCAGAGCGCCGTCTCCGCGCGCCGTTGAGCTGTCGATTTTGTAATCGCCTACACGCACCGTGATGCGGGCTATCCGTTGATGAGTGCGTTGCAATCCCTGGCTCGCGCCGAATGCCGCTTTGGTCTCGAAGTCGTCAACGTCTTCAATGCGGTATTCGATGAAAAAGGGCTTTTCAAAGCCGGGGAGCTGAAGGCGAGACATGCTGCGGTCCAGTTCCTCGAGCATGGCCTTGAGGACGGGGTCTTTTTCGGCGTCGGTTCGTGTGGCTTCCGCGGTTGCCGGTCGCGACGCGACGAGGTTGGTGAAAAGGAAAAGAATGGCAGCGAACAATGCAGAGGGACGAAGTGGGTTCATTGGGCCTCCTTCGTCGCGGACACAGCAGTGGCGCCGGGGATGGGCAGCACGGGAGGACGGGCTGTGCCTTGTTGCTGGCGCTGAGTTTCGATCTCGCTCAGGAGCATCGCGGGAGCGACGGCGCTGACCGGGACTGTGCCAGACTCAGCGCCGCACTCACCGTTGAATACTTCGCTCTTGTCGCTGGTGGCCAGGATTCGCTTCATTGCGGCAAGAGGTGTACCGACGATGCTGACGCCGCGGACAAGTTCATCGGGGCGGCCGTCGACATAGACGCGATAGACGACCAGAGGAATGACCTGGAAGGCTTGGGGCGAATTACGCGTTGTTACTGCGAAGCCGGAGGAAATGTCTTCAAAGTAGAGGCCGTAGGGCTTGCCTTGCTTCTTCGCTTCGTCGAGCAGTTGCTTGCGCAACTCTGCGTCGGGCACGGTCTTCGTAGAGGTGACGATGAGGTTGCCTTGTCGGCCGGTGGGCATGCGGCCCGTCTGCGAGCGGCCGTGGCCGTTTGAGGCAGCAAAACTGGCGATGGGAAGGCGAGACATGAGAAAGGTCTTGAGCACACCGTCGTGAATGAGGTCGACGCGGCGCGCCTTTTGTCCTTCGTCGTCGTAGGTGTAGTTTCCGCTCAACCAGGTCTGGCCGAATGCGGTCAATGTCGGATCGTCAGCAACTGAGAGGAACGTTGGGAGCACCTCTTTGTTGACTTCCTTGGTGAAGGTCTGGCCTTCTTCGTCGCCGCGCTGCCGCTGGCCTTCGAGACGGTGGCCGAGTACTTCGTGAAAGAAGACCGCGGCTGCGCGCCCTGAGAGAATTGCCGGACCGTTGAAGGGGTCGGTCACGGGGGCCTTGCGCAGGGCTTCGAGACTTTTTCCCAGATCGCGAACGGCGGCTTCCATTACTGCCTGCGCGGGAAGGCCGTCAATCGTCTCGGCTTCAAAAGTCTGTGCGCGGAAGAGATCCATTCCGTCGTCAGCGCGAGTCGCGGCAACCACGATCAGGCGTGCCTGAATGTGCGGAGCCACCACGCGCGAGCCTTCGGAGGATGCATAGTAGTAGGTCTCGTTCTGGGCGGAAAGCACAACCATGTTCCGATAGACATCGGGATAATCGCGAAAGAGACGAGAGAGCGCTTTAACGCGCTGCTCCCAGGCGCCGCGATTTACAACAACGGGTGGAGCGGCATTGACGATGGAGACCTGCGGTGATTCATGGCTGAAGTCGGCCGACGAGTCTTCTTCCTTGGCTCGGACCTGGGCTTCGGTCTTGACGCGAAGATAGTTGTCGAGAGCGTTGCCATAGCCCGCGTTTGTGGCGATCCAGAGCGAACGTGCGAGCGCCTCGCGGTCGTCGCTGAGAGGAAGCTGGAGGCTGTTGACGGCCGATCCGCGATGATTTCCATGGGTGTTATCGAGCGCAGGATCGCCGAGCCGCATCTGCACGCTGGCTACTCTGGTGTGGTTGGCTGAGCTGTCAGTTAATGCTCCATATTGCGCACGGATTGCCACCTCGCTGGTATCGCTGACGGAATAGCTGAGGAAGTAAGGCGGCATCTGCCTCGCTGCGTCGCCCTTGCCGGGCGCCTGCTTGCCGAGTGACGTGAACGCACGCTGCAACTCAGTTGTCATCGCATCGAGGAGCACGGGGCCGGATGGTTCTGCCGCGGAGACGGTCGAGACCAGACACGCGCATACAACAATGACGGACCAAAGGAGCGGTCTGCAGGCGGACCGCCTCAAGGCGGCAGGGCTAGGATAGGTCATACTCTGGAGGGCCTGGTAGGAAGCATTTCTATGCTCGATTGTCGCAGAGTCGACACCGGAAGAGGAAATTTGCCATGAGGGTTGGACGGTCCCTGCTTGTGATATGTACTGTGCTGCTTTTTGCGGCGATGGTACGGCGCGATGCAACTACGGTTGCGCCTGTGCGCCTGCTCGCCGTCGAGGTCGCGGAGTTGCAGACGCCGGACTCGCAAGCTGCGGACTCACAACAGCAGAACAAACAGGCATATTCCCTGCCGAAGGACAAGTTGGCCAAGGCGATTGCGCTAGACCGTATTCGCAACGTACTCAATTTTGCCTACCCGCTTTGGGGATTGGGTGTGCTCTGGCTTCTGCTTGCCTCTGGAGCGGCCGTGTGGCTGGATGCATGGTCGCGTCGGGTCTCTGACCGGCCGGCGATTCACGGGCTGCTATTTTTTACAGTGCTTATCGTTGTGGTTACGGTGGCCGATCTGCCTCTGGGTTGGTATGGACATCGCGTAAGCCTCGCGTACGGCATCAGTGTGCAGGGATGGGGCAGTTGGCTGATGGATCATGCCAAGGCGCTCGGTCTCGCTTTGCTCCTTTCGGCGCCGCTCATGCTGCTGTTGCATTGGATTGTGCGCCGGTCGCCCCGCCACTTCTGGTTTTGGGCTTGGCTGGTCGCACTGCCGGTTGGATTATTTATCACCTTTGCCGAGCCGCTGGGCGAGCGCATCTTCAACCAATTCGAGCCGTTGAGCAAGAACAATCCAGTCCTGGTGGCGGAGCTGGCAAAGGTAGTCACCCGAACGGGGACGAGCATTCCACCAGACCGGATGTTTCTGATGAAAGCGAGTGCGAAGACGACCGGCCTGAATGCCTATGTGACAGGGTTGGGCACAACGAAGCGCATCGTGGTGTGGGACACGACGATCGGGCGTGTTCCCGATGACGAGATCCTCTACATCTTTGCTCACGAGAGCGGACACTATGTGCTCAATCACATCGTGAAAGGTCTCTTGGTAGGGGCCATAGGAATCTTTTTCGTGTTCTGGGCTTGCGCAAGGGCCGCCGGTTGGCTGGTGCAAAGGTTCGGGGCGAGGTGGAGGATTGAGTCGCTGGGAAGCGCAGCCGGTTTTGTGGTGCTGCTGCTAACCGTCAACATTGCCAGCTTTGCAGGCACACCGATTGGCAATCTCGTGAGCCGGCATATCGAGCACGAGGCAGATGTCTACGGCCAGGAGGCGGTTCACGGGATTGTGGCCGATCCGCAAAAGACAGCGGTTTCGACCATGAATCATCTTGGGGAGGCCTGGCTGGAAGATCCGAACCCGAATGCGTTCATCGAGTTCTGGAGCTACAGCCATCCCTCGACGCAGCACCGTGCGGAATTTGCGGCAGGGTATGACCCGTGGGCGAATGGGGGACGAGGGAAGTTCTTTGATCATTGAACGCGACGGAGCCAAACCGCGGGATCTGAAATCCGCCGTAGCTTGCAGGAGTCGCCGCGAGAAGCAACTTCTTCTAAAATAGTAACGATGGTGCTTCCCCCCATCCCGTCGATTCTTGCGTCTCTCGCCGGTCTTGTGGCCGTGACGATGTGGCGGCTTCGTGAGGCGCGCAGCGCGGTTTCGCTGAAGAAGATCGTGATTCCGCCGTTGGGGATGGCCACGGGCTTTTCGATGTTTTTCATGCCGGAGTTTCGCGTTCCATGGGAATGGGCGGGATTGGCGTTCCTGTTGGGGGCGGCAGTGCTGGCCTGGCCTTTGCTGCTGACGACGCGCCTGGAACTGCGAGGCGACACGGTCATGATGAAGCGTTCCAGCGCCTTTTTGGCCGTCCTGCTGGTTCTGGCTGCGGTTCGGTTCTTTGCGCGCGGGTACTTCGACACGTTCCTTGATGAAAAGCAGACCGCAGGACTCTTCTTTATCCTCGCCTTCGGCATGATCGTGTGCTGGCGGGCCAAGTTGCTGTTTGAGTTTCGAAGGCTCACGGCCAATTTGCAGCCCCGCGCGGCTTAGGGGCGCAACCCTCCATACCAACTGCCTTTCCGCCGTCCTTTTCCTCACCCCTGACCTCGGGCTGCAAGTCGTACACTGAAGACTCGTTATTCTATGCAGGAGAATTTAGTTCATGGCCTATCCCACGAATTACCGCTATACCCGTGAGCATGAGTGGATCTCGCTCGAAGGCAAAATCGGGACCGTCGGAATCACCGATTACGCGCAGAACTCACTGGGCGACATTGTTTATGTGGATGCGCCGAAAGTGGGCGACTCTGTTTCGGCGAATGCCACGTTTGGGTCGGTTGAGAGCGTGAAGGCTGTCAGCGACCTCTACTCTCCGGTGAGTGGAACCGTGACAGCAGTGAATGAAGAACTGAAGAACGCGCCAGACAAGATTAACGAAGCTCCTCACGAGGCATGGATTATCAAGGTCGAGCTGTCTGACCCGTCGGAGTTTGAAAAGCTGCTGGACGCCGCGGCTTATGAGAAGTTTGTCTCAGAAGAGACGGGCGGATAAAAGCTGCACATTGGCGCCGCCATGTTCACAGAATTCAACGAACGTCAGAACTTTTCCGGCACGTCAAACGGGCTTTTAGCCAGGGGCTAGAAGCCAGAGGCTAGAAGCTGAAATGCGCTACCTTCCCAAATCACCTGCCGAACGCGAACAGATGCTTGCGGAGATCGGTGCGAAATCGATCGACGATTTGTTTTCTGTGATCCCTGCCGAGTATCGGCTGAATCGCGACCTCGATGTGCCTCGTCAGCAGGGCGAGAGCGAGATCATCGACTACTTCAAGGCTGCGGGACAGAAGAACGCAACCAATTTTGCGAGCTTTCTTGGAGCGGGGGCCTATCGGCATTACCGGCCGGTGATTATTGACTCTCTGGTCCAGCGCGGGGAGTTTCTCACCAGCTATACGCCATACCAGGCGGAGATTACGCAGGGAACGCTGCAGGCCATCTTCGAGTTCCAGACCATGATTGCGGAACTAACGGGCATGGACGTGGCGAACGCGAGCATGTACGACGGGTCGACAGGCGCGGCTGAGGCCGTGATGATGGCGGTTCGCGTCACGGGGCGGCATAAGGCTGTGGTGGCGCGGACTGTGCATCCGGAATATCGCGAAGTGATGGCGACCTACGCGAAACACCAGGGGCTGCCTTCGACGCTGGTGGGCTACGACCGCGAGACCGGGCGCGTGGATCTAAAGGCGCTCGAAGCTGAGGTCACAGAAGAGACAGCGGCGGTGCTGGTGCAGAGCCCGAACTTCTTCGGAACGATCGAAGATATTCCTGCCATTGCCGAGATTGCGCACAAGAAGGGCGCGCTGCTGATTGTTTCGATTGCAGAGGCAGTGTCGCTCGGTGTGGTGCGGGCGCCAGTTGAAGCGGACATCGTCAGTATGGAGGCACAATCGTTTGGCGTAGCGCTCAGCTACGGCGGACCTTTCTGCGGAGTGATCGCAGCGAAGGAAGCGTACCTGCGGCAGATGCCGGGGCGCCTTGTGGGACAGACGGTCGATCATGACGGCAATCGCGGATTTGTGCTGACGCTGTCGACGCGCGAGCAGCATATTCGGCGCGAGAAGGCGACTTCGAATATCTGCACCAATCAAGCGCTGGTTGCGCTGATGGCGACGATCTTCCTGACCGTGTACGGCAAGGAAGGGATTCGCGAACTGGCCGAGCATAACCTCGCGAAGGCAGACTACGCGGCGAAGACGCTGGCCGAACAGGCGGGAACGAAGCTGCTGTTTAATAGCGCGCCACGCTTCCATGAGTTCGTTTTGGAGACTGCGGAATCTCCGGCGCTGTGGGGTCCACGGCTGCTGGACGAGAAAATTGTGGGTGGCGTGGAACTGAGCCGGTGGTATCCCGAGTTGGGGAACGCAACGCTGTGGTGCGCTACTGAGGTGAACACGCGCGAGCAGATTGATGCTGCGGCGAAGGTGCTGGCGGCGGGACTGGTGGAGGCGTGATGGCGACGGCAGAAACAATTGAACGGAAGACGACGGGCAAGGTTCGGGCGCATCAGACGCAGAACGAAGGGCTGGTGTTTGAGAAGTCGTCGCCGGGCAAGAAGGCTTACAAGATGCCGCCGCTGGACGTTCCGGCGGTCGATGCCTCTTCGCTGCTCGGAAAATCTCATCGAGATAAGAGAGCGGAGCTACCGGAACTGAGCGAGATCGAGATCATCCGGCACTTCACGCGGCTGTCGACGTGGAACTACGCGATTGACCTTGGAATGTATCCGCTGGGCTCTTGCACGATGAAGTACAACCCGCGGGTTAATGAATTCGTTGCAAGAATCGAAGGGCTGGCGGACGCGCATCCCTATCGTCCGGAGTCGCTGGCGCAGGGAATTCTTGATGTGATGGACCTGCTGCAGCACTGTCTGCTCGACATTACAGGCATGGAAGCGATCACGCTGCAGCCGGCGGCGGGGGCGCATGGGGAGTTCACCGGAATCTTGCTGGTCCGCGCGTGGCATGAATCCCAAGGGAATGCACGAAAGAAAGTTCTGATTCCAGACTCGGCGCATGGGACGAATCCGGCGACGGCGGCGATCTGCGGATATGCAGTGGAGAATCTGAAGTCGAACGCCGATGGCGGGATTGACCTGGAAGCGCTGGAGCGGCAGGTGGACGAAGAGACTGCGGCGCTGATGCTGACCAATCCGTCGACAATTGGAGTATTCGAAAGCCAGATTCACAAGATTGCCGAAATTCTGCATGCCAAAGGTGCGTTGCTCTATATGGATGGCGCAAACATGAACGCGCTCGTGGGCAAGGTACGGCCGGGCGATTTCGGCGTGGATGTGATGCACCTGAATCTGCACAAGACGTTTTCGACCCCGCACGGAGGCGGTGGCCCGGGATCGGGGCCGGTGGCCTGCAAGGGATTTCTCGAACCGTTCTTGCCCATTCCCGTTCTCGTTAAGAAAGAAGACGGGACCAAGGGCTGGAATTACGACAGGCCGAAGTCGGTGGGCCGGGTTAGGGCATTCTACGGGAATGTCGGGATGTTCATTCGCGCGATGGCTTACATTCTGGCGAATGGTCCGGACGGGTTGCGGCAGACGACGGAAGATGCGGTTCTGAACGCAAACTACATTCGCAGGAAGCTGGAAGATCTGTACGAACTGCCGTACAAGACCGCGTCGATGCACGAGGTGGTTTTCTCTGACAAGAAGCAGGCGGCGAAGGGGATCAAGACGGGGGACATTGCGAAGCGGCTTATCGATTACGGGTTCCATCCCTATACGGTGAGTTTTCCGCTGATTGTGCATGGGGCACTGATGATTGAGCCGACAGAGAGCGAGTCGCTCGAGGAACTGGACCTGTTTGTCGAGGCGATGCGCTCGATCGCGAAGGAAGTGGAGGAGACTCCGGAACTCGTGAAGTCGGCGCCGCATTCAACGCGCGTTTCGCGGTTGGACGAGGTGCAGGCAGCAAGAAAGCCGATCTTGCGCTGGCGGCCCTCGGAGAACTGAGTTTGCGTTGGGGTAATGCTAAGTTGCTGTTTCTTTTAGTTTTGCTGGTCTTGGGAATTCTAAAAGTAACCTCAGCAGCACGTGACTTCCCTTGCTTCGACCGGTTACCGTGAGTACTTGAAAACGGGGGAGTTTACCCATATTTCCGTTGCTTTCGAAGCTTTTAAAATTGGATAATCATTCACCCGAGGCTGTTGTATTCAGGGTCGGGCAGAGGTCGTGTCCGCAGGCTGAACCAGGTTCGCTAGCCAATGATGTCAACAATGCCTTTCCTGATTTCGACTGAGATTCCGAGTCGAAAAGTTCTGATAGGCGAGCGAGTCCTCTCTTCCGCCACAAAAACGATCTTGGTAGTAGAGGCAATTGCGAAGTTCCGACGGTTTGCCAGTGGCAAGCTGCGGCGCACGGAGGTCGACAATGAAGAGTTTTCGCGATGAGAGCGGACAGATGCTGGTTATGACAGCGTTCAGCATGGCGATTCTGCTGGGGTTTATGGCGCTCGCACTGGACGTGAGCCTGCTGTTCCGTGCGAAGCGCAGGATGCAGATTGCCGCAGATGCTGCAGCCACTGCCGCGGCACTCGATTACTACTACTCCGGATCGAAAGCCAACGCGATCTCGATGGGTAAAGCCGCGGGAACGGCGAACGGCGTCACGGACGGAGATTCGAACGGAGATATCGTAACGATCAACTGTGCCCCCTCTTTTGGTCCTCACACGAGCGGGTCGTGCAACGGGTATTTCGAAGCGCTCGTAACCCAGCCGAATCCGACGATCTTCATGGGAATGTTCGGGCGGAATTCAATGAATGTGGCGACAAGGGCGGTGGGTGCAGGCGTAACAAGCGTCTCGTGCATTTGGCTCATGAACAAGACTGGTACTGATTTCAGCCTGCAGGGAGCGGCCACTATCGAGAATCCAAACGGTGGCGACACCTGCGGTATTTACGTGAACTCGACTGATTCACAATCAGTCAAAGTTACGGGACAGGGCAACTCAATTGACGCTGCTTACGTGGCTACGCAGGGTGGTATCAGCGGGTCTGGCCAGTTAATAGATTCGACCAATAATAAGGTCCCGACGGCCACGAACGCGCCTCCGGAGACTATCCCTCCGGCATATCAGAATGTTACGGCACCGCCCCCGACCGGCTGTGTCGCGCCGAGCGGCACAACAAAGAACATACAAGGCACCACTTACACCTACATGACAGCCGCGAATGGTCCAGGTTGCTATAGCGGCAACGTTCTCATAGATGGGAATGGTGGAACTTTGAATTTGGCTGCTGGAATGTATGTGTTCAGTGGCAACGTCGTGATCGGCGACAACGTGGTGGGTCCGACCGGGTGGGATGCCGGTTCCGGTTCCGGAGCTCCTGCTCAAGACGGAATAGTTTTTGACGTCTACAGCGGGTCCCTCAAAGTGACGTCTACAACGAATGTGACACTGCACGCACCTACACAAGGTGCTTACAATGGCATTCTCCTGCTTGCTCCCGACTCGGCGCAGACCCCAGGTACCTGCAACACCAGTACGTGGGATATTCAGTGGGGATCGGCGGACGGCATATTTGACGGGCTGATCTATGCGCCTTGTGTCGATTTGAGCTTGCAGGATCAGGGGGGGAGTGCTCTCGTGAGCGGTTTGATCGTCGGAAAGCTCACTTTGAAAACTGGCACGCTGGAGATTACAAACTACGGTACGCAACATCCGACGTCTCCATTAAAGTCGATTGTGCTTGTTGAATAACGGAGGGATTTTGAGCAGAATTGGAACAATTCGACGTTATGTGGGCAGGATGGCTGGCGCGTATGAATCTGGTCAGGCCCTCGTAGAGACTGCGCTGACGGCGCCGATATTGCTGCTCATGCTAGTGGGCGGGGTTGAATTTGGCCGTGTTGCTTATGCGGCCATTGAGGTGGCGAACTCGGCCAAAGCTGCGGTACAGTACGGTGCGCAAAATCCGGGCACCTCAACTGACACAACAACGATGCAGACGGTTGCCGTGGCTGAGGCGGCAGACTATGGCATCACCCTAAACACACCAATTACTGTGACACCTTCCTGTTCGTGCGCCAAGCTTGGAGTAGCGTCTTCCTCTTCCTGCACCAGCACGGCCTGCGCTGCGGGTGGAGGGTATCTCATTAAGACGTTGACGGTCACTACATCCGCTCCATTCAGTCCGGTATTCCATATTCCGGGGCTCCCGACGAGCTATACCGTCTCTGGTCGGGCTGTCCAAGAGGTACTCTTTTGAAGATATTGCCGAAAGGGAGTTACGCGAAGTTTTTCAGTCGCGAGAGCGCGTTGGATGAGGAGGGTGCCAATCTCGCAGAAATGGCGATTGCCTCCACAGTGTTTCTCGCCATCTTGTTCGGGCTGATTCAGGCTTGCTGGGCGCTCTACGCGTATAACTTTGTCAACAACGCGGCTCGCGAAGCCTCTCGATATGCGATGGTGCGGGGTTCAACCTATTCCGCAGTACCCTGCACAGCGCCGGGGTTTGCGACCTGCACGGCACAGGCGGGAAACACAGGTGATATCGCTCAGTATGTGCAAAGCTTGGCTTATCCCGGAATCGATACGACCCAGCTTACAGTGACCACCACGTGGCCCGCGACTGTCGGCCTGCCGTGCGCTCCTTCTACTAATCCTTGCAATAATCCAGGAAACCTCGTGAAGGTCGTTGTTTCCTATCCATATTCCTTCCACATCCCGTTCGTTCCCGCGGCGAGCTTTTCGATGTCAAGCACATCGCAACTGGTCATCTCGCAGTAGAGAGCTAAGCGAGCTAGATGTTCCACTCGGCCTCCGCTATTGCGGAGGCCGAGTTCGTTTAGAGGATGTCTTTCGTTTGAATCCAGATCTTGACGGTCGATAGTATCCAGAAATCAGTTTTCGACTGTACCCTCTTACCCACATCCAGTTGTGACCGCAAGACTGGCTCAAGTGTGACTTGGGAAACTCATTCGTCCGCTCTATAAGAGACTTTAGTAATCTATAAGTAACCAAAACTACTTGTGCGGTAGTAACCCTCTTCATAGAATCGACACCAGTCTCTCCCTAGGGCTTTCTTCAGTTTTGCTCAGTCCGCTTCAGTTCTGCAGTCACTGGCTATGAGCGTCGTTAGCCCGAAGTGAGATGTGCTCGAAAGAGGGATTCTATGAAGATCTTCCGCAATGAAGACGGTCAAACTCTCGTATTAACAGCGCTTTGCATGACTGCAATGCTCGGCTTTATGGCGCTGGCGATCGATGTAGGGTTGCTCTTCCGCGCGCGGCGGAATATGCAGATCACGGCCGATGCTGTCGCGGTGGCAGCGGCTCTCGACTACTACTACGGCTACGCAACTAACACGAACGCACTGTCCCATGCGCAGGCAGCGGGACAGGCGGCTGCCGTGGCGAACGGGATCACCACCGGAACCAACGGCACAGTAGTAGTTAATTGCCATCCAAGCAGCGGTCCCAATTCGGGCGGCAGCGGATGCAACGGCTATTTCGAAGCGCTTGTGTGGCAGCCGAGCAGTACGACGTTCATGCGGATGTTTGGCACCTCTTCGATAAACGTGTCTGCACGGGCAGTGGCGGGGACTCCTGTAACGAGCGACGCTTGCATGTGGATCATGAACCCGACTACTTCATCTGCCCTCGAACTTCAGGGAAATTCCAACATCAATGCACCGGGTTGCGGCATTTATGTGAACTCGTCCAACAATGGCGCGGTCAAGGTCACAGG
>Ga0207683_10002816_pt1 | contig 15186 bp, 18 predicted proteins | sample KBSM73metaG_FD_184333 | JGI IMG/M metagenome (GOLD analysis project Ga0207683, IMG submission 184333) | Miscanthus rhizosphere microbial communities from Kellogg Biological Station, Michigan, USA - KBS M7-3 metaG (SPAdes) (version 2) | ecosystem: Host-associated > Plants > Roots > Rhizosphere >... | reverse complement strand
CGGCGCGAAAGATGTTGTAATTCAGACCGAGAAGGACATCGGTCCACGTGATGACCGGAGCCACGTGAGTCGCCGCGGGCGCCGAAGCGTTAGCCGGAGGGTCCAGGGCCAGCGCCGCGGACGGCACGATCAGCAGAGCCGCCAGGAACGCGACGGAGACGAGCAGGCGTCGCATAGCCCAATGCTACGCCCTTCGCGCCCCCCGAACGGGCCGCCGCCTAAAAAGCGGTCTCGGCGAACACCAGCAGCGCGCCGTTCGCGACGAGGGCCACGCCGATGTCGCCGGGGCTCGAGCGCGCCGCTCCGAAGGCCGCGTTGAACGGGCTGCTGGCGCTGTAGCGCGCCGCGCGGGCGATCAGCGAGCTGTGGTACTTGCGCTTGCCGGGAACTGCGACGAAGGCGCCGCGGCGGTCGCGGAAGGCCACGATCGGGGCGCCGTTCGTGAAGCCGGCGATGACGGCCGAGCTGACCGACTGCCCGATCGCGGGGAAGGTCTTCGTCGAGCCGCCGAGTCTGCCGGTCGCCACCCACAGGCGCGCGTCCTCGCCGGCCAGGCCCGAGCAGACGACGCCGACCTCGCCGTTGGCCCCGAACGCCAGCGCGGCACGCGCCGCCGAGACCGGCACGGTGCCGAAGCGCTGGGGACGGGCGTCCTCGCCGACGAGCCGCACCGAGTGGCTGCCGGGATCGATGTAGGCGACCTTGAGTGCGAGGTAGCGGTCGAGCGCGAGGCCGACGCTCGAGGCGTTGGCCTCGCTCGCGGCCTGGCGGTAGGTCGTATGAGCGAGCGTCTCGATGTGCCAGCTGCCGTCGTACAGGTGCGCGAGTCGCACCTCGGCCGCGTTCGTCGTGTCGACGCGCGCGAGGTAGGCGATGGCCGGCCGGCCCTGGGCATCGAACCCGGGCGTGGCGCCGAATCCGTTGGAGTCGATCTTCTCGGTGTACCAGTGCTCCCCGTCGGGCGAGCGCGAGGCGTAGAGCGAGCCGTTGGCGTTGTGACCGTCATCGAGATCGATGTCCGTGCGGAACACCGCCAGGCGCAGGCCGTGCCGTGAGATGGCGAGCGTCGGCTCGCGTCCGACCGGGCGCCCGTCGATCGTCGAGACGATCACACGCACGTTCCAGCGGCCGTTGCGGCGCTCGGCGTAGCGCAGCGCGCTCGAGGTCAGGCGGTCGTCGTAGACCGCGGCGAACGAATCGCCCTTGCCGGGCACGCGCGCCAGATCGGCGCCCGACGGCCGCACGGTGAGGTCGACGATCTGCGGCGCGGCGGCGCCTCCGGCGGCAAAAGCGGCCGTGGATGCGCACAGGAGCGCGCAGGTGACGAGGGCGGCGAGAAAACGCATCGTGGTAATGCTGACGTCGGCAGGCGCGGCGTGAGTCAGTAGCTCAACTGGGGGGTGCCGCCGGCGGGAAGGCGCAGCCGGAGCGGGCGCCGCCGACGACGTTCAGCATCGTCCGGGCGTTGACATCGATGCGCAGGCGCAGCGGTCCCGGGTCGACGACGCGCAACTGCGTCATCCCGTGCGGGCCGGGCTCGACGCAGGCTGCCGCCGGGTCGTCGACGCGCCAGTAGGGCGAGTAGTGGACGCGCAGCAGGTAGGTGCCGGCCTGCGGCAGCGAGAGCCAGAACTGCTCGCGCGTCTCACGGAGAACGCTCGCGGTGCCCGCGAGCGACGGCGCGTCGGGCCGCGGGGCGTCCAGCGTCAGCATCGGCGTCGCATCGGGCAGCTCGAAGGCGCGGAAGTTCTTCGAGATCGAGATCTCGCGCAGTCCGCTGCGACCGCTGCGCAGCAGCGCGGCCTCGGCCTTCGCGGACGGATCGAGCGCTGCGTGGATGGGCAGGAAGACGTAGCGAACGCCCATCAGCCGCAGCCAGCGCTGATAGGCGACGGCGCTCAGCGTGCGGTCGTAGAGCACGCCGTTGGTGGGGAAGTCGTTCTGCCGGTACCAGCCGCGGGGGATCGCCTCGCCCTCGCCGCGCGTGAGGTAGTACGACTCGTAGTGGCGCGCCGTGGAGACGACCTCCACGCGGAAATTGGCGGGATCGTGGCGGCCCGGCTGGTGCAGGAACGAGATCACGGGCTGCCAGTACGAGGCGGCCTGCGCCTGCTCGCCGAACGACGCCGCGACGTTCTGCACGAAGGGCGCGGCTTGCCAGGCGATCGCGACGGTCAGCGCCAGCAGGCCGAGCGCGCGCGTCTGCGGACCGCGCACCGCGATCACGAGCGCGAGCAGCGGCGCGGCGAGGTAGTCGAGCACGCGGGTCGCGTTGCCACCCAGCGGCGACGGGAAGAGCTTGGCCCACCACGCGATCGCGAGGTAGGCGAGGAACAGCCCGGCCAGCGGCCGCGTCAGCTGCGACCCGCGCGCGAGCAGCAGGCCGCAGAGCGCGAAGGCCGTGATGCCGATGAGGTCGGCGGCCGGATACGGGAATGGCCCGCCGCCGGGGAACGCCTGGTAGATCGCGACCTCGGCCGCGAGCATGAGGAGGATCGCGCAGAGCGGGATCGCCACGGTCGCGCTGCGCAGCGCGCTGGCCCTGCCGCCACCGAGCAGCAGGCCGCCGAGCGTGACGACGAGGAACGCGAATGCGAGCGGGCTCGAGAGCGCCGTCGCGAGCGCTGCGACGACGAGCAGCCATGGCCGCTCGCGCTGGGCGGCGAGCAGCGCCAGCAGGCTGAAGGCCGTGCCCAGGGCGAACGGGTACTGGCCGGCGGCCAGCAGCGCCGGTGCCGAGACGGCGAACAGGAGCGCCGACCAGCGCGCGGGCCGGCCCCACTGGTGCATGACGATCAGCGCGAACAGGCCCGCCGAGGCCGTCGTGGCCGCGACCGCCACGGTGACCACGCCGAAGATCGCGGCCAGCGGATAGAAGAGCAGGCTGTAGTTGACGACGCCGTAGCGGCCGGCGTACCAGTAGTTGTCCCAGGCCGTCCAGCCGTCGACGCTGAAGACGCTCGCCTGGTAGCGGTGGGCTGCGTCGTCCACCCCGCCGAGGCCCGCAAGCCCGAGCGCGAGGCCCAGCGCTCCGGCGACGGCGAGCGCCAGGAGCACCGTTCTGTCGACGCGCGGCAGCCTCGCTCGGTCGAGCGCTACTGGGACGGAGGAGACGTTCGGAGCGGTGGTCGACATCGCGGCAGGTGGCGCAGACGCCACGAAGACGCCGCCACGTGAGGACACTACCAGGGGACGACTGCGCCTGAGAGGCCTCTCTACCCGGCCTCAGCGCGGCGGAATCTCGAACGTGCGCACGTATGGCGACTGCGGCTCGAGCGCCAGCGCGACGTTTCCCTGCACGAGCTCGCGCAGCTCGGCGCCCACCAGCTCGCGCCGCCAGCCCGAGAGCAGCGCGTGCTCTTCCTGGCCGTTGGCCATGGCCTCCACGAAGCTCTCCAGCTCGGCACGCGTGGCGACGAGCTCGGGAGCGATGTCGGCCCCGTCACAGCGCGCGCGCACGAGCACCGCGCCGAGCGCGGAGGCGGCGGCGACGCGGCGGGCGAGCCCGGGTGGGAGCTCGCGGGCCGCGCGCGGAGCCTCGGCATCCGCCGCACCTGCAAGGGCTTCGAGCAGCCGCTGCCCCGCAGCCGCCGAGAGATTGCCGAGACCGCGGAGGCGTCCGAGCGCCGCGGCGTCCTGCGGGCTGCGGCGGGCCACCTCGACAACGCTCGGGTCCTTGAGCACCCAGCCGGGCGGAAGGTCTCGGGTGCGCGCCTCCTCCTCGCGCCAGGCTGCGACTGCCCGCAGCGAGGCGAGCTGGCGGCCGCTCAGGCGACCGCGACGCGCGACCTTGAGATAGGCACGCTGGGGATCGGGCTCGATCGTGGCAGCCGGCCCGTAGCGGCGGGTGATCTCGTCCTCGGCCCAGGATCGGCGGCCCATCTCGTCGAGCTTCGCCAGCAGGGCGTCGGCGACGGCGAAGAGGTAGCGCACATCGTCGGCGGCGTACTGGATCTGGGCGTCGGTGAGCGGCCGCCGCGACCAGTCGCTGAAGGTCTCGTTGTGCGTGAGCGTGACGCCGGCAACGCGCTCGACGAGGCGGTCGTAGGCCATCGAGATGCCATGCCCGACGAACCCCGCCGCAAGCTGGGTGTCGAACACGCTGGTGGCGCGCACTCCATAGCGCGTCGCGAACAGCAGCAGGTCGCCGGCCGGCGCGTGCATCACGAGCTGCACGGCGGGATCGCCGACGAGCTGGGCGATCGGGCCGACGTCGACGTCCTCGAGCGGGTCGAGCACGGCCAGCCGGTTGGCGGTCGCAAGCTGCAGCAGGCAGGGCACGGGGCTGTACGTGCGCTCCCACACGAACTCGGTGTCGAGCGCGAGCCGGCCCTCGCTGCGCGCCTCGGCCGCGAAGGCCTCGACGTCGGCCGGATCCCGCAGATGCTCGATCACAGTCACCTGCGGCCTTCTAGCAGACGGGCGCGTGGGAATCGCGCAGGGTTGAACCGCGTTGCCCTTGTCGTACGTATTCCATGGAGAGGAAAAGACCACCTAGGTTGAGATGAAGGTGCCGTTCGGAGCGCCGCGAACTGCTTGGCTCATCGTTCCGAAACGCAAGAACTACGAAACCGGAACCCAGCCCTAACCGAACGCTCACAGATGAACGTCAGGATGACACCATGCTCCCGCTAATCCGGTGCCGCGAATGCGACTCCAAGCTCTTGCAGCTCGAGCGCATCTGGCTGCTCGCCGACGGTCGGCGAGTTGCGCACCGGCGCTGCCCGGAGTGCGGCACACGTGACAGCGTGACCGTGGGCGCGTTTGCGATGAAGCTCTGGCTGGCGCGCGAGGAGCGTTTGCGGAGTGAGCTGTCGGAGACGGCAGCCGAGCTCGCAGGCGGAGCCGAAGTGCCCGCCGCGCTCACATAGCCCCGATCACCGGGACTGGCACCGACGCCGGCGCGCTCGCCGCGGGTCGCGTGATGCCGAGGCGCATGAGCACCCAGTAGGCGCCCTCGATGCACGGGCCGAGCCCGAGCGCGAAGAGCACGGTGCCGATGCCGACCGAGCCGCCGAACGCGAAGCCGATCGTGAGAGCCCCGATCTGGATCGCCCAGCTCGCGACCGAGATGCGCGGGCCCCGCCGCACGAGCGCGAGCATGAGGCTGTCGCGCGGCCCCGCTCCGAAGCTCGCTCCGATATAGAGCGCGCTCGCAAGGCCGATCACGAGGATGCCGAAGACGTCGAGCGCGAGGCCGGCCACGCCGCCGTCCAGATGCGGAGCGAGGCCGAGGCGATCGAAGATGTCGAAGGCCGAGCCGACGATCAGCGCATTCATCAGGGTGCCGATTCCCGGGCGCTCGCCGAGGACGGCGGCGAACACGAGCACGATGAAGGACACCAGCACCGTCGCCACGCCGAAGCGCAGGCCCGTGTGAATCGAGACCGCCTGGTGCAGCACATCCCACGGCCCGAGTCCCACGTTTGCCCGCACGGTCAGGAGCTCGCCCCACCCGTACAGGAACAGCGCCCCCACGAGCGCGGCGAAGCGCACGCGGTAGCCACCGCGCAGGGTCGGGTGGGGACGGGTCACCGAGACATCATGGCTGCGCAGCGCGGCGATATGCTGAGCTTGCAGGCCAGGCAGCCGCGCGGCCCTCGTGGTCGCGAGGAAAGTCCGGACACCAAAGGGCAGGGTGCTGGGTAACGCCCAGGCGGGGAAACCCGACGGAGAGTGCAACAGAAAGAACACCGCCTAAGCGACCGTCCGCGGTCGCCGGCAAGGGTGAAAAGGTGCGGTAAGAGCGCACCAGCGGCGCGGTGACGCGCCGGCTCGGTAAACCCCACCCGGTGCAACGCCAGACAGGGGCTATGACGCGACCCGCCGAGCCCCGGGTAGGCGGCTCGAGCCCGGTGGCAACGCCGGGCCCAGATGGATGGCTGCCCACGACAGAATCCGGCTTATCGGCCTGCTAATGAAAGAGCCCCGCCTCGGTGGGGCTCTTTCTATATCGCCGTCGCCCGTCCGGGCAGACGCTACGGCTCCCAGGTGAAGTTCTCCCAGGAGACCGGCTCGAAGGCCTGCCCGTCGACCGGCTACTACAACTTCAAGCGCTCCGGCAAGACGCTCACGTTCGCGAAGCTCAGCGACCCGAAGTGCGCCGGACGCGCATTCGTGCTCTCGCACAGCTTCAAGTTCGCGGGCTGACGATCACCCGCGCCCGAGCGCGTCGATGCGAGCCACGTCGTCGGCGTCCAGCGAGAAGCCGAAGACGTCGAAGTTCGACGCGATGCGCGTCGGGTTCGTCGACTTCGGGATCACGACGATGCCGTGCTCGATGTGCCAGCGAACGATCACCTGGTACACGGAGACGCCGTGGCGCTCGGCGATCTCGCCCAGCACGCGGTCCCGGAGATCGGCGCTCTTGAAGGGGCTGTAGCCCTCGAGCGTCACGCCGCGCTCGCGGTGGGCCTGCACGACTCGGGCGTCATACAGGGGCGGCGACCACTCGATCTGGTTGACGGCCGGCGTCACGCCCGTGGCCGCGATCAGCTCGTCGATCTGGCGCTCGTCGTAGTTGCTCACGCCGATCGCGCGCGTGAGGCCCTCGTCCCGAGCCGCAATGAACTGCGCCCACGTACCCGGCGACGCGCGGCCGCTCGGGGGCCAGTGAATCAGCCAGAGATCGAGCCGGTCGAGTCCGAGCGCGTCGAGGCTGGCGGTGATGACCTCGCGCTCGCGGCCGGCATCGCTCGCCAGCAGCTTGGTCGTGACGAAGACCTCCTCGCGCGGCACGCCGCTGTCGTGCAGCGCCCGGCCGACCTCGCTCTCGTTGCCGTACATCGTGGCGGTGTCGATGTGCCGGTACCCCAGCTCGAGGGCGTTGAGGACGGCGTCGTACGCGCGCCGGCCACCGGCCTGCCAGGTGCCGAGGCCGACGAGTGGCATCTCGACGCCGGGCGCGATCGTGACGGTGGGGTTCTCGATGGTGCTCATGCAGGTACCGGTCCTCGGACGAGTGTGGACGTCCGGGAAGGGTTGCACCAGCCGCTCGAGGCCGCGCACATCTCTGCACAGACCCAACATGGCCTGAACGCAGACCGGTCACACTCCGGACATGGCGCGCTACGAGACGACGATCCGCTCCCGGCTCGCGCCCTCCGACGCGTTCGCGTACATGGCGGACTTCTCGAACGCCCGCTTCTGGGACCCGAGCGTCAGCGAGGCGCGGCACCAGGGCGACGGGCCCATCGGCATCGGCTCGACGTTCGCGCTCGTCGCGCGCTTCGCCGGACGGCGGGTTCCGCTGACGTACACGGTCGTGGCCTTCGAGCCGCCGGAGCGCGTTGTGCTCGAGGCGCGCCGCGGCTTCGTCTCGCGCGACACCATCTCGATCCTGCCTGCCGTTGGCGGCGGATCGACCGTGCACTACGACGCGGTGCTGACGTTCAGCGGCATCGGCCGGCTCTTCGACCCGCTCATGCAGCGGGTCTTCGACCGCGTCGGCGCGAAAGCCGCGGCCGGTATCGAGGCCGCGCTCAACGCATAGAGGCCCGGCGGCTCATCCGCCGGGCCTCCACGCGCCGCGCACTACATCGGCGGGATCAGCACCTTGTCGATCACGTGGATGACGCCGTTCGACGCGGCGACATCGGCCTTGACGACCTGCGCCCCGCCCACGAAGACCTTGCCGCCGGAGACCTTGATCGCGACGGTCGAGCCCTCGAGCGTCTTGGCCGACTTGAGCTTGACGACCTGCGCAGCCGTGACCTTGCCCTTGACCACGTGGTAGAGCAGGACGCTCTTCAGCTTCGCCTTGTCCTTGCCGAGGGCGGTCAGTGTCGCCTTCGGCACCTTGGCGAAGGCGGCATCGGTCGGGGCGAAGACCGTCAGCGAGCCCTTGCCCGAGAGTGCGCCCACGAGACCCGCCTTCTTGACGAGCGCGACCAGCGTCGTGAACTGGCCCGCGCCGGCTGCCGTCTGGACGATGTTGCCCTTCGCGGCCGCGTGCTGGGCCGGTGCTGCGGTTGCACCGGCGGCTGCGGTCGCGAGCAGTGCGAGGGCGGCGGTCGCCGTGATGAGTGCCTTCTTCATGCCGACTCCTTGTATAGAGTTTGTTCAAGTAACGTACAGGTAATGGAGTCGCTTGTCAAATGTCTGTCAAGAGTCTGTAGTAGTGTGGAGGAGTGCAGAGCGAATCGGACACGGCCGGGCACCTCCGGATCGGCGAGCTGAGCCGGCGCGTCGGCGTGCGCACCGAACTGCTACGGGCCTGGGAACGCCGCTACGGTCTGCTCTCCCCCACCCGCACGGCGGGCGGCTTTCGCCTCTACGGCGACGAGGATGAGCGCCGGGTGCGGCGCATGCTCCGGCACCTGGACGCGGGCGTGTCGGCCGCAGAGGGTGCCCGTCTGGCGCTGCTCGAGCTGGACGACGTGCCCGCCGGCGACCGCGAGGACGCGCTGCTTCCCGGCGCGCTCGCCGAGCCGCTCCGGCGTGCGCTCGACCGGTTCGACGAGCCCGGCGCGCATGCCGCCCTCGACCGCCTGCTCTCGACGTTCGCGCTCGACACGGTGCTGCGCGACGCCGTGCTGCCGTACCTCCAGGAGCTCGGCGAGCGCTGGCAGCGCGGCGAGGCTTCGATCGCCCAGGAGCACTTCGCGAGCGCGTTCCTGCGCGGGCGGCTGCTCGGCCTCGCGCGCGGCTGGGGAAACGGCTCCGGCCCGCTGGCGCTGCTCGCCTGCGTCCCCGGCGACCAGCACGACCTCGCGCTGATCTGCTTCGGGCTCTCGTTGCGCTCACACGGCTGGCGCATCACGTTCCTCGGCCCCGACACTCCGCTCGCGACGATCGCAGAGACGACGCTGCTGCTCTCACCGGCGCTCGTGGTACTCACGGCGACGACCGTCGAGCAGGCGCTCGCCGCGCACGACGACATCGCAGCGGTGGCAGCCGTGGCTCCACTCGCGCTGGCCGGCAGTGGTGTGAGCGCGAGCATGGCGGAGAGCGTTGGCGCCCTCTACCTCCCAGACGACCCTGTCACCTCCGCGGCCACGATCGCCCAGCGCGGCGGCGCGGGACTCTCGGGCACATAGTGGCGCGCCCGCAGCTGACAGGCTGGAGCTCCACCGAGAGGCAATCGCCCGACGGGTCCGTCGAGTTCTCGCAGAGCGTGCGTGCGACGCGACCCCTCGTCGAGCCCTCCGAGCGCGGCGCCCTCGCGCTCGGCGTGCGCTACTGGGAGGAGGTCGAGGCAGCCACCCGGCGGCTCGTGCGCACGCGCACGCGCGGGGACGAGTTGGAGCTGCGCCTGCTCGGCCGCTGGACGCTGCTGCGCTTCGGCCCGCCGCAGACGTCGGTGGAGGCATCCGGTGTCGCGAGCCGCTTCCCGATCGCCGGCGGGATCCTCGCCCGCGCACCCGGCGGCTCGATCACGTTCGCGCAGGTGGTCGAGCCCGTCGTGGAGTTGCGCGCGACGATCGACGGGTTCTTCCCCCGTCTCGGCGGCAAGCCCGGCGGACCACCCTGGACGGGTGCGCTCTACCGCCACGTCCAGCGGCGGATCCACACGGGTGTCAGCCGCCGCTACTTCCGGCGCCTGATCGCCGAGGGGCCTCGATGAGGGTCGTCGTCTTCGGCGCGACCGGCACGATCGGGACTGCGCTCGTGCCGGTGCTCGCACGCGACCACGACGTGATCGCAGTCTCACGGCACGAGCGCGCCAATACGGGCCGGGTGACCTGGGTGGTCGCCGACGCGACCGACCCGGAATCGGTGCGCGCCGCGCTCGCCGGCGCGGAGGTCGCGTACTACCTCGTCCACTCGCTGGGCTCATCCGACTTCGAGCGACGCGACCGCATCGCGGCGGAGACGGTCGCCGCCGAGGCCTCGGTCGCCGGGCTGCGGCAGATCGTCTACCTGGGAGGACTGGGAGACGACGCGCCCGATCTCTCTCCGCACCTGCGCAGCCGCATGGAGACAGGGCACGCGCTCGCGTCGGGCAGCACGCCCGTGACGACGCTGCGGGCCGCGATGGTCGTGGGCGCAGGCAGCGCGGCCTTCGAGACGATCCTCGCGCTCGTGGATCGTCTGCCTGCCATGGTCTGCCCGCGCTGGGTCTCGACGCCCACCCAGCCGATCGCGCTCGACGACGTCGTCGCCTACCTGGCCGCCTCCTGCGGCCGGGAGGATTTCTTCGGCGAGAGCTTCGACGTCGGCGGCCCCGACGTCATGACCTACCGGCAGATGATCGAGCAGATCGGCAGGCTGCGAGGGCGGCGGCCTCTCATCGTCGAGGTGCCGGTGCTGACGCCGCGCCTGTCCTCCTACTGGCTGCGGCTGGTCACGCCCGTCGGCGCCTCGGTCGCCCGGCCGCTGATCGAGGGCCTGCGCACGGCCACGATCGTGCGCGACGACCGCATCCGCCGGCTCGCGCCGATCGAGCTCACGCCGTTCGCGACCGCAGTCGCTCAGGCGGTCGAGGCGCGCAAGTAGGCGAGCACGGCGAGCACGCGCCGGTGACCCTCGGCCGAGTGCGAGAGCCCGAGCTTGCCCAGGATCGAGCTCACGTGGGTCTCGACCGTCTTCTCGGTCAGCCACAAGTGCTTGGCGATGCCCGCGTTGGTGCGACCCTCGGCGACGAGGCCGAGCACCTCGCGCTCGCGCGGGCTGAGGCGGCTGAGCGCGTCATCCTGCTTGGGCGGCGAGAGCAGGTGCTTGACGACCTCGGGGTCGAGGGCCGAGCCTCCCGCGCTGACGCGCTGGACGGCCTCCAGGAACTCGTCCACGTCGAGTACCCGGTCCTTGAGCAGGTATCCGAAGCCGCCCCCCGAGCCGACGAGGTCGACCGCGTGGCGGCTCTCGATGTGCTGTGACAGCACGAGCACGGCCGTCCCGGGATACGAGCGGCGGATGTCGGCGGCGGCCTTCATGCCCTCGTCCTCGTAGGTCGGCGGCATGCGCACGTCGACGATCGCGAGCTCCGGCTCGTGCTCGGCAACGACGGCGAGCAGCGACTCGGCATCCCCCACGCGCCCGACGACGTCGTGGCCGGCGTCCTCCAGCAGCCCTGCGAGCCCCTCACGCAGGAGCACCGTGTCCTCGGCGATCACGAGTCGCATGGGAGGGCGACGTCGATGCGCGTGCCGCCGCCCTGCGGACTGGCGATCGCGAGCGTGCCGCCGTGTGCTGAGATCCGGTCGTCCAGGCCGGCCAGTCCGGACCCGCGCCGTGCACGTGCTCCGCCGACGCCGTCGTCGACGACACTCACACGCAGCGTGCCCTTCTCGCGCCGTGCGGTGAGCTCGATGCGGGTGGCGGACGAGTGCTTGACGGCGTTCGTGATCGCCTCACAGACGACGAAGTAGGCGGCTGCCTCGACGCTCGCGGCGACGCGCCCGATGGCTGCCTCGACGTCCACCGGGATCGGGGCCGTACGAGCGAGGTCGTGCAGCGCGGCCGCAAGGCCGTCGTCCAGGCGGGCCGGACGGACGCCGGCGGCGATCTGCCGCAGATCGCCGATGGCCGAGCCGACCTCGTTCACGATCTGGTCGAGCGCAGGCGCCAGGATGCCCGCCTCGCGGGGGAGCGAACGCTGCATGCGCCGGATCTGAAGTCCCAGCGAGACCAGCCGTTGCTGGGCGCCGTCGTGCAGGTCGCGCTCGAGACGCCTGCGCTCCTCGTAGCCGGCTTCGACGATCCGCACGCGCGAGGCCTGCACCTCCTGGAGTTGCAGCCGCACCTCGACACGCAGACGGGCGATCTCGGCCGAGAGCGCCCCGGCCGCGAGGATGTCGCGCAGCGAGCTTCGTCTCTCGAGGAGCGCCGGGTCGTGCAGGAGGACACCGGTCAGCGCCCCCTCCCGCGTGATCTCGGAGCGCGCGCGGCCGTCGTCCGGGAGCGCCGCGACGAGTTGACCCGACGAGGTCGCATACGTCTCGCTCTCAGGCAGCCAGAACACCAGCTCTGCCAGGGGGTCGCGCAACGCCTGCGCGAGCACGGCGCCGATCTCCTCGGGTGCGCGGGTGCCCTCGCGCACGTCGTTCTCGAACTCCTGGACCGCTCGCAGCCCGTCCGAGCGGGCACGGTCGAAACGGCGGTCGACGATGCCCTGCACGCGTGCCCGCAACGGCCGGAACGACAGCGCGACGACGAGCGTCGCTCCGGCCGTCACCCAGTCCGAGCCCCGGCCGACGGCGACGCCCGCGACCAGCGTGATTGCGATGTACATCGCTGCGAGTAGCAGGGTCAGCGCGCCGTAGACGGCCGTGCGGTTGACGAGGCGCTCGATCGCGTAGAGCCGGTAGCGGATGACCGCGGTTCCGACGGAGACGGCCAGTGCGATCGGGATCAGCATCAGGATCACGAGGACTGCGGCGTCGGCGAAGGGAACGCCGATGCCCCAGCCGGCGAAGCAGGTCAGCAGACCGAGGGGAATCAGGATGGCCGCCCAGGCGATCCAGAGCGTCTGCAGCCGCTCGACACCCGACGAGCGGCGCAGCCGCAAGCGGATCGCGATCGCTCCGGCAAAGAGGCTGGCCAGGGTGCCGATCCAGAACGGCACCCAGATCCAGTCGAGCCAGCCCGGATGATGGACTCCTGCCATCGGGTTGTGAACCGCGGAACGGGGTGGATCGAAGGGATCGTTGTCGAACATCGCGACGGTCAGGAACGCGACGAAGCTGAAGATCGCACCGGCCGCCACCCAGCGCCAGCGGCGGGTGAGCAGGCGTCCGTTCGGAAACACGTACGTGACCGCGATCGGCCAGGCATACAGCAGCGGCCACATGGCCCGGCTGAACTGGAGCGACCAGCCCTCGTCGGGGATGTAGAGGTAGAAGGGCGACGACGAGACAGAGCCCACCAGCAGGATCCAAGCGATCACGTTTCGCGGCTGCCGGATCGCGATCAGCAGGCCGACGATGGCCGGTGCCAGTGCGACGAAAGCAAGCGGATACGCCCAGCGTTCGTCATCGGTCAGTTCGGGCCCCCACCCGAGGACGAGACCCGCGAAGATCGCGCAGGTCGTCAGCGCAACGGCCCAAGCTGTGATCCGCAGCATTCGCACGGGCACATCTTTCGCCTTTTGGCGGCACTTCGCAATCGGTGCCAGCACCGAACCAGCTTCCAGGTCAGCCCCGATGTGCGGGGCGCGCGCCCGCCCTAGCGTCCTCCGCATCGACTCCCGCAACGGGAGAGCCCATGCGCCGGCCGCCGGACCTGGTTGCAGCCGCCCACTTGCATCTCTAGGGTCGCGTCGCCGCCGTCACATCCGCTCCCGCGCGGGAGCACAATGAGAGGGGACGGGATGTCCACTGTGAGCGAGACGGAACGCGGCGGGACGGAGAGGTGGCTGGCGCTCAGCGGCGCGGCCTTCGTCGTCGGGGCCGTGGCGGCGATCGTGGTGATCGGGGGCGATACGCCCAACGGCGATTCCTCGGCCGCCAAGGTCTCCGCCTTCTACCAGGTGCATCAGAACCGCCAGAACCTCGCCGCCTTCGTGCTGGCTGCCTCGGTGCCCTTGCTCGTCTTCTTCGGCATCACGCTCGCGAAGGCCGTCTGGCCCGCACGGGGCGGACGGAGCCCGATCTGGCCGGGCGTTCTGGCTGGTGGCAGCGTGCTCGCCGCGAGCGCATTCGCCCTCTCCGCCTTCATCCATTTCGCACTCGCGGACTCGGCCGACAACGTCACGGCGGCCGTCGCACAGGGGCTGAACGCACTCGACGCCGACACCTGGATCGCGTTCAACAGCTGCCTCGGCGTGCTGATGTTCGGCGCAGCGGGCTCGCTCATCCCGAGCGCGGGCGGCTATCGGTGGCTCGGCTGGATCGCCCTCCCGCTCGGGATTGCCCTGCTGATTCCGTTCGCGGACTTCTTCGCGCTCTTGCTCACGGCGATCTGGCTGATCGTCGCGAGCGTGATGTTGTACCGGCGGGAGCCGGAGTTCGCCTAGGCGTCGCCGGTCGAGGACCACTCCTGCGCCTCGTACGCCTGGCCGGGGGCGCCGCCGACGATCAGGAGCCGCGCGCCGTCTGGGCCCGTGTGGAACAGGCGGCGCGCCTCCGGCGCCACGCGCGCGACCACGTCGGGGGTCAGCTCGATGCGCGCCTCCTGTCCGGGCGCGCCGACGAGCAGCGTGGCGGCTCCGCTCAGCACGAGATAGAGCTCCTCCTGCCCCGAGGCGGACTCGGTGTGGTCACTGGTCACGTAGTCCGGCCCGATATCGAGCACGTTGACGCCGAATGCGCTGAGGCCGAGTCCCACGCGCACGAGCTTGCACATACCGCCCCAGAGCGTTGGCAGGTCGTCGATCCGGCTGCTGCTGTAGGCATCCGACATTGCGCGGGTCCTTTGTCCGGTTTTGCGTGCGTCTGCAAGCTGAATCCGGCGACGCTAGTCCCTCGATCGAGGCATGTCAATCGTCAAGTCTGGACAAATCGCAGGCCCGCGGGATACTGGCGCCACGAGCCGAGAAATACCGCCAATTTCCTGCTCCCGCCCCGACCCCGACAGGAGGATCAGATGGATAACGACATCGCCAGTGCTCCCGCCCTGCCGCGTCACCTTGGGGTTGTTGCGCACTACGAGAGGCGCGGTTACTCGTTCGTGCGCGAGACCAAGGTCGGCGTCGTGCTGCGGCATCCGAACGGCGGCATGCTGACCGTGCTCGCCAGCGGGGAGACCCGCGCCGGCGACAAGGCCGGTCCAGGCGTCTACGCCCCCGACGAGTGGTGGGGCGAGCCGACCTACACCGCGCCTTAGTCGTCACGACCGACTCAGCAGCGAAGCGATCAGAGCCGCCGCCTGCGCGGCGGCTCCGCTCGCCTTCATCGGCGGTCAGCTCGCCGACCTCGGCGCCGGTTGCAGCGTCTGCTACACATCCGGGCGTGGGAGTGAGAGGGCACGTCGTCGTCGACGGGAAGGTCTACGCGATCCTGCCCTGCTCGCGCCGCCAGATCGTGCGGGCGTGGCGCGATTCCGGGAGCGGGGTGGGCATGCTCGTCGGCGCCCTGACGCATCCGGGCGAGCGCCTGGTGCACGTCGGAGACGCGCCGCCCGAAGCTGGAATGTACGAGCTGCGCCGGCCGCTGCCGCCGCGTCCGGGATCGGGCATCTCGCTCGAACCGCCGCGCCCGCGGCCGGATCTCTAAGAGCGCAGCGCCGGCGCGCCCGCGAGCGCGGCGACCAGGCGATCGACGAAGGCGGCGAGCGTCGAGCCATCCTCCGCGCCGTGATCGGGGTTCA
>Ga0207683_10002814_pt1 | contig 15196 bp, 13 predicted proteins | sample KBSM73metaG_FD_184333 | JGI IMG/M metagenome (GOLD analysis project Ga0207683, IMG submission 184333) | Miscanthus rhizosphere microbial communities from Kellogg Biological Station, Michigan, USA - KBS M7-3 metaG (SPAdes) (version 2) | ecosystem: Host-associated > Plants > Roots > Rhizosphere >... | reverse complement strand
ATGCGCCCACGCCAATCGATCTGGGGTGCGCCATGAGGCTGGCCATCGCCCCCGTCACGCCGGTGACGAGGTAGATCGTCAGGAACGCGAAGGAGCCCATCAGGCGCTCGACCAGGTTGCCGATCTGCCGGAGAAACAGGCAGTTGAGTGCGATGTGCAGGATCCCCGCGTGCAGGAACATCGCGCTGACGAGACGCCACCACTCGCCATTGGCGACGCCTGGCCCGAACAGCGCGCCCCATCCGACGAGCACGTCCGGCCGCGGCTCCGTTTGACCGGACGCTCCCGCGGTAGCGGCATAGATCAGCACGTTCGCAACGATCAGCGCTGGAGTGGCGATGACGCGGGGAGTGCGCTCGAGGAGCAGCCGACGAAACGGGCTGCCTTCGAGGTGAGATGCCCCGGGATCAGTGGTCATGTCCGCCGCCACACGCGAGGGTCTCCTGTCTGCCTCAGGCCCGATCAACGGCCGTCCATCGCCAGGCAGCTACTCCGGCCTGTGCTCGGCCGAACTGAAGTTCGGCCCTGCGCCTGACGGCTGCGTACTTCAGTAGCGTCAGTGTTGCGTGCCGGTTCCCTGCTTCACGACAACAACCCTGTCGGCCTGCACGTTGTCCCAACGTTCCTCGGCGCCTTCGGGCCAGCGCACGGTCAGCGCGCGTACGTCAGGCCGGTTTCCGAGGCCGAAGTGGACTCGGACGTCGCTCGCGCTCAGGTAGCTCGAGTCGGTGTGCACTCGGCGCCAGATGGTTGGCTGACCGTCACGCACGAGGCCGACGCGCGCGCCAATGCCGGAGCGATTGGCCTTGACGCCTTCCACACGCACCTCGAGCCAGTGCTGGGCGGGCCCAACCTCGGTGTGCAGGAGCCGGACAGGTCCGTTGTTGTTCGTCACGAGGACATCGACCCTGCCGTCGTTGTCGATGTCGCCGACGGCCGCGCCGCGGCCGACCTCCTGTCGCTGGAGCGCGTCGCCCGCGATGTCGCTCACCTCGACAAGCTTCGCACCGCCTTCGTCGTGGAACAGAAGATTGCGCTGACGATAGGGGTACGGCGAGCCTCGCTGTGATTCGACGATGGTCACCGCGCCGTTGGCGATGAACAGGTCGAGCCGGCCGTCGTTGTCGTAGTCGAGCCATTGCGTGCCGAAGCCGGTGAAGCCGAACGTCGGCGCAGCCAGCCCGGAGAGAGACGAGACGTCCTCGAAGACCCCTTTCGCTCCCCGAAACAACGTGGCGCCTTCGCGCGTCAGGTTGGTGACCAGAATAGCCAGCGTACCGGCATCGTCGACCTCTTCCGCGGTTACACCCATGCCGGCCTTCGTGCGGCCGTTCGCGTCGTAGGCAACGCCGGCTTCGAGGGCGGATTCCCGAAAGGTGCCGTTTCCCTGGTTCAGCCATAGGCGATTCGCCGCCGTGTCGTTCGCGACGTAGACGTCCATGCGCCCGTCGCCGTTGAAGTCGGCGGCGACCACGCCGAGCGCCGGCCCGTACGAGGTGCTGATGCCCGATGCTTCCGTCACGTCTGCGAACATACCGTTGCCCAGGTTGTGGAACAGCCGTGACGGCACTGCCTTGTACGCCATGGGCGTGCAGTAATCGGGCTCGCCCGTCGGCGCGTAGCAGCGCTTGTTGCCCTGAACGGTGAAGTCCACGTAGTTGCCGACGAACAGGTCGAGGAGACCGTCGTTGTCGTAGTCGACAAACGCCGCGCTCGTGCTCCAGCGGCCGACCGCGACTCCCGCCGCCCGCGTGACGTCGGTGAACGTGCCGTCGCCGTTGTTGTGGTACAGGACGTTGTCCCCGAAGTTCGTCAGGTACAGGTCGAGGAAGCCATCGTTGTCGTAGTCGCCGGTCGCGGCGCCCATGCCGTAGCCGTCGTGCCCGACGCCGGCCTTCTCCGTCACATCCTCGAAGCGAAGAGCGCCGCTCTCGATCAGCATGTTCCGAAACAACCTGCTTCCAGGGTTCGCTCTTTCGTGCGGAGGAAAGAGCAGCGTCTTTCCAGCGTCAAGGGGCCGGCCCTGAACCAGATAGACGTCGAGATCGCCGTCGTTGTCGTAGTCGAAGAGCGCCGCGCCCGCGCCCATGATCTCCGGCATGTAGTGGTCGCCCGTGGCGCCCGTGACATGCTCGAAGTGCAGCCCGACGTCTGACGCTATCTCCCGGAAGATTGGAGCAGGTGGAGAGGACGCGATGAGAGCCGCGGGAAGCAGCAGCACCAGGCAGGCGATCGGACGCGTCATGGCCTGGCGACGGCTTCGAGGGCTTGCAGATCCCGATCGATGCTGGTGAGCAACTGCCCCTGGTTTCGTGCCTGAGCCTGCGACCGCGCCCTGCGCATGTACGTCAGGGCATTCGCCGTGTCGCCGGCCCGCGCGTATGTGGCGCCGAGGGCGTACAGATTCCGCGGCGTGTTCTCGTCCTCCGGGGCGAGGGTCTGGAGGAAGTGCTGGATCGCGTCGTCGAATTTCTGCTGGTTCGCAAGGATACGGCCCATGTGGAAGTGCGCGGCTCGATCGTCGGGGCGGGCGGCGACCGCCGCCGAAAAGTGCTCGAACGCGTCCGTCAGCAGGCCCTGCTGCTCGTAGATGACTCCGAGATTGTCGTGGGCGTCGGCATAGTGCGGATTGATCCGCACAGACTCGAGGAACGCCGTCTCGGCGTCGCTGGCCCTGCCCTGCTTCAGCAGCAGCACGCCGTAGTTGTAGTGCAGATCGGCCTGGTTCGAATCGATAGCGACCGCGGCGTGATAGTGACGTTCAGCCTCGTCGAACCGGCCCAGCCGGCCGTAGAGCGCGACGAGATTGATGTGGGCCTGCACGGCGCCGGGATCCACGCGCAGCGCCGCCTGCTGTTCGGCGATGGACTCATCCAGGCGGCCCACGCGCTCGAGATCCGCGCCGCGGCGAATGTGTGCCACCGAGCCCAGGTTCAGCGCCGCTACCTCGCGGCGCAGCGGATCGTCCAGCGGCGGTACAGCGGTCTTGTTCTGGTCGTAGAGCGCGAACTGCTGTTGTGCTGCTTCTTCGCGACCGAGCTTCCGATACGCCATCGCGAGCGCGTAGTGTGCCGCGCCATACTGCGGGAACAGCTCGCACGACCTGCCGAAGGCCGAAGCAGCCGCTGGGAGGTCGTTGCGCGCGGCGGCCACGCGTCCCACGATGTAGTGAGCTTCGGCGTCTTCGGCATGTGCGCGGGTAATCGACTCAACAACGCGCTGACTCTCGTCCCACTTACTGATGGCGATCAGACTCTCGGCCAGCCGCAGTTGCGAGGGCAGGTCGTCGGGCTTCGATCGGAGTGCAGCGGCCAGAGTCGCGACCGCATCCTCGTGGCGTCCCTGCGCTGCCTGCACCCACCCGAGGTAATAGAGCCATCGAAACGATCGCACGTCGAGCATATGCGCGCGTCGATAGCAGACCTCGGCCGAATCGAACTGTTCGTACGCGTCGAAAACCATTCCCAACCGACCACTTGCCTCTGCGTCGTCAGGGCTCGCCTGGGCAGCCGCGTAGGCCTTTTTCACCTGGTCGCGCACGGCCGGGAGAAAGTTGTCATAGGTGATGCGGGGAAGGTCAGGAGACGAGTCAGCGCGCAATGCTGGTTGAGCCAGCGCGACGATGAGGAGGACGGCGAGTGCCATGTGTAGTCTCGTACGTAGGGCGCAGCTTCAGCTGCGCCCTACGCACTGCCCGCAGCGAGCTGTCAGCTGCCAGCTGCCAGCTACCAGCTAAAGATCGCCCCTTCTCAACTGCTCCGCCAGGTACTCCGACCCTCTGCGCGCGAGCGCAAGGATCGTCCAGGTCGGGTTCTGGCAACCGGCGCTGACGAAGATGCTGCCGTCGAGCACGAACAGGTTCTTCACGTCGTGCGCCTGGCCGAACGAGTTGACGACCGACGCCTTCGGGTCGTCGCCCATGCGCGCAGTGCCCAGCTCGTGGATCGACGCGCCCTCGATGAACGCGTCCTTCCTGACGCCCACGTTCTCCGCGCCGGTCGCACGCATCATCTCCTCAGCCGTCTCGGCCATGTCTACGAGCATCTTCTTCTCGTTGTCGCCAAACTGGTAGTTGATGCGCACGGCCGGGATGCCCCAGTCGTCCACGACCGCCAGGTCCACGTCGATGACGTTCTCGTAACGCGCCAGCACCTCGCCGAAGGCGATGATGCCGATGCCGGTCGGGTACTTGTGGCGGACGGCGTGCTTGAACGCCGTGCCGAAGCCTGGCGTGCCGTGCGCGTTGCCGGGGTACTCTCCACAACCGGCGCCGCCCTGGAACCCGTAGCCGCGGATGAAGTTCGGGTGCTTGTCGGTCAGGTTCCTGAACCGCGCGATGTACATCCCCGTCGGCCGGCTGTCGTCGTTCGTCGTCTCGCGGCCGGCAAGCGTCATCAGGTTGCCGCTGGCGCCCGGCCCCATGATGTGCTCGCAGAAGTAGTGGCCGACGACTCCCGACGAGTTCGCCACTCCGTTCGGGTAGATCCGCGATTTCGAGTTCAGCAGCAGCCGCGTGGACTCGATAGTCGACGCAGCGACCACGACCGCGCGAGCATGGTACTCGTAGCTCGCCTTGCTGTTGCGATCGACGATGCGGACACCCGTAGCGCGATTCATGTCCTGATCGACCAGGACTTCGGCGGCGATGGCGTCCGTGCGAACCTCACAGCGGCCCGTGTCCTTCGCCGGATGGATCAACCCGGCCGGCGAGTTGAACGACGCCTGCAGGTCGCAGCCGCGCCCGCACCGCCCGCGGCCCATGCAGCGCGACCGATACCGGTTTGTGACAACGCCATCGGTCGTGACGCCGCAGCGGCCGGGAATGAGGCTCCGTCCCATCGGGGCGATCGCCTTGCGCAGGATCTGCTCGCCGCAATTCAGCTTGATCGGCCGCTGGAAGATCCCGTCCGGCAGCTGCGGCAGGTTTTCCTTCGTGCCAGAGATCCCCAGGATCGTGTCGACCTTGTCGTAGTACGGTGCGAGGTCGGCATACGAGATCGGCCAGTCCTCGCCAAAACCATCGTGCGACTTTCCCTTGAAGTCGTAGTCCGACAGCCTGAGCGCCACGCGGCCCCACACGAGCGTCTTGCCGCCCAGCGCGCGCAGCCGCGTCCACGCGTACGGCGTGCCGGAATACGGCATCTTCCGTTCGTCGGTCAGGAACTGGCTCGTGTAGGGGCTGGCGAGGCCGTTGTGCACGGCCTGGTAGTGCTCGTACTCACGCGCGAACGCGTAGGGGCGGGGAAGCGTCTCGTATTCGTTGATGCTGATCTCGTGCTCGCCGGGAGGGAGCCGGCCACGGCGCGGGTCGTCATAGGCCCACGCCATCGTCTTGAACTCCTTGAACACGTCCACGTTGCGCCCGGCCTCGAGCAGCAGCACGCGTGCACCGGCGGTCGCCAGCGTGAAGGCCGCCATGCCGCCGGCCGCTCCCGATCCCACGACGATTACGTCGTAGGGATCAGACATTGCCTTGGCCCCATGGACCCATGGACCTAACTCATATGCTCGGGGTGGTCGCAGCCGACGAACTCCTGCAGGAACTGGTTGCCCTTGTACTTGAGCTCCTGGTGAATGCCGATGTCGGTGGTGTAGTAGCCGAAGATCGTGCGCGACTTGGCCTCGCGGAAGAACTTCTCGAGCGGCGTCGTCGGCGCGAACTCGTTCTTCGCGGCGTCTGTGAGCAGCGCCGTCTGCTGGTCGGCCGTCGCCTGCGCGAACGGCTTGCCGAACTGCGCGGTGCTGTCGGCGTCCAGCGCAGCGAGTCCGTCCGTCCACGCTTTCTTCGCTTCGTCGAGCGACTCGCTCAGGACGAAGTCGATGTAGTCAGCGACCTTCGCGGCCCTTGCGCCCGGCGATCGGTCGTCGGCAGGGATGATGAGCTCCGTCAGGACGTCCACGGTGTGGTGCTGCTCGGCGGTGAAGAACTTCAACGGCGCGCCGGCGCCACGGGCGGCGATTGCCTTGCGGGCCGCCTGCGCGGCTTCGGCCGGCACCAGCGGGATCAGAGTCGCCGCGCCGAGGCCGGCGGCCAGTTTCAGCGCGTCGCGGCGTGTCAGGTCGGAGTCAGGCTTCTCGTCGTGGTGATGCACGGCGTCCCTCTTGTGTGGAGCAGGCCGGAAGGTCGGCGTTCGCCCGTCGACGGGCTCAGGGCGAACGGAGCCAGTCATGGCGGCACGTTGCCGGAGCCGGCGTGGATCGTGCAGCGATCGACCGATTTTGGGGCTGTCAGCGGCGGGCGGTCAAGCGCCCTGCGGGGGCGGACTCTTGACGGGCGGCGGCGAGCAGCTTGCGCGAGAGGATGATCACGCGGGCTTCGCCGCTGGCCGCGCGGGCGCGGCGACGGCGGCGGGTAATCTTGACGCGGCCGATGCGAGCCCCGCTCGCGTAGCCCACTGCCGCGACGGCGGCGGGAATGGACAACCGATCTACCAGCGCTCGGAAATCGTCAAGTGGGACGGGTACCACAGGTCCAACAGGTGCGACGGGTGCGTCAGGTGCGAGGCGGGCGTCATGTGCGTCGGAGGTGCGCCAGGCCCACATCGACAGCGGCCGCGGGTTTCGTTCAACGGCCGGCGCGCGATAGTCGGCGTCGACGTCCGTCAGATCGTCGACGTCCGTCAGATCGTCGGTCGCGTTCCGCTCGTCGATGTCGCCGCCCTCCTCGATTTCCTCGAGCTTCGCGAACAGGGCGCCCATGCCGCACTTGTCTGGATCGTACAGGCCCCACTCGTCCTGCGTGGGTCTGGGCTCCTTTGCCTTCGCCTTCGACTTCGCGGCGACGCGTGCCGGCTCCGCGCGTTTCTTTCCGGCCTTCTTGATGATGACGGGCTTTTTGCCCGTGGCGCGACGGGTGCGGTCACGGTCGCGCTCCTCTGCTTCCTTCTTCGCGCGCAGCTCCGCCGCCGCGCGGCGGGCCGCTTCCTCCCGGGCTTTGCGTTCGGCGAGCTCGCGGGCTTTTCGCTCCTCGCTCGCGCGGCGCTCGGCCAGCTCGCGGGCCTTGCGTTCGGCGCGCGCCTCTTCGCGAGCCTTGACGGCCGCTTCGGCCGCCAGGCGCTCGGCTTCCTCTTTTGCCCGGCGTTCGGCTTCGGCGCGCCGCTCGGCTTCGCGGCGTGCCAGGCGCTCGGCTTCCTGCCGTGCCTTGCGCTCCTCGGCGACGCGGCGCTCGGTCTCCTCGCGGGCGGCCTTGTCGGCCTGCTCTCGCGCAACACGTTCGGCTTCCTGCTGCGCCTTCCGTTCTTCGGCCTCGCGCGCCACCCGCTCGGCGATCTCTCGGTCGCGCCGCTCGAAGTCCTCGCGGGCGCGCTGCTCGGCCGCTTCGCGCGCCTCCGCCTCGAGCGCCGCCCGGCGCTCGGCCTCCTCGCGTGATTTCCGCTCCGCCTGATGCGCGCGACGCTGCTCGGCCGCTTCCATGGCGAGCCGCTCGGACTCTTCCTTGCCCTTCCTCTCCGCAGCCTCGCGCGCCTGGCGCTCGGCCTCCGCGCGCGCTTCGGCCTGCTCGCGGGCCTGACGTTCTGCGGCCGCGCGCTGCTCCACCTCCTTGGCCAGCCGGGCGGCCTCGCCCTTGTACTTCTGCTCGGCTTCCTCCGCGAGCCTCGCCGCTTCGTCGCGAATCTTCTGCTCGGCTTCCTCGCGGTCGCGCCGTTCCGCTTCGGCACGCGCCTCGGCCTGCTCGCGCGCGAGCCGTTCGCGGTTCATGCGCTCGTCGGCGTCGCGCGCGAACCGCGCAGCCTGCTCGGTGTTCTTCTGCTCGGCGGCTTCACGGGCCTGGCGCTCGGCATCAGCGCGCGCCTCGGCCTGCTCGCGGGCGCGGCGCTCTGCGTCTGCCTGCTGTTCCGCCTGCTCGCGTGCCTGGCGCTCGGCCTGCTCGTGCTGCTTCCGCTCGGCCAGTTCGCGGACGCGTGCGGCGTGTGCCTCGGCCACGTGCCGCTCGGCTTCGGCGCGGAGCCGTCGTTCGGCCTCGGCCTCTTCGCGCATCCGCGCCTCGACTTCGCGCGCCAGGCGCTCCGCTTCCGCGCGCGCCAGGCGCTCCGCTTCGAGTCGCCGTTCGGCTTCCTCTCGCAGTTCGCGTTCCGTCTGCTCGCGCGACCGCCTTTCCGCGGCCACTTCTTCCTTCGCCCGCTTGGCGACCTCGCGGGTCTGGCGCTCCAGATCTTCCTGCGCCTTCGACGACACCTCGGCAGCGGCGTGCTCTGCGCGCTCCTGCGCCGCTCGCGCCTCGGCCAGCGCACGCTCGACTTCCTCGCGGTCCGCCCGGAGCCGATCGACGTCGGCCTTCAGTTCCAGCAGCGCCTGGGCATCTGCCGCGCGCGCCGCATCGGCCTCGCCGCCCTGCCGGCCGACGTTCGACCCCGCGCGCGTGCCCGGCGTCTCGAGCGCCTGTGCGAGCAGCGCCGACAGGTCGAAGTCCTTCGAGATCGCGAAGACGTCGCTCGACGCGTCTGATTCGCCGCCACCTTCGACGGTGAGCGTGGGCGCTCCATCGAGCAGTGACGACAGGTCTATCTCGTCGTCAGGTGCGATAGGTGCGATAGGTGCGATAGGTGCGGATGGTGCGATCGGTGCGGATGGTGCGGCAGTCGACGCCGCAGCCTCAATCATCTCCGCAGGGCTCAGCCTGGCGGGCTGCCCAAGCAGCTGGTCGACGGCCTCTTCCTGCGCTGACGGGATCAGGGCGTCCGCGGGGAGCTGATGGTCGTCGAGGTAGACGAGCGGGTCGCGTCCCGGCTCTGCGATCACGATCTCTTCGCGCCGCGGCTGCGCCGACGTCGGCGGGTTCGAGACGTCCCACGGGTTCGACCACGACGAGAAGACAGGCACCTCAGGTGCGTGAGGTGCGTGAGGTGCGCTGGGTGCGATAGGTGCGCTGGGTGCGATAGGTGCGATAGGTGCGATAGGTGCGACAGGTGCGACAGGTGCGATGGGTGCCTCAGGTGCGCTGGACTCATGTGCCTGAGGTGCGGCGTGCTTCGCTGCTGCAGCCTCTGCCGGTGTCGGGCTGTCCCACGCCCAGTAGCTTCCCGATGTGGACTCGGTCTTCTGCTCGACGACGGGTGGCTTCTCGCCCTGCTTCGGGATGCGCAGCGATTCGACGACGCTCTTCGTCGATCGCGAGGCCGGCATCGTTCCCGACGTGTTCTTCTTGCGGGTCGCGCCCGCCGATCGCTTGGCGGCGCGGCTTCGCTCGCCTGCGGCCTTGGCCTTGGCGTCCTCGGCCTTCACCAGGTAGTTGCGGATCTCCTCGGCGAAGACCTTCGGATCGCAGCCGATCGGCGCGGCCGGCTTCGACGACTCGCCGGTCAGCGCGCTCAGCAGCCCGCGCTTCTTCTTCTTCGGGGGTTCGACCGCGCCACTGGCGAGCAGCGGGATGGTGAGCGTCTGGAGGTGCTCAGCGCCGTCGAGATGGCGCAGTTGATCGGTGAGCTCCTTCTCGTCGCGCGGCGAGAGCAGCGCCGTGACGAGCATGACGTCGGGCACACGCTCGGCGATCGCGGCGATGGCGCCGTCCTTGGAATCGGCGAGCACGAAGTCCGCGCCCACCCGGTCGCGCACGACCTGCCTGAGAATCGCCGCCTGTTTCTGATCGGGCTCGAGCGCCAGGACGAGCGACACCCGCTACGTCCTCACCATGAATCCGACCAGCAGCACCGCGACCGCCGTGAACACCAGCAGCGGCGCGTGATCGATGCTCTGATCCTTCAACGCGTCGAGCAGAGCGGTCCCCAGCGCGTGCGCCTGTTCGGTCGCGCCGCGGAATTCACCGCCGCCGCTGCCGAGGACGAACTGCGACAGACGATGGCCCACGCGCGGGTCGAGCACAACCAGCGTCCCGAGGACGGCAGCAAAACCTGCGGCCGATCCGACCCAGTCCCTGGCGCGTAGACGGAAGGCTGCTTTCCTCATAAACACTTCCACCTTCGCCGGCTGCATAGAGCAAGCCACGTACCCGGAGGCTGGCCCGGCTTCGACAATCCTGATCGCTGAAAAACGCCAATGTAATCGGCTGCCGTCGGCGTGCGCGCCAGGCCACCGTCGCGTCCGGGGTCCCCTGCGTCACGAAAAGCGCCCGCCTGATTACGAATGTGAGGGGTCGCCCCCCTGGCCGGCTGCCCGCCCCGCCACACGATTGCGCGTCCCCGAGGAGGCGGCCAGTCCGCCGTTTCTGGCGCAAACACAGGGACTTCGCGCCCGATGCGGGTTGTCCCCCACGGCGTGTGGCACGTCCGTTGCCCCTGTAGGTGCCGAACGCGGTCGGCTGCGGACGTCGCAGCGAGGGCCGTGTCAATCGGACGACAGCTCGCGGCGTGGACTGCGCCCGAGGAAATGCATCGCGCGGGGCGATGCCTTCAGGAGGATGCAATGACGGCTCTGGTGAACTTCATCAACTCTGTCGCGCGCAAGGACGAGGGCCAGGACCTGCTCGAGTACGCGCTGCTGGTGGCGCTCATCGCCCTGGTGGCGGTTGGTGCGGTGACGGCGGCGGGCACGCAGGTGAGCGCCATCTTCAACCAGATCGCGGCGGCCATCTAACGCAGACGGACGCGAAGGCGAACCTGACCGCCACGGCGGTCGAACCAGACGAGGAGACTCCAATGTTGAACTATCTCAAGTCGCTGAAGAACGAGGACGGCCAGGACCTGCTCGAGTACGCGTTGCTCGTGGCGCTCATCGCCCTGGTGGCGGTTGGTGCGGTGACGGCGGCCGGCACGCAGGTGAGCGCGATCTTCAACCAGATCGCGGCGGCCATCTAACTGAGACGAACATTCAGCGCGCCCGGGCCGCCGCGTATGCCGGCCGGCCTCGGGCGCGTCGGCATCCTGCAGCTCCCCAGGAACAGTGAGTGTCCGACATGAAGAACATCGTCTCGTTCGTCGCCAACAGGGCCCGGTCCGATGACGGCCAGGATCTGCTCGAATACGCGCTGCTGTGCGGGCTGATCGCGCTCGTCGCGCTCGGCGCGGTGACGGCAGTAGGCAACCAGATCAACGACGTGTTGTGGAAGGTCATTGCTGCTTCCAACATCTGACGCGATCGTGCTGGCCGCCGTCGTGGCGGCCTCCGGTGCCGCAGCGACCATCGACCTGCGGACCGGACGGATTCCGAACCTGTTGACGGCAACGGTGGCCGTCACTGGTCTTGCGCTCGCGGGCCTCGGGCTCTCGGGCCACTCGATGGCAGGCGCCCTCGTCGGCGCCCTGGTTGGATTCGCGCTGATGTTGCCGGGGCACCTGCTCGGTGGCACCGGCGCCGGGGACGTGAAGCTGCTGGCCGCGCTCGGCACGCTGCTCGGACCAGGAGGCATCGTGATGGCGTTTCTCTACAGCGCGATCGCGGGCGGCCTGCTGGCAGTCGGACACGCCGTGCGTCGGCGACGCTTCGCAACGACCGTCTCCCGCGCCGCGCGACTGATGACCGCGCCGTCGGAGACGAAGAAGGAAATCGACGGGGCAGCCAGGGCCAGCCGGTTCGCGTATGGACCTGCGCTGGCTGCTGGCGCCATCGCCGCGGCGCTCCTGGTGAAGTGAGGATGCCGACCATGAAACGCAGCAAGTCAGAACGCGGAGCCGCGCTGCTCGAAGCAGCCATCACCATCCCGATGCTGCTGCTCGTCTCGGTGGGGATCTTCGAGTTCGGCCGCGCCTACCAGACCTGGCAGGTCCTCACCAACGCGGCGCGGGAAGGCGCGCGCCTGGCCGTGCTGCCCGACCCGACGCCGGGCGTGGCCGAGGATCGCGTCCTGCAGTACATGCAGGCCGGACAGTTGACTGCGGCCACCAGCGCCACTATCGCGGTGAACCGCTCGGCCTCGCTCGACGTCGCCGGCCGGACCGTCTCAGCCTCGCAAGTGTCGATCGACTACCCGTTCAGCTTCATCGTCCTGCAGCCCGTGGCGCGGCTCGTCGCACCCACGACCTCGCTTGGCGGCGCCGTCGTGATGCACGCCCAGGCCGTCATGCGGAACGAGACCCAGTAGGAGAACTCTATGGCTCGCATGCGCATCACTCTCGTGCTGCTCCTGGCGCTCGCCGCCGGTGGTGGCTTGGCGCTCGGCACGTATCGCTACATGCAGAACGTGCCCGTGAAGACCGTGTCGATGCCGACCAAGCCGGTCGTCGTTGCCGCAACCGACCTCGAGCTGGGCGCCCAGCTGAAGGCCGACGACCTGCACGTCGTCGAGTGGCCGGCCAGCAGCGTGCCGAATGGCGCCTTCTCGACGCCCGATGAGGTCGTCGGGCGCGGCCTCGTCATGCCGGTGATCCAGAACGAGCCGATCCTGCCGATGAAGCTCGCCGGCAAGGACGCGGGCTCCGGCCTGCCGGTCGTGATTCCCGAAGGCAAGCGCGCCGTGTCCGTGCGCGTGAACGACGTCATCGGCGTCGCCGGCTACGTGCTGCCCGGCACGCACGTGGACGTGCTCGCCACGGCGACCCCGACCACCAGCGAAGTGGACACGACGACCAAGGTCGTCCTGACCAACGTGCAGGTGCTGGCGGCGGGCACGAAGATGGAGCAGGACGCCGAGCAGGGGAAGCCCATGGCGGTGAACGTCGTCACCCTGCTCGTGTCGCCCGATGAGGCCGAGCGCCTGACGCTCGGCGCCACCCAGGGGAAGATTCAGCTCGCGCTCCGCAACCCGCTCGACAAGACCGAGCCGGAGACGCCGGGCATCCGCCCTGCGGTGCTGCTCGGCGTTGCGAAGGCCGCGCAGGCTCGCACGACCGGCAATGCCAGTCATTCCCGTCCGGTAGCCAACGTTGCCGCCGCTCAGACCGCAGAGCCGACGGTTGAAATCATCCGTGGAGACAAGCGCGCTGAAGAGGTTGTGCGCTAGGAGGAACTCATGAACGCCCATCGTGCGAGTGGCGCCCCCCGGCCCGAGAGCCCAGCGCGCGCCACCGCGATCCTGGTGGCCGTTGCCCTGACTGCGGGCACGGTTCACGCGCAGAATCCGCAGAGCCTGCAGCCCGTCGCGCTCAATGCCGACACTCCGGCGGCCAACGCCGGCGCGTCCGCCGAAGACACTTCGGTTCAGCTGCTCGTGGGACGCTCCACGCTGCTGAACATGGGCGCGGGCATCACCCGCGTCTCGCTCACCAGCCCCAACGTGGCCGACGCGATGGTCACGACGCCCAGCCAGCTGCTGATCCACGGCAAGGCGCCCGGCACGATCTCGATGTTCGTGTGGGACAAGGCCGGCGGGATCAAGCGCTACGAGGTGGTCGTCAAGCGCGACCTCAGCCAGCTGGTCGACCAGGTGAAGCAGCTGTTCCCCGGCGAACCAATCAGCGTCCACAGCAACGGCAAGGACGTCGTCATCTCCGGCGTTGTCACCAGCAAGTACGTCGTCGACAAGGCGGCCGAGGTGGCCGCCGGTTACGTCGAGAAGAAGGAAGACGTCGTCAACCTGCTGCGCCAGCAGGAAGGCGTGGCGTCCAACCAGGTCCTGCTGCGCGTCCGATTTGCGGAAGTCAGCCGCACGGCGATGACCGAGCTCGGGAGCTCTCTGATCGCCAACGGCTTCAAGGACGGCCGCTGGTTCGGCCGCGCGACGACGCAGCAGTTCGCCGCACCCGCTTTCGACAGCGCGAGTTCGGGTGGCCTGGTCTTCAGCGACTTCCTGAACCTGTTCATCTACGACAACAAGAACAACCTGGGAATGGTGGTCAAGGCGCTCCAGACCAAGGGGCTGTTCCAGAGTCTCGCCGAGCCGAACCTGATCGCGGAAAACGGCAAGGAAGCCAGCTTTCTCGCCGGCGGTGAGTATCCCTACCCGGTCGTGCAAGGCCAGAGCGGCGGCCAGACCGTCACGATCCAATTCAAAGAGTTCGGCGTCCGGCTGCGCTTCACGCCCACCATCGTCGGCACCGACCTGGTGAAGCTGAAGGTCGCGCCTGAAGTCAGCTCGCTGGACTTCGGCAACGCCGTGTCGATCTCGGGGTTCCGCGTGCCGGCCATCACCACGCGGCGGACGGAAACCGAAGTCGAGCTGGCGGACGGGCAGACGTTTGCCATTGCCGGCCTGCTGAACAACACCGTGACCTCACAGCTCCAGAAGATCCCCGGCATCGGCGACATCCCGATTCTCGGGTACCTGTTCAAGAGCAAGGCGGCGCAGAAGGATCATACCGAGCTGGTCGTCATGATCACGCCGACGATCCTGCGCCGCGGGTCCACGGGCGTCTCGCCCAAGCTGCCCGACCTGATGGAGCCGTTCCTGCCGCCGGTCAAGAAGACGCTGCCGGCGCCGGCGCCGTGGAATCCGGGTGCCAGCCCCCAGGCGTCGCTGCAGGAGCCTGCGCCCGCGCCGGCCTCCGTGCAGCCGCCCCCATCGGCGTCACAGCCTGCGTACGTGCAGGCGCCGCCGCAGACTCCCGAAGCGCCGGCGGCCGCGCCGGTACAGGTTGCGCCGCCTCCCGCGCATGCCCAGTCGCAGGCGGCGAGCGCGACGCCGGCCAAGCCCACGAAGGCCGAGAAGCAGGCCCTCGAGCAGGCGCGCAAGCAGGACGAAGCCGCGCGCAAGCAGCAGGCGAAGCAGGCGGAGCTGGACAAGCAGAAGGCCGCCCAGGCTGCCAAGCTGCAGGCCGAGCAGGCTGAGAAGGACAAGAAGGAAGCCGCCAGGTCCGCCAGGGAGCAGGCAAAGCTGCAGGCCGAACTCGATCGGCGCGCGGCCGAGGCCGCGAAGAACCAGGCGGTCAACGACAAGAAGCAGGCCGAGATCGACAAGAAGAAGGCCGCCCAGGTGGCCGAAGCGCAGGCGCGTCTCGACGCCGCGCGCCAGGCCTACGAGCAGCAGGTGGCCAAGATCAACGCGCAGAGCCAGCCGGCTCCCGCGCAGCCGCCGCAGCAGAAGTAGACCCCCGGCCGTTCGTCCCGAGCGTGTCGAAGGACGAACGGCCCGATCGATCGCCTAACAGGGAGAGGAGCCATGAGAACCACGCTGACCAGGCTGCATCGCGATGAACGGGGCATGTCCCTCGTGTTCGTCGGCGTCGGATTCATGGCGTTCCTTGCGGCCACGACGCTCGCCATCGACGTGGGCATGTTCGCGACGGCGCGCAGCCAGGCACAGAACTCGGCCGACTCCGGGGCGCTCTCGGGCGCCATCGCGCTGTTCTTCGACGACTACAACAACCGATCGGCGAGCGGGCCTGCCGTCCAGAGCGCCCTCGCGGCGGCACGAAGCAACGATGTGATC
>Ga0207683_10002811_pt1 | contig 15204 bp, 17 predicted proteins | sample KBSM73metaG_FD_184333 | JGI IMG/M metagenome (GOLD analysis project Ga0207683, IMG submission 184333) | Miscanthus rhizosphere microbial communities from Kellogg Biological Station, Michigan, USA - KBS M7-3 metaG (SPAdes) (version 2) | ecosystem: Host-associated > Plants > Roots > Rhizosphere >... | reverse complement strand
GCGAAGGCGGCGGGCCTTCCCGACGTGAAGGTCGACTGGAAGACATTCGACGGCGGCAACGTGATCAATGACGCGATGCTGGCTGGCGCGCTCGATATCGCCGGCATCGGCGTTCCGGGCTTCCTGACGCTGTGGGCTAAGGCCAAGGACAATCCCGCTGTCGAGGTGCGCGCGCTGACGGGCATGAGCTCGTCGTCGATGTACCTGATGACGCGCAATCCGGACATCAAGTCGCTCAAGGACTTCAGCGACAAGGACCGTATCGCGGTCCCCGGCATCAAGACGTCGCTGCCGGCGGTCCTGCTGCACATGGCCGCGGCGAAGACCTTCGGCGATGCCAACTACGCCAAGCTCGATTCCATCACCGTGGGGCTGGGCCATCCGGAAGCGCTCGGCGTGCTGCTGTCGGGCAAGGGTGAGATCAACAGCCACATGGCATCGCCGCCCTTTTCCTATGTCGAGGATGCGGCGCCGGGGCTGCATCGCGTGTTCAATTCGGTCGACATCCTCGGCAACATCACGCTCGACATCACGTTCGCGTCGCGGCGATTTGTCGACGCCAATCCGAAGCTCGCCGCGGCTTTCGTCGCCGCGATGGAAGACGCCTGCGCACTGATCGCCAAGGACAAGCGGAAGGCCGCGGAGATCTACAACGCGGTCGCCAAGGTGAAGCAACCGGTGGAAGAGACGCTCAAGATCCTGAACGATCCGAACTCCCGGTTCACCGCGGTCCCGGAAGGCACCATGCGCTACGCCGAATTCATGATGCGCGTGGGGACGATCAAGGCGATGCCTGCCAGTTGGAAGGACCTGTTCTTCCCGTACGTCTACGGCATGGCCGGCAGCTAGCACCGCCGAGCCAAGGGTAGCCGCCACGCAGTGGTTGTTCGCCGCTAGGCACAGTAAGCGCTCGCTCTTGAGGCGATAAACGGCGCGCTTGGGATCCCCTCTCCACCCGTTCGTCGGCTGGCCCGCCGAGCCTATTGTCGATCCCCGGGGATTGTGCAAAAATGAGAACCATTCGTATTCGCGTTCATGCCGATCGCGAGACGAAACATACGATTCCGACACCCGAGCCCTTCGATGCTGCAGATCCTCATCATCACCATGCGCGAAGGCATCGAGGCCTTCCTCATCGTCGCGATCACTGCGGGCATCCTGCGGCAGACCGGGCGCGCGGCGCTGTTGCCTGCGGTCTATTGGGGCACGGCGATCGCCGTTGGGCTGAGCTTCGTCGCCAGCCTGTTTTTTGCGGAAGCCGAGAACAAGCCGCTGTGGGAAGGCATTCTCGCGGCCGCTGCCGCGGTGATGGTGATCTCGATGACCGTCTACATGTGGCGCACCGCCCGGACGATGCGCAAGACCATCGGCGCGCGCATCGATGAAGTGACGCACAACCGGACGACGGTCGCCGCGTGGTGGGCGGTATTCGTGTTCGTGCTGCTGATGATCGTGCGCGAAGGCATGGAGACGGCGCTGCTCCTGACCTCGCTCTTCACGCAACAGGGGCAGCACAATCTGCTGATCGGCGGCGTGCTCGGCCTCATCGGTGCAGCTGCGATCGCCTGGGCATGGACGCGATACGGCCGTCGGATCAACCTCGCGCGGTTCTTCCAGGTCACCGCGGTGTTCCTGCTGATCTTTTCCGTGCAGCTCGTGATCTATACGTTCCACGAGCTGTTCGAGGCCGGCGCGGTTCCCTTCGTCGACAACGAGTTCTGGCACATCGCCACCGAGCCCTACGGTCCCGAGGGCGTCTACGGCCAATGGCTCACCTACCTGATGGTGCTGGTCCCCGTTGCGTGGCTGGGCTTCATCTGGCTCAAGGATCGCAGCGCCACCAGCCCCACCGCTGCCCACTGATCAACGGCTCCGCCATGTACATCTGCCTTTGCAACGCCATCACCGACCGCGACATCGTCAAGGCCGTCGAGCGCGGCGCACGCTCGGACGACGATCTCGCGAGCGACCTGGGCGTCGGCACCGGGTGCGGCCGCTGCAAGTCGTGCGCCAAGTCACTGCTGCTCGAGGCCGTCGCGCGCATCACGTGCTCGCCGATCGATAGCGTAAGCTCCGTCTGATACGTTTTAGGGGAGCTGCGCAATGAAGGGCGACGCCAAGGTGATCGCGCGGCTGAACGCGGTCCTGAAGAACGAGCTGACGGCGATCAACCAGTATTTCGTGCACGCGAAGATGTTCGGGCACTGGGGACTGCCGCGCCTCGCGGATAAAGTGCGCGAGGAATCGATCGACGAGATGCGGCACGCGGACACGCTGATCGAGCGCATCCTCTTTCTCGAGGGCCTGCCCAACCTGCAGGACCTGAACAAGCTGTGGGTCGGCGAGAATGTCCGCGAAGCGCTCGAATGTGATCTCAAGCTCGAGCGCGAGGCGCATCCGCTGCTCAAGGATGCCATCGCCGACTGCGAGGCGTGCGGCGACTACGTGAGCCGCGAGCTGTTCCGCAGCATCCTCGACTCCGAAGAAGAGCATATCGACTGGCTGGAGACGCAGCTCGACCTGATCGAGAAGGTCGGCATCCAGAACTACCAGCAATCGCAGATGGTCAAGGCGTCGTAGATCCCGTCGCGGGTGGCGGCGCGTCCTTCGGCCACAACAGCCACATCCGCCCGTCCTGACGCATCCGGCCCGCTTCACGCCCCGCCGCATCGCCGAATCCCCAGAAGAAATCCGCGCGCACGGCTCCCCGGATCGCACCGCCCGTGTCCTGCGCGAGCACGAGACGCGACAGCGGCCGCGTCGACAACGGATAGGTCGTCGCAAGGAACATCGGAGCGCCGAGCGGGATCGCGCGCGGATCAACGGCGATCGTCCGCCCGGCCAAGAGCGGCACGCCGAGAGAGCCGATCGGACCGTCGATTGCGGCATCGAGCGTTCCCGGCGCGGGCGCGGGAACCTCGCGAAAGAACACGTAGCTTGGATTTTCGTCGAGCAATGCGGGGAGCTTGTCGGGATTCGCCCGGCCCCACGCTTCGATGGCCTGTTTCGATGCGCGCTCGGGCGTGAGCTCGCCACGGTCGATCAGCACGCGCGCGATGGAGCGAAACGGATGTCCGTTCTGCTCGGCGTAGCCGACCCGCATCACCCCGCCGTCCGCCAGCTGGATGCGCCCCGAGCCCTGGATCTGCAGGAAGAACGCATCGACGGGCTCGCCGACATACGCGAGCGCCTTTCCATCCAGGCGGGCGCTGCCGCGCTCGATCTCTGCGCGCGGCCAGTACGGAACCACGCGGCGACCTTCCACCCGTCCCCGGACACGCTTGTCCTTGAGCTCGGGATAGAGATCGGCCAGCTCGACGATCAGGAGGTCGTCGGGCGTTGCATAGAGCGGGACGGTGTATGCGTCGCTCCGCGCGCGCGACCCAATCAGCAAAGGCTCGTAATAGCCGGTGACGAGCCCGGTATCGCTGCCGCCGGCGGCACGCACCGAGTAGGCATTGAAGGTACGCTCGAAATACGAGCGCACCTGCGATCCGTTGCTTGCGTCGATGGCAGCAGCGGCATCGCACGGGGCCTGCCAGGTTGGCGCGGTCCTGGCCGATCGCGTCAATGCGCGGCATCCGACCAGAAGTGCGGGCCAGGCCGCTTCGAGCGTATCCTCGCTCCAGCCAGGTACTGCGCTCCAATCCACCCGAGCAAAAATCGGCGGGCCGGAAGTCTCGGTCCGCGGAGGTGGGGCGGCAGGGGGAGCGACCGGTACGCCCTGGCACGCGCACAGCGACAGCACGAGAAGCGAGGCGAGTCCGCGTCGAGCGGCTTCGAACGGTGACACGATGGGATGGATCTATCTCGAATCGCTCGTCGCGCTTGCGATCCTGGTCGCGATCGTGTGGTGGACGATGGGCGCGCGGCGCAAGAGCGACGACACCGATCGCGAGAGGTAGGGCACGTCGATCCCGAAGGCGCCGGTGCGACGACCGGCCGTCAATGCAGCGTGCGCGGCACGGACAGCGTGAAAGGCGGAATCGTCGCCTCGAAGGTCTTTCCGTCCTCGCTCACCATCTGGTAGGTGCCGCGCATCGTGCCGACCGGCGTCGGGATGCTCGTGCCGCTCGTGTACTCGAAGCTTTCACCGGGCTTCAACAGCGGCTGCTGGCCGACGACGCCCACGCCTTTGACTTCCTGCACGTGATGCTCGGCGTCGGTGATGTACCAATGGCGACTCACGATCTGCGCCGCGACGCTGCCGATATTCGTCACCGTGATGGTGTATGCGAACACGTACTGATTCTTCGCCGGGTCGGACTGCTCGACCAGATACGCAGTGCGTGTCACCACCTTGATTTCGTAACGCTTTTCGTCCGCCATCCGTGTATCGTGCAGGATTGCCGCATCGCCCGCGATTATAGTCCCCATGGCTCGTTCGTATCGCATCGCACCCTCGCTCCTCTCTGCCGATTTCGCGCGCCTTGGCGACGAGGTGCGCGCCGTGACAGCCGCCGGCGCCGACTTTTTGCACTTCGACGTGATGGACAATCACTACGTCCCCAATCTCACGATCGGGCCGCTCGTCTGTGCGGCGCTCGCGCCGCATGCAAGCGTGCCCATCGACGTGCATCTGATGGTCAAGCCCGTCGATCGCATCGTGCCGGATTTCGCACAGGCGGGCGCGTCGATCATCAGCTTCCATCCCGAAGCCTCCGAGCATGTCGACCGCACGATCGGGCTGATCCGCGATCAGGGTTGCAAGGCGGGGCTCGTGTTCAATCCGGCGACGCCGCTCGATTGGCTGATGCACGTGATCGATCGCCTCGACCTCGTGCTCATCATGTCGGTCAATCCGGGCTTCGGCGGACAATCGTTCATTCCGCACGCGCTCGAGAAGCTTCGTGCGGCGCGCAGGCTGATCGACGCCGCGATGGACCGGGTCGGCCGCGAGATCCTGCTTGAAGTCGATGGCGGCGTGAAAGCGGACAACATCCGCGCGATTGCCGACGCCGGCGCCGACACCTTCGTCGCCGGCAGCGCGATCTTCGGTTCGTCCGACTACGCGGCGACGATTCGCACGATGCGCGCCGCGCTCGCCGCTCCGTGACGGCGAAGGCGGTCACGCCCGCGGCTGGCGGGGAGCCCCGCGAAAACGCGATGTTCGACGTCGATGCGGTCGCGTTCGATCTCGACGGCACGCTGCTCGATACCGTGCACGATCTCGCCGCGGCGATCAACGCGCTGCTCATCGATGAAGGCCTCGCGCCGCTCCCCAAGGCGACGGTGCGCGATCTGATCGGCAAAGGCATCGAGAACCTGATTGCGCGCGCCGTCGCCCTTCGCCGCGGCGAGGAACCCGCGCAGGCCGACATGCCGCGGCTCCTCGAACGCTACTTCGGCCTCTACGACCAGATCCTCGGCCGCGACAGCGCGCCTTTTCCGGGGGTCGTGGACGGGCTCGCGCAACTCGCGCGCGGAGGCATTCCGCTGGCGGTGGTCACGAACAAGGTCAGCCGCTTCATCCGGCCGCATCTAGAGCGCGCTGCGATCGACCATCACTTCCACACGCTGGTCGGCGGCGACGATCTGCCGCAGAAGAAGCCGCACGCGGCACCTCTGCTTGCCGCTGCCGCGCGGATGAAAGTCGCACCGGCGCGGATGCTGATGGTGGGCGACTCGGCCAACGATGTCGCGGCCGCGCGCGCGGCGGGCTGTCCGGTCGTCGTCGTGCCCTATGGCTATCGCGAAGGCATCGCCGTGCAGGCACTTCGCGGCGATGGTATAGTCGATTCGATCGTGGACGTCGCGAACGGCATCGCCGCTCGCCGTCGCACCGAATCGCTGCCATGACCACCGACCTCCGCAATTCCATCGCATTTCGCGCCGAAGCCTGGCGCTGGCGCCCGGGTGACTGGCGCAGCTGACGCTGCCTGTTCCACACCCGCGCCTTCGCGTCGCGCGCGAGCATCACAAGCGGCGCCCTTGCAGCACCCGCTCCACAAGGTCCCAGCATGATCTCCGAAGCCGAATTTCGCGCATTCGCTGCCCAGGGTTTCAATCGCATCCCGATGGTCCTCGATTCGTTCGCCGACCTCGATACCCCGTTGTCGCTGTACGTCAAGCTCGCCAACCGGCGCGACACCTTCCTGCTCGAATCGGTCGTTGGGGGCGAACGCTTCGGCCGGTATTCGTTCATCGGCCTGCCGGCGAAGACGCGCATCCGCGTGGCGAATCGCCAGGTCGACGTCGAAGATCGCACCGGCGTCGTCGAGCGCTTCGAAGGCGATCCGCTCGAGTTCCTGCGCGCGTACATGCGGCGCTTTCGCGCCGCACCGCTGCCGGGGCTGCCTCGTTTCTGTGGCGGCCTCGCGGGATATTTCGGCTACGACACGGTGCGCCACATCGAAACGCGGCTCGCGCAACGCGCGCCGGCTGCGGCAGGAGCGCTCGACGACTTGCCCGACATGCTGCTGTTGCTGACGGACGAACTCGCCGTCATCGACAATGTGTCCGGCAAGATTCATCTGATTGTCTATGCCGATCCGGCGGAGCGCGATGCCTACCGAAACGCGCGGGAGCGGCTCGAGGCTCTGCGCGGACAGCTTCGCGTGCCCGTGTCGCTGCCGTTGCAGACCGCCTCGAAGGTGAGCGCACCGCAAAGCGAAAGCGGTCGCGAGCGATACATGGCGGCCGTGCAGCGGGCCAAGGAATACATCGTGGCCGGCGACATCATGCAGGTCGTGTTGTCGCAGCGCATCAGCCTGCCCTTCGGCGATTCGCCGCTGTCGCTCTATCGCGCGCTGCGCTCGCTCAATCCGTCGCCCTACATGTTCTATTACGATTTCGGCGACTTCCACGTCGTCGGAGCATCGCCGGAAATCCTCGTGCGCAAGGAAGGCACGACGGTGACGCTCCGGCCGATCGCCGGAACCCGTCCGCGCGGCGCCACGCGCGACGCCGACGAAGCGCTGGCGGCGGAACTCAAGGCCGATCCGAAGGAAATCGCCGAGCATGTGATGCTGCTCGACCTCGGCCGCAACGACGTGGGTCGCGTCGCGCAGATCGGCGGAGTGCGTGTCACCGAGCAGATGATGATCGAGCGATATTCGCACGTGATGCACATCGTCTCGAACGTGGAGGGCGCGCTGAAACCGGGGCTCTCGAGCTTCGACGTGCTCGCTGCGACGTTTCCTGCGGGAACCGTGAGCGGCGCCCCGAAAGTCCGCGCCATGGAGATCATCGACGAGCTCGAGCCCACGCGCAGGGGTGTCTACGCCGGTGCCGTCGGCTACATCAGCTTTCAGGACGACATGGACACGGCGATCGCGATCCGCACCGCAGTGGTGAAGGACGGAACGCTGTACGTTCAAGTGGGCGCCGGGATCGTGCACGATTCCGTGCCGGAAACAGAATGGCAGGAAACGCAGAACAAGGCGCGCGCGGTGCTGCGCGCGGCCGAAATGGTGCAACTCGGTCTCGATGCGGCAACGTGAGCGCCCACTTGGGCGCAGGGGTTGCAACTGCGTGCTCTCGGATCAAAATAGAGAATTGCAGCGGGGATGTCCGGTTTTCGCTGACAGACGTCGAATTCCGCCATCCCTATAGTGCTGCCTGCATCGCCGCTACGACTACGAATCGCGCCGCAGGGGAGCGCGCGAGGATGGAGTCTCGAAGGGCGGCGACAATTCCGTCGCGCAGGTTGGCGCGTCAAACACTGTTCCAAGGTCCCCAGGAAACTCACGATGGAAAAGCCGATTCTCACGCATGGATCGCGTGCATTCATGCAGGCGACGATCCCCGGCCTGCCGATCGCACCGCAGGAACTGGGCCGCAGCCTTCGCGCCCGGGCGCCCGTCGATCGCGAGCGCGCCCGCCAGGCCTGTGCTCCGATGGGCACGCTGTCAACGGTGGTGGTCACGGAAGATTCGCACAAGCGCCGCCGCACCTGGTACGTCGTCGATCCCGACCCTGCGCTGGCATCGCACTACGGTGCGCACGGCCTTGAGATCTTCGAGGGCTGCAAAGTGCTCATCGACGCCGAAGCCATGCGACCGGTTGCGCTGATCGATCTCGACCCCGCGGCCACGCAAGGGGACAGCGACACGTCCACTCCCTGTGGCTTCAACCCGTATTGGGATCTGCCGCCGACGTGAATACGATCGGTGACGAGGCCATAGACATGCAGCATCGCAGCGTAGATATCGCGGGCAGCCGCGCCCGGATCCACTATACGGTGGAGCTGACGTTCGACGTCATGACGCCGGCGGAATTCATCTTCGGCGTCCATGCCGCGCACACGCCGCAGCAGCACGTGGTGACGGAATCGTTCATCGCGACGCCGCCGTTTCCTGTGACCGTCGACGAGGATCCGGCCTTTGGCAATCGCATTGCGCGATTGCACGCCGAGCCCGGCCCGCTCGTGTGCCGCTATGCGGCGACGGTCGACGTGACGCACTACATGGCCGAGCCGTCGCAGCTGGTCGGCACGCCGCTCGCCGAACTGCCCGCGGAAACCCTGCTGTTTCTTCGGGCAAGCCGCTATTGCCAGGCCGACCAGGTTCAGGCCATGGCGTGGCAGGAGTTCGGCCATCTTGCGCCCGGCTATGGACAGGTGGACGCGGTATGCGCCTGGGTGCGCAATCGCACGCGCTTCCAGCCGGGCACGTCGGGGGCGTCGACGTCGGCGCTCGAAACGCTGAAGGAAGGCGTTGGCGTGTGCCGCGACTTCGCCCACCTGACCATCTCGATACTGCGTGCCCTCAACTATCCGGCGCGGATCGTGACTGGCGTCGACTATGGCGCCGATCCCGCCCTTGGGCCGCCGGATTTCCATGCGTACGTGGAGGCGTACATGAACGGTCGCTGGTACCTGTTCGACCCGACCGGCATCTCGCCCCTCACCGGCCTCATTCGGATCGCCACCGGCACCGACGCCGCGGACGTGTCGTTCGCCACGATGTTCGGCGACGTGCGCACCTCGATGCCGATCGTGACCTTCACCGCGACCGAGGACCTGGCCGCGGGCATCACCCTGCCCGAGGCGACGACCCTCGCGGTTTCGACCATCGCCTAGCCCTTTGCTGTAGGACGCCGCACCACGCCGCGTCGTTCTCTGCCTACAGCGCTTTCGGGTCCTCACCGACTTACGGTGACCCGCCCCGTCCCCAGAATCGGTCCCATGCAGTCGATCGTGCTTCGGTGCGGTCGGGTCTGCGGAAGTTCAGACGGACAAGGAGACGGTGATGGCGACCAAGGACAACGTCCACGGCGAAGGGAACTACGAGGCCTCGCGGAAGTACAACGAGGCGACCAAGAAATTCGTCGAGTCGGGGCGCGTGGAACAGGCTGCGCGGGACGCGGCACCTGCCTCCGATGCCGACGCGCTGCAGATGGCGGCCGCCGAGGCTGAAGGCAAGCGGCACGCAAGGGAAGAAGACCCGGCGCTGTCACGCAAAGCCACGAAGTCGCGTCGCCAGCCTTCGGACAACGATACGCCCGAAACGGCCCCCGAAGACCGGGTCGCGCCGATGCCGGGCGAACAGGAGTAATCGCCATGCGCCCTGAATTCCGTTACGTCGGAATGGTCGTGCCAACCGTTCCCGCTCAGATCCCGATGCTCGAGGACGGCGATCTGCCTGGCGAGGAAGATTGGTCAGTGGTCGAGACGTTGCGCGCCGATGCCGACATCGACACAGGCGACGACATGGACGATGACCGTTTCATTGCGCGGCTGCTTTCGCACGAAGGGTTGGACTAGATAGCGCAACACGAGTGTGTCAGGGGAGCCCCGGCGTGGCGGTGATGCGTGGGGCGGAACTATCGGCCTTTTAGAGGAGGTTCACATGCTGCACTATGCATTGGTGTTCTTTGTGGTGGCGATCATTGCGGCCGTTTTCGGCTTTACCGGTATTGCGGTAGGTGCGGCCGAAATCGCAAAGATCCTGTTCTTCATCTTCCTGGTGCTGTTTGTGGTATCGCTCGTCGCGGGCCTGATCAAGCGAACGCCCTGACGGCGCTGCCGGTCCGGGCGCTTCAAGGCCCGACCAAGTGTCTATTCGGCGCCCCGCCTCCGCGGGGCGTTTTTTATGGCGTTCCTGGTTGCCAACCCGGCGCCGCCGTTGTAACGTAATTGGATGGCAACCCCCGCCTTTTTCCCGCTTTACAGGCCGGCCGCGCTCACGCGGCGATGGCGGTAGCCGTTTCTCCCCCGCGCGTATCCGCGCGCCGTAACGCCCGTCCGACAGCACCGAATCGCTGCCGGAACCCTTCAAGGCCACATGTTCTCGCGAACGGATCAGCCATCATGCTGCTGATGATCGACAATTACGACAGCTTTACCTACAACCTCGTCCAGTACCTGGGCGAGTTGGGCGCCGACGTCCACGTCGTGCGTAACGATGCCATCGGCCTGGAGGAGATCGAGGCTCTCGCGCCCGAGCGTATCGTGATCTCTCCCGGACCCTGTACGCCCGCCGAAGCCGGAATTTCCGTCGAGCTGATCCGCCGTTTCGCGGGCCGGGTTCCGATCCTCGGGGTATGCCTCGGCCACCAGGCGATCGGGCAGGCATTCGGCGGCAACGTGGTGCGCGCCGACCGCGTCATGCACGGCAAGCTTTCGCCGGTCGCCCACGAGGGAGAAGGCGTGTTTGCGGGATTGCCGTCGCCGTTCCTTGCGACGCGCTACCATTCGCTTGCGATCGAGCGTGATTCCCTGCCATCGTCGCTTGCCGTGACGGCAACGGCGGACGATGGCGAGATCATGGGCATACGGCATCGCGAGTTCGCGATCGAAGGCGTGCAATTCCATCCGGAGGCGATCTTGACCGAGCATGGCAAGCGGCTGCTCGACAATTTTCTGCAGGCCGGCGCATGAGCGCGCCGCCCGGGATCCGCGTCGTGCATCGACGAGCGATCGGACGAGTTTCGCCGTGACCGTGCTCGCCGGCGGTTCCGGCTGCGCGCGCCGCGCATCGCTGCGCTGACGGGCTCGCCATGGCGATCACGCTGCAGGATGCGCTCCAGCGCACCATCGAGCATCGCGAGATCTTCCACGACGAGATGCTTTCGCTGATGCGGCGGATCATGAGCGGCGAGGTCTCGCCGGTGATGATTGCCGCGCTGACCGTCGGCCTTCGGGTCAAGAAGGAAACCATCGGCGAAATCGCGGCCGCCGCACAGGTGATGCGCGAGTTCGCGATCAGGGTTGACGTGCCCGAACGCGAGCGGCTGGTCGACATCGTCGGCACCGGTGGCGACGCGGCGCAGACGTTCAACATCTCCACCGCCTCGATGTTCGTCGCCGCTGCCGCAGGCGCGCGCGTGGCCAAGCATGGCGGGCGCTCCGTCTCGTCGAAATCCGGCAGCGCCGACGTGCTGGAATCGCTCGGTGCGAACATCATGCTGGGACCGGCGGAGGTTGCGCAGTGCATCGCGGAGACCGGCGTCGGCTTCATGTACGCGCCCAATCATCACGCCGCAATGAAACATGCCGGGCCGGTACGCAAGGAGCTTGGCATCCGGACGATCTTCAACATCCTCGGGCCGCTTACCAATCCCGCCGGCGCGCCGAACCAGCTCATCGGCGTGTTCCATCCGGATCTCGTCGGCATCCACGTCCGCGTCCTCGAACGCCTGGGCGCCCGTCATGCGCTCGTCGTTTACGGCAAGGACGGCATGGACGAGATATCGTTGGGCGCCGCGACGATGGTGGGCGAGTTGAAGGACGGCCAGATCCTCGAATACGAGATTCATCCGGAGGATTTCGGCCTGCACATGAAGTCCAATCGCGGCTTGCGCGTCAAGGACGCCGTCGAGTCCAAGGACATGCTGATCGAAGCGCTCTCGAACGTCGAGGGCACGCCGCGCGAGATCGTCGCACTGAATGCCGGTGCGGCGCTCTACGCTGCAGGAGTCGCGGATTCGATCGCCGAGGGCATTCTGCGCGCCCGTGCGGTCATGGCGAGCGGCGAGGCGCGCAAAAAGCTCGCATCGTTTGTCGCGGTCACGCAGAAGCTCGCACCGAAAGGCACTTAGTGGATCGTCGCGTGCGCCTCGCAGGAACGATCACGTGCCGGCCCGCGTCGGCGGCCAACCGGCTTCATGACGGGCACATGGCATGACAGAGCCACCGCAAGGGGACATCCTGTCCCGAATCCTGAATACCAAGGCCGAGGAAGTGATCGCGGCGCAGGTTTCCCGGCCGTTCGCGGCCGTGGACGCCGAGGCGCGCATCACGCCGCCGCCGCGCGGATTCACCGCGGCTCTGCGCGCCAAGATCCTCGCCGGCGACGCCGCGGTGATCGCGGAAATCAAGCGCGCCAGTCCGAGCAAGGGCGTTCTGCGCGACGATTTCGACGCCGCGTCGATCGCTGCCGCTTACGAGCGCGCGGGCGCCGCATGTCTCTCGGTGCTGACCGACCGGCCGTTCTTCCAGGGCGCGCCGGAATACCTGGTGCAGGCGCGGATCGCATGCGCGCTGCCGGCGCTGCGCAAGGAGTTCATCATCGACGAGTACCAGGTCGCCGAATCGCGCGCGCTCGGCGCGGACGCGATCCTGCTGATCGTCGCTGCGCTCGACGATGCGCGCCTTGCGGCGCTCGAGGCGTGCGCGCGCGACTACCGGATGGACGTGCTGGTCGAGGTGCACGACGCGCAGGAGCTGGATCGCGCGCTCAAGCTCCAAACGCCGCTGATCGGGATCAACAACCGCAACCTGCGCACGTTCAATGTCTCGCTGCACACGACGCTCGATCTCGCGGACCGGGTGCCGCGGGATCGGATCGTGGTCACCGAGAGCGGCATCGTGGCGCAGCGGGACGTCGCGCAGATGCGGCGACACGGCGTGAACGCCTTCCTCGTGGGCGAAGCATTCATGCGCGCACCCGATCCGGGTGCCGCGTTGACCGCGCTCTTCGGCGAAGCGTAGCCGTCCGATGTCGGCGATCGCCGCGCAGAACGTCAGCAAGCACTGGACCACAACGGCCGGAAACGTCCGTGCGGTCGACGGCATCACGTTCGATTTCGCTCAGGGCACGCTCAACGTGCTGCTGGGGCCGTCGGGATGCGGCAAGTCCACGACGCTCCGCCTGATCGCCGGTCTCGAGTTGCCCGATGGCGGCACTGTCACCATCGCGGGGCGCGACGTGACGCACCTGCCGCCCGCGCAACGCAATATCTCGATGGTGTTCCAGAGCTACGCGCTGTTTCCGCACCTGACGGTCGCGGAAAACATCGGCTTCGGTCTGGCCGTGCGCAAGGTGCCGCGGGCGGAATGCGCGGAGCGCATGGCGCGCGTTGCCGGCCTGCTGGGGCTCTCGGCATTGCTAGACCGCAAGCCCGGGCAGCTCTCGGGCGGCCAGCAGCAGCGAGTGGCGCTGGGCCGCGCGATCATCGCGCAGGCGCCGGTGTGCCTCATGGACGAGCCTCTGTCCAACCTGGATGCGCAACTGCGCTCCGAGATGCGGCAGGAAATCCGGACGCTGCAGCGCAAGCTCGGGATCACGATGGTGTATGTGACGCACGACCAGGTCGAGGCGATGACGATGGCCGATCGGGTCGTGCTGCTGCAAGCGGGAAGGATCGAGCAGAACGGCACGCCGGTCGAGCTCTACGAGGTGCCGGCCAATACGTTTGTCGCGCGCTTCATCGGAACCCCGCCCATGAACCTCCTGCGCCTCACGGCGGGTCGCGACGGCGCCGTCATTGCCGGCACCGACGGCCCTGCGGTGCTCGCCGGGGAATGTGCGGGCGGCACGCTCGGGTTGCGACCCGAGCACGTCGAGCTGGCGCTCGATCGCGGAATCAGCGCAGCGGTGGAAGGCGTCGAATATCTGGGCGGCGATTCGCTCGTGTTCTGTCGCCTGGGCAGCGAGCGCCTTGCCGTGCGTGCGGCAGGCAGCGTCGGATTTTCCCGCGGCGACGTCGCTCGACTCGCATGGGCGCCCGGCGCACAACACTTTTTCGACGCCGGCGGCGCCCGCCGCGAGGTGCCCGGGCGTCGTGCGGCGCAAACGATGTACGCGTAGCATAGCGGTCAATTTTTCTTACAGGGAGGAGTCATGCGGTTCTCGAAAGCAGTGCGATGGCTGGGCGCCATCGCTGCCATCGCTTCGGCCGCGGCGTTCGCGCAGGCGCCCGTCGAAGTGTCGTTTTTCTATCCGGTCGCCGTCGGCGGCCCGATCACCAAGATCATCGATGGCTACGTTGCGGATTTCGAGAAGGAGAATCCGGGCATCAAGCTGAAGCCTATCTATTCCGGCAGCTACCAGGAATCGATCACCAAGGCGCTGACCGCGGTGAAGAGCGGCGATCCGCCCGTCACGTCGATCCTGCTCTCGACCGACATGTTCACGCTGATCGACGAGGACGCGATCGTGCCGTTCGACGATCTCGTGAAGACCGCAGACGACCAGGCGTGGCTCAAGAGCTTCTATCCGGGCTTCATGGAGAACAGCCAGACCGGGGGCAAGACGTGGGGCATTCCGTTCCAGCGGTCGACGATCGTTCTGTACTACAACAAGGACGCCTTCAAGGAGGCCGGCCTCGATCCGAACAAGCCGCCAGGGACGTGGACCGAGATGGCCGACTATGCACAGAAGCTGACCAAGCGCGACGCGTCGGGGAAGGTCACGCAATGGGGGGTCCAGATTCCTTCGTCGGGCTTTCCGTATTGGCTGTTCCAGGGGCTTGCAATCGAGAACGGCGTCAACCTGATGAACACGGCGGGCACCGAGACTTACTACGACCGCCCCGAGGTCATCGCGGCGCTCCAGTACTGGGTCGACCTGGTGAAAAAGCAGAAGGTGCATCCGGAAGGCATCGTCGAGTGGGGGACCACGCCAAAGGACTTCTTCGAGCGCACGGTCGCGATGATGTGGACCACGACCGGCAACCTGACCAACGTGCGAAGCAACGCGAAGTTCGATTTCGGCGTTGCGATGCTGCCGGCGAACAAGCAGCGCGGCAGCCCCACCGGCGGCGGCAATTTCTATCTGTTCAAGAAGTCGACGCCTGCGCAGCGTGAGGCCGCGTTCAAGTTCATCAAGTGGGTTACGACGCCGCAGCGGGCGGCGCAATGGGGCATCGACACCGGATACGTCGCCGTGCGTGCGGATGCCTGGGATACGCCGGCGATGAAGCAGTACGTCGCGGGCTTTCCGCCGGCGGCCGTCGCGCGCGATCAGCTGCCTTATGCCAAGGCCGAGCTGTCGACGCACGACAACCAGCGCGTGACCAAGGCGCTGAACGACGGCCTGC
>Ga0207683_10002810_pt1 | contig 15204 bp, 16 predicted proteins | sample KBSM73metaG_FD_184333 | JGI IMG/M metagenome (GOLD analysis project Ga0207683, IMG submission 184333) | Miscanthus rhizosphere microbial communities from Kellogg Biological Station, Michigan, USA - KBS M7-3 metaG (SPAdes) (version 2) | ecosystem: Host-associated > Plants > Roots > Rhizosphere >... | reverse complement strand
TGATGGAATTTGTTCTGATTAATTTGATTCAAGTTGATGGACGGGATGAAAGTTAACACGCGTCCAAAACAGCTTCAACCAAAAGCAGCGGAAGAAAGTGCACAAGCGCAAGGAAAGTTCAGAGAGACAAGACTGTGTGGGGATGATTTCGTGCGACGACTGCGACGGTCAAGCGGACCCGTACCGTCGTGCCGCGGTTCAAGACGCTTTCGATGGTAAGGTCGCCTTTATGAGCCTGCACAATGTGTTTGACGATCGCCAAGCCCAAACCGGTGCCGCCGACCTCTCGCGAGCGGGCCTTGTCGACTCGGTAAAATCGCTCGGTAAGACGGGGCAGGTCTTTTTCCGGAATGCCGACGCCGGTGTCGATGACGGCGAGCTCGATGTGTGAGATCGTGCCGTTCCGCGGCGGAAGCGAACGCGCTTCGAGGATAATTTCGCCGCCGCTCGGCGTGTATTTGAGCGCATTATCGACAAGATTGATGAACAGCTGCTGTAAACGATCGATATCGCCGAGAACATTCGGCAGCTCTGGCTCGATTCTCTGGGTGAGCTTGACTTGCTTGCGGGCCGCTTGATCCCAGAAGACTTCGAGGACGCGCTGAATGAGGTGAGCCGCATCGAGCGGCTGTGGAGATAATTGTATTTTGCCCGATTCCAGATCGGAAAGCGTCAAAAGATCTTGGGTCAAACGGCTCAGCCTTTCAGAGTGGCGATCGATGATCGCGAGAAATTGCCGGCTTTCCTTGGGATCCGCCGGGGGCGTGTGCATGAGCGTCTCGACATAGCCGCGAATCGCGGTAAGCGGGGTGCGCAGCTCGTGGGAGACATTGGCGACGAAATCCGAACGCACGGATTCGAAGCGTTTGATATCCGTGACATCATGGAAAACTAGAATCGACCCCTGGAAATTCTCCCGAGTATCTCGCAAACGTACCGCATTGACGCGAAACCAGCGTTCGTCCTCGAGCTCGACTTCCTTGGAATAGGTTTGGGTCGAGAAATCAAAGGTAAATATCTCTTCGAGAATTCTGTGGACCTCTGGGTGGCGCGTGATTTCTAGAACGGATGCGCCATGAACGTTCAGGTCATCGGAAACATGGAACATGCCGCGCGCCTGCTGGTTCATCACCAAAACCCGCCCTTTAGGATCCAGCACCAGGACGCCTTCAATCATGCAGCGCAGGATCGAATCAGATTTTTCCTTTTCTTCGATGATTTGCGACAAGTTGGCGCGCAGATGCAGGCTCATTTCGTTCAGATGACGCTCGAGCAAGGCAATCTCGTCGCTGCCCGATTCGGGAAAAAAGTTCTGCGGGAATGAGCCGGCGGCCACCTGCCCGGAAAACTGCACTAACCTGCGAAAACGCCGGCTCAGGTGGCGCGAAAATGTCCATGCCAGCAGTAGCCCAACGGCCGAGGCGACCACGAGGCCGGCAACCAAAGACTGACGAACCGCCCGAATCACGTTGTCGATGTCGGTCAACGGCACAGCCAGCCGCACAAAGCGATCTCGATCGGGTCCGGTCTGATGGAAAGCTCGGTAGAGCATGCTGTATTTGACAGTGGTGCTATAGCGAATCGATGTTCCCGTGCCCGTTCGCATCGCCTCGAGAATTTCCGGGCGAGTAGCATGGTTTTCCATGTGTTCGGAGATCTCAGCGGAGTCGCCGAGCACTCGGCCATCGGTGGCAATGATCGTGACGCGGGCGCCTAACTCGCCCGAGAGCTGGCGGGAAAGGCTGTCGAGCGCCGCGCCCGCTTGATCGAACGGCACCATGCGCGCGAGCAGGTGCGCTTCTTGTTCCATGCGCGTGCTCAGGGACCGGATGTAGAAATGCCGCAGGAGTACGTTTGCAGAGAAATAGAAGCTCAGAAAGAGAAGCGCGACGACGACAAAATAGGAGAGAAAGATTTTTACGACAAGACTACTGTTCCAGAGCCTTTTCATCGAATTTGTAGCCGACGCCGCGTAACGTCAGTATCCATTGGGGCTTGCTGTCGTCCTTCTCGATCGCTTTTCGCAACCGGCGAATGTGCACATCCACCGTGCGCGGCGTCACAAAGGTTTCGCCTCCCCACACCCGGTCCAGCAGTTGATCTCGGCTGAGCACACGGTTCGGATTCTGGACCAAGAAGCGCAAAAGCTCAAATTCCTTCAAAGTCAATCTGATACTATGCCCGCGCGCGAAGACTTCATAGGTCGTGAAGTCGATTTTGAGCCCGCCCTTATCGTAGGCCGGCGGATGGTCTGCTTGCTTGGCGCTCTCGACGCGGCGGAGCACCGCGCGCACGCGCGCGACGAGCTCGCGAGGGCTGAAGGGCTTGGCCAGGTAGTCATCGGCACCCATCTCAAGACCGACGATGCGATCGGCTTCGCCGGCCTTGGCCGTCAACATCAGCACCGGAAGCTTTTCCGTCTCGTGCCGCTCGCGCAGAATCTTGCAGAGTTCCATGCCCGAAAGACCCGGCAACATCAGATCGAGAATGACCAGATCGGGCTTCTCCCGCTGGACCATTTTGAGTCCTTGCTCGCCGTCTTCGGCCTCGATGACCCGGAAACGCTCTTGCGCTAGATTGTAATTGACCAGTTTGCGAATATCCGGCTCATCTTCCACCACTAAAATTTTTTGTCCTGTCTTCATAGATCAAACCGAAGGGGGCAACTCTTTGAGATGGCGGATGCTTTTACCTTTCACCATGAAAATGACCATTTCCGCGATATTGGTGGCGTGGTCGGCGATGCGTTCGAGGTATTTCGACACCGAGCTGATTTTCGTGGCGCGGCTGATGGTTTGCACATTCTCGATCATGAAGGTGATGGTTTCACGGAAGATTTGCGCGTTGAGCTGATCGACTTCGTCATCGGCTTTGCACACCCTCAGAGCGAGCTCCGTGTCCTCGCGCACGAACGCATCGAGACTTTCGCGGATCATCCGCTGCGCGATCCGGGCCATCCGAGGAATATCGATGTAGGGTTTCAATTGGGGCTCTAGGTTGAGCTCCAGCGCTCGCTCGCATATGTTGACGGCCATGTCGCCGATCCGTTCGAGATCGGTGGTGATCTTGAGGCCGGTGGTGATAAACCTTAGGTCGCGACCTGCGGGTTGGTGCAGCGCCAACAATCTTATGCAGATATCGTCGATGTCGACGTCGAGCCGGTTCACCTCGCGATCGCGCTCGATGATGATCTTGGCGAGCTCGGAATCGCGGTCCACCAGCGACTTCACCGCTTTTTGAATCTGGTCCTCGACCAGCCCACCCATGTAGAGGATTTCCTCGCGGAGCTTCTTGAGATCTTCTTCGTACTTCTTGTCAGTATGCTCATTAGGCATGCGCCCTCCATCAGCCGAAACGGCCGGTGATATAGTCTTCCGTCTGCCGTTTCTCCGGCGCTGTGAACAGCTTTCCGGTCTCGCCGAATTCGACGAGCTCGCCGAGATAAAAGAAAGCCGTAAAGTCGGAGACGCGCGCGGCTTGCTGCATGTTGTGAGTGACGATCACTATAGTGACCTGCTCTTTGAGCTCATGAATGAGTTCTTCGATCTTCGCAGTGGCGATAGGATCGAGGGCGGAGCAGGGCTCATCCATCAACAGGACCTCCGGATTAACGGCGAGCGCTCGGGCGATACAGAGCCGCTGCTGCTGTCCTCCGGAAAGGCTCGCGCCCGATTTCTGTAAATTATCCTTTACCTCATCCCATAGGGCCGCGCCACGCAGGCTCTTTTCGACGACTTCGTCGAGAGTTTTACGATCGCGAACACCGTTCAATCTGAAACCCGCGATGACGTTGTCGCGCACCGACATATTGGGAAAAGGATTGGGCTTTTGGAATACCATGCCGACGCGGCGACGCACGTCGACTGGGTCGACGCCGGTGCCATATAGATCCTGTTCATCCAGCAGGACCTTGCCTTCCACTCGCGCTCCCGGAGTCAGCTCGTGCATCCGGTTCAGACAGCGGATAAACGTCGATTTGCCACAGCCCGAGGGTCCGATGAGTGCCGTGACCTTGTGTGTTCTGATCGACAGGGTCACCTGCTTGACTGCTTGAACCTTGCCGTAATATACGGACAACTCGTCGACACGCATGCGCACGCCGTTGTCGGGTCCCAGCGCCTCGGTGGCTGTGGCGACGGGCACCTCAAGCTCGCGGGTTTTCAGGTCATTCATCGCATAGGTCTCGCTACTCATTGGAATTACCTCTTAGAAAGGCCCGCGTCAAAACGCTCGTTAAGAGTACGACAACGAGCAGCACGAACGAAGCCGCCCAGGCTTTTTGATGCCAATCGTCGTAAGGTCCCGTGGCATACGTGTAAATCAGCAGCGGCACAGTAGCGATCGGCTTCGTCAGGTTGACATTCCAGAACGAATTACCGAAAGCGGTGAACAGCATTGGCGCGGCCTCGCCGAGGGCGCGTGAAATCGCCAGCACTGCGCCGGTGATCAGTGCTCGTGAGGAGACGGGTAAAACGACCCCCATAATGGTGCGCCATTTTGGAATCCCTAAGGCCAACGAGGCTTCCCGCAGCGAGTCCGGAACCAAGCGGAGCGCCTCCTGCGCGGTGATCAGGATGATTGGCACCATAATAAACGCGTAAGCGACGGAACCGGAGAAGGCGGAGAAACCGCCGGAAGGGACGACCACCAGTGCGTAAGCAAACAGCCCAACGACGATCGATGGAACTCCGGTCAGGACTTCGGCCAGAAAGCGCACGGTTCGACCAAAGCCATGACTGGGAAACTCGTTGATAAAGATCGCCGCGCCAATGCCGATGGGCAGTGCCATCAGGCTGGCCACTATGACCACCAGGAAGCTTCCGACCAATGCATTGGCAATACCGCCGCCGGTCTCGCCCGCCGGCACGGGCATCGCCGTGAGAAATTCCCAATCGATATAAGATGCGCCGTGGACCAGGACGTAGCCTAGAATTGCCACCAAAAAAAAGACCGACACACTCATACAACAGAGCATGCCTACCCAGTTCGCCCATTCAACGAATTTGCGGAAGCGAAAGTGCCGATTCAAAACTCCTCCCGTTAATCCAATAACGCCAACTTGCCCTTGGAGATTCTCCAGATGAGAAACTGGGCCATCAAACTGATCAGTATCGTAATACCGAAAAGGACCAGTCCGGCGTAGATGAGTGATGAAACGTACAGACTATAGGTCGCCTCGCTGAACTCGCTGGCGATTTGGCTCGCCATGCTATGAACCGGATCAAAAAGAGAATGGATCATCGCGAATGAATTTCCCCCCACCATCGTCACCGCCATAGTTTCGCCGACGGCTCTGCCCAAGCCAAGTATGACCGCCCCGAACAAACCAATTCGCGAAAACGGCAAGGCCACTTTCCAGATCGCCTCCCATTGGGTTGATCCCAACGCGAGCATGCCTTCGATCTGCGCCCGAGGCACCGTCAGAAGGATCTCCTTGGAGATGGCCGTAATGATCGGCGTGATCATGATGAACAAAATGATGCTTCCGGAGAGAACGCCAACGCCGTAGACCGCCGGCCCGTCGAAGAGAAAGAACCAGCCGAAGTGTGCCTTGAGCCAGATTTGGATCACTCTGATCACTGGAACCATCGCAAACAGTGCCCACATTCCAAAGATGATGCTCGGAATGCCGGCCAGCAACTCTATCGGATAGCTAATCACGGGACGAAGCCACCGCGGTGTATAAAAAGTAAGAAAGATCGCCGAGCCGATGCTGACGGGCACGGCGAGCAAAAGCGCGATGAATCCTTTGACAAGTGTTCCGATCACCGTCGGCAACGTGCTGAACTGGTGTGTTACGGGGTCCCATGTGGTGCCGACGAGAAACTTGAGCCCGAACTGACGGATCGCTTCGGACGCGCCACGGCATAGATCGGCAACCAGCAGCAGCGCGAGCACAATAACGAGCAGCGCCAGCGATTTGGCAACAATGTAGAAGAGCCGGTCGCCCAGATTAACGACTTGTCTTCGCGCGCTGACCGGCTTTACGCCGGGTAGCGCGCGGTGGAGCGTCTCGAGGGTTACTTCATCTCCGGCCATTGCTCGCTCCAACTATTTCATCACCAGCGCGCCATTCACTTTGATCTTCTTCACTAAAGCCATCGCCTTTTTTTGCGCGACTCCCTTCAACGGGGCATAGTCCAGCGGCGCCGCAAATTTCTGCCCGTCCGTGATTATCCATGAAGCGAGTTGGGCGACGGCGTCAGCCTTCGCTGCGTCGGCCTGGTTTTCATAAATGAGCAACCAGGTAAAACCGGTAATCGGGTAAGCATTTGGATTCGCGCTGTCCGTGATCACCACTTCCATATTGTCCGGCAACGTCGGAATCTCCGCCGCGGCTTCGGCCCCCTCCAAGCTGGGCTCGAGAAATTTTTTGGCTTTGTTCTGCAGCTGCACCCAGGGAATCTTGTTCTGTTTGGCGTACGCGACCTCGACATAACCGATAGCGCCAGGGATCTGCTTCACAGAATTTGCTACTCCCTCGTTGCCTTTGCCGCCGACGTCGCCGGGCCAATTGACGGAAGTGGAGGACCCGACTTTGTCTTTCCACTCGGTGCTGATCTTGGAAAGATAGTTGGTGAAGATGAAAGTTGTTCCGGAACCATCCGAACGATGGACGACCGCGATGGTCAAATCGGGTAGCTTCACGCCGGCGTTCACGGCGGCAATTCGTTTGTCATTCCAGTTGGTGATCTTCTTAAGGTAGATGTCCGCGAGCACATCGGGAGTGAGCTTCAATTGTCCTGATTTTACTCCCGGCAAATTGATCACGACCGCGGTGGCTCCCGCGACCGTGGGGATGTGGAGCACCGCACCGCCTTTAGCGTCAGCTTTCTGCTTGTCCTCCATGATGCCGTCGGATGCACCGAAATCCACCGTCATCTCACTTAACTGGCGAATGCCACCGCCGGAGCCGATCGACTGATAGTTGACCTTCACACCGCAGGCCTTGTCGTATTCGCTGAACATTTTTGAGTACAGCGGATATGGAAATGTAGCTCCGGCGCCGGTCAACTCTTTTACGCCCTTAGTCGGACAGCCCGCGAGTGCTTGACCGGCCGCAGCTGATAATGCGGTAAAAAGGAGCGCCGCCGTCATGCTTGTCAATTTCATCATTTATCCTCCTGTGGAAAACATTAGAAGTCGAATGTTACGAGCAGGTTACGTTCATGTTAACGTTGCAAAAAAGAAACACAGGGACTCCGGCAACGATACCTTCCATTCCTTTTTCCGTCACGACCAACCATTGTTAATTCGACGGAATGATTATGCAGCAGTGGTGAATGGACTATTAAGGAATGGTAAAAATTGTATTAACCTGACGGTGAGAAATAGTCTGCGTCGTTAGCCAATTAATCAAAATTTAAAAATCTTGCCAAAAGGCCTAGCCAAGCCGTTGCACACTTTGTTACGCTCGGCGGCTTCGGCGAGCCTTATTTCAGGAGAATTTTATTATGGCCGGTGGCATGAAAATGTACGGCAAACACCGCCTTCCCGGGCGGTTAATCATCGTCGAGGGTATCGATGGTTCCGGCAAAAGCACCCAGTTGATGTTGCTCAAAAAATGGCTGGAGTCGGAGGGCTATGTCGTTTACTCGAGCGAATGGAATTCGTCAGCCCTGGTTCATAACGTCACCAAACGCGGCAAGAAAAAAAAGATGCTGACGCCGATCACCTTTAGCCTGATTCACGCCACGGACTTTGCCGATCGCACGGAACACCACATCATTCCGCCGCTGAAGGCCGGCGCGGTTGTGCTGGCCGACCGTTACATCTATACGGCTTTCGCGCGCGATGTGGTGCGCGGCGTCAGTCCCCATTGGGTGCGCGAGCTGTACGGCTTTGCTGTTAAACCGACCGTAGGTTTTTATTTTCGCACGCCGCTTGATGTGGCTATGAAACGGATTCTCGGCGGACGCGACGCGCTCAAGTACTACGAAGCCGGCATGGACTTGGACCTCAGCGATGATATTGAAGAGAGCTTCCGCGTGTTTCAGGGACGGATTATCGAGGAATACGAAAAAATGGTCGATGAGTTCGGTTTGGTTGCGATCGATGCCACCCGTTCCATCGAAGAGCAGCAGGCTGAAGTGCGCCGCATCGTTTCCGATGGGCTAACAGGCACTAAAAAGACGAGGATTAGAAGATGGGTCGATTTAGCTTCTTTGGCGAGGGGCTCGCAGGAATAGATCTCGACGAACTGAAGGGTAAACTGATCGTTCTCGAGGGGACCGATGGCGTCGGCCGATCGACCCACATCGGTCTGTTGAAGCCCTACCTGGAGCATCATGGCCACGCGGTTCTGCACACCGGAATGACGCGCTCGGCCTTGGCCGGCAAACGGCTCAAACAGGCCAAAGAGGGCCACACTCTGGGCGGCATTACCATGAGTCTGTTTTACGCCACGGATTTCGCCGACCGGCTGGAAAACGAGATCATTCCCGCGCTGCGCGCGGGCTTCATCGTTCTGACGGACCGCTATATCTATTCGCTCATGGCACGCGCCATCGTGCGGGGCTCGGACCCGGAATGGCTGCGTGAGGTCTATAGCTTTGCTTTGAAACCGGACGCCATTTTTTACTTGAGGGTGAAAATCGACGATCTGGTGACTCGCGTGCTGCAAAGCTCCGGCTTCGATTACTGGGAGTCCGGCATGGATATGCACATGGGTGAGGACATGTACGAGAGCTTCGTCCGCTATCAAAAATGGCTGCTCGCCGAGTTCGACAAGATGGTCGAGAACTACGGCTTTGAAATTGTCGACGCCTCTCGTAGCGTGGAAGAGGTGTTTGAAGATTTGCGGGTGCGTGTGGATCGGGTAGTGGCGCGCAACGGCTATTGATCTTTTTGGGCCTTATCGTCGGCCGGCACTTTTGATTCTAACTCGAGCCAATCTTGCGCAATCTTAGCTGCTTTGTTCATGATGTCATCGATCATCGCTCGATCGCGCCGCTGGTCGCGCTCCATTTCGCGGAGAAGAGCACGGCACATCCTGGGCTCGTCCTGCATAAAGCTGGGTTGGCGAATAAATTCGCCAACATGGTCGCGCAACACGGAGTGATCATGCCACGTACCGAGATCGTCCTGCAGCGACTTGAGTGTGCCGATTATCGGCTTCACTGCAGAATTGCCGAGCTCGCTCAGCAATTCGGCGCGATAGCGAAGCTTCTTTCCGGCAATACGAAAGGCATGAATCCTATCGGTGTCCGGATTGGCCTTCGCGCTATCGAGCACGCTGATCCATTGGGCGGACACTTGCTTCGTGCGCTCCCAAAGCCGTGTCAAAGCTTCCGGTTCGTCTTGGGCATTCTCTAGCAGCAACTCGAGCCGCTCGATGAGACCGACGAGTTCATGCTGTCGCAATTCCACCCTTGCCGCTTCCAGGGCAGCGCTACGTTTTTCTTCGAGCCAAACCCGCACAGCCTCCCAGGCTTGACGCGCGGAAGCGGCCCTCGTCGTTTCGATGCGACCGCGCACAAGGTTCAGGTTGACATCCAGATTACGGCATGGACCGAAAGCGCGCCGGACTTTGCGCAATCTGCGCAGGAGCTTTTTCCTGCCTGAGGATTTGGCTCGAGGACAGATGAGCTGCAACAGTTGTTGCAGGCGGCGGCTGGCCACTCGGATATCATGAACGACTTTGCTATCGTCGCTCACCAGAGCTTTTGGATAAAGGGTGACAAATCGGACCAGACGCTTCTTCGTAACGCTCGAGAGCTTCCCCTTCGCCGCGCCGCCGGCACTCGAATCGATTCGATGCGCGCCCATGATCAGTGCATCTGTTGAGATGGCTAGCCAAGCCAGCGTAGTTGCTTCGGCGTGAGCAGCCAGTGGAGTTTGGCCGGGACTCCCGTGGAGAGGTTTTCCGTTTCGATACGACAGAGGCAGCCCTTTTTGAATTCCAGGCTAAGATTGATGGCCCGCTGGCCGCCGAGAAGGTAAACGGCAAAACTGCTCAACAGAGGCTCATGACCGACCAGCAAGAGATGCTGCCGCCCCTGATAACGGGTGAGACCCAAGACCAGGTGTTCCACCGTGCTCTCCGGCGCGAGCGCGGAAATTTCTTCGAACCGATCTTCGATCCCGAGCATACGCGCGACGATTTCCGCTGTCTGGCGGGCGCGGGGCAGGGGACTGGTCAGCACCGAGTCGAACGGTATAGCCAGACGCAGCATACCCTTCGCACCCATACGCATGCGTTTGACGCCTTTAGCAGTGAGCGGCCGTTCGCCGTCATGCTTCACCGAAGCATCGTCTCTCGCGGCGGCGATTCCGTGGCGCATGAGGTAAAGATTCATAGTCGAGCGGCGACATTAGTGCGCGCCAAGCTAGGTGGTATTACGCCAATGGTCAAGGAACAATGCAAACACTCTTTTATCAATTTCATCCCGCTCGTCCCGAATCGCCGATATCGGCGCGAAGCTCGCCTGTTCGGGCTTGAGCTCGTTCGACACCGGCCAAGTCTCTACTTCGGCGCGCCCGGGCAGGTTGTCACATTTTTTGTGGGCATCGCCAAAACTCACCACCAGATCGATATCCTGAATCGGGACCTCCGCCAACCCTTTGCTCTTTTGTCCGCTCATGCTGATGCCCAGCTCCTGCATGGCCTGGATGACGTGCGCTGGAATCGTGCTCGGCTTGACACCCGCGCTGAAGATGCGCGTGCGCGGCGGCGCAAGATGCTTGGCCGCAGCTTCCGCTATTTGACTTAAACAAGAATTATCTTCGCACAGAAATAAGATATTTCGATCGATATGCCCACGCCGCATAGAATCCCTCCCATTATGAACGCATCCGATTCGAGCTACTCCTTTGAATCCGCAGTTCCGTGTTAAAAACTTCCTGAATAAGGCGGCCCTTTTTTCCTGCCCAAGCGATTTCTTCCTGAACGGTTGCCGCGGCAGCGATAGAAACCGTCAAAACCTTTGATTTCACCGCGCAGCTCACCGACTCGACCCGCTGTTCGCGGCGAAAATCGAGCGCGTCGGCGACGCGCAAAAGCGAGCTCAATTTGCGCACAACATCCTGGTTTGCCGGAGAAAGCTGGCTGAAACCAAGATGCTTTTGGCTCGGATGAGCTTTGCGGTGATAACGCGCAATATTAGCGACGAGCTCGAGATCGAGCTTGTTGAACGATTTCATTCCCGAGCTTTTGATCAAGTAATAGGAATGCTTGTGGTGTTTCGCGTGAGTGATGATCGCGCCGATGTCGTGGAGCATGGCCGCCGCGTGCAGAATGCTTGCGTATTTCTCCGGTAACTTGTGCAGTTTCTGAAGTTGATAAAAAAGATTGAGCGCGAGCTGGCTCACCTGCTGCGAATGGGCGGTGTCGTTGGAATATTTCTGGCAAACTTGTTCGAGTGATTCTGCACGATCGGCGTCTGGATGCCAGGCGCCGGAGTTCGCATATTGGCGCTGCAGTAGATCGACCATCAGGCCGTCGCGCAGACCGCGTTTCGAAACGAACAGATAATCGAGGCCGACCTCGGTCATGACTTCATGGAGCACGAGCCCGCCGGCGATGATGATATCAGCGCGTTTCGGGTCGCCGCTGATCATATGAGCTCGTTCCTGCGTGGTTCGGCCGACCAGCAAATCGAGCAAACCTTTAAGACGTTGTCGTCTGAGCACGGTGAGGGAGCCGGCTTTGCCGTCGCCATTGGCCCGAGTGTCGGTTTCGGCAAGCGCCGTGATGGTTCCGCCGCTGCCAAACGCCATGGTAAATTTCTCTTTTTGGATGCGCCGTGCGACGCTTCGGAGCTTGTCGCGAATGTACGTCCGTAGCTCCTTCAGCTCGCGATGCGGTGGCGGATCCTTAGTCAGGAATTCTTCGGTCAAGCGCACCGCACCCAGCTGCAGGCTAAACAAGCAGTAGGTATTCGCGGCGTCGGCCACCGTCAGCTCAACGCTTCCACCCCCAATGTCCAAAAAAAGTCCGAGCGGCAGATGAAAACGGAGTCCGCTCATGATGCCCAGGCTAATGAGACGCGCTTCTTCCTGCTCGGGCAAGACTTCGAGCGGCACACCGAGGGCGTGCGCGCGCTTTAGAAAACTGCGGCGGTCGGACGCTTCGCGCATGGCGCTCGTGGCAGCAGCGCGAATTGCTTTGGCACGGTAACGCCGCGCTATCTCCCTAAAGTCGGCGAGAACCCTGAGGCCGGCCTCCACCGCTTGAGGGTTGAGTTTCCCCGTGCGAAAGACATCCTGTCCCAACCGAACGGGTTGGCGGTCCTGGGCGAGAATTCGGTAACGTTTTGGATGATCGACGGCGGCGACCTGCCAACGAATAGCATTGCTGCCGACGTCGATCACTGCGAAATGATCTGCCATTCAGCGACTTTCATATCACACGAGATGCGAGCTGGAGCAGCGGTATCGTTACGATTCGATGAAATTTTGATGAAATTTTTTGTGTCCGGTCGCGAGTGCGACGCTGAACGCCGCATTTCTTTGCTACCGAATTCCTCGGTTAAATGCAAAGGTTTTCCTGTGCAGCTGGAGCTAGGGGTCGAAGATCTTTATCCGAGCACCGGGTTTACCGCAGTTTACGGATCTGTTTCAGCTCTATGCCAGCGTTAACGTGCCGCGTTTGAAAGAGCGACCGCAGAACGCGCTCGCGGTCAGCGCTTTCGAACGGCCACCCGATCTCTGGAGTGCGATTCGCGCGGCGACGTGATGGTCTTCCATCCCGATCGTGTTCCCTGTACTCGACCCAGCCTTGCAGAATCGCCTAAAGCAAATTCTGGAAACGCAATTGGCAGATGACGTCAAAGGTTGGTTGATGCAGAGTGACGGTGGCTACCATCGTCGTCCAAGCTCTACGAGTTCTTCTCGACTCCGATCCCAAGAAAAGCTCTATGAGCTGCTGGTTGATGGCTAAGCAGGCTCTCGGGCGTTTTTTCGAAAAATTTTCTTGAGTCTTGGCCGTCCAACGTGCTAACGTTTTTAGCTCATGATTCCAAAAAAGATCTTCTACACCAAAGGAGTCGGTGTTCACCGGGAAAAGCTCGCGTCGTTTGAGATGGCGTTGAGAGTCGCCGGTCTAGCGCACTGCAATCTGGTCTTGGTCTCAAGCATCTTTCCTCCCGGGTGCAAGGTCGTGTCGAAAGAGGAGGGACTGAAAGCCCTTAGACCGGGAGAGATCGTGTTTGCGGTTTACGACCGCGAAAGCACCAACGAACCAAATCGCCTGATTGCGGCATCGGTCGGTGTCGCGATCCCGGCGGACCCGTCCATGCATGGTTATCTCTCCGAGCACCATTCATTTGGTGAGACCGATGAGAAGGCGGGAGAATACGCAGAAGATCTCGCCGCGAGTATGCTCGCCACGACGCTTGGCATTGAGTTCAATCCGGAGCTGGATTGGGACGAGCGAGAGCAGATCTTCAAAATGTCCGGAAAAATTGTTCGCACAACCAACATTACGCAGTCCGCGATCGGCAACAAAGACGGTCTATGGACCACGGTTTTCTCGGCGGCAGTTTTTATCAATGAAGAGAGTGCGGCGTTGGAGTCGGGAAAATCCAATGGCAGCGAGCGCAGCTCGCTTCAAGAAGAAATTCTTCGCAACTCGCTACAAAATCGACCTGACACTGTGGATGCCCCGAACAAATTTATCCAGCGCAATGAAAGACCGCGCCGGCCCAGCCCCGTAGAGAGTTTCATCCAACCCGCTAAAAAGAATTTTCCATAAAACGCGCAGCTCGTTGACATCTCGACTAGCGCCACGATGGGGAGTCCGATTTGGCAAGTTCCGTGCTGCGAAACCTGACGGGTAGGTTCCCGCCGCCGCGGCTTCGTTCAAACTCGTGGATATAATAGTCCGGCGACCGGCTCTCTCCGTAATGTCGGAACCCCGTAGGAGCTATTTCATCCACAGTCTCCTGCTGTTCCGTCAGTGTTGATGTTCAGCAACTCTAGTGATTGTGTGAAGTTTGCGGTCAGCCGGAAAGCCGCTGCTCGTTGAGCTACAAGCGAGGTAGCGCGCGCCTCCGTGCTTTAACGGGTCTGATAATTTAGTCTTGCCGGGAATAGACTTATGGTTCTTCGCATTGCCACTTTGAATCTCGAGCAAAATCATAAACGGTGGGAAGCGCGGCGAGAATTGATTGCGCAACAATTTGCCGATCTCAACCCCGATATTTGGGCACTGAACGAAATTCATATTCCGACCCAGAGCGCGCGCTGGTTGCAAAAAACAGCGGCCAAGACGACCGCGACGAAATACTTATTAGTGCAGCAGAGCAAGGCGGGAGAAGACTCAGCCGTTCAGGGCGAGGCATTGCTGAGCCGCTATCCGATTATCGAAACCGCCAATTTGGACTACCGCTCACACGACTGTGTGGCACTGGTGGCGAGGTTTGAGATCGCCGCCAAGCTGCTTGATATCTACGTCACACATCTCATTGCTGCGAAGGTGGAGGATGCGGCGCGCCAATATCAGGTGAGGAGACTTCTGGACTGGATTCGCACGCGAGAGGACGCTGATTGTTCGATTGTATGCGGCGATTTCAATGCAGCGCCGGATCAACCCTCGATTCGTCTGATGGCAGCGGCTTACCGCCCGACGCAAGACCGGCCGACGGCGTTCACGCCGTTGCGCGACTCCGGCGATGATCCGACCCATCCGGAATGGCCGCGCTTCAATCGCTGTATCGATTACATCTGGATTTCCGAATCGATAAACTTACGCGCGTCCGGTGTGTGCTTTAACCAGCCCGCTAAAGAAGATCTAGAGCTTTGGCCTTCCGATCACGTGGGCGTTTGGGCGGACCTTGAGATTGGCTGATTGCGCGCGTGAGGGAAAACCAAGCGACCTCAGCCGGATCGTCTGTCCATGAAATCGGCTCGCCCCATTTGTTGACGATCAGCCAGATAGAGACGTCCTTGACGTAAGTCAGAGCCGGTGCGTCCTGTAGCCATTGATCCATTGTTTTCCTCGTGGTTAAACGCGGGCTTCTTGACGGAAAGCAAAACCAAAGCGGGCGAGCAGCGCGTTTAGAATTTGGTCAACTTTGCGCGGTAAACGTTTAGGTTTGATTAAATCAGCCTTAGTTTTCGAGAAGTTGCGGAGGTAACCTCGTACTGCAGATTGCTCCTGGCCATCACCGCGTTGCGATCGTTGCTGCGCCGCACTTTCTCCGCGCCGTGCCATTTGAAAATGGGGCAGCCCTTGGAAAGCTCCACTGCTGTTTGTCCTGAGGT
>Ga0207683_10002808_pt1 | contig 15210 bp, 12 predicted proteins | sample KBSM73metaG_FD_184333 | JGI IMG/M metagenome (GOLD analysis project Ga0207683, IMG submission 184333) | Miscanthus rhizosphere microbial communities from Kellogg Biological Station, Michigan, USA - KBS M7-3 metaG (SPAdes) (version 2) | ecosystem: Host-associated > Plants > Roots > Rhizosphere >... | reverse complement strand
CATGAGCGCCGCCGACAAGACGCTCCACGTCTGCAGCTGCAACGGCACGATGCCGCTCGACGCCGCGGCGCTTGCGCGCGCGCTCGATCTCGCCGGGCCCCTGCCCTTGCACACCGAGCTCTGCCAGAAGGAGCTCGCCCGCTTTGCCGACCGCGCCGGAGGCGACTTGCTGGTCGCTTGCACGCAGGAAGCGCGTCTGTTCGGCGACGTCGCCGAGGATTCGGGCAAGACGCAGACGATCCGATTCGTCAACATCCGCGAGACTGCGGGTTGGTCGGCCGAAGCGCGCGCCGCGACGCCCAAGATCGCGGCCTTGCTGGCGATGGCGGCGCTGCCCGAGCCGCAACCGGTGCCGCGCGTCGCATTCAAATCGGAAGGGCGGCTGCTGATCGTCGGCCCGGCGGACGCGGCCTTGTACTGGGCAGAGGCGCTGAAGGACCGGCTCGACGTCACCGTGCTGATCACGGGCCGGGCGATCGGCAGCGAGCTGCCCCCGGAGCGTGATTACCCGATCTGCTCAGGCAAGCTCACCGGGCTTTCGGGGTGGCTGGGCCAGTTCAGCGCGCAGTGGATGCAGGAGAATCCGATCGATCTGGATCTGTGCACCCGGTGCAACGCGTGCATCCGTGCCTGCCCCGAACAGGCGATCGACGCCAGCTACCAGATCGATCTCGACCGCTGCCGGGACCACCGCCAATGCGTGATCGCCTGCGGCGCCATCGGCGCGATCGACTTCGAGCGTACTGCGACGCAAACGGCGCGCGAGGAGTCGTTCGATCTCGTGCTCGACCTGCAGCGCGAGCCGGCGTTCGCGATGCACCAGCCGCCGCAGGGCTACTGGCATCCGGGCGCCGACGCGGCCGCGCAGGCGATGGTGATCGTCGACGTGCTGGGTGCGGTCGGCGACTTCGAAAAGCCCAAGTATTTCACTTATAAGGCATCGATCTGCGCGCACAGCCGCTCGCAGCAGCCCGGTTGCAATCTGTGCATCGACATTTGCTCGACGGCCGCGATCCGCCCCGACGGCGACCACATTGCGGTCGAGCCGCACCTTTGCATGGGTTGCGGCGCCTGCACGACCGTGTGTCCGTCCGGCGCGCTCGGCTATGTCTATCCCGCCGTGCCCGACCTCGGCTCGCGAGTGCGCACCTTGCTCGCGACTTATGCCAAGGCCGGCGGGCGCGACGCCTGCCTGCTGTTCCACGACGCCGCCGGCGCGGAAGTGATTCATCGCCTCGGCCGCCGCGGCAAGGGCCTGCCGGCACGGGTGATCCCGGTCGAGCTGCATCACATGGCGGCCGCAGGCATCGATGTGTGGCTGGGCGCGCTCGCATACGGCGCGAGCGACGTCGCCGTGCTCGCGACCGGCACCGAAGCGCCGCAATATCCGGAAGGGGTCGAGCGCCAGATGGGCTACGCCGATACGATCGCGCAGGCCCTCGGCTACCAGGGGCGGCACCTGCATCTGCTGCGCGCCGCCGACGCCGCCGCGCTCGAGGCCGCCGTCTGGGCGCTGCAACCGGCGCTGCCGGTCCGCGCGCCTGCGACGTTCCATTGGTCGGCGGACAAGCGCACGACCGCCGCACTGGCGATCGAGCACCTGCAAGCTCATGCGCCGACGCCGCAAACGGTGATCGCGCTCGCCGCCGGGGCGCCTTTCGGCACGATCGCAGTCAATCGCGATGCCTGCACGCTGTGCCTGGCCTGCGTCGGCGCCTGCCCCGAAGGCGCGATCCTCGATCACCCGGCCTCGGAAGTGCCTCAGCTTCGCTTCATCGAGTCCAAATGCGTGCAATGCGGGCTGTGCGAGGCGACCTGTCCGGAGGACGCGATCGCGCTGACGCCGCGCTTGTCGCTCGTCCCCGAAGCGAAGCAGCCGCGGGTGCTGAACGAAGCCTCGCTCTTCAAGTGCATCCGCTGCGGCAAGGCCTTGGGCACCGACAAGATGATCGGCAACATGCTGGCCAAGCTGGCCGGGCACTCGATGTTCGCCGCGCCGGGCTCGCTCGACCGGCTCAAGATGTGCGCCGACTGCCGCGTGATCGACATGATGCAGAAGGAATTGAACGTCGCGGCTCCGGCCGGGAGCGGCACGCCGGGACCGTCGTCGCGATGACGAACCGGACCGAGCGGCAGCGCTGACAAGGCCCGGAATGGAACCCGCCCCGGTGGTGTTTGCTACAGGCATCGATCCCGCGGACCAGGCGCGAGCCGATTTCTACGCGCTGCTGGCGCGGCTCTACGCCGCCGAGCCCGATGCCGCGCTGCTCGCGTCGATCGCCGGGGCCGACGAGCTCACGGTCGACGAAGGCAATGTCGAAGGCGAAACCCTGGCGGAGGCTTGGCGGATGCTGATCGCGGCCAGCGCAGTGATGGACGCCGAAGCGGCGGCCGCCGAGTACATCGATCTCTTTGTCGGGGTCGGCGCCAGCGAGGTGAGCCCCTACGCATCGGCATACGAAAAGACGCCCGGCAGGCAGCCGCTGGTCGAGGTGCGCGCAGCGCTCGCCGGTCTGGGATTGTCGCGCCAGCCGGGCAATATGCTCTTCGAGGATCATCTGGCCGCGGTCTTCGCGACCATGCGCGTATTGATCACCGGCGCCGGCGCGCCGGGGTCGTTCACGTTCGATGCGCAGCGCGAGTTTTTCGCCGCGCACGTCGACCCGTGGGTCGCGTCATGTTGCGATGCAATATACGGGCGCGCTATTGCCAATTACTATAAACGCGTTGCACAATTGACCAAAGCGTTCATGGCGATCGAACGTGACTCGTTTGCCATAGGTTAGTCATTGCGCCCCAGCCACGTCACGGGTCATTTTTCGGAGCCAGCCATGCGGAAAACGCAGCGTAGCGATCGTCCCAACCCAGCCGCGCCTGTAACTCCGTCCGCGCCGGGTACCAATCTCAAACGACGTGGATTCCTGTTGACGCTCGGCGTCGGCGGCGTCGGCGCCGCGGCCGTGGCCGCCCGCTCGATGACTGGCGCCCCGATCGACGCCGAGCCCGTCGTCACGGCCACCGATAGCAAGGGCTACGCAGTAACGGAACACGTCCGGCGCTATTACCGGACGATGAAGGTCTAGTAGGAGGAGGACGGATCATGCTGCTGACCAAAATACACGATGGTGCAACCGACGCCGCCAGCGCAGCTCGTCCACGTTTCCGCCGCATCGCGGGAGCTCGACTCCCGACGATGGACCGGCGGGCGTTTTTGAAGCGTTCGGGTCTCGTCGCCGGGGCCGGAGCGTTCGCCAGCCAGATCCCCTTCAACCTGATCGGCAAGGCCGATGCCGCTGACGACAGCTATGCGAAGAAGGTAGAGGTCAAGCGCACGGTATGCACGCACTGCTCGGTCGGCTGCTCGGTCGACGCGATCGTAGAGAACGGCGTCTGGACGCGGCAGGAGGCGGTGTTCGATTCGCCGCTGAACCTGGGCGCGCACTGCGCCAAGGGTGCTTCGGTGCGCGAGCACGGCGTGCACGAGCACTCGCATCGGCTGAAGACGCCGATGAAGCTGGTCGACGGCAAGTGGCAGAAGGTCAGCTGGGAGCAGGCGATCAACGAAGTCGGCGACAAGCTGCTGGCGATCCGCAAGGAATCGGGCCCAGACGCCGTGTTCTGGGTCGGCTCGTCCAAGCACAACAACGAGCAGTCGTACATGTTTCGCAAGTTCGTGTCGTTCTTCGGCACGAACAACATGGACCACCAGGCGCGCATCTGCCATTCGACGACCGTCGCCGGCGTAGCCAACACCTGGGGCTACGGCGCGATGACCAATTCGTACAACGACATGCAGAACACCAAGTGCGCGATGTACATCGGCTCGAATGCGGCCGAAGCGCACCCGGTGTCGATGCTGCACATGCTGCATGCCAAGGAGACCGGCGCGCGCATGATCGTCGTCGATCCGCGCTTCACGCGGACCGCCGCCAAGGCCGACGTCTATGTGCGGATCCGCTCCGGCACCGACATCGCGTTCCTGTTCGGGATGCTGCACCACATCTTCAAGAACGGCTGGGAAGCCAAGCAGTACATCCACGACCGCGTCTACGGCATGGACAAGGTCCGCGACGAGTGTCTGACCAAATGGACGCCGGACAAGGTCGAGGAAGTCACCGGCATTCCCGAGGCGCAGGTCTACCAGGTCGCCGAGATGATGGCCAAGAACCGGCCGTCGACGGTCGTCTGGTGCATGGGACAGACGCAGCACTCGATCGGCAACGCGATCGTGCGCGCCTCGTGCATTCTGCAGCTCGCGCTCGGCAACGTCGGCGTCGCGGGCGGCGGCACGAACATCTTCCGCGGCCACGACAACGTGCAGGGTGCGACCGACGTCGGACCGAACCCCGATTCGCTGCCCGGCTACTACGGCCTGGCGACGGGATCGTGGAAGTACTTCGCCGGGGTCTGGGGCGTCGACTACGAATGGATCAAGAAGCAGTTCGCCTCGCAGGCGATGATGGAAAAGCCCGGCATGACGGTGTCGCGCTGGATCGACGGCGTGCTGGAAAAGAACGAGCTGATCGACCAGGACAACAACCTGCGCGCAATCGTTTTCTGGGGCCACGCGCCGAACAGCCAGACGCGCGGCAAGGAAATGGTCGAGGCGATGAAAAAGCTCGACACGATCGTCGTCGTCGATCCCTATCCGTCGGCTACGGCGGCAATGGCGGCGATGGTGCGGAAGGACGGCGTCTACCTGCTTCCCGCCGCGACGCAGTTCGAGACCTCCGGATCGGTGACGGCATCGAACCGGTCGCTGCAGTGGCGCGAGAAGGTGATCGAGCCGATGTTCGAGTCCAAGCCCGACCATACGATCATGATGGCCTTCGCCAAGAAGTTCGGCTACGCCGACCAGTTCGTCGGCAAGCAGGCCGACGGAACCACCAAGATCAAGGTGATCAAGGACAAGGACGGCTGGGACGAGCCCGAGCCCGAGTCGATGCTGCGCGAGATCAACCGCGGCATGTGGACGATCGGCTACACCGGCCAGTCGCCCGAGCGGCTGAAGCTGCACATGAAGAACCAGGCGACGTTCGACGTGAAGACCCTGCGCGCCAAGGGCGGTCCATGCGACGGCGATTACTACGGCCTGCCGTGGCCCTGTTACGGCACGCCGGAGATCAAGCATCCGGGCTCGCCGAACCTGTACGACGAGTCGCGTGCGCTGATGGACGGCGGCGGCTGCTTCCGCGCCAACTTCGGCGTCGAGCGCGACGGCGTCAACCTGCTGGCCGAGGACGGGTCGTTTCCGAAGGGCTCCGAGATCACCACCGGCTACCCCGAGTTCGACCATGTGCTAATGAAGAAGCTGGGCTTGTGGGATGAGCTCACCGACGCGGAAAAGAAGGCGGCGGAGGGCAAGAACTGGAAGACCGACGTCTCCGGCGGCATCCAGCGCGTCACGATGAAGCATGGCATCCACTTCTGGGGCAACGCCAAGGCACGCGCGATCGTGTGGAACTTCCCCGACGGCATTCCGCAGCATCGCGAGCCTATTTACTCGCCGCGTCCCGACCTGGTCGAGAAGTACCCGACCCACGACGACAAGAAGGCGTTCTGGCGTCTGCCCACGCTGTACAAATCCGTGCAGCAGGACAACGTCAAGAAGGAAGTCGCCAAGAACTATCCGCTGGTGCTGACCTCCGGCCGGCTGGTCGAATACGAAGGCGGCGGTGAGGAGACCCGGTCGAATCCGTGGCTCGCCGAGCTGCAGCAGGAAAACTTCGTCGAGATCAATCCGAAGGATGCCAACGACCGTGGCGTCAAGGACGGCGAGTACGTTTGGGTGAAGACGCCCACCGGTGCGCAGCTCAAGGTCAAGGCGCAGGTAACCGAAAGAGTCGGCGCGGGCACGACGTTCATCCCGTTCCATTTTTCCGGCTGGTGGATGGGCAAGGACATGCTCGAGTTCTATCCCGAGGGCTCGGCCCCGATCGTGCGCGGCGAGGCGGTCAACACCGCGACGACCTATGGCTACGATTCGGTGACGATGATGCAGGAAACCAAGACGACGCTCTGCCAGGTCGCCAAGGTTTGACGATCGGCGAGGAAGACCTGCAAGCGAGAGGAACCAGACTATGGCCCGGATGAAATTTCTCTGCGATGCCGAACGCTGCATCGAATGCAACGGTTGCGTGACCGCGTGCAAGCAGGAGCACGATGTACCGTGGGGAGTCAACCGCCGTCGCGTCGTGACGATCAACGACGGTGTGCCTGGAGAGCGCTCGATGTCGGTGGCATGCATGCACTGCTCGGACGCGCCGTGCATGGCCGTCTGCCCGGTCGACTGCTTCTACAGGACGACCGAAGGCGTGGTGCTGCACGACAAGGATCTGTGCATCGGCTGCGGCTACTGCTTCTACGCGTGCCCGTTCGGCGCGCCGCAGTTCCCGCAGACGGGAGCCTTCGGCGTGCGCGGCAAGATGGACAAGTGCACGTTCTGCGCCGGGGGCCCCGAGCCCGACGGCTCGCCCGAGGAGTTCGCCAAGTACGGGCGCAACCGCCTGTCGGAAGGGAAGCTGCCGGCGTGCGCGGAAATGTGCTCGACCAAGGCGCTGATCGCCGGCGACGCCGATGTGCTATCGAACATCTATCGCGATCGGGTCACCATCCGGGCCGCGCGCGGCACGCTGGGCGGACCGCCGTGGGGCTGGGACGCCGCGTATGGCACGGGTGACAAGACCGCGGCGCAGCCGCCGGCGCAACAACCGCAGCCGGCCGCACCGGCGCCCAAATCATGAGCCGCCTCGCGGTAGTCGGCATCGCCCTCGCTGCGACTTTCGTGCTCGCCGCCTGCAGCGAGCGGCCGCAGGTCGTCAATTACAAGCAAGGCAAGTACGCCGGCAAGCCGGATACGCCCGCGTACCAGAACGCCCCGTACAACGGCGACAAGGCGGCCTGGGAACGCGCGCTCGCGACGCGCGCCCAGGCGCAGAACGAGTACCAGCGGATCAAATAGGAGTCGCCCATGCGGCAGGGTTTCGGAGCGCGCGCCGTCGGCGCGCTGTTGTTCGCCTTCTGTGCGGCCGTCGCCGGGGGTGCGCTCGCCGAGCAGATCCCGACGCCGGCGCCGACGCCGGAGAACACCGGTTCCGGCCCGCAGGCTCAGCGCCAGCTCGAGCAGCCTTTGAACAGTGCGCCGGTATGGCGCGAGGTCCGCTCGGGCGGCCCGCAGGTGACGACGGTGCGCGGGCGCGAGACCAATGTGCTGATTCAGTCGCAGGGCGAGACATGGCGCGCGCTGCGCGTTCCCGTGGTCTTCTGGGGAGGCATGCTGCTGGCGCTGGCCCTGCTCGGACTGGCGGTGTTCTATATGCTCAGGGGGCCGCTCGATGTTCCGGCGGATGAAAAGCGCAACGGGCGCGTGATCGAACGCTTTTCGCCGGCCGATCGCTACGCGCACTGGCTTCTGGCCATCGTGTGGGTCATTCTGGCGGTCACCGGACTGATTCTGTCGCTCGGCAAGTCGGTGCTTCTTCCGGTGATCGGCTACACGCTGTTTTCCTGGCTCGCGATTCTGTCCAAGAACCTGCACAACTTCGTCGGACCGATCCTGATCGTCGCCATACCCTTCATGTTCATACGTTTCGTTCGCGACAACGGCATCGGCATGAACGACTTGAAGTGGTTTCTGAATCTCAAGGGTTATTTCCAGGGCCACGAAACGCCGTCGGGCCGATTCAACGCAGGCGAGAAGACCGTGTTCTGGCTCGTGCTCGTGGTGGCGTCGACGGTTCTGGTGGTCACCGGCCTGGTGCTCGTCTTTCCGAACTTCAACCAGACGCGCTCGACGATGCAGATCGCCAACGTCGTGCACATGCTGGCGGCGTACGGCGCCATCGCGCTGGCGTTCGTCCACATCTACCTGGGCACCCTCGGCATGCCCGGCGCGTACCGCGCGATGCGCTATGGCTACGTCGACGAGAGCTGGGCGCAGCATCATCACTTGCTGTGGTACGAACAGGTGGTGGCGGGCCGCTCGCCGCAGAAAATTGCGGACCCGAGGGCAGTGCCGCGGGAAGCGCTTGAGCCGCGCCCGCGGCCGGCGTGACACGATGGAGGGAACGGGAATGACGACGTTGCGTGCACTACTCGCCGCGGCATTGGTAATCGCCGGCTTCGGCCTGGCTGTTGCCAAGCTGCCGCCGCTGACCGACGAGCAGAAGACCGCGGCGGCGGCGAAAAAGGATAAGGACGCGGAAGTTGCCCAGAAGGACGCGGCGAATCTGGCCAAGGCGCAGGATCGCGTCGCATCCAAATACATCGCCGACCAGAGGGCCAAGGGCAAGACGGTGACGCCGCAGATGGGTCCGACTCCGGCTGCGGGATCCGACGGGGGTAAGGGGCTTTCGGCACAACCCGAAAAAGCAGCCGCGCATTCGCCGGCGAAGAAATAGCGCGCCAATCTGCTTCTCTAACGGGGCTGCGGCCCCGTTTTTCATTGCGCGCGCGTTTCAGCGAGGTACGAGCGCTACGGTATAATCGCCGGTTCCGGAGAGATGGCCGAGTGGTCGAAGGCGCTTGACTCGAAATCAAGTATAGGTGGAAGCCTATCTAGGGTTCGAATCCCTATCTCTCCGCCACTTTCGTGAAGCAAGGAAGCGCAACGCGGCGCAGCAAGCAACACCCGGCCCCGACACGCCAGCGGTTCTCCCTCTAGGTTCACCCCATCCCGAGCAGCAACGACGCGCAACGGCGCTTTGCTAAAGCCAACCCTAAGCGGGGGGAGGCTGACCGCGCCTCACGCAACAATCAGTCCACGCGCGTACCGATGCCAACGCTCCGTTGCCTGCGCCAGCCGTCTGGCGGCCCTCGTCTCGGCAATGCCGTGGCCTCGCTGGGATCGACGATTTGCTGCCGGGCTGTTGCAGTCGGGCACGCTGGCCGCTAGCCACCGCCGTCGTGGCCAGAGTGTGGCGTCCCGCCGTTGCGAGGGTCGATTGCGACAACCATTTGGACAACGGCTTTTCCTTCCCGGATGCTATGAACCGTGCAGGTTACGTGAACAACTCCGGGGTGGTGGGGGTCATCCGGGGCGACGGTGAGAAGTAACTCCTCGATTTCGAGCCCGAACTTCTCCCTCAAATGGTGCACTGCGCTGGCTGCTTGATAGGCGAGCGTCTCGTTCAAATATGTTTCGGCATGTGCATACGTTGCGACCTTGTCCTTTGCCATGGCGCCCTCCTTCGGTAGCCGTGAATTCGCCAGAACGAGATTATGGCGGGACAGTACGCTACCGCACAAATAATGCTCGCCACCTAGACGGCTTGTCCAACGATGTGCGAATTCGCACACCCACAGGACTCCTCCCGGTGGGACGAGTGCATAGAGCAGCACGGCGGAGGCGAGCCCGAAGCTCGCTCTAGACCCTCTGAAAGCCAGGCAGCTCAGGGCGTCGATTGGGACAAGATTCTGGGAGCCATTAGCCGAGCTGCAGCCGCGTACAAGGCTGCGCAGCCTCCACCGGCACTGCCTGCGATTAATCGTTTGCCGCGACGTAGGGCGGGAGTGACGGTCTGTGACGTGACCGGCTAGGAGGGCCTGTCCAGCTGGGCGCTAATCGGCGTCTAAAACCAGCTACGGAACCGCCCGTGCTTGTGCGTCATTCGCTGGTACGTGATCCGCACGGCACCGAAACGCGGCAACACGCATTGCACCTCGTGCGTGCTATCGCGGGCTGTCTCTGGTGAAGGTAGCCAGTACCGACTCGGCGAAAGATACTCACCCGGAATGGACGGCATGATGTTGTCGGCCATGGGCCGATTCTCGCCCGCGAGCCGCGAAGCTGCTGCCGCAAGGCCGTGCCGCCAATACGGATCCGAGATGCTCGTCGGCTACCGGACCGTCTGTGCGGTGCCGCACGCCGGCTTGAAGGTCTATCGCCGCGCCGATGATTCTTCGTGGCATGTCGCTATGTACGTCACCGCATAGACCGCACGCGGCGGTGTAGTCCATCATTTCTCTGAACTTCACGTGCTACGTGTTCGTGGGTTTGGCCCGCCGATTCGGATAACTGAACCGGCGTTTCACCTGTTCCACCGTACAGCGGAGAATTGAATGGACAATGACAGCAAAGATGGCACCACAACACAGGTCGCGACAAATCTTGACCCGATTACTGGCGCCCCTGGTGCCCACCCGGTTGGAGTTGGACTTGGCGCAGCGGTAGGTGGCATCGCTGCCGGTGCGGCGGCTGGCACGGTGGCTGCCGGGCCGTTAGGCACGGTCGTGGGTGCAGCTGTTGGCGCAATTGCGGGCGGACTTGGCGGCAAAGCGGTGGCCGAGCATTTCGATCCCACCTTGGCAGGAACTCCACCCGAAAATGACCTCAGAACGACCAGTCTCCCGCGCTTAGAATAACGAGAGTTCACCGCGTCGCGCGAGGAACCCCTGTCGCTAGCGCCAGCGATTTCCTCTCCGGGCCGTCGGGTATTTGGCGCCCGAACCGCACGAAGTCCGTATCTGGTGCAGGCTGTTTGGATGCAGCGAAACTGAATTGCAAGGTGCTATCGCAAAGGTCGGAACTTCATCAGACAAGGTGCTCGCGGAGTTGTTGAGAAGACAAGCGCCAATTCGGATTGTTCAGTAACGGCGCGGGCTGGCCACAAGAGGGCATGCCTGCAGGCAGACGCTTGCATCGGGACCTCGCTCCAGCCGCGCCGGACTCCGTTACTTCTTGATTCTGCCCGCGGCCTCTTCGATTTTGGCGCGGTCCGTGCCGACTCTCGCGATGATCGCCTTGAGCTGCTCCGCACTGATGCCGAGCTTTTCGGCTTCGTAGTCCAATTCGTAACGTTCGCTGCCGGCCACCGTGCGCCGGTCTTGCGGGCCGCGTTTGCTCCTATCGTCTGCCATGACAGAAACCTCCGTTCAAATGTGCGCCACCGCGCCGCACGGTGCGCAGGTTGAACGATAGACGAGTGTGGATGGCGGAGGAATCGGATGGAAACTGAATCCCTTGTAGGAATTTCAGGTATCCACGCAGATGAAGCCTGCGATGCCGGTTCGCACGGTGACTAGCCCCACGCGACATCGTATAAGATAAGGTCCTTCACGGCACATTTCGAGGCGGCGCATCATGCGCACGGCTACCTTGGCAGCGGGATGCGTGTTGGCGGGCCTGGTGACGGCGCAGGCATACGCCGAGGCCGTGTCCGCATCGATCAAATCCGGCGAACCCAAGGTGTATGCGCTCATTGCCGCGGTCGGTGAGCAATTCACCGTCGTATCCGACGTTCAGGTAACCGGCAGTCACCTTTCGAACTATCGGCGCAGCACGTCGCAGGTTCAGAACAACATCCTCAACCGAATTGCCTTATACGGTCTGGACAGTGCGATAGCGAAAATAGACCCGGCCAGCAAACGCATCTACATGTCGCTCACGGCGACTCAGATGGACAGTGTCGCGCCTTCCAAGCGCGATGAGGCCGCCATCGGCGCGGTCGTCGCGGAACTGGAGAAGATACCCGAGCGTGCGCAGTGGGAAAGAATCGTGGTCGCCACACCGGCCTATCGGGCGCTGGACCTCGACGGCATGGCAAGCAAGTTGCAGGGATTCGGCGTTTTCTCCGAGCGGCTCTGCAAAACTGGGTGCGCGACTTTTCTGGGCGGCATTCCGCGCGAGCTTACTCCCGAACCCCTGGACGGGGTCGATGCCGTTACCAGGGACGACGAGAAGATCAAGGCGAGAACCTTTCTCGCGCCGTTTTCGTACATCGCGGTTTGGGTACTGGATCCCAAAACCCTGGCAGTACTCGACAAACAGCAGGGCTTCGACAATCAGAAGCTCGCCGAGCCCCACCACAAGCCGGCCCTGGACCTTAGTCAGAGCGATGCCCAGCAGTACCTCCTTGGCCGCATGGTCACGCTGATCAATACGTCGATCGGCGCAGCGGTGATGAATTCCGAGATCAACCAGCGCCGCGGCAAGGTGGAAGTGGGCGAACCCGAACTGGTCGATCCTTCCGCCCCGAAGAAATAGCTCGCAAGGGTATCCAGCGGTAACGCGGAGCACCGTTCGCAGTGAAGGCGCGCAAGCGCACGCCAGGCGAAATTCAAGCCCCGACCTGGCCGGCAATCCTGCCTTGAACCGCATATAGCCCGATCGCGCTCCCTGCGGTACGATAAGCGGCTGAACCCCGGCGCGGGCTGGGTGCCGTCCAAACAAGTGAGAGGAGTCCGTCATGCAAGCTCCGCATCATTGGGTCGCGTCAGTGCTGGCCGGTTTCGTGACGCTGGCTTTTTCGACCATCGCTCCGGCTGCGGGCAATCCGTCGGCCGATCAGGTGCTGATCAACGCTAAAAGCGTTAAGTGGGTCGCCGCGCCGCCGACGCTTCCTAAAGGCGCCCAGGTCGCCGTGCTCCATGGCGATCCGAACAAGGAAGGGCAGTACGTCATGCGGGTGATGTTGCCGCCGCGGTACAAGATGCCGTTTCACTGGCATTCGAAGACCGAGCACGTGACGGTGATTTCCGGCGCGCTGTTCGTCGCGAGCCAGGAAACCTACGACAAGCGAATCGCGCATCCGGTGAAGGAGGGCGGCTTCCTATACGTGCCGGCACGGGCGCAGCAATTTGCATTCACCAAGGGAAAGACGGTGATCGAGATTCACGGCGAGGGACCGTACGACATCAAGTACACGAACCCGAGCGACGACCCGCAGATGGGCGCGCAGGGAAAGCCCTATTATTTTCCGAAAGAATTCGAAGTAAACGAATTCAACGCCCCGGAAGGTGCCGAGCCGATCCCGACGTTTTGAAACAGCCGGCCGGCGCACTGCCGGCCAGCACAACTTTCCTCTTTCGCAGCATCCTTGTAGCGCTCTGTGCGAGCGCAGGCTGGCCCGCGCAGTCAGCGCGGCGTCAGCTTGATTGGTGCGGGGATGTAGCCGCCGTGCGCGTGGGTCCAATGTCAGCGCGTGTCGATCAGGCGCCGACACGCGCCCGTTGAGGGCCGATGGAAGGCAAGATGTTTCCATTGGCGTCGTGAACGCCGCGGCGGATCGACGGTCAGAAGGCGGCACCTGATTTCCCGGCCGCTAACGGCCGGGCCTGGCATTCCAAACGAAGAGATCCCCGATGCGTAAATCCCTGCTGGCGCTGCTCACGCCATGCGCATTCTTGCTGGCGTTATCGCCGCAGGCACAAGCCCAGGCGCCGATTCCCGATGCGCGGGTGATCGTCAAATACAAGGCCGATTCGCCGCTGCTGGCCGACCAGGCGCTTCCGGCTGCCGCGCAGCGGGTCGAGCGCGCCAAGGCACTTGGCACGCGTGTTGGACTGGACCTTCGCACCGGCTCGGGTGTAAGCCCGCGCGCGCACGTCGTCTTCGCGCACGGACTGACATCGGCACAGTTGGCCAAGCGCCTTTCCCGTGAAAGCGATGTCGAGTACGCAGTGCCCGACCAGCGCCGCCGCATTTCCACCGCCCCGAACGATCCCCTGTATTTCACCGGTCCGCCGGTGGCTGCCGGCTCCGGCGGTCCCGCCGTCGGCCAGTGGTATCTGCGCGCGCCGGCAGGCGACGTGCAGTCGTCGATCAACGTCGAGCCCGCGTGGGACATCGCGCCGGCGAATAGCGACATCATCGTCGGGGTAATCGATACCGGCGTGCGCTTCGATCATCCCGACCTGCAGCGAGCGGCGGCCGGCGGCAAGCTGCTTCCTGGGTACGACATGATCAGGGACACCGAAGTCGCCAATGATGGTGACGGCCGCGATGCCGACGCCTCCGATCCCGGCGACTGGCTGACGCTGGAGGAAGTGCAGGACCCCCACAGCTTTTTCTACCAGTGCGACACCACGGCCGAGAACAGCTCGTGGCATGGCACGCAGACCAGCGCGATGATCGGCGCACTGACCAATAACGGTATCGGCATGGCGAGCGTCGCGCGCAATGTACGCGTCCTGCCGGTGCGTGCGCTTGGCAAGTGCGGCGGTTTCGACTCGGACATCATCGCCGCGATGCGCTGGGCGGCGGGGCTGAACGTGCCGGGCACGCCAATCAATTCAACGCCGGCGCGCGTGCTGAATCTCAGCCTGGGCTCTGAAGGCGCCTGCACGGCGGCCTATACGGACGCAGTCGCCGAGATCAACGCCGCTGGCGCAGTCGTCGTCTCGTCAGCCGGCAACAGCACCGGGCACGCCGCGGGCGCGCCTGCCAACTGCACCGGCGTCATCGCCGTCACCGGACTGCGGCATGCCGGCAGCAAAGTCGGATTTTCGGACCTGGGTCCGGCGATCAGCATCGCCGCGCCGGCCGGCAACTGTGTCAACACGGCGCCTGGAACGCCGTGTTTGTATCCGATGCTGACCGCGGCCAATTCCGGGCTGACGACGCCGGTTTCCAATGCAGCCGGCGGCTCGATCTACACCGACAGCTTCAACATATCCGTCGGCACCAGTTTTTCGGCGCCGATGGTTACCGGCACCGTCGCGCTGATGCTCTCGGCCGATCCGACGCTGACGCCGGCCGCGGTACGCACGCTGCTGCAGTCGAGCGCGCGGCCCTTTCCGAGCTCGGGTCTCAGCAACACCGATGGCACGCCGCTGGCGCAATGCGTCGCACCGCAACCGATCGGAAGTCCGCAGATCGACCAGCTCGAATGCTATTGCACGACCACGACTTGCGGCGCGGGCATGCTCGACGCCGGCGCGACACTGGCCGCCGTGGTCAACCGGCGCAACTACGGCGGCTTGTGGTGGAACGCCCCCGGGGGCTCGGAAGCAGGGTGGGGCATCAATTTCGCGCACCAGGGCGGCACGATCTTCGCGTCATGGTTCACCTATGACCTGACCGGAAAAGCGTGGTGGCTGGTGATGAGCGCAAACCAGACCGCGGCGAACAGCTTTACCGGCACGCTGTTCCAGTCCACCGGTCCGGCGTTCGATGCGATGCCGTTCCCCCCGATCGGAAGCCCGGGCGGTGCAACCGGCTCCGCGGTCGGCACCGGTACGCTGACGTTCGGCGATGCGAACAACGGGACATTCGCCTACACGGTCAAGGGGGTTTCGCAGACCAAGGCGATCACGCGACAGACGTTCGGCCCGGTGCCGCTGTGCACGTTCGGTGTGCAAGTAAATCTGGCGCTGACCAACAACTATCAGGATCTGTGGTGGGCCGCGCCGGCAGGATCGGAAGCGGGCTGGGGGATCAATCTGACGCACGAGGGAGACACGATTTTCGTCACCTGGTTCACGTACGACGTC
>Ga0207683_10002807_pt1 | contig 15211 bp, 15 predicted proteins | sample KBSM73metaG_FD_184333 | JGI IMG/M metagenome (GOLD analysis project Ga0207683, IMG submission 184333) | Miscanthus rhizosphere microbial communities from Kellogg Biological Station, Michigan, USA - KBS M7-3 metaG (SPAdes) (version 2) | ecosystem: Host-associated > Plants > Roots > Rhizosphere >... | reverse complement strand
GGCGAACTGGAGCGGCTCGCGCAGGCCGATACCGATCCTTTCGCGCGATACGAGGCGATGCAGGAACTGATGATGGCCGCCCTGATCGCTGGCGCGGGCGGCGAGGCGTTGGATGCCGAGCCGGTCGTTCGGGCGATCGGCGCAACGATCATGTCGAATTCGCTCGATCCTGCGTTCAAAGGCGAGGCCGTCCTGTTGCCGAGCGAAAGCCTGATCGCCGACAGGTTGGAAGTGGTCGATCCGGATGCGATCCATGCGGCTCGAGAAGGTCTTCGCGCCGAGATCGGCAAATCACTGTCTGGCGAGCTCCTGGCAGCGCACAGAGCCGGCGGGGTTGCCGGCCACGATCTGTCCCCCAATGCGAAGGGAATCCGACGGCTGCGGACCGTTGCACTGGGGCTGATCGCGGCTTCGGACCCTCAACAGGCGGCCAGTCTCGCGAAGGCGCAGTTCGACGCTGCCGACAATATGACCGACCGGCAGGGCGCTTTGGGCGTCCTCGTCTCGCTCGACGCGCCCGAACGCCAGCAGGCGCTCGCGGCCTTCTACGATCGGTTCAGGAATGACGCGCTGGTGCTCGACAAATGGTTCGCCCTCCAGGCGGCTGCCCAACGGCCCGACACGGTCGACCAGGTCCTGAAGCTTTCCGGCCATCCGGACTTCGTCATCACCAATCCCAACCGGCTGCGGTCGCTCATCGGGACGTTCGGAGCCAACCACTGGGCCTTCCACTCGCCTGACGGGCGCGGCTACAGATTCCTTGCCGACATGATCGTCACGGCCGACAAGCTGAATCCCCAGGTTGCCGCGCGTCTGGTGCCGCCATTCGGGCGCTGGCGGAGGTTTGAGCCGAACCGGGCCGAGATGATGCGCGATGCGCTTCAGCGAATTGTTGAGACGCCGGGCCTGTCAAAGGACGTGTTCGAGCAGGTCTCGAAGAGCCTGGCCTAATCTATAGGGTCGAGTTCCCGACCCACTTGGCGACGTCCTGAGCCACCTGGTTGGCCGCGCGGTTGAGCGCAGGTCCGACGGTTCCGGCCGTGCCGTCAGCCGGCGCGGTCGCGGTGAAGCGGCGAGTCTCGACACGATTTCCACCGCCGAGCGCGGCATCGTAGGTGACGACGACCTGTCCCGTCGACGCATCATAACCAAAACGGCCGAGCTCTCCCGAGACGGTCAAGCCGGGATCGAGCGACGATTGAAGCGGATTGAGGACCACCCGGTTCGTCGTACGCCGGATCGTTTCCTCGAGCAGATGCTGGAACAGGCGATCAGGCGTCTCGACCCACTGGAAGTTCGCGACATATTGAAGGTCGGTCGGGGTGAGCTGGACGGGTACTCGAAGGGTGCGAAGCTCCTTGGTGACGGAAGGAATTGCAACCGTCACGGCCTGCCCCGCAGCGGCGCTTCGGACGGTCGCGCCAGGATCGGGTGCTTCGGAGCTCAAGGTCTGGAGCGTCACTGGGGCCTTGCCGCCGCCGCCCCCGAGCATGCTGCTGATCGAGCAGCCGGCAAGAACGAGGGCCATGGCGCAGGCGCTTCCGGTCTTGAGCAACAGCCTCATTTGCGTTTCCCTGGCTTGTAGTCGGGCAGCTTTTCGGGACCGAGCGCGCCGCCGATCCCGCCTTGCTGGACGCGGTCCGTCACCGACTGGAGAGATTCCGAGAGCTCGCGAAGCTGCTTGACCAGCCGGTTGGCCTCCGGAAGGGTCGACTTGCTGAGGTTCTGAACCCCCGGCCGCGCATCGCCGATCATGCCGTTGAGGCTATCGGCTGCCTGCTGGACCGAAGCGATGGCCTTGTTGAGATTCTGGACCGCCGGCTTTCCATCCTTCGTGACAAGTTGGTCGGTGTTGTTCGCAAGAGCCGCGACATTGTTGGCCGCGATGCCCGCGTTATGTGCGGCGATCTGGATCTCCTTGATCGTCTGGCCGAGCTCGGGCGCACGCTTACGAATTTCCGCCGTGGTCACATCGATATTCTCGAGGATGTCGGCGATGGCATTCTGGTTCTTGTCGGACAGCAGTTCCGTCAGGCGCTCGGTCAGCCGCTGAATTCGGTCGATCAGCTCCGGAGCACTGTTGAGCAAGGCGCTAATACCGCCCGACGTCGCGGGAATGACCGGGCAACCCTGCGGCCCCATTTGCTCGATCGCCGGTCGCCCGCGCTCCGCGCCCGTCAGCTGAATTTCGCTGACGCCGGTAAAGCCGACGCCGTGGATCTGCGCACTCGTGCCTTGCAGCACCGGCGTCTGTTCATCGACGTCGATCCGGACCCACACGAACTCGGGACGGTTGGGAAGCAGGGAGATCTTTTGGACTTGCCCGACCGGCACACCCGAAAAGCTGACGTTCGAGCCCTTGTTCAGGCCGCCGACTCCCTGGGCGAAGTAAATGTCGTAGCATTTGGTGGCCTTGTTCGAGAGGCCAGCAAGCCAAACGATGAACAGCAGGACGCCGGCCAGGAGTGCCACCGTGACCGCGCCTACCATCACATAGTTCGACCGGGTCTCCACTAAGCGGTTGCCCCCTCTTTATAACTTTGGGCCGCAGTGCGTCCCCGTGGCCCGTTAAAATATTCTTGTATCCAAGGATGATCCAAAGCCAATAGTTCCGGAATCGTTCCGACCGCAATCACCTTCTTGTCCGCGAGCACCGCAACACGGTCGCAGATCGCGTGCAGGGTATCGAGGTCGTGGGTGATCAGGAAGACCGTGAGATCGAGGCGCCGTTGGAGGCCCTTGATCAGCTGGTCGAAGGCGGCAGCGGCAATCGGGTCGAGGCCAGCTGTCGGCTCGTCTAGGAATAGCAACTCGGGATCCAGGGCCAGCGCCCGTGCCAGGCCGGCTCGCTTCACCATGCCGCCCGAAAGTTCGGAGGGATATTTTGGCCCCGCATCCGCAGGAAGGCCGCCCATCGCGATCTTGTAGGATGCGATCTCATCCAGCAGCGGCGGATTGATGAAGGGGAAATACTCCCGGATCGGGACCTCTACGTTTTCGGCCACGGTCAGGGTCGAGAAGAGCGCACCGTTCTGGAACAGGATGCCCCAACGGCGCCGAATATTCTTCGCTTCGTCCTCGCTTCGACCGACCATGTTTTCGCCGAGTACTTCGATTGCCCCCGCATTGGGGGTCTGAAGGCCAATGATCGAGCGCAATAGAACGGATTTTCCCGTGCCCGAGCCGCCAACGACGCCGAGGATTTCTCCCCGGCAAACGGTGAGATCCAGGTCTTCGTGGATGACCTGCTCACCGAACGCATTGCTAAGCCCCCTGACGGTAATGATGGGGTGGCAGTCTTTCTGGACGGTCATGTCCACCCGATCGAACTGAAGAAGACGGCGAAGACCGCGTCAAGCACGATCACGAGAAAGATCGATTGGACGACCGCGGTGGTCGTGCGCAGCCCGACCTCCTCGCTGTTGCCTTCGACCAGCATGCCCTGGAAGCAGCCCGCTAGCGCGATGATGAAGCCGAACACCGGCGCCTTGATCAGGCCCACCCACATGTCGGTGAGCGGGATCACCTCCTGCAGCCGCTGGATATAGGTGAGAGGAGGGATCGAAAGCGACAGCCAGACGAACATCCCGCCGCCGATTAACGAGAGCAGCATCGCCCAGAAGGCCAGAAGCGGCATCATCACCACTGCGGAGATGATACGCGGAATGACCAACGCCTCGACCGGCGACACGCCGATCGTGCGCATCGCGTCGATCTCCTCGGTGATCTTCATTGTGCCAAGCTGGGCGGCGAAGGCGGAGCCCGAACGGCCGGCGACCATGATCGCCGTCATCAAGGTGCCGAGCTCGCGCACGGTGATTCGGCCGATGAGATTGATCGTGTAGACTTCGGCGCCGAACTGAGCGAGCTGCACAGAGCCCTGCTGGGCGATCACGATGCCGATGAGGAAGCTCATCAATCCGATGATTCCGAGCGCGCGAACCCCCACGACATCGAAGCGCTGAACCACGGCGTTCACGCGAAACCGCTTTGGCCTCCGGATGATGGCGGCGAAGCCGATCAGGGTGGCGCCGAAGAATCCAAGCAGGCCGATCAGGGTGCCCCCCGTCTCGGCGATCCATTCGCCAAGCTCGTTCAGCACGGTCATGAAGCCGCGCTTCTCGTCCGGCACCACCTGCGCGGGAGCATCGAATTCGCCCACCTGCTTCAACAGGCTGACCTCGTCGCGGCTCGCCCCGATCACCTTGGCACCCCGGTCACGGACGGTCCGGTAGATGATCCACGCTCCGACCGTGTCCATCCGGTCGATTTCGCTAAGGTCGATGGTCAGCGGATCGGGCAGCGCGTCGATCTCGCGCTGGGTCGTCGCAGCACGAGTGATCGTGATCGGCCCGGCAACCCGGTAGACCGAGCCGTGGCGGTGATCCGTGTCCTGCTCCCTGACCTCGGCCATGCGGAGGCGGTGATGCGCGAAATGGCGCATTCGGGCAAGTCGGGAGCGAGGCGCCCCCTTCCCTGCCCGGGACAGCGTCTTTATGCGAACGGCCATGTCCAGCGATCCGCCAATGCTGTTTGTGACCGTGGGAGACAATCCAGGGCGCCCTTTCGGCATGGATGCGAAGGACCGCGCATGCCGGCTGGCGACCAACGCCGGCTTTGAATGCTCACATGTTGCCGTGAACGGGCGTTCGGCGATGCTGGCTAGCATGGATTATGGCTGGGACCCGGCCTGGTTGAAGGAAATGCGAAGCCGTCCAAAGACAGTGCTGACCCTTGGCGGAAAGCCGGTGATGGCGAATGTCCCGGAAGGCGAAGATGCGGCGGCAGTGACGGCTGCCATGGCCGGCGGCAATTCGATCACCGGCTATGATGCAGTCGCTGCTGAAACGGCGGAGCTCACGAACAGTGCCCTCAGGAAGCGCGAGCGCTCCTTCGTCTTGCCGCTCGATCCAAGTGATCCCGATCCGGTCGAGCGAGCCGCCTATGACGCCGCTTACAAGGGCGTGACCGACGCACTGACGCTCTATCTCTGGCGAAAGCCCGCCTTCTACCTCACTCGCTGGGCGGCGCGTGCCGGGATCACGCCGAACATGGTGACCCTTGTCGGCGCGGTGCTTTGCGCCCTGGCGTTCGTCCTTTTCTGGCGCGGCCAATATTGGCTGGGCATCCTGTCGGGCTTCGGCTTCATGGTGCTCGACACGGTGGACGGGAAGCTCGCGCGCTGCACCGGAGCGTCATCCAAATGGGGCAATGTCTTCGACCACGGGATCGACCTCGTGCACCCGCCCTTCTGGTGGTGGGCCTGGCTACATGGCCTCACCACCTACGGCCGGCCCCTCGAACCGGTTTACGCCACGATGGTCCTGTGGGTCATCATCGGCGGATATGTCGCCCAGCGGATCATCGAGGGCCTGTCGATCCAGCGCTTCGGCGGCATGGAGATCCACGTCTGGCGTCCGATTGACAGCAAGTTCCGGCTGATCACGGCGCGGCGGAACCCGAACATGGTGATCCTCGTCGCGGCCCTACTGTTCGCTCGACCTGACACCGGCCTCGTGCTCGTCGCTTGGTGGACCCTCATCAGCCTGATCTTCCACGCGGTCCGGCTCGCGCAGATGACCGAGCGCCAGGCCCTCGGGCAGAAGATCACATCCTGGCTTGAAGCGTGAAATTCACGGCAATTGTCCTGGCAGGCTCAAGGCCAGGCCGCGACCATTTTGCGGAGCAATTCGGCAACGACATGAAGGCGCTGATTGCGGTCGCAGGCGAGCCAATGGTGCGACGGCCAGTGCGCGCGCTGCTCGCGAGTGAAAGCATCGGAAGCGTCGTCTTGCTGTCGCAGGCTCCTGAGCGGATTGCCAGCGTGGTTCCGCGCGATCCTCGAGTCACATTTCGCGAATCGCGCGGAACGATCGCGGAAACCATGCTGGCGCTGTGCGACGATCCAACAACGCAATGGCCATTGGTCGTGACGACCGCGGATCACGCATTGCTCGATCCCGCCACGGTCGATGAGTTCTTGGGCAATTCGGATGGAGCAGATCTCGCACTCGGCGTTGTCGAACGTGGCGTGTTGATGAAGCGTTTTCCCGAAGCGCAGAGGACCTGGCTCAAGTTTCGTGGCGGCGCCTACACGGGCGCCAATCTGTTTGCGCTGAGATCGCCGGCTGTACGGCCCGCGATCGAGCTGTGGCGATCGGTCGAGCACGACCGGAAGAAGGCTTGGAGAATAGTCTCACTGCTCGGTCCCGCGGTGCTGTTGTGTGTCACGCTGCGGCTGGTGAGCCTCACGGAGGTGCTGGCGCAATTGGGCGGAAGGATGGGACTGAAGATCAAGCCGGTCGAGCTGTCCAACCCCCTTGCAGGTGTCGACGTCGACAAACCCGCGGACCACACTTTGGCCGAAGCGATCCTGGCGGGCCGGGCATGAGCGATCTCGCCGTCTACGACATGGACCGGACGGTCACTCGGACCGCGACCTACACGCCCTTCCTGCTTCATTGCGCGATGCACCGGGCTCCGTGGCGGCTGCTGTTCCTGCCGTTCGTGATCGGCTCGATGCTCGCCTATGTGCTGAAACTGATCGACCGCGCGAAGCTGAAAGAGGTCAATCACCACCTTCTCCTCGGCGCAAAGGTCCATCCGCGCGACCTGAAGCCGCTGGTCGAAAGCTTTGCGGACAAGCAGGTCGCAACGAATATTCGCCCGGGAGCGCGAGCCGCGATCGCGCGCGACAAGGCGGAAGGACGGCGGCTGGTCCTGGCGACCGCTTCCTATCGGCTTTACGCGGACGCGATCGCAGAACGGTTGGGCTTCGACGACGTCATTGGAACGGGTTCGATCATTGGGCTGGATGAGCGCGTGCATGCCAAAATCGACGGTGACAATTGCTACGGTCCGGCCAAGTTGCGGATGATCGCCGGCTGGCTCGAAATTTCAGGTCTCAAAGGCTCCCACGGCCATGTTCGCTTCTATTCCGACCACGTATCCGACAGGCCCGCGTTCGAATGGTCCGATGAGCCAGTCGCCGTGAACCCGCATGGAAAGCTCCGCCGGCTCGCCGAGGAGCGCGGCTGGGCCATCGAGGAATGGGGCTAGAGTCTGCTTTCCACTCAAAGCGACGTTGCCTGAACTTTCGCTCAGCGTCCGCTTAACCGCAGCTACCGGGCCGCTACGTTCCAGTCCACGTGACCACGCACTCCGCGGAGCCGGCGAGTGTACGACGCCTGCCAGATGGACCAGGACCGTGCACCAAAGCTGGGCTCCGATCGGATGCTGCGAAGCCAAAGAGGACGGTTGAAGGCTCCGCTGATCCGATAACGTTTGTCGAATCGCCGGGTGAGATAAAGAACCGCGTGCTTGCCGTAGCGCCCTTCGACGACCCGCAAGAAATCGCGTAGTTCTTTGTGGACTTTCGCCCGCGATGGACGGCGGCTGCAGTTACCGGGAAATTCGAGGTCTATCGCCGGCGGCAGTGCTGCCGCGTCGAAGGGCACGGTACGCACGAAATTCGCCGCCTGCGCCCGCCCGCTCCCGCACAGCCTGAAGAAATGGTAGGCCCCTCTGTGGATGCCAGCCCGATGGGCAGCACGCCAATTGATCGAGAACCGCCTATCGACGTGGTCTGAGCCTTCAGTCGCCTTGATATAGGCAAAGTCGACACCCTGGCGGGGCAATTTCGCCCACGCAATGTGGCCCTGATGATGCGATACATCCACGCCTTGATAAGGGAATCGTCGCTCTGATGGTCGCCATCCGCCTTCTCGCGCAAGGGCGGCGCTTGAAATTGAGATTAGTGGGAGTGACGCGAGCACGATCCAGTTGCGCAGAACGGCCATGGATCAAGGCTAACGCCGTCATTTCTACCTTCAATCGGGACAATCATCTAAGCGTAAGGGCCTCGCCGCACGATTATCGATGCCGAGGGCGCTCAATGAGCGCCCTCGTGACCCAGGATCAGGCGCATTGCGCGAGATGCGTTTTGCGATTCCGGCGGATCGTCATTCCCATGGCTCCAAATCCCAGGAGCATCATCACCCAGGTCGCGGGTTCTGGAACGGCGGAAGCGACATCGTGACGGAAGGCTGCGAAGCCAAAGCCCGTCACATCGTCGTTCCAGATCGAAACGCCCCGGATGTCGTGCACGCCCCCGTCACGCGCAAAGCCGAACCCCGCAACGATCGGCAGGCTGCTGAGGGTGAAGGACTGAATGAGCGAGCCGTCGTTCCGGAAAAAGCTGACGTAGGCATTGCCCCCGTTGCCGCCAGCCAGGCGAAAGCCGAATTCGGATTGATCGGTCGAAAACAGAAGCGAGACTGCGCCTTCGCCAATCGCATCGAATTCCGGAAATCCGAGCGTTCCGACACCTGCCAGGACCGGCCCGGCAGGACTGTCGAAGACATCAAGATTATGTCCAGAATTGCCCGGCAGCAGGTTCAGGCCGGCGGTCGGCGACCCGCCGATCTGGTCGAAATTGCCCAGCGCGCTGATCGTCTGGCCTGCGAAGCGTTCACCAAAGCCGACGCCGTTGATGATCAGCATATTGTCGTAATTGGTGCCCACGCCCGGCCCGCCAGGCACCGAGCCAGGGGCTACGAACTGGCTGCCTGAAAGCGAAGCATAATTGACTTGCGCGATTTGCGCGGTCGCTTCGCGGGCCGAGACCAGGCCCAGGACGGCGATTGCGCCGATCATATACCGACTCAATGCCATTCTCCGCTTCACCATGATTCATCCTTTCATCCGACGTGAGTTCACGCGGGGATGACTGAGGGCAAAGCTGAAGTGGATGATGGAAAGCTGACCGAGGGCTAACCATCTTCTGACGGTTGCCGTTTTTTGGGCTCTCTGGGCGGCGTGGCCGCTATCGAGGCTTTCGGAACTTGAGGACGAATTGATCGGTCTTGCCGCGAATTCCAGCCTCCTGGACCTTGGTCGTGTGATCGTCCGCCGGATGGCGAAGCAGCTGGCTTTCCGATTCAAGCTTGAACCCCGCAGCCTCCACCTCGCGGCGAACCACAGTGTCTTCGATGCGATGAAGAGTAGACGTCTGACTCGCGCCCGCGCCGGCCGCGGCCTCATGATCGACAATGAGATACGTGCCGCCTGGCTTCAGCACCCGGAAGGCCTCTGCATCGAATGACTGTGCGACGTCGCCGGTCGGGAGCTTGTTGTTCTTGAAGTCGTGATAGTTGAGCGTCGTCCAGACCAAATCAACCTGGCCCGGCGTCGGAATCGTACCCGGCGAGCCACTAGCCACAGTGAGGTTTGAACGCTGCTGGGCGAGCGCCTGCATGCCCGGAGAAGGCTTGGCGGTGATCGCGTAGACATGGCCTTTGGCGCCGACTGCGCTAGTCAGGATCCGCGTGAAGTATCCGCCGCCCGGCGCCAGCTCGGCGATCGTCATGCCCTTGCGAACGCCGGCGAAGGCGAGCAGCTCGGCAGGCTTGCGATCCGCGTCGCGGGCAACGTCTTCCGGCGGACGGATGGGATCGGCGATTGCGGACTTGAATGCTGCGACCCCTTGGGGAGCAGCGATCGCATAACCGCCAAAAGCGACGGCCATTACACCGACGCAAACCGCAATATTCGTCACTGGACGCTTGATCATCACCGGAGTCCTCCTGAAGAGCCGCCGATGTAGCAACGCTTCTGCGTGCTGCCAAAGACCGGAGACTCATTCCCCCAGCATGACGTCTGCCACGCTGTAGCAATGGCTCGCCTGATATGCGTTCCTTCCCCGATTCATGTGGCTGAGATTGAACCTCCGCACTGCGCGAAGCGCCCGCGGATTCGAGAGGAACTTGCGGATCGAGACCGCGCCGCGAACCTTGACGATGAGGATGGATCTCCCGCTCCACGTGGAATGAGCGACGTCTTCGGGAGTTGCCACGCATTCGTCGAGAAAGGCCTTGTCAACTTCCTCCGGGTCATCGGAACCATCTGTGGTGAAATCAGACAAATGAAGGATGAATCTTGAGCGCAAACCTTCGCCGTCTGCGAGCAATGTGAACAACTCCATCCAGCTCGCATTGACTCGGACGAGGGGTCTGTCGTTCGTCGACGGAAGGCACGAGACCGACCAGTAATAACGCTCGGTTCGCCGAGGTGTCGGGATGCAGCGATCACAATAGACCCTCAGTATCTCGACCACATCATGGGCCTGCGGGCGGCGCAGCAATTTCTCGAACCGCGCGGCATATCTCAACCGTTGCTCCAGGGATTCCGAGCGCTCAACTGCGTCCTGCAAGTCTGCGCGGCCTTCCATCCAGGCGTGCTGTTGCTCGGAACTCAGAAACTGGCGCAGGCCCTTGGAGCTTGAGAATCGGGAAGCGCGGGCCATCGTAGGCTGCGGGCCATATCCCAGCCGCAACAAGCCGCCAATGACCGCCTCGGGCGATTTGAGGACATTGGACGGAATGGCGTTATGAAGCACTGATGAGAAGAGCGGGCGCGGCACGCGATCGGCTGGAGCGGGCGCTTGCCCGGATCCAGGACCCTGGGGGCGAGGGCGCTCGCACCTTTCTCACTCTCTATCAGGAAGATGCGTACGAAGCGGCCGATGCCGCGGACCGGCGGGCGCGCGACGGCGCCTTGTTGGGGTCCCTGGATGGCCTCGTCGTCAGCATCAAGGACCTGTTCGACGTGGCTGGCGAGCCCACGCGAGCGGGGTCGAAAATCCTTGCCGACGCAAGACCGGCGCAAAGTGACGCGCCGGTCGTGCAGCGACTTCGCAGGGCCGGCGCCGTGATCGTGGGAAAAACAAATATGTCGGAGTTCGCCTTCACCGGCGTCGGAGCGAACCCGCACTATGGCACACCGCGCAATCCCGCCGATCGCACCCGTGTTCCGGGAGGCTCTTCATCGGGCGCAGCGGTGTCGATTGGGGATGGCATGTGCGACATCGCGATCGGCACGGATACCGGCGGATCGACGCGCATCCCGGCGGCGCTCTGCGGGGTCGTCGGTTACAAGCCGACCCAGTCTCGGTCACGACCGAAGGCGCCTTTCCGTTGTCCCCCAGCCTGGACTCGATTGGCCCGCTTGCCGGGAGCGTCGAAGCTTGCGCCGCTGCTCACGCGGTGCTGGCCGGCGATCAGCCGAGTGCGCCAGAACCCGTCGCGATGCGGGGCCTGCGGCTGGGAATTCCGCAGGGCATGCCGCTCGAGGATCTGGATCGGATTGTCTCGGGCCGCTTTGAAGCCGCGATTGAACTGCTTGGCCAAGCCGGAGCGTTGGTGTCGGACGTCGAGTTTGCGCTATTCGATGACATGGCGCGCGTACAGTCAGCGGCCACGATCGCAACCGTCGAAGCCTATTACATTCATCATGACCGGATTGCAGAGCGGGGGTCCGATTATGATCCCATCGTACGCGCCCGGATCGAAACCGGCGCTGTGGTCTCGCAATCGGATTACGCGCGGATGATCGCGGAGCGAACCGAGCTCGCGAACGCGATGGACGTCGCGCTGGGCGACATGGACGCATTGGCCTTGCCCACCACCCCGATCGTCGCACCGACCATCGACGAGATTGCCGATCCCAGAAGGTTCAACGCGTGCAACCGGCTTCTTCTGCGCAACACGGCGATCGCGAACTTCTTCGACCTGTGCGCGATTTCGCTGCCCTTGCCCGATGACGGCGGCCTTCCTTCCGGCCTAATGCTGTTCGCGCGGCGCGGAGGGGATCGCCGACTTTTCGATATCGCTTCATCGGTGGAGAGGCTGCTCGCGGGCTGACCCGGGGCCTTGCGTTTCAGTGCCGGGATTCGGATCCGGCAAGCTGCCTTTGGACCACTTCGGCAAGCGTCCTGCTGTCCCTCACAATGGCGTCGATCGCCTCCTGACCCTCATGGTCCAGGATGGAAGCCTGCTCGCTAATCGCAGCTGCGATGGCTTCGAGCGCTGCGACTTGCCTCGGCAACACGCCGAACGCGTGCACCCTAACGTCCGGATTGCGCGCCCAGGTGATCGCCTGGGCAACATTGTCGGTGATAATGTCGATCGCGCTCAGCTCTTCCCTGATCGGGCCGCTGATGGTGCGATGATAAATGGCAAAGGTGCCCAGTACGGACCCGTCTGCATGGCGGATCGGGGTCGACCAGCACGATCGAAGACCGTGCGGCAGCGCCACTTCGCGATAGGTCGCCCACAGCGGATCCGTCGCGATATCGGTGACATAGACCGGCTTGCCCAAATAGGCCGCGGTGCCGCATGACCCCTCTGCAGGTCCGATTTCTGCCCCGTCGATCGCTTCGCGGTACGCTTTCGGGAGGCTCGGCGCAGCCCCGTGAGTGAGGTGTTTTCCATCCGAGCTGAGGAGCAGGATGGACGTCAGAATCTCCTGGTCGGACATTTCCTCGACCGTGAGCAAATGCTTGTTGAGAATGTCTTCGAGGCTGTCCCCGCGCTCAAGCTCCGAAACGACATCGCCCTGGCGAAGTTGAAGCGCTTGCCGCAGTCCCGCTGCAAATGACATTCGGCTCTCCCAGCAAAGCATGCCAGTCGCGCCGCGATTTACTGCAATAAACGGTCACGAAAAAGTGCCAGTCGGAATCACTCGACTCCATAGCAAAGCGGCGAAGGTCGCCCTTTCGAGCCACCTCCGCCGCAATGTACGCTTAAAAACTACCCTCCATGCGAACGGAAAAGGGGGTAACCGGCCACATCCGGCGCCCCCATTAGTGCAACCCGCCGAGCCGAGTTTTTGGATTCACGCCAGAATTTGGCCAACCGATGACTCGGTCGCCCGCGTCAGACGGCCTGAAGCGCGTTGGCGAAATCGGCGATCAGATCGTCCGCATCCTCGCAGCCGATCGAGATCCGAACCAGGTTCGGCGTTATGTCGAGCTGCTTCTTGCGGTCGTCGGGCACCGACAAATGCGTCATCGCTGCAGGCGCGCTTGCGAGGGTTTCGGTGCCGCCCAGGCTGACCGCGAGATTGGCGATCTGCAGCGCATCGAGGAAGGCAAACGCCTCCTTTTCGCCGCCCTTGAGGTAAAGGGAAAAGGTCGACCCCGCGCCGCTGCAATGGCGGCGATAGATGTCGGCCTGCCGCGATCCTTCTTCGAGAAACCCGAGATATCCGATCTTTTCGACCTTGGGGTGGCTCTTCAGGAAATCGCACACCTTTGCAGCGTTCTCGCCGGCCCGGCTCATGCGCATCTCGAGCGTTTCGAGGCTCCTCAGAAGCATCCAGGCAGTATTCGGGTCGCAGATCGTCCCGATCGTGTTCCGGAAGCTGCGGATCTGGTTGATCAAATTCTTCTCGCCGACCAACGCGCCAGCGACGAGGTCGCTATGACCGCCGACATATTTGGTCAGGCTGTAGACCGAGAGGTCCGCGCCATTGCTGAGCGGCTTGGCCCACAGAGGACCGAGGAATGTGTTGTCGATCGCGATCGGCGGGCGCTGGTCGGCGGGGAAAGCGGCATCCACCGCGGCGCGGACCGCCTCGACGTCGACGAGCTGGTTGGTCGGGTTCGCCGGGCTTTCGAGATAAATGAGGCTGACGCGCCCCTTCTCCTTGCCCTTTGCGATGGCGGCATCGATTTCCTCGCGGGTCGCGCCCGAGGGAAAATCGATCCAGGAAACGCCGAACTGGCCGAGGATCTTCGCGATCATCGTTTCGGTCGCCGCGTAGAGCGGACCGGAATGGACGACGCAGTCGCCGGGGCGGACGAAGGTCAGCAGCAAGGTCGCAATGGCCGCCATGCCGCTCGAGAAAGCGAGCGCATCGTCCGCATCTTCCCAGACCGCCAGACGATCTTCGAGGATCTCCTGGTTGGGTCCGTTGAAGCGGGAGTAAATGAGGCCTTCCGCGCCACCGGGGCGCTTGCCGGTCACGCCCTCGAAAAATCGCTTTCCGGCCGCAGCATTTTCAAACACGAAAGTCGAGGTGAGGAAGATAGGCGGTTTCAGCGACCCTTCGCTCAGCTCCGGATCGAAGCCGTAGCCGAGCATCAGCGTCTGGGCGCTCAGCTTCCGGTTGCCTATTTTCGTGGGCGACGGCCGCGGCGGCCTCTGATGCGAAACGGCGCCGCTCAGTTCGTCTTCGGTGGGCAATTCAAATCTCCTCGTTCGGCGGGGCCATTAGCGCCAACCAGAGCACAGCGCCAATCATGAGGGATGCAGCGTTCGATAAGCTGGGCTTGTGGGGTTAGCCGGGGATGGCGATCGCGCTCAACTGACGCCCGTAGTCCGCTTCTCCGTTGTGGGTCGATCTACGGTAGCTGAAGAAGCGGTCGGGGGAGGCGTAGGTATCGAGGTTCAGCGCCTCGATCTCGTCGATTCCCGCAGCGATGAGGCGATGGACGACGTAAGCTTCCAGGTCGAAGTGGGGCTTGCCTGAGGCAGCGGTGACGAAGAAGCGTTCGTTGTCGGCGTCGGCGTGGACGAAGCGGTAGCGGAAGTCATCATCCACCTCATAAGAGGGCTGCGCAATGCAGGGCCCGACGGCCGCATGGATATTCTCGCGCCGAGAGCCGAGCTGCTCCATTGCTTCGATCGTGGCATCCGTCACTCCTGCGAGTGCGCCACGCCACCCTGCGTGGGCGGCGCCGACGACCACGGCCTTGTGGTCGGCAAACAGGACCGGCGCGCAGTCGGCGGTGAGAATTCCGAGAAGAAGGTTCGGCCGGTCGGTGACCATTGCATCGACTCGCGGTCGCTCGCCCTGCTGCCACGCCTGATCCGCGACGACCACCTCGGCGGAATGGACTTGGTGAACGGTCGCGAGCTCCGCATCGGGAAGCAATGCAGTGACTGCTAGCCGCCGGTTGCCGGCGATGGCCTCGCGATCGTCATTGCTTCCAAAGCCGACATTCAGGCCCGAGCAGGCGCCGACCGACATACCGCCCCTTCGGCCGAGAAAGCCGTGCGGAAGCTGGCCCAGGCTGATTGCCCGGATCACCTCGACGCCCTGATCGTCTGGGCTCACAGGAGCTTCCGCATGATGATGTCTTCGTCCGCCTGATTGCCCACCATGAAATCGTAGCGGCCCACCGCTTCGAATCCATAGCGGTCGTAGAAGCGCCTGGCCCGGTCATTGTCGATGAAAACCGTCAAATAAATCTGGCTGGCGCTGCGACATCGCGCCTCTTCGAGCGCCCAGTCCATCAGCCGGTGCGCGATTCCCACCCCATGATAGCTGCCGAGGATATACAGCTGGTCGAGCAACATGGCTGGGCCGTTGGGCTCGATCGGAAGCTTGAGCGGCCCAAGCTTCAGATAGCCAACCGCCTGGCCGTCCG
>Ga0207683_10002806_pt1 | contig 15214 bp, 12 predicted proteins | sample KBSM73metaG_FD_184333 | JGI IMG/M metagenome (GOLD analysis project Ga0207683, IMG submission 184333) | Miscanthus rhizosphere microbial communities from Kellogg Biological Station, Michigan, USA - KBS M7-3 metaG (SPAdes) (version 2) | ecosystem: Host-associated > Plants > Roots > Rhizosphere >... | reverse complement strand
TCAAGCTCCAAGGAATAGTCCATTTTTGTGCATGACCGTTTACGTTATGGTGGATGGCATGAGCGGCAGCGAACCACTCAACGAGCCGATCAGAGCGATCGCCGCTCTGGACGACGACCTGCGTCGCCGCACATATGACTTCATCCGCGCCGCTCGTAGGCCCATCACCCGCGAGGAGGCGGCCGCCGCCGTCGGCATTTCGCGCAAGCTCGCCGCCTTCCATCTCGACAAGCTCGTCGCCGTCGGGCTTCTGCGCACCGATTACCCGCGGCCGAGCGCCGTGCGCAGAGTCGGGCGCGCGCCCAAGGTCTACCTTCCGGTCGATGCCGACGTCCGGATGAGCATCCCGGAACGTCGGCCCGACGTCCTGGCGGCCATCTTGATCGATGCTGTGCTAAGCGAGCGGGCGGCCGAGACCGCCCCGCAGGCCGTCCTTCGAGCCGCACGCGACCGCGGCGAGGCTGTCGGCGCGGCCGAGCGTCTGAATTCTCGTCCCGGCCGGCTCGGGGCGGAACGCGCCCTCACGTTGAGCGAGAGCTTGCTGAGCCGGCAGGGGTATGAGCCCGACCGCGTCTCACCGACGCGGATCTGCTTACGCAACTGCCCGTTCCATCCGGCTAGTAGGCAGTTCCCCGAACTCGTATGTGGACTCAACCACTCGTTCTTAACCGGTTTCCTGACCGGGCTGAATGCGCAGACCGTGCGAGCCGTGTTGCAACCGCGAACCGGAGAATGTTGCGTCGAGCTAGGCATAGCGACCCCTCCGGACTGAAGGCGACCGTCTTCGTTCTGCATTACCCCGACGTCGAGGTCGCGAGGTCGTACACCGCGGAGTTGCCTATCGTCGTTGCCGTGAACGTCGTGGTAACCCATTGCTGGATCGCGTAGGCCGTCGATGACTGGGCGCTCGTCGAGCCGATGAATCCACCCTGATCGAGCACGTAGTAGTGGATCTCGCTGCGAGCAACGAGCTGCTGGAACGCGGCCAGGCTGATGGCCGGATCCGTACCGTTGTATCCGCCGAGCGCCATGACCGGACGGCCGCTCGCCAGCTGGAGAGTTGCTGCTTCGTTGTCACCGGTCGTCGCGGCGACCCACCGGTAGTCGCCACTGTTCGCCTGCAGGGCGGCAGTCAATTCGCTGCTCACGATGGTCGCGCCGCCGAGACCGGCGCCCGGCCCGCCACCCGTCGCGCCGAAGCCGCGCCCACCACCGGGGCCGAGCCGGCCGACGCCACCGCCGGTCGCTCCACCGAATCGGGCACCGCTACCCGGGCCGGTGAACGAGTTATCCGGCCCTGCGCTCGGGATTGCGCCGGTGTGCGCGGTAGAGGCGGTTTGCAGGGCGTATGCCGTCGGTGCGAGCAGCAAGGTGAAGCCGATAGTCATCGCCGTGAGCTTCGTCCAGCGGCGCGCGACTACTTGTGCTGTCGCGACCGCGCCAGCGAACAGGACGACCCAGGCGAGCCACGGATGCCAGGTGCTTCGTCCCAGGAGCTCGAACGTCCAGACGGTGCTTGCAACGAGAATCGTGCTGATCCAGCCCGATGAGTGCCACAGGACGACGACGCCGATCGCGACCAAAGCAGCGATGGCCGGAGCCAATGCCACCGTGTAGTAGGGGTGAATGATGCCACTGGCGAAGCTGAACACCGCGGCGGTCACGACGAGCCAGCCACCCCAGAGGAGCGCGCTGGCGCGTAACCGGTCGGTGCGGGGAGCAGCGCGGGTCGACCACAGCACGCCCGCGAGCGCGATGAACGCGGCGGGAAGCAACCAGCTGATCTGGCTGCCCATCTCGCTGCCGAACAGTCGACCGAGGCCGGTCTGGCCGGAAGAGAACCCCCCAGTGCCTCCGCCGGGACTGCCATTGTTGCTCGTTCCGTCGAGGCGTCCGATCCCGTTGTAACCGAAGATCAGCTCGAAGATGCTGTTGCCGTTGGTACCGCCGATGTACGGGCGGGATCCGGCCGGCCAGAGCTCGACCAACGCCACCCACCATCCAGCGGACACCAGGAAAGTCCCGAGCCCAGCGAGCAGATGCACAACGCGGCGGCGCGGCGCTATCGGCGCGGCCACGCCATAGGCGAGGGCGATGCCGGGAACGACCAGAACCGACTGCAGCATCTTGGTCAGAAACGCGAACCCAAGCATGGTCCCGGCCAGTGCGAGCCAGCGAAGCTGGCCGTGCTCGAGCGCCCGGACCGTCGCATACGCCGACGCGGTGAGCAACAGCACGAGCAGCGCGTCAGGATTGTCATAGCGGAACATCAGCGTGGCCACCGGCGTGGTTGCCAGGATGGAGCCAGCCAGCAGTCCGGCGTTCGACCCAGCGACGCGCCGGACCGCCGCATAGACCAGCGCGACCGTGGCGACGCCCTCTAGGGCTTGCGGCACGAGCAGAGACCACGAGTTGACGCCGAACAGCCGCATCGACACGTCGATCACCCACATCGAGGCAGGCGGCTTGTCGACGGTGATGAAGTTCGATGTGTCCAGCGAACCAAAGAGGAACGCCTTCCAACTCTGACTGCCCGCTTGTCCAGCCGCCGCGTAGAACTGATTCGCCCAACCGGATTGGTCGAGACCCCAGACATAGAGGGCGGCTGTCGCTCCGAGCAACACGGCGAGCAAGAAGCGGTCGCGATACGACCGCTTCCCACTGCTCATTGCGAAGGGGACGAGCCGGCCGGTCCACGCCGATTTGACCGAACCGGCGAGCGGTGCCGGCGGCGAATTTACCACTCCATAAGGGGATTCCGTCGCCGACATCACGTCAGCCTCCGGCCGTCGGGGCGGTCAGGTCGTAGACCGTCTGACCGCCCACGGAAGTGGCCGTGAAGTTTGACGTCACCCAGTTGGTGATCTCACTGCTGGACCCCGCGCCGCCACCCGGGCCGCCGCCGGCTCCGCCGACTATGAAGTAGCGGATCTCTCCAGCTGCGACGTAGGCCTTGAACTGCGCAAGGGTCGGCGTCGGATCGGAGCCACTCCAGCCACCGATCGCCATGACGGCCTTGCCGCCGCTGGCCAATTCGAGGCTGGCCGCACTTTGGTCGCCTGTGGTTGCCGCGGCCCAGCGGGTGGAGGTGGCTTTGAGCAGCGCCGCGAGTTCGGAGTTGGACGAGCTCGGCGCTCCTTGCCCGGATGACCCACCGGGGAGTGCGCCTTGTCCTGACTGCAGATCGCTCCCGTTCCCTTGCTGGCCGAATGGGCTTCGGGCCGCCACCCCATTGCCGCCGATTGCCGCATTCGAGGTCGGGCCGGCCGACGGAATCGAACCTGAATGCGGGGTAGCCGCAGTGTCGGCCGCGTACGCCGCCGATCCGCCGCCGAGTGCAAGCAAAGCGGCCACACTGGCAACCGCGATACCGCGCCGACTGAACTGGTTCGGCGGGACGATGATGACCACCGCGGCGAAAAGCGAGACGAACAGGACCGCATAACGCAGGTAGGGATGCCAATCGGACGCCCGGGTCATGAGCTCGTAGCTCCACCCGCCGGTCATGGCCACACCCGCTGCAAGGGTGAGCCGGGCTCCAACGACCGCTCGTCGCCGCCACAGCACCACGGCGCCGATCGCGACCAGAGCGGCGATGGCCGGAGCGAGTTGTACCGCGTAATACGGGTGAATGATGCCGCTCGCGTAGCTGAATACTCCGGCCGTCACGAGGAGCCAGCCACCCCACAGCAGTGCTGCGGCACGAGTCCGGTCGGTTCGCGGGGCCCGGCGGGCGACGGCGAACAATGCGACGATCGCGAGCAGCGCGGCCGGGAGCAGCCACGAGATCTGGGTGCCGAAGTCGGAGTTGAACATCCGCCCGAGCCCGTTCGAACCGCCGAAGCCGCCGCCGCCCCCGGGGCCGCCGCCGCCGGGACCGCCGCCGGCCGCGAGGTCGGGCGGCCCTAATCCGGGGAGCTGACCGGTTGAGCCGGAGCCGCCCTGACCCCCACCAGGTGCCGCGGCCGCGCCCCCGGTGAGTCGGCTCAGCCCGTTGTAGCCCCAGGCCAAGCCCCATACAGAGTTGTCGCCCGAGCCACCGATATAGGGGCGGCTGCTGGCGGGCGTCAACGTCACCGCGAGCACCCACCATCCGGCGCTCGCGACAGTCGCCGCGCCGGCGAGGAGCAGGTTGCGAATGCGCCGGCCCAGCGTGGTATTCGCAGCGACGAGGTAGACGAGAGCGAGCGCGGGAAGCACCGTGAACGGCTGCAGGCTCTTCGTCAGAAAGTCGAATCCCATGGCCGCGCCGGCGACCAGCAGCCAGCGCAGCTTGCCGTCATCGATGGCGCGGGTCACGCCGAAGGCGGCGACGACGAGGAGCAGCGTCATCAACGCGTCGGGGTTGTTGAAGCGGAACATCAGCACGGCGACCGGAGTCACTGCAAGCAAGCCACCTGCGATCAGTCCGGCCGCCGGCCCGAACCAGCGTTTGACCGTGAGATAGAGCAGCCCGACCGTCGCGACGCCCATCAAGGCTTGCGGCACGAGCATCGACCAGGAATTGAATCCAAAAATGCGACCGGCGATCTCCATCGGCCACAACGAAGCGGGGGGCTTGTCGACCGTAATAAAGTTGCCCGAGTCCAGGGAGCCGAAGAACATCGCTTTCCAGCTTTGGGTGCCGGCCTGCACCGCGGCCGCGTAGAACTGGTTGGCGTTCCCCGACGCACCGAGATTCCAGAGGTACAGCAGCGCGGTCCCGGCGAGCAGCGCGAGCGCTGAAGGACGAACCCACCTGGGCTGGTCGACCGGACCCGGCAAAGCGCGGCGCACTCCTCTTCGTCGCTCAGGGGCAAATGCGGGTGGGGGAAGATCAGGGCGGTACGGGTAGGTGGTCGTCATGGCAGGGTCTCCACATCCGGTACGGCACGATGGCTGGCTGTTTGAGCTGGTCGGCGGGTGGAGAAAACCCACTCGCGCAGCAGAACGAAGCGGAGCACGGTAGCGGCGAGGTTTGCGAGCAAGAGCACTGCGACCTCGACGAAGCGTGACGGGTCGGGGCTGATCCACGAGAGCGCGGCTAACGCCCCACTTGTCACAGCCAGACCAAGTCCGAACACCAGAAGTCCTTGCAGTTGATGCCGGGCGACCCCTTCGCCCCGCACGCCGAAGGTGAACCGTCGGTTGGCAGCCGTGTTCGCCACGGCCGTGACGAGGAGTGCGACCAGATTGGCCAGCTGCGCGCCGAGGCCCGCCCGGAGCACAACGAACAGGAGCAGGTAGGCAAGAGTGCTGGCCGCGCCTACCGCGGCGAACCGCAGGATCTGGCGCGCCAGCGATGGCGGCACGCCGGGTAACCCGATCGGTTGCCGGCCTAGCTGCTGTCGCAAGTCACGCAGCGGGAGTGCGCCGGTCGCGAATGCGCGGCCAACTCGGGCGATTCCGCGCAGGTCAGCGATCGCGGTGGCAACAATGTCGACCCGGCTGTCCGGGTCATCGACCCAATCGACCGGCACTTCGTGGATTCGCAGGCCGGCCCGCTCGGCCAATACGAGTAGTTCGGTGTCGAAGAACCAGTTCCGGTCGTAGACATATGGCAACAGCGCACGCGCATATTCCGCGCGCATTGCCTTGAATCCGCACTGTGCGTCGGAGAAGCGGGCGCGAAGCGTGGCGTGCAGCAGAAGGTTGTAACCGCGGGAGATGATTTCCCGCCGCGGGCCGCGAACAACCCGGGCGGTCCGCGACAGCCGGGTACCGATCGCCACGTCGCTGTGCCCCGACATCAATGGAGCGATCAGCGGCAGGAGAGCCGCAAGGTCCGTGGACAGATCGACGTCCATGTAGGCGACGATGCGCGCGTTGCTGGCATTCCAGACGTCGTGCAACGCGCGCCCGCGGCCTTTCGCCGCCAGGTGGACGGCCCGCACGTTTGACAGCTCGCCGGCCAGCCGCTGGGCAATAGGCCAGGTGTCGTCGCTGCTGGCGTTGTCGGCGATGGTGATCATCGTCGTGAACGGAAACTCGTCGTGCAGGTACGCGTGCAATCGCCGCACGCTCTTCGCGAGGTCTCGTTCCTCGTTGTAGACCGGGACGACGATCTCGACGTCGGTCGTCCCGGTGTCGGTGGGGAGCACCAGCGCAGCGCTGGCCTCGATGGAGGTCATGGCGTCGCTCCGTTCGGAGTGGCGAGTTATCTCGGGGATTCGGCTATGCGCAAGGCAAGGGCTGGACAGGCTGCGACGGTCCGCCGCTCGGCCCGGTTGCCGACGGGCGTACCGCGCCGGCCGAGCAGGATGGGGAATCCCCATTCGTCACGGGCGATCTGTTCCGGCAGGAGTTCGGCGCACAGGCCGTGGCCATCGCAGCGCGTCCAGTCGATCTCGATCGTCATCGCGACCCTCCGATCGGTAGCTGACCTCGCACCGGACGCCCGCAGCCGCCTCGCAGATGCGCGGTGATGTCGTCCGACAACGCAGTCAGTCCGCTGCGGACGAATCGCGCCGCGCCATCGGGATGGCGGCAGGCGCCGCGCCCGTCGACCAGATCGGCATGACGCAGCCCTCGGGCGAGGCCGTTCCGGTCGCCCGACCAGATCGCTCGGACATCACGGGCGAGGGCGGGCAGGCCGAACACGCAAGGTCCGCATTGCTTGGCGGATTCGGCCGCCAACCAGTCGGTCACGCCCAACAGCTCGCCGAGCCCGCACGTCTCGTGATCCAGCACGAGAACCACGCCAGCGCCGAAGCTTCCGCCGGCCTGGGTGACGCCAGCGCGGGACAGCCGCAGCTCGGGGTCGGCGGGCAGCCAGCTTCCGTGGTAGCCGCCCACAACCACTGCCTGCGCCGGCGCGGCATGACTGGCCTCGAGGAGGACGCCGAGAGGTATGCCCAGTGGCACCTCCACGACGCCGGATCGCGATACCGCTCCGCCGAGTGACAGCAGGGTGCTGCCGGGCTCGGCGAGCGAGCCGGTAGCGCCGTAGCGCTGCGGGCCAAGGCGCAGCAGCACCGCGAGCTGCGCGAACGTCTCGACGTTGCCGAGGATCGCGCCATACGAACTGGCGTGGATGCGCCGACCAGGGGGGATGGCCGGCCCGCGGCGAATAGATCGCATCACGGCGCGGGCTTCCCCGCTGACAAAGCCACCTGGTACTCGATGAATCCGCACGATGCGTGCGTCGGAGCGCTCCGCGATGGCGGCCCGGACCGAATCAGCACTGAGCGAGTCGTGCACCGCGAGCGTCACCCGATGGGCACCGAGCGAGGCCGCCAGACCCAGCGCGCCGTCGAGCACGAGATGGGGGGTGAACCGCAGGAGCAACCGGTCCTTGACGCTGGCGGGCTCGCTTTCGCATCCGTTGATAACGACCTCGCGGCTCGTTCCCGCTGGCAGCGCGCGGATCTTGGCAGCGAGGGGAAAGCCGGCACCCCCGCGGCCGGCCAACGCGACCCCGTCGAGCATGCCCAGCAACCGGGGCAGATCGACGGCTGGCTGTGGGCCGTGTACCGCGTAGTGCGCGCGATGATCCAGGCGGTGCAGCCCGCGATCGAGCCCGGCCAGCAGGCGGGGCGCGCCGATGCTCCATGCCGTCGGGTCGGCTGGCGCGGTCGAGGCAGGGCCGATCATCGCAGTAGTCATCTGGTTGCCTCGATCGGGACCATGGCGCGGCGCACATAGTCGCGGCGGGCGACCGAGACGAGGCGGGCCGTGATGGCGGCGAGTACTCCGACCAGGCAGATCAGGAACAACGCGTCAACCCAGCCGGTACCGATATCGGTGCCGGACCGGAAGCCGTGGAGTATCGCGGCGGCCCAGCCCAGGTAGGCCAGCGCGTGGAGCCCGCGCCAAACGCGGATGGCCTGCGGTGAACCGGCAAGTCGTCCTCGGCTCAGGCCGAGTGCGCTAACGGCAAGGAACACGTACGCGGCGACCGAGCCGAACGCCACCGAACCCGGTCGATAGCTGGACTGGAACGGTATGAGAGCGCCGAGGATGCCGACATGCGCTTTGGCGTCAGCCAGGATCGCCGTGATGTGCACGGCGAGGAGTGCCAGTCCGAGGACGGCAGCTGAGCGATGTGCGTACTGGACGGCGACCCGCCGCGCTCGATTCCGGCTCGGCATCGACACCAAGGCCCCAAGCGCAGTCGCCGCGCTGAGCGCCACGAGAGCCGCCAGGCCAGCCCCGCGAGCGGTGTACCAGAGCGTCATGACGCCACCGCTTCCAGACCAACGGAGGGCCACCAGGCCGTCGCCACGATGGTGCCGTCGCGCGCGACGAGTCGAGCGGCAAGCCGACGCGCGGTAAGCCAGTCGAACGCCGTATCGCCGAGCACGATGGCCGCGGTGCTGGCGGTGTTGGCCGCGAGAGCCGACTGGGCGTGCACGGTGACCGTGCGCCATGGTCCGTCCGTGGGCGCCCCGGTCGTGGGATCGACGATGTGGTGCATTGGTTGGCCGGCTCGCGTCCAGCGCCGGACCGTCGTAGTCGACGTCGCCAGGCCGCCGTGCCGCACGAGGACAAGCTGCCCCGGAGTGCCGGCTCGTTCCGCAACCAACACATTCCAGCCAGGTGCATTGCCGTGAACGGCCAGGTCGCCGCCGATCTCGACCAGCACCGCGGTGCGATGACGTCGGGACAGCACGAGGGCGGCAAGGTCGGCCAAGTGAGCCTTCGCGGTTGCGCCAAGATCCAGCGCGGTGCCGGGCGGCACGGTCAACAGGTCGGCCTCCCGATCCAGCAGGACATCATGCCAACTGGCCCGGGCCGCAAGCGGGTATACCGGATCGCTCGAATCAGCGACGGCGCGAATGTCGCGGTCGTAGCCAATGCGTTGCATGGCCAGGCCGACGGTCGGATCCACCACGCCGCCGGTGACCGCTGCCGCGTCCAGGGCGGCTCGCACGAATTCGACGAGCAGCGCCGGCACCGGCGTCGGCCGCCCCGCGTTGGCGTTGGCGCGGGACAAGGCTGAGTCGGGGCGGAACCGACTGGCCGTGCGGTCGACGAGGTCGAGCAGTGCGGTGAGATCACGGGCCGCGACGTCGCGAACAGTCCGATCGGCGACGATCAGCCGCACCATGCAGCTCCACGCCGGTTGGACGTACGTGCATTGGGCCAGCGTCGTGGCGCCGGCGTCGGCCGTGATGCGCGGCCGGCTGGCTCCGCCCGGGCTGACGGCCGGGTCGAGGGTGCTGGTCATGATCCGTTGCTCCCTGCTGCCGCGGCATTGCCCTGGTTGGTGGAGCCGACGCCGCTGGTGCCGTTGTCGGACGAGGCTGAGGGCGAAGGCGTGCTGCTCGCTGAGCTGCTCGAGGAACCTGGCGTGCTGGTCGCTGCGGAACCGGCAGCGGACCCTGAGGTGGCGGTCGATTGGGTGCCGGACGTGTCGGCGGATGCGCCGGTTGCGGGGGAATTGGCAACTCCGGCGACGAGCGTCGCGCCGAGGGCGGCACCCGCCGTCGCGACGCCGGCCGCGGTGAACGTGGCGCGGCGCAACACGCGATTCGGTCGCTTGGGGGGTGGTGTCGTCGTCATGTCTACGACGATCACGGGGGGCGACTCATCGCAGCCTCAGCCGACCGTCAAGTGCACATCAAGGTCGGTTAGGAGGCGGCTGAACGGCGTAGCAAGATGATCTTTGAGAGATCAGCGCAATCCGGCCCAACGCCTCGATCATCGAGGCGAGCGCGCCGCGGCGTTGAATGGTGCCTGCGGCGCTAGGGCGCGCCCAGATAAAGAGTGACTTGCGCGCCGCCGGTTGGGGAGCGGCCGGTATCCATCCAGCCGCCACTCGCCTGCGCGCACCGACGCGCGATCGACAGCCCCAACCCACTAGACCCCCGGTCGCTGCGCCCGCGGATTCCCGCTCCGTCGGGCAACCCGGGGCCGGCGTCGCTGACGGTCAGCTCGGTCAGCCCCGACAGGCTCGACAACCGCGGGGTGAACGCGCCTGCGCCACCCGACAGGAGCGGCGGGTTGACCGCACCACCGGTGCTCAAGACGGCGTTGGATCGGGCCGGTCTAGCGGTGGAGCCGGGCCGGTGCCCCCGGATCGCCGCCGGGTCCAACGAAGGCGGCGCCTCGGGCACCAACGAGTCCGTCGGATTTAGGTCCACCGAGGCGGACGAGCCCAACGAGGTGGGCGAGTTCAGGGGCGCCGATCGCAGCGACACCGCGAACGGTGTGCCCTCGGGCGTATGCGCCACGACGTTCTCGATCAGTGCGTCGACCGCTGCGGCCAGATCTTCGGCCGACGCGCGGACGGTAAGCGGTCCGTCCGGAAGTGTGAGCGTGCACGCCCGTTCCTGCTCGTCGGTCAGAGCGGACCAGAACGCGACTCGATCTCGCACCACTGCAGTCGCGTCGGCGGCCGGCAACCGGCCTTCTCGTTGCGGTCTGCGGGCGGCGTGGATGACCGCAGTCAGCGTTCGCTCGAGGGCCGACGCCTGGGTTGCGATCCGCTCCCGCTCGGCCGGATCGCGCAGCGACTCCGACTCGAGCCGCAGCGCGGTCAGTGGCGTTCGCATCCGATGAGAGAGATTCGCGACCGTTTCGCGTTCTTCGGCGACCAACTCGTCGATCCGGTCGGCGAGCTGGTTGAGCGATGCCCCAACCTCAGCCACCTCACGCGGCCCGTTGGTCGGCGCCCGAGCGGTCACGTCCCCGGCGGTGAGCTGGTGCGCCGTATCGGCGGTCTGGACAAGGGGCCGGACGATGCGACGGGTCAGCAACTCGGCGCCCAACACGCTCACTACCAACAATGCAAGACTGCCGCCGACGATCAGCATGAGTCGTCCGACCTCACCGCTGTGCAGGGCAGCGTTCGAGACGTAGACCTGCACGAAGTACACGCCGTCGGACAGCCGCACGGGAAGCTCGGCGACTACGCCACCGGGAATCTGCCTTAGTTGGGCCTGTTCGCCGCCCTCTCCGCCGGGAGGTGGCCCGTTGTTCCCTCCCAGGTTCGGGGGCGCCCCCGACGGCGGCGCGCCGCTACCGGATCTGACGGGGCCGCCGAGGCCGGGCGGCGCGGTGCCGAGCAGGGCTCCGTTGGGCGTGCGCACGCTGGTGCGGCGGTCGTTGTTCTGTGCGAGCACCTTCAGATAGGACTCGATAGCGGACTGACTGTTGTTCGTGCGAATGGTCAGCGCCACGTTGTTCGCTTGCAGCACGGCCGCACGCTCGGCGTTCTGGACCACGGAGGACCGAATCAGGAGCGCCACCGGGATGGCGAACGCCAGGATGACAAGCGTCGTCAGCCCGACGACCAGGGCCATGATCTGGCGGCGCATGTCACCCTCCCACGTCCGAGGGGGCCATCAGCCGAACGCCGACTCCACGCACGCTGTGGACGTAGCGCGGGTCAGCCGCGGACTCACCGAGCTTGCGACGCAGCCAGGACAGGTGCACGTCGACCGTTCGGTCCGAGCCACCCCAGGCGAGCTGCCAGACCTCGGCGAGCAGGTCGCGCTTGGTCACTACCTCGCCCGCTCGCCGGGCCAGCGCGAGCAACAGGTCGAACTCCTTGCGGGCCAGATCGACCGGGCGCCCGTCGACGACAACTTCTCGGCTGCGGGTGTCGATCGTCAGGCCGCCGACCGTGATCAACGGTTCCTCGTCGGCCTGTCCGGTGCGGCGCAGAACCGCGCGGACTCGGGCGGTCAGCTGGGCTGCGGTGAACGGTTTGATCACGTAGTCATCGGCGCCGAGGTCGAGCAACCGGACGATCTCGGCTTCGTCGTCCCGGGCCGTAGCCACAATCGTGGGCACGTCGCTCACGCTGCGCAGCATGGAGAGCACGTCGGCCCCGTCGATGTCCGGCAACCCGAGGTCGAGGAGCACGACGTCGGGTCGCTGGGCCACCGCCGACGTGAGGGCGCCCATACCGGTGTCGACCGCGTTGACGGTATGCCCCTGTTCCCGCAGGGCACGCATCAAGGCCGAGCGGATCGCGGCGTCGTCCTCGACGAGCAGGATCTGGACCACTGCAGCGGCGGTCAGTTCGGTTGGTCGGGTCCGCCGTCCGGCTGGTCGTCGCTGGGCCGGTTGCGCAGGTTGCGCAGGAACTCGGGATCGTCATCCGGGGCGACGGGCCGGCGGGGTGGGGCGGCGGGTCGGCCGAACTGGCCCGACCAACCGGCCCGGGGGGCGGCGGTGCGAGCCGGTGGCAGGTCGGACTGGCGCGGGCGGCCGACGGTGAACCAGAGCACGGTGCCCACGATGTTAAGCACCACGATCACAATCACCCAGACCGGCTTGGGGAGCAACCGGATCCGCTCCCGCGGCGCAGTTATGGAATCGAAGAGCGCATAGAGCCAGAAGCCGAACGCGACGAGGGCGAGGAGGCCACCGAACCGGATCATGGCATCAGCCTAGGCTTGCTTGCTGTGGGTTTCGTTGATCTCCAGGACTTCTTGCGCGCATTGGAGCGTGAGGGGGACCTGGCGCGGGTCGACACTCTGGTTGACCCGGACCTCGAGGTAGCGGCGATCGTCCAGCGGGTGGTGCGCGATGGGGGTCCGGCATTGTTGTTCGAGCACCCGCGACGCGGTCGAATACCGCTGGCGATCAACGTTTTCGGAACGACGCGGCGCATGGCCCGGGCGTTGGGAGTTCAGTCCCTCGACGAAATCGGGGAGCGGATCGGCGACCTGCTGCGACCGGAGTTGCCGCGTGGTATCGGCGGCTTGCGCGACGCTCTCGGGAAGGTCGCCCAGCTGCGCGCGGCGCCGCCCCGCCGGGTCAAGGTCGCTCCGGTGCAGGAGGTCGTGCTCAAGGACGACGATGTCGACCTGTCGATCCTGCCCGGAATCAAGGCGTGGCCCGATGACGGCGGCGTGTTCCTGAATCTCGGACTCACCCACACCAAGCATCCCGAGACCGGGGCGCGCAATCTCGGGCTGTACCGCCTGCAACAGCACGACGAGAAGACGGTCGGCCTGCATTGGCAGATCCACAAGGATTCAACCTCGCACGCCGCGGTTGCCGAACGACACGGGGAGCGACTGCCCGTCGCCATCGCCTTCGGCTGCCCACCCGCGGTGACCTACGCGGCGTCCGCGCCATTGCCGGCTGAAATCGATGAGTACTTGTTCGCCGGGTTCCTGCAACGCGACCGGGTGGACATGGTCGAGTGCCTCTCGGTCCCGCTGCAGGTACCGGCGGCGGCGCAGGTGGTCCTCGAAGGATGGGTTGAACCGGGCGCGCGGCACCCGGAAGGGCCGTTTGGTGATCACACCGGCTTCTACACGCCGGTCGAGCCGTTCCCGTTCCTGCGCGTCGACGTCATGACGATGCGGTCGGACGCGATCTTTCAGACGATCGTCGTCGGCCGACCACCGCAGGAGGACGGGCCGATCGGGAAGGCCACCGAGCGCATTTTCCTGCCCCTGATCCGCCTCACCATTCCGGAGATCGTCGACTACGACCTGCCCGAGGCGGGCGTGTTTCACAATTGCGTCATCGTCTCGATCGAGAAGCGGTTCCCCAAACATGCCCAGAAGGTGATGAATGCGATATGGGGCGCCGGATTGATGTCGCTGTCGAAGCTGATCGTCGTCGTCGATGCGGACTGTGACGTGCACGACTACGCGGAGGTTGCGTGGCGAGCATTCGGGAACGTCGATTACGCCCACGACGTGCTGCACACAGTGGGTCCGGTCGATCACCTGGACCACGCCTCCTACGAACAGTTCTTCGGCGGCAAGCTCGGAGTGGACGCCACCCGCAAGCTGCCGGGCGAGGGGTATCGCCGCGATGGGGGATGGCCGCAGGAATGTGTGGTCGACCCGTTGACCGGGCAGTTGGTCGACCGCCGCTGGGCGTCCTATCGCATTCAGCGCGGGGCCGACGGAGGCGCTGGGTGATCGGGGGGGTTGGGTGACCGGGCCGGATCGGGCCACATTGCCGCACAGTCCCCGCGCGAACCGAGGCCGGGTCGCGAAGTTCCTCCGGCTGGTGATGATCGAACACTCGGTCTTTGCCCTGCCGTTCGCGTACATCTCGGCGTTGACGGCTATGTGGCAGCTGACCCGTTCGGTCCATTGGTGGGAGCTAGTGCTGATCACCATCGCCATGGTGTCCGCCCGAACGGTCGCCATGGCGGCGAACCGGATCCTCGATCGGGGATATGACGCGCTCAATCCGCGCACCGCACAACGTGAGCTGGTCACCGGTGAGCTCGATTTGCGGGCCGCCTGGATCGGTACGGTCATCGCACTGATCGTCTTCCTGGCGAGCGCCGCCGCGTTGTCATGGCGCTGCCTCCTGCTGTCGCCGATAGCCATCGGCGCGCTGGTGCTCTATTCCTATGGCAAGCGATTCACGGACTTTCCTCAAGTATTGTTGGGAATCGCACAGTTCATGGCACCGGTCGGGGCCTGGTTGGCGGTAACCAACGAGGTGTCGTGGACCTCAGTAGCACTCGGCCTTGCGGTGGGCACCTGGATCGGCGGATTCGATCTCATCTACTCCTGCCAAGACGCCGAGGTCGACCGGCGCATCGGTTCGCGGTCGTTCCCGGCTCGGTTCGGCGTCCCGGCGGCGCTACAGGCCTCGTCGCTCGTTCACGTCGTTACGCTCGGCGCCTTTGTTTGGTTCGGACTCGCCGCTTCGCTCGAATGGTGGTGGTGGCTCGGCGTGCTGCTCACCGCGGGCGTACTCGTCTACGAACATCGGATCGTGCGGCCGGATGACCTCAGCCGCGTCAACCGCGCATTTTTCACGGCCAACGGCGTGATCGGCATCGGCCTGTTCGTGTTCGCCCTCGCTGATCTGATCGCGCAGGGACTCCGCTGGTAGACGTAGGTGCAGCGATGACGAGGCTGCCATGGGTCGTCGGAGTGTCCGGCGCATCCGGGACCCCGTATGCGCGAGCGGTCCTGGGCGGCCTCCTTGACGCCGGGCTGCCGGTCGACCTCGTCGTTTCGCGGGCGGCTCGGCTGACGCTGCTGGACGAGACCGGCATTCGCTTCCGGGATTCCCATTGGGCGACGGATCTGGCCGCCTGGCTGGATCGCGAGGTGGCGGGCGCGGATGTCGTCTGCTGGCCGCCGACCGACCTCGCGGCGGGCCCCTCGTCGGGGTCGTACCGGACCCGCGGCATGGTCGTGATTCCCGCATCAACCGCGTCGGTGGCGGGGATTGCGGTCGGTCTGTCCAAAGACCTCCTACAACGAGCGGCTGACGTCACCCTCAAGGAGGGCCGGCCGCTGGTCGTCGTTCCGCGAGAGACGCCTTACACCAGGGCCACGCTGCAGCACTTGCT
>Ga0207683_10002805_pt1 | contig 15214 bp, 17 predicted proteins | sample KBSM73metaG_FD_184333 | JGI IMG/M metagenome (GOLD analysis project Ga0207683, IMG submission 184333) | Miscanthus rhizosphere microbial communities from Kellogg Biological Station, Michigan, USA - KBS M7-3 metaG (SPAdes) (version 2) | ecosystem: Host-associated > Plants > Roots > Rhizosphere >... | reverse complement strand
CGGCCCCTTCGAGGACGAAGCGCGCTTCGAAGCCCTCCTCCCCTGAACAACCACTCGGGGTCAGACCCCGCCTGGCGGGGTCTGACCCCACGTGGCGGAGGCTGACCCCGAACCGGCTGGAGTGCTGCAAACCGTCTGGGCATCCCGAAAGTCGGGCACCTCGTGATCCTGACCTCGACGCGCGCCGCTGGCGCACGTTTCGGCGATGCAGGCCAGAAACCGCATGGTTAGGGGCACTGCCACCTTGGGGTCAGGCTCCGCCATGTGGGGTCAGGCCCCGCCTGGCGGGGCCAGGCCCCAATAGCGGGCACCAATAGCGACACGAGGGGTCGGCGGCGGTCGCGCGGGCGGGTTGCGGGCTTTAGGAGTGGACTTCGACCAGCGTGGGGCGGTCGGCCGCGAAGGCCTCCGCGAGTGCGCCCGGGAGGTCGTCCAGGGACTCCGTGCGCACGCCGCGGCAGCCGAAACCCTCGGCCAGCAGCATGAAGTCGTGTGCCGTGATCTCGGTTCCCATGCGGGGAGCGCCGATGCGATCCATCGAGTCGCGCATCTCGCCGTAGCCGTCGTTCTGCCAGATCACGAGCGCGATCGGCAGGCCGAGGTCGGCTGCGCTCGCGAGCTCGGGAATCGTGAAGAGCGCGCCGCCGTCGCCGGACAGTGCGGCCACGGCGCTCCGTGGCGCTGCGAGCTGCGCTCCGATCGCCATCGGAAGCGCGGGGCCGAGGGTGCCGAAGCCGCCGGGAGCGATGTAACGGCGAGGTGCCCGCCCCGGCCAGGAGTGATGCGCGACGTACGCCGGCTGCGTCGAGTCGGCCACGAGGATGCCGTCCTCGGGCAGACCGCGATCGAGCGCCGCCAGGAACGGCATGAACCGCTCGGCGCCCGGCCACCAGGTACGGCCGGCCCGCAATTCGGCGGCGCGATCGCCCGCCGCGGAGCGCTCTCGACCGCGCGCCGCCAGGCCGCCATCGATGGCCGCGAGCGTGGCAGCGGCGTCCCCGTGCAGTCCGACGACGGCCTCTCGCTGCCGCTGCAGCTGCCCCGAGTCGATGTCGACGCGCACGAGTGCGCCCGCGAAGTGCGGAGCCGCCGCGCCGGGCGCGTAGAAGTAGTCGGTCTCGCCGAACTCCGTGCCGACCGCGAGCACGACGTCGGCCTCGGCAAAGGCGGCGTGCACGGGCCTCAGTGTCAGCGTCGTGCCGAGGCTGAGGGGATGACTGTCGGGCACGACGCCCTTGGCGTTGACCGTCAGGCCGATCGGCGCGCCGAGACGCTCGGCGACCGCGGTGGCCTCGTCGCCCGCGGCCACGGCGCCGCCACCGAGCAGCAGCATCGGACTCCGGGCCGAGGCCAGCAGCTCGACCGCGCGCTCCACGAGCGCCGCGTCGGCGAGCGGGGCCCGCCCGCGTGCCGGCAGTCGTTCCCTGGCCGAGCCGGGCAGATCGAGCACGTCGATCGGGATGCCGATGTGCACCGGCCGCGGGCGCCGCGACTCGAAGATCTCGAAGGCCCGGGCGAACGCCTCGGGCAGGTCTGCGGGGTCGCGGACGTCGATCGACTCGGCCGTGATCGTGGACATGAACGCGCGCTGGTCGGGCAGATCGTGCAGGGTGCCGTGCCCGCGGCCGTTGTCACCGGTGGCCGTGGCGCTGGAGATCACGAGCAGCGGAATCGAGTCGTGGTAGGCGCCGGCGATCGGCGTGGCGGCGTTCGTGAGGCCGGCGCCCGTGATCAGCGTGCAGATGCCGGGTTTGCCGGCGACGCGCGCGTAGCCGTCTGCCATGAACGCCGCGCCCTGCTCGTGCCGGGGCGAGACGTGGCGGATCTCGGAGGCCGCGAGGCCCCGGTAGATCTCCAGCGTGTGCACCCCCGGGATGCCGAACACGGTGTCGACGTCGTACTGCTCGAGCAGGCGGACGACCGCTTCGCCGCAACTCGGGCCGCCTGCCGGCGCGGACGTGCGCGATTCGGTCCCAAGTGGCGTGGCTTCGGCCATGCGGGGAGCGTATAGGCTCCGGTCGGTGTCCGAGGCCGCCCTCATCCAGCGGGCTGAGGAGCTGCTGGCGGCGCAGCACGAGCGCGTCGGCGCGCTCCTTCCGGCTGGCTGCGCCCCCTTCGACGCGCACACGCATCTGGGGCTCGACGAGGACGGTCACACGCTCTCGGTGGCCGACCATCTGCGTCTCATGGACGAGGCCGGCGTGCGGGCCGCGAACGTGTTCGCGCTCAACGAGCCCGACCGCGAGCCTGCCTACCGGGCCCCCAACGACCGCGTGCTCGAGTGGGCCGCCGAGGTGCCGGACCGCCTGTTCCCGTTCGTGCGGCTGAGCCTCGACGAGGATCCGCTGGGCGAGGCCGTGCGCTGTCTCGACCGGGGCGCACGCGGCATCAAGCTGCATCCGCGTGCACAGGCGTTCCGCGTCAACGACCCGCAACTCGAGGCCGTCTTCGCGCTGGCGGACGAGCGCCGCCTGCCGGTCCTGATCCATGCCGGTCGCGGCCTGCCTCCCGGGATGCCCCTTGAGCTCGGGCACGTGGCGGAGCGGCATCCGGGCGCGTCGCTGATCCTGGCGCACGCGGCGATCGTGGCGCAGGCGGGCATCGGCGAGCTTGCGCGAAGCGTCGAGAACATCTTCTTCGACAGCTCGACATGGTCGCCGTACGACCTGCTCAACCTGCTCTCGCTGGTGCCGCCGGAGCAGGTCCTGTGGGCGTCCGACATCCCGTACGGCGAGCCCCTGGCGGCGCTCAACCTGTTCGTGCGCGCCGCGCGCAAGAGCGGTGCGGACGATGAGACCCTGCGTGGGATGCTGTGCGACACGGCACGCGCGCTGCTCGAGGGGAAGCGGCCCGAGACCCGCTCGGCGCCGCTCGGCGAGGCGGAGCTTCACACCTCGTATGCGCGCGTCCGAGCCAGTTTCTATCTCGCCTCCGCGACGCCGCTGCTGTGGCTGGGAATGCCCGAGATCGTCGGCTTCCTCGGCCTCGCCGAGGCAGCCCTGCAGGAGGCGGGTCTGGACGAGCAGGCCGAGCTCGTGCGCTGCGCGGCAGCCGTCTGGGCGGAGTGGGTCACGACCGTCGTCCCCGGCGAGCCGCCCGACCTGGTCGGCCGCGGGCGCGTGTTCCGCCTCCTCAACGCAGCTCAGGCAGATACGGTCCTGGGATGACCGAAATCACGCTCACGCTGAACGGCCGCGAGCGGCAGACGAGTGTGCCGGAGGGCGCGACGCTGGCCGAGTTGCTGCGCGAGCAGGTCGGCCTCACCGGAACGAAGATCGCCTGCGCCGAGGGCACCTGCGGCGCCTGCACGGTGCTCGTCGACGGCCGCGCGGTGCTCTCCTGCATCCTGCGCGCCGAGCAGGCCGAGGGCGCTGAGGTGACGACGATCGAGGGTCTCGGGGACGAGGGGGCGCTGTCCGCGCTGCAGCGCGCGTTCGTGGAGGAGGACGCGCTGCAGTGCGGCTTCTGCACCGCAGGGCAGGTCGTCTCCGCGACGGCGCTGCTGGCGGCGACGCCCCGGCCCACGAGCGAGCAGGTGCGAGCGGCCATGAGCGGCAACCTCTGTCGCTGCGGCGCGTATCCGGGCATCGAGCGTGCGGTGCTGCGAGCCGCCGACGAGCTGGCGGGAGCGAGCTGATGGCCAAGCTGCAGAAGACGACGGTCGAGATGGAGGGCCGCTTCGAGGAGCGCTGGGTGCTCGTCGAGGAGGAGCCGCCGGCCTGGGAGGACGAGCGGCCCCTCAACGTCGCCGGGACGCGCGTCGCGCGCCTGACCGGGCCGCGCCGGGTCTCGGGCGCCGCGCGCTACGTCTCCGACGTCGCACTGCCGGGCATGCTGCACGGCGTGATCGTGCGCTCGCCGCACGCCCACGCGACCGTCGAGCTCGACGTCGAGGCCGCGCGCGCCGTGCCGGGTGTGCTCGCAGTGCTCTCGCCGGCCGACGCCGATGTCACGCAAGGCCGCAACCCGATCTTCCAGAGCGAGCCGACGTTCGCCGGCGCGCCGGTCGCCGCGCTCGCCTGCGAGACGGCCGAGGCGGCGCGCGCGGGCATGGAGGCGCTTGCGCCGCGATACACCGTGCTCGGATTCGTGACCGACGCCGCGCAGGCTCTCGCCGAGCAGCGGCTGCAGGAGGACCCGGTCGAGAGCGAGACGGGCGACGTCGAGGCCGGCATGGCCGAGGCCGACGTGATCGTCGAGGCCGAGTACGCCACGGCCGCGCAGGTGCACCACGCGCTCGAGCCGCACTGCGGCGTCGCGCAGTGGCTGGGCGACGAGCTCCACGCCTACGTGTCGACGCAGGGCATCTGGGACGCGCGGACCGAGTTCGCTCGGGCGTTCGAGCTCGATCCCGACCGCGTGCACGTCACGTGCGAGTTCATGGGCGGCGGCTTCGGCGCCAAGCAGGGCGCGACGACCGAGGGCATGGTGGCCGCGTACCTCTCCCGGGCCGCGGCCGGCCGCGCCGTCAGGGTCTTCAACGACCGCCGCGCCGAAGGCGTGGCCGCCGGCCACCGCTCCGAGACGCACACGCAGACCTACCGCATCGGCGCGCGCCGCGACGGGACGCTGACGGCGATCGAGGTCACCTCGGTGATCGCCAACCCGATGCGCGGCTGGATCGATCCGACGACGACACCTGCGCGCACGCTCTACCGCTGCGCCAACGTGCGCGCGCAGGCGATCCCGCTGCTGATCGATGTCGAACCGTCGAACGCGTTCCGCGCCCCGGGCATCATGGAGGGGACGTTCGGCTACGAGAGCGCGCTGGACGAGCTCGCCGCGGCGCTCTCGCTCGACCCGCTCGATCTGCGGCGCGCGAACGACGTCGACGTCGATCAGATCAGCGGTCTGCCGTACACGGCCAAGAACCTCGAGGCCTGCATCGACCGTGCCGCCGAGCTGGCGGGCTGGGCGGAACGCGACGCGCTCCGTGACCGCGAGCACCCGGACGGCCGCAAGCGCGGGCTGGGCGCCGCATGTCAGATCTGGTGGGGCGGCGGCGGCCCGCCGGCTCATGCGCTCGTGCGCATGGGCCACGACGGCGTGGTGACGGTCGTGACGGGCGCGCAGGACATCGGCACCGGTGTGACGACGGCGTTCGCGCAGGTCGCCGCCGAGGAGCTCGGCCTGCCGCTGGACCGCGTGCGCGTCGAGGTGGGCTCCACCCGCTACGGCGTCTATGCCCCCGTCTCCGGCGGCTCGCAGACGATGCCGTCGGTGGCGCCCGCCGTGCGCTCGGCGGCCTACGACTTGCGCGGCAAGCTGCTCGAGCTCGCAGGCGACGTGTTCGAGGTCTCGCCCGACGACCTGCAGATCGTCGACGGCTCGTTCGTCTCCCTCGACGGTGCGCTGCGCGAGCCGATCGTCGAGGTCACCGGCAAGCTCGGCAAGGCCCAGCTCGTCGGCACGGGCTCGCGCGGCCCGAACCCCGACGGCATGCGGGTCAACACGTTCGGCTGCCAGATCGCCCAGGTCGCCGTCGACGTCGCGACCGGCGAGATCAGCGTCGAGCGCGTCGTCGCGGTGCACGACATCGGCCGCGTCATCGCACCCTTGCAGGCGCGCAGCCAGGTCGAGGGCGGCGTGCTGCAGGGCCTCGGCTTCGCACTCATGGAGGAGCGAGTGATCGATCCGACCACGGGTACGGTCGTGAACGCCAACCTCGAGGACTACAAGCTGCCGACGCACGCCGACTGTCCCGAGATCGTCGTGGAGTTCATCAACCGCCCCGATCCGCATGCCTCCACGCTCGGCCTGAAGGGCCTGGGCGAGCCGCCGATCGTGCCCACGGCGCCGGCCATCGCGAACGCGATCTACCACGCGACCGGAGTGCGTGTGCGCACCTCGCCGATCACCCGGCGCCGCTTCCTGGAGGCGCGGGCCGGATGAGCGCCTACGTCCGCCCGGCCTCGATCGACGAGGCGCTCGAGCTGCTCGGCGGTGATGGTGCCCAGCCGCTCGCCGGAGGCACCGATCTGGTGCCGCTGCAGTCGCGCGGCAAGGCACCCGGCTCGCTCGTCGACGTGCGGGCACTGCTCGGCGACGCGATCGAGCCCCACGGCGACGGGCTCCTGATCGGTGCGGCGACGCGCGTCGCGGACGTCGCGGGCGACGGTCGAGTGGCCGAGCGCTATGCGGCGCTGTCACAGGCCGCGGGCGCGGCGGCCTCGCCTCAGCTGCGCAACCAGGGCACCGTCGCGGGCAACCTGGCCCAGCACGTGCGCTGCTGGTACTTCCGCCATCCCGACCTGACCTGCTGGCTGGCCGGTGGCGACACGTGCTACGCCCAGATCGGCGACCACCGCAAGCACGGGCTCGAGGCCGGCGACTGCATCTCCGTCGCCCCCTCGGATCTCGCGGGGGCACTGCTCGCACTCGACGCCAAGGTCCGCATCACGGGCGCCGGCGGGGAGCGGAGCATCCCGATCGCCGAGCTCTACGCGCGTCCGCGCGAGGATCACCGATCGTCCGTGCAGCTCGCGCACGGCGAGCTGATCACGGCCGTCGAGCTGCCGGCGCCGCCCGACGCCTCGGCCTACGAGCGAGCAGGCGAGCGAGCCGCCTGGACGTTCGCGCTCGCCGGCATCGCTGCCGCGCGCTTCGGCGATTCGCTGCGGCTCGCCGCGATCGGGCTCACGAACGAGCCGCGCCTGCTCGATCCGGCCGACCCGCTCGGCGATCTGCCCGGCCTCGAGCAGACGGGCTGGAAGCGCGAGCTGGCCGGCGTCCTGTGCGAGCGCGCGCTCGCACGCGTCAGCCCGGGATAATTCCGCCGTGAGCGCCTATGACGTTGCCGTGATCGGCGCCGGCACGACGGGCGCCTCGGTTGCGTACTTCCTCACGCAGCGCGGGCTGCGTCCGGTCGTGTTCGAGAAGACGCGTGCGGCAGGTGGGCCTTCGGGCGCCTCCGCCGGCATGTGCCGCCAGCACTACGCGGATCCCGCGATCGTCGACATGGCGAAGTTCGGGTGCGAGTTCCTCGCCGACATGCAGGCGCGTACGGGCTTCGAGTCGGGCTATGCGAAGTGCGGCTACCTCGTCGTGGGGCACCCGGAGCGAGAGGGCGCCATCCGCGGCGTCTACGAGACGATGCGCGCGCGCGGCGTCGAGACCGAGTTGTGCGACGTCGGCCGCATCCTCGAGCTCGAGCCGCGCCTCGCCGTCGACGACCTCACCATCGGCTGCTACGAGCCGACGGGCGGCTATGCCCAGCCGCTGTTCGTCGCCGACGGCTTCCTGCGTGCTGCCGAGCGCGACGGCGCGACGCTCCGCCTCGGCACGCGCGTGACGGGCCTTCGACCCGACGGCGGCGGCTGGAACCTCTGGCTCGGAGACGGCACGCGCGCCTCCGCCGAGGTCGTCATCGTCGCCTGCGGGCCGTGGGCCAACAAGCTCACGCGCGGGCTCGGCGGCGTCGTCCCGCTTGCGCTCTCGCGCGGGCAGGCGGGCCGCTTCCGGCCTCGGCACTCGTTCGGGTTGCCGGGCCCGATCATCTCGGATCACGCACAGGAGCTGTGGATCAAGCCCGAGGGTGACGACGGCCACTACCTGATCGGTGGCCGCGGCGGTCGCCTCGATCGCAGTCCGCACAAACGCCCGACCGGTCAGGCGGGCGCCGACGAGGCGATGCTCGAGACCTTCGCGAGCGAGCTCGCCCGCCGCATGCCCGCCACCCAGGGCGGAGTCTGGCGCGGCTCCTGGTCGAGCTTCTACGACTTCACGCCCGACGGCAATCCGGTGATCGACCAGATTCCGGGCCGCCGTAACCTGATCGTCGCGACGGGCATGTCGGGCCACTGCTTCAAGCTAGCGCCGTCGCTCGGCCTCGGCACGTCGGAGCTGGTCGTCGACGGGAGCGTGCGGAGCTTCGACTGGTCGGTGTTCGCGTACGGGCGCTTCGCGCGCACGCGCAGCGGGCTCGCTGCCGGCCGCGGGCCCGGATGATCGGCGGCGTGCTGCTCGCCGCGGGCGCGGGCACGCGCTTTCGCGCAGCCGGCGGCGACATCAAGCTCCTGGCGCAGGTGAACGGGCGGCCGCTCGTCGAGCGGGCGCTGGCGGCGCTGGCCGCCGCACCGCTGGGCGACCGCGTGATCGTCCTCGGCGCGCACGCCGCCGAGCTCCTGCAGGCGATCGATCTCCACGGCGCTCGGCCGGTGCGCAACGACCACTGGGAGCGCGGCATGGCGTCGTCACTGCAGGCCGGTCTGGCAGCGCTCGATCCGGCCTGCACGGCGGCTGTCGTCGTGCTCGGAGACGGGCCGCTGCTGGCGGCGGATGCCATCCGCCGCGTGGCCGAGGCAGCCGACGGCGCCGAGGGCCTGGTCGCTGCCACCTACGACGGCGTGCGCAGCGGCCATCCCGTCGCCATTCCGCGCGCGCTCTGGTCGCAGCTTCCGGTCGAGGGCGAGCAGGGCGCCCGCGTCCTCGGGGAGCCGTCCGTGCTCGTCGACTGCAGCGATCTGCCGGCGCCGGGCGACGCGGACACGCCCGCCGATCTGCCGGACTAGACCGTCAGCGCCCGCTGCGCGCCTTCTTCTTGGGCTTGCCGTCGGAGCGCAGCACCAGGATTCCGCCGCCGATCCCGGCCAGCACCATCACCCCCGCGGCGATGAGGGGCAGCGGCAGGCTGCTGCTTCCCCCGCCGCCGCTGCTGCTGCCGACGTTGAGCCCGTCCGCTTTCGCCAGCGCGCGCATCGCCGCGTCGGCCGAGGCCGTGAGCCCTTCCGGCGACGGGTCCTTGCGCGGATCGATGCCGGCCAGCGCCGCCACCGCCTTGGGCTGCCCGTACGGCCCGTTGATGCCGAAGCCCTGCGGCATCACGACGAGCAGTGTGTCCTTGTAGATGAAGCGCAGCTCGGAGCCGAGGAAGCGCGCATAGGTCTGCGGCTTGGCCCACAGCTGTGGCACGGCCCCCAGGTCGGTCTTGTTGCCGATCACCGCCACCTTGATGGGCAGGCCCGCGTCAGTGACCTGCTGGGTCGTCTTGGCCAGCTGCTTCTCGAGCGACGAGTCCTTGGCGGCCAGCGTCATGTAGACGCGAGTGTCGCCCGGCGCGAGGATGTCGCTGGCCGGGTCGCCGTCGGCAAGCGCCTGCGGCGCGAGCGCCAGCGCGAGGATCAGACCCAGGACGACGCGCCGGAGCACGATCACACGGTAGCCGCGATGACGAGCGCGACGAGCGTCAGGGCCGCGGCGCCGCACAGCAGCGCCAGGAGTGCGAGTAGGAGATCGCGCATGCTCAGCCTCCCGCCTTGTCGACGACTTGCAGCTTGATCGGCTTGTGTCCCGGGATCTCGATCGTGTAGCCGAGCAGCCAGTGACCCACCATCACGAACGCGGGGCGGTTGCGCCGGTAGAGGCCCGGCGAGGCCTCGGCCAGCGTGTAGGCCTGCTGCTGCATGCTCATGTCGAGCATGTCGAGCTCCGCGGTCACCGTCGCATTGCGCACAGGCTTGCCGGCCCGCTGGAGGCGCAGCGCGAACGCGTTGTCGATGGCCGCCCGGTTCGGCGTGATGCCGACCTGGATGCGCACGCCGTCGCGAGTGAACGTCTGCGCCACGGCCCCCGGCCCGACCTTTGCGTCGGTCTTGCCGAGCTTCGCGAGCGCGTCGGACGGGGGCGCGATGCTCGTGAGAATGGAGGCGGCGACGACGGCGCCGACGAGCAGCGCGCTCTCGCCGAGTACGAGGCGTTGCAGCAGCCGCACAGCACCGTCGCCGAGGGCCCGGTCGTGACGCTGCGCGGCGGCGACGAGCCGCGGGCGTGAGCGGAGGTTGTTGACGGCCCCGAGCACGAGGGCGCACGCGAGCAGCGCGCTCTTGGCGATGATCGCCAGGCCGTAGTTCGTCTCCCAGAGGGAGCTGAGGGTCGGGAGGTGGACGATGCTCGCGACGATGCCCGTCGTGAGCAGGACGGCAACGCTGCCCATGGCCGCACGCGAGAAGCGGGGCACGACGACCGCGAGCGCCGCAACGCGGCTGCCCGCCTCGGTCGTCCCGGCGAGCACGAGCAGGCCCAGCAGCCCGCCGATCCAGATGGACGCGGCCACCAGATGGGCCCAGTCGAGGGCGAGCATCAACCCGACCGGGCTCGTCGTCGACGGGTGGCCGGCCAGCCCGGGCAGCGCAAGTGCCGCCGCGGCGCAGGCCGCTGCGCCGAAGAGGGCGAGCAACGCCTCACCGGAGCGGCGAGCCCGGCCGGGACGGTCGAGCATCAGCGTGAGCGCCGATGCCACTGCCAGCAGGGCGAGCACGCCCCAGAGGTCGCTGAAGGCACGCCCGAAGCCCGAGTCGCGCACGAGCGGCACGATCGCGCCGAGATCGGTCCAGGGTCTGAGTGAGAACTCCGCCGTCGCCAGCACGAGATAGATCGGCGCGGCGACCAGCGCGACGGCGAGCGCAATCCCCGCGGCGAGCGTGACGCCGCGCAGGGCGCGCTCGTTCCCTCCCTTCACCTGCAGCGGCCGCACGATCACGGCGCGGAAGGCCAGCAGCCCGACAGACGCCAGGAGGGCGAGGAGCAGCGCCCAGCGCGATGTGACGAGGCTCGTCGTGGCCGCGCTCTCCCCGAGCGATGGGATCACGAACTGCGGCGGCGGCCCCGGACTCGGTCCGACGGCGAACGTGAAGGCGCCGCGCACCGGATGCCCGTCGGCCGAGATCACACGCCACCAGACGAGGTACCAGCCCTGGTCGAGATGGCGCAGCTTGATGAAGATCGAGTTCTCGTCGTCGGGCGCGGTGGCCGGGCTGCCCACCATCTGCTGGTTGCCCTGGGCGTCCGTGACCGAGATGACGGCGAAGCGCGGCTCGATGCGCTCGCTGTACGTGAGTCGCACCTGGGTTGGCGGTTGGGAGAGCACGCCGCTCGCCTGCGGTTGCGTGGCGAGCAGCGAGGCGTGTCCCCACGCCACCGCCGGCAGCGCCAGCGCAACCGTCAGAGCGACGAGCAGCGCGCTCGCCCGACCGCCGACCCTCATGCCTCGCGCCTCGCCGCGACGAGCCCGGCGCCGCCCACGAGCAACCCCAGCGCGCCGACGATGAGCGCGACGATCGCGATCGTCTTGCTCGAGTCCGAGCCGCCGCCGGAGCCGCTCTGCTCGGCGCTCGCCGTGACGTGCGCGGCGGGCGTGTCCGAGCTCTCGTCGCCCGACCACAGGACGACGCTGCCGTCGGAGTACGTCTGGCGCACGGTGAACGCATAGTCCTGGGCCTTCTTCGGCACGCCTGTGAACGGCAGCACGGCGAGGGCCGTGCCGCTCAGCTTCCCCTTCCAGGTGATCGAGTTGCCGCCCTCCATTTCACCGTTGACCATCTTCTGGCCGGACACGGTCGCGACCCAGCCCGGGACGCGAGCGACGTGCTCGAGATCGAAGTCGGCCGGCATCGTGATCTGGATCTGCGTTGTCGACGCGCCCTCCTTCTCGTTGGGGACGGCCAGGTTGAGCAGATAGCCGTCACCGGACGGGATCTGATTCGGGAACAGCTCTGCATGTGCGAACGCGCTCGGTGCGAGCGCAAGAGTGGCGACGAGCACCGCTGCATACGCGGATGCTCGTCGCATCGAAATGCGATTCATGACCTTCTCCCTCTCGTGGCGTTTGGCTACGGGATGGAGAGCGCCGGCGGCCCGCGAGCGCGCAGAGCGCGAGCGAGCAGCCAGGTGGGAGCCGTGAGGCGCCCGAGGATGAACGCCTGCGGCCGCCGGGCGGCGCCCGGCTGCAGGAGTCGCCGCAGCACGGCGACGACGCGGCGAGCCCAGGCGAGCGCGTGGCGCACGGCGCCGAGCAGCGCCGCAGCCGCCAGCGAGAGCGCGACCAGGATCGGAATCGCGTTGCGGTGCACCGGGCCTTCGAGGCACATCCACCAGTGCATGTGCATGCCCGCGCGCGAATGCACCCAGGTCTCGAGCGCAGCGAAGCCGAGCAGCGAGCTGCCCGCGAGCAGCACGCCGTCCTGGGCGAACCGCGCGAGAGCGAGCCGCGGCGGAGGGCCTGAGGCGCGATCGAGCGCATGCCGCTCGCGCACGCCGAGGGCCGCGAGCCAGAGCACGCCGAGTGAGATCGCGGAGGCGAGCGCGAGGGCAACGAAGGTGATGACGGGCAGCCGCGGTCCGCCGAGTTGTGCCGCGAGCGGCGTCGGCGTGGCCGCATAGGCGAGCGCGCGACCACCGAGGATCACGAAGACGAGGGCGAGAATGAAGCCCGCGATGTGCTCCCTGCGCTTCATCTGACCCTCAGCGAGAACGGCGCGGTGATGAGCTTCCCGCCGTGAACGACCTGGAGGAACAGCCGCCAGACTCCCGCCGCGGGCAACAGCACCCCGAGCTCCATGCGCCCGGGCTTGGTGACGTGTCCCGCCGTGGCGGGTGAGACGAAGCTGCCCGTGCAGGCAGGGTCGCTGCCGCAGATATGCGAATGGAAGTAGTCGAGCGATCCCTGGCGGAAGAAGATCGCATGCGCGAGCGCGCCGTAGAACGGCTTGAACGTCACGGGCTTACCGGCCGCATCGGTCACATTCACGATCATCGACGCCGGCTCAGCCAATCGCAACCCTGGCAGCTTGGCGACGCGGAACGTGAGGCCGCCTGCGTGCACGACCGGTGCGTACGGCGGCAGTGGCGCCTTGACGTTGCCGGTGCCCACCTGCAACTCGTGCGTCAGCTGGAAGTTCCGCAGTGCCCCGCTGGCCGGGTAGACATCGACGAGGACGTGGTAGCGACCTGCGCGGGGCAGGTCGACGGGCAATGCCAGACGACCGCTCGCGGGGATCGGCGGGTGCTTGTGCACGATCGTCGAGAGGTCGTCGCGCACGATGATCAGGTGGACGCCGGTGTGCGGGCCCGCGCCTGTACGGAAGTGCGTGAGGATCTTGCCGTCCGGCGTCCGCACGGCGAAGTGGAGTGTTGTGGTCCCGGGCTCGGCGACGCCCGACGGGCTCTGCCAGTCGAGCTTGTACTCCTTCGCCGGTGCGATCGTCGGTGGTGCCGGGGAGCCCCCACCGCCGCCGCAGCCGGCGCCGACGATTGCGAGCACGACCAGGGCCGCGCCTCGGCGGCCGATCACTGGCCCTCCGGGAACAGGTAGCGCGCGTGCGGCCGGACGTAGCCGCCGACCTCGAGCACGATCTCGTCGTGCCGCTGCAGCGGCATGCGCCGTGGATCGCCGAGCCACGCGGACCCGTTGCGGAACGCCTGCACGCGGCCGGGGAACGACAGCAGGCGCCTCGGGGCGAGCCGCTGGCCCCAGATCGCGAACAGGTCGCCGAGAGCACGCGCACGCGCCCGATCGACGAACACGGTGCCCGTCGGGTCGAGCGTGTGCAGCGGGTAGGCGCAGCGGCCACCGGAGAGGCGAGCGATGCCGGCGCGCCGAAGCGGCGGGCGCAGGCCGATGCCCGCGGGCAGCAGCAGCACCTTGCGATTGACGAAGATCTCGACGTGCACCGCGTCCACGGCGCGCCCCGTGGCGCAGCGCATGCCCGCGACCGAGCGTCCGCTCACGACGTCATGCGAAGCGGCAGGCAGCACGAACCCGGGTTCGCGCGACACCGGCGGCGGAGGCGGAGGCGCGGCGGGCACCAGCACGCTCTCAGTCTGGCACAGGGTCTCCCGCGCCAGGCCAGAACGTAATCAGCGCTTCACGCAGGGTGGAGTCACGCAGTGCGCTCGTCCTGCGCGCCACCGCAGCAGGACTTGAGCTTCGCGAGCAGCTCCTCGCGACAATGATCCTCGTCGGTCGCGCCGCCACAGCAAGCCTTCACATGCTGCCGCAGCTTCACCTCGAAGCGATAGGCGCAGGCGCAGTCGCTGCAGACGGCAAGGTGCTGCTCGACCATCTGGACGTCGCTCTCCGACAGCAGCTTGTCGAGATAAGCCTGCATGCGGCTCTCGGCATGTGCGCACGCTCCGGTGGTAGTGCTCACGATGCTGCGGCCTCCGCGGTGTCCTCGATCGTCTGGGCAAGTTCGGTCTTGAGCATGCGCCGTCCGCGATGCAGCCGGGACATGATCGTCCCGATCGGCACGTCGAGGATATCGGCGGCGTCCTGGTAGGAAAAGTCGGCGAGGTCGACGAGCACGACCGCGTCGCGGTATGGCTGTGGCAGCGCAGCCAGTGCGCTCACGACGCCGCCCTGCGAGAGGCGCTCGACGACGTTGTCGGCCTCCTCGGGCGTGGACGTGCCGCCCATGCGCTGGTAGAGGTAGTAATCGCTCTCCTCCACCGGCTCCATCTGCGGTGTGCGCTGGCGCTTGCGTCCGGCGTCGACTGCGAGGTTGTGCACGATGCGCAGGAGCCACGCGCGCAGGTTGGTGCCGGGCGTGTACTGCTCCCAGGAGCGGAATGCACGCACGTACGCGTCCTGGACGAGCTCTTCTGCGGCCTCGGTCGAGCCCGTGAGGCGCCGCGCGACGCGATAGGCGTCGTCCGCGTACGTCAGGGCATCCTCCTCGAAGCGGACGCGATCCCGCGCACGCACGGCGAGGTCGCGCGCCTCGGAAGACGCAGTCATTTCGGGCTCCATGAGAGAAACGTACACCGGACCAAGCTAACGCCGTCCCCCAAGGGGCTATTCCCCTCGCGAGCGCGCTGCCAGCGCCCTGGCCACCCGGGGAACGACGAAACCGCACGCGCCGCCGAGGATCCAGGCTCCCAGCAGGTCACTCGGCCAGTGGCTGCCGTAGCCGAGCTGAACGACCGCGTCGGCAAGCGCGCATACCACGGCCACCAGGGCGATTGCGCGCGACCGAGGCCAGATCGCGACGGCGATCGCGGCGAGCACCATGCCGGGCCCTTCGGGGAACGAATGGGTGCCGCACGAGAGCTGGTGCAGGCAGGGCCGTGGGCGTTCGACGATCAGCTTCGCGATGTCGCTCACGACCCATGCGACGACGCCGGCAGCCATCGCGTGCAGCGCAGCCGTGCGATCCTCGATCCGCCGCAGCGCAAGCAGCCCGAGCAGGCAGTAGACGAGCAGGGCGCTGCCGTACGGGACGGCAGTCTCGAGCGCGTGCAGGCGCGGGCGCAGGCGCGACTCGTAGGCCTGCTCGTGCGCCCAGCGCACGAGCCGCTCCTCGCCCGGCAACCCCTCCCTCATGCGTGCGCGGTGCCGCGCCTCCGGCGGAGGACGAGGTAGGCGATGGCGGCGAGGATGGCGGCGATGACGAGGTAGTCGAGGAACTCGAAGCGTTTGTGCCATTCGTCCCAGTGGGCG
>Ga0207683_10002803_pt1 | contig 15221 bp, 8 predicted proteins | sample KBSM73metaG_FD_184333 | JGI IMG/M metagenome (GOLD analysis project Ga0207683, IMG submission 184333) | Miscanthus rhizosphere microbial communities from Kellogg Biological Station, Michigan, USA - KBS M7-3 metaG (SPAdes) (version 2) | ecosystem: Host-associated > Plants > Roots > Rhizosphere >... | reverse complement strand
CGCCTGCTGCGCAGGCGCTCACCCTCTCCCCAACCCCTCCCCCATCAAGGGGGAGGGGCTAAAGAATGGCACTTACGCGCGAAAACCATCCTTCTCGCGCCTCAGCCAGGCAAAGCGCGTGACACGGTCTTCCGCAGCGTCTGCATCGATGGCCCATGTGCAGCTCGCGCGAATCGCAGGCGCGTCGACGCGCAGGAACGGGTTGGTCGCGTGCTCCAGCGCAAGGGTGACCGGCACAGTCGGCTCGCCGCGCGCGCGCAATGCCCGCGCCTGTTCGGCGCGCTGCTGCAGATCGACGTTGCCGGCGTCCACGCTCAGCGCGAACGCGCAGTTGGCCACCGTATATTCGTGGCCACAGCACAGCAGCGTGTCGCCGGGAAGCTGCGACAGACGATCGAGCGAGGCGAGCATGACCGGCGGAGTGCCCTCGAACATGCGGCCGCAACCGACACTGAACAACGTGTCGCCGGCAAACACGACGCCAGCGCCGAAGAACGCGATGTGGCTGCGCGTGTGGCCGGGAATCTCGATGACTTCGAAGGCCGCGCGCGGCGCGTCGATCTGTATCTGCTCGCCCTCTGCGACGCGCTGCGTTGCCGTCGCGATGCGCTCGTCGTGCGGCGCGATCACCCGCAAGCCGGGATACGCTGCGAGCAGCCCGGCGACGCCGGCGATGTGATCCGGATGATGATGGGTCAGCAGGATCGTCGTCGGCGTCAGCAGTTCGCGCTGCAGCGCCGCCAACACCGGCGGCGCCTCGCCTGGATCGACGATCAGGCACTGGCTGCCGTCCGCGAGCAACCAGATGTAGTTGTCGGCCAGCGCCGGCACCGGAATCAATCGCCGCTGAAGCATGCAGGGGACCTCGTCACTTACCCGGTTCGAGGATAGCGCAACCGCGGGCGCGGGGTTTGCGTGTCTGGCATCGAGAGGACCAGGCGCGCAGGTGTCACGTTATCGGTGCGAATCGCAACCACTGCGCACCGAATACGTATGCAGCCCCTTTTCAGGACGAACGGGGACGCTAAGCTGTTGCCGGGGATTGGGGACGCGTGCCTAGAAGCGCGCCAATGGTCACGCGGAGCAGAAACTGATGTCCGATTCAACATGGTGGCGCGGAGCCGTCATCTATCAGATTTATCCGCGAAGTTTTCTTGATACCGATGGCGATGGCGTCGGCGACCTGCCCGGAATCATCGAGCGCCTGGATTACGTTGCCAGCCTCGGCGTCGACGCGATCTGGATCTCGCCGTTCTTCAAGTCGCCGATGGCGGACTTCGGCTACGACATCGCCGACTATCGGCAGGTCGATCCGCTGTTCGGAAATATGGCGGACTTCGAGCGGCTGCTGGTCAAGGCGCACTCGTTCGGCCTGAAGGTCATGATCGATCAGGTGCCGAGTCACACCTCGATCGCGCACGAATGGTTTCGCGAAAGTCGCGAGAACAAGACCAATGCGAAAGCCGATTGGTACGTGTGGGCCGACGCGAAGGACGACGGCACGCCGCCGAACAACTGGATGTCGATCTTCGGTGGCGTCGCCTGGCGCTGGGAGCCGCGCCGCCAGCAGTACTACCTGCACAATTTCCTGGCCTCGCAGCCCGATCTGAACTTCCACAATCCGCAAGTGCAGGCCGCGGCGCTCGACAATCTGCGCTTCTGGCTCGACAAAGGCGTCGATGCGTTCCGGCTCGATGCGATCAACTTCTGTTTCCACGACCGGCAGCTGCGCGACAATCCGGCCAAACCCGAGAGCGAACGCGTCGGGCGCGGTTTCAGCCCGGACAATCCGTACGCCTTCCAGTACCACTACTACAACAACACGCAGCCCGAGAACCTGGCGTTCCTGGAAGAACTGCGCGCGCTCGTCGAGCTTTATCCCGGCACCGCGACGCTCGGCGAGATTTCCGCCGAAGATTCGCTGACGGCAATGGCCGATTACACGAGCGGCAAGCGCCTGCACATGGCATACAGCTTTGAACTTCTCGGCGACGATTTTTCCGCCGCGCACATTCGTCGCACGGTCGAGGCGCTCGAGTCGAGGCTGACCGACGGCTGGCCGTGCTGGGCGATTTCCAATCACGACGTCAAGCGCGTGCTGACGCGCTGGGGCGGCGAAACGCCGACGCCGCGGCTGGCCAGAATGCTGACCGCGCTGGTCGCGTCCCTGCGCGGGACGGTGTGCATCTATCAGGGCGAAGAACTCGGCTTGCCGGAAGCCGAACTGCGGTTCGATCAGCTGCGCGATCCGTACGGCATCGCGTTCTGGCCCAACTTCAAGGGGCGTGACGGATGCCGTACGCCGATGCCGTGGAGCGAACTGGATGGCGCAGGCTTCAGCAGCGCGGCCCCGTGGTTGCCGATCCCGACCTGTCATCGCGTGCTGGCGGTGTCGCGCCAGCAGGCCGATCCGGATTCCGTGTTGAGCGGCTTTCGCAACTTCATGCAGTGGCGCAAAACGCAGGACGCGTTGCGCAGCGGCACGATCCGCTTTCTCGAAGCGCCGGAACCGCTGCTGGTGTTCCTGCGCAAGACCCCGGGACGCACGCTGCTTGTAGCGGCGAACCTCGGCGCCGATGCCGCAGTAATACCTGTTCCCGCATCGCTCGCGCTGCGCCAGGTGGCATGCCCCGGACCGGACAACGGGACAGTCGATGCGACTTCGCTATGCTTGCCGGGACATTCGGTGATCTACGCAGACGTCACGGAAATTGCGCATGCGTGAGCTTTCCGGCGCCGCACACTGCGCGCATCAACGCAGTAAGGGTGGCGCAGGGGCCGTTGAACGATGCAGATTACGCAGGCCTGCAGACCACACTCACAGGGTAACCTCAAGCCTCAGCCCTCAGCCCTCGGTCCTCAGCCATTCATGACGCAAAAACCGAACCTGTCCTTCTGGCAAATCTGGAACATGTGCTTCGGCTTCATGGGCATCCAGTTCGGCTTTGCGCTGCAGAATTCGAACGTCAGCCGCATCTTCCAGACGCTCGGCGCGAGCGTCGACGACATTCCGGCATTGTGGATCGCGGCGCCGCTGACCGGGCTGCTCGTGCAGCCGATCGTCGGCTATTTTTCCGACCGCACCTGGGGCGCGCTGGGCCGGCGCCGCCCGTATTTCCTTGCAGGCGCCATCCTGGCAACGCTGGCGCTGATCGCAATGCCGAATTCGCCGGCGCTGTGGGTCGCCGCGGGTTTGCTGTGGATCCTGGATGCCTCGATCAACATTTCGATGGAACCGTTCCGTGCGTTTGTCGGCGATCAGTTGCCGTCGACGCAGCGGCCGACCGGTTACGCAATGCAAAGCTTCTTCATCGGTGTCGGCTCGGTCGTCGCCAGTGCGCTGCCATGGGCTTTCGCGAAATACGGCATCAGCAACACCGCGGTGGCCGGCGCGATACCCGACACGGTGAAGTACGCGTTCTACGCCGGTGCTGTCGCCTTGTTCGGCGCAATTGGCTGGACCGTACTGTCGACGCGAGAGTATCCGCCCGACCAACTCGCCGCGTTCGATCGATCCAGGCCGGCACGACTTGAACGGCCGAGAACGGCTGCCGGTTACGCGCCCTGGCTCTGGTTCACTGCCGGCGCCGTCGGCATTGCGCTCGTCTACTTCACGCAAGTCGACAAACAGTTGTATCTGTTGGCTGGCGGCCTCGCCGCGTACGGTGCCGTGCAGATTGCAGTCGGCTTGAGCCGTTCGCACAATCTTTTCACCGACATCGTCGCCGACATGCACGCGATGCCGGCGACGATGCGCCAGCTCGCGGTCGTGCAGTTTTTCTCGTGGTTCGCCCTGTTCGCGATGTGGATCTACACGACCTCCGCGGTGACAGCCGTGCATTTTGGTTCGTCCGACACCCAGTCCGTCGCCTACAACGACGGCGCCAACTGGGTTGGGGTGCTGTTCGCCGCCTACAACGCGTTTGCTGCGCTGGCCGCGATGCTGATCCCGGCCATGACGCGGCGTTTCGGCCTGCGCATAAGCCATTTGGTAAACCTCTGCCTCGGCGGGCTCGGCCTGATCTCGTTCCTGCTGATTCGCGATCCGCAGTGGCTGCTGCTGTCGATGGCCGGCGTCGGTTTTGCCTGGGCCTCGATCCTGTCGTTGCCGTACGCGCTGCTGTCCGACAGCGTGCCGGCCGACAAGATGGGCGTGTACATGGGCATCTTCAATTTCTTCATCGTCATCCCGCAGTTGCTCGCGGCGAGCGTGCTGGGCTTCCTGCTCAAGACGTTCTTCGCCAACGCGCCGATCAACGCGCTGCTGATCGGCGGCGTCAGCCTGATCGTTGCGGGATTGTGTACTTTGCGGGTGAGGGAGGAGGGCTGACATGCGCGACGTAAGTTGCAGTGGCGAGAAAGGCGGTTGCGAGCCGGTGCATCGCGCACTGCTTTTCTCTCTCCGGTTACCGGCTGCCGGTTACCGGCTACCGTGCTTTCTCACAGGTGTCGCCGCCTTGGCGCTCGTCGCATCCGCGGCCGCCGCGAAACCCGGTACGTCGGGCCCCTTCTACGGCACGACCGAACCGTTCGCCAGCAACGCGATCTATTTCGTCGTCACCGATCGCTTCGTCAACGGCGACCCGAGCAATGATCAGCGCGACCAGGGCGGCGCGCACCGCACGTTCGATGTCCCGATTCCCGGGCCGAACGGCGAGACCGACAACGTCGGCTACCTCGGCGGCGACTTCAAGGGCGTGCTCGACAACGCCGGTTACATCAAGGACCTCGGCTTCAGTGCCGTCTGGGTCACGCCGATCACCGACAATCCCGACGAAGCGTTTACCGGCGGCGATCCGATCGCCTGGAAAAGCGGCCTTGCCGATCGCGGCAAGACCGGCTACCACGGCTACTGGAGCAGCAACTTTTTCGAACTCGACGAACACCTGCCGAGTCCGGGCCTCGATTTCGCCGCGTTCACGCGGCAGATGCGCGACAAGGGCCTGAGCATCGTGCTCGACATCGTCGCGAACCACGGATCGCCGGCCTGGACGATGCCGGTCATCCAGCCGAAGTTCGGCAAGATCTACGACGCGAACGGCAAGCTCGTCGCCGACGAGCAGAACCTGCCGCCGGAGCAACTCGACCCGCAGCACAATCCGCTGCACGCGTTCTACAAGAACAAGCCGATCCTCGCGCAACTGTCGAACATCGACGAGAACAATGCCGCTGCGCTCGACTACTTCGTTGCGGCGTACGACAAGTGGATCGGGCAGGGCGCCGCCGCATTCCGCATCGATGCGGTCGGCCTCACGCCGCCGGGCTACTGGAAGAAATTCGGCGACCGGATTCGCACCGCGCATCCGGGTTTCTTCATGTTCGGCGAGAACTTCGAGTACGACGCGAAAAAGATCGCCCCGTACACGCGCAGCGACGGCGGCAACATTTCCCTGCTCGATTTCCCCCTGCGTGGCAAGTTGGCCGAGGTGTTCGAGCATCCGGGCAGCGACTATGCGACGGTTGCGCCGGCGCTGTGGCTGGAAAACGGGCCGTACCGCAATCCGTACGAACTCGTCACCTTCTACGACAACCACGATATGGCGCGCCTGAACGCGACCGACGAAGGCTTCATCGACGTGAACAATTTCCTGTTCACCGCGCGCGGCATTCCGGCGGTCTACTACGGCTCCGAGACCGGCTTCATGCGCGGCCGTCCCGAGCATGGGGGCAACCGCAACTTTTTCGGCCAGGAGCGCGTCGATGCGGCGCCAAAGAGCCCGATCCACAAGGCGCTCGCGCGTGTGGCAAATCTGCGCAAGTCCTCGATCGCTTTGCAGCGCGGGCTGCAACTCGACGTCTCGCTGAAAGGCGACATCGCGATCTTCTACCGCGTTTACGAAAACGATGGCCACGCGCAGACCGCGCTGGTCCTGCTGAACAAGGGCGATCGTGAGCGTGCGCTCGATGTGCGCGAGCATCTGCAGGCCGGAAACTGGCGCGACGCGTTCAGCGGCGAATCCGTCGCTGTCCACGACCGCGTCAGCGCCACCGTCCCGGCGCACGGATTGCGCGTGTTCTTCCTCGATCGGCCGATTACTCGCGCCGACACGCGCGCGCGGCTCGTGCAGTTGATGGCGGGCAAGGCAGCTCCCTGAACCGGCATATCCGCGACTTCCGGTAAGCCAGCCGAGGCTGCAAAGCCGGCAGTGTCGAACGAGGGTTCAACGCATGATCATGCGCGCGCGCCGGCGAGAGCTGCGCACGCGAAGAAATTCGTGCGCCCTGTCAAAAAACACAAATGAATACGTATGCAACAAATTGTTTACATTTTGGGGACGCTCTACCCTAGCCGCGCACCAATAACGCGCGCTTCGCATGCCGCGCGCACATAACTTTCGCCGGGGAGGCAAAATGTTCAATCGAAACTTGTTGGCGCTCGCGGTAGCGTCGGTGCTGGCTGGCGTCACCACGGCCGGCTATTCAGCGGAGGCCGACCAGGCGACCGCGACCAATCAGGTTGAAACCAGCGAGGCAACGGACGCGGCCAAGGCGAAAAAACCGCCACCTCCGGGTACGAGCCCGACAGCTCAAGCCACCGCCGAAAAACCCACGGTCAACATGGAAGAGATCCAGGTCACCGGCATTCGCCACAGCATCGAGAGCGCGATCGAGGTCAAGCAGTCAGCGACGGACATCGTGGAAGTCCTCGTGGCCGAGGATCTCGGCAAGCTGCCGGACATCAGCATCGCCGAATCGCTCGCGCGCCTGCCGGGCCTTACCGCGCAGCGCGTCGGCGGCCGCGCCCAGGTCATCAGTATCCGCGGCCTCTCTCCCGACTTCGCGACCACGTTGCTCAACGGCCGCGAGATGGTGAGCACCGGCGACAACCGCAGCGTGGAGTTCGACCAATACCCGGCCGAGTTGATCAACAGTGTAATTGTATACAAGACGCCGGATGCGGCCCTGGTGGGCCAGGGTCTGTCCGGCACGATCGACCTGCAGACGGTCCGGCCGCTGAACTTCTCCAGCAACGTGGGCGTGGTCGGCCTGCGCGGCCAGCACAACTCGCTGGGATCCTCCGCGAATTCCGACGCGGACGGCAATCGGTTCAACGTCAGCTACATCGGTCAGTTTGCCGACCACACGTTCGGCATCGCGGTCGGCTATGCCCACACCGAGACGCCCGTCCAGGAAGAACAGGTCGGCTTGTACGAACCCTGGCAGCAGCTCGGAGAGGGATGGCGCCCCGGCGTGCCCGCCGGCACGTACTACTCGGACGGCATCAAGGCGCTGCGTCGCACCGGTGAGCTCACGCGCAATGCCGCGATCGCCACCCTGGAATACCGTCCTTCGAACGACTGGACCAGCACGCTCGATCTGTACTACTCCGAAGCGGAACAGGAAGACACCGCCAACCAGTTCGAAGTCAATCTGGGCAACTACAACGGCGGTTACGCCCCGCTGGACGTCACCAATGTGCAGATCGACAACAACAACACCTTCACCGGTGGCGTGGCGCACAATGTCTATCCGCTCGTGCGCGGCATGTACAACGACCGCGAAGACAAGATCAAGGCATTCGGCTGGAAGAACGACTTCAATGTCGGCGTGGCACGCGTCTTGGCCGATGTCAGCTATTCCAAGGCCGACCGCAACGAACTGAGCCTGGAGAACAACACCCAGCTGGCCCCGGTGCCGCAGCTCGACTCGATCAATCTGGCTTACTCCGACAACCATTTCTCCCAGCTGGTGCCCGGTCTGGACTACTCCAACCCGAACAGCCTGTACCTGCGCAGCACGATCTACGGCTCCGGCTACGGCAAGGTTCCCAAGGTCGCGGATGAGCTCACCGGATTCCGCTTGGGCGCTTCGCTGCCTGCACCGCAAGGAATCGCCAGGGTGTTCTCCGACATTGAATTCGGCATCAACTACGCCGATCGCGAGAAAGACAAGCACCAGCCCGAAGCGAACATCAACGTCGGCCCGCAGGGCGATACGACGATCGCTCCCGATCTGCAGTACGGTCTGGTCGATCTCGGCTTTGCCGGCGTCGGCTTTATCCCTTCGTGGGACGTGCCCGGCGCGGTAGCCCGCTACATGACGTTCGAGCCCAATGAGAACGCGCCGTACCTGGTTGCCAAGGCCTGGACCGTATCCGAGAAGATCACGACCGGTTACCTCAAGGGCAGCATCGACAGCGAGTGGGGTTCGACCGCGGTGCGTGGAAACTTCGGCGTCCAGCTCGTGCGCGCCGACCAGTCCTCGACGGCCAACGTATACGACCATACGCAGCCCGCCGGCAGCGAGATCCAGCCGTTCGAGGGCGGCAAGACCTATAACGACGTGCTACCCAGCCTGAATCTGGCTTTCCTGCTCACCGACGATCAGACGCTGCGCGTTGCCCTGGCCAAGGAAGTGGCGCGTCCGCGCGTGGACCAGCTGCGCGCCTCGCTGGATTTTGGCGTCGACACTGCGACCGGCAAGCCAGGCGCCAGCGGCGGCAACCCCGAACTCGACCCGTGGAAAGCCAACGCGTTCGATGTTTCATGGGAAAAATATTTCGGCACCAAGGCGTACATCGCTGCAGCCTACTTCTACAAGGATCTGACCAGCTACATCTACACGCAGACCCGCGATGGCTACGACTTCTCGGCCCTCGTCGGCGGCTACGTGCCGCCTCCCGGCTCGCCGCCGGCCCAAACCACGGGCAACTTTACCGCGCCGTACAACGGCCAGGGTGGAAACCTCCAGGGCATCGAACTCACGGCATCGCTGCCGATGGATCTGTTCACGCCGGTGCTGGAAGGTTTCGGTTTCGTTGCCAGCGTAAGCTTCAACGACAGCAGCATCAGCATCAAGGATCCGGACAGCGCGAGCAGCGTCGGCAGCGGTTCGATCAGCCTGCCGGGTCTGTCGGATCGGGTCTACAACCTGACCGCGTACTACGAGCACCACGGATTCGAGGCTCGCATCAGCCAGCGCGGTCGTTCGGACTTCATCGGCGAGATTGGCAACTTCGCCGGCAACCGAACGTTGCGCTACGTCGTTGGCGAGAACCAGATGGACGCGCAGATCAGCTACGCGTTTCAGCCCGACAGCGCTCTGGATGGCCTGAGCCTGCTGCTGCAGGCGACCAACCTGACCAACTCGTCCTACCGCACATACGCAGCCACCAAGGACCGTCCGCTCGAAAATATCGAGTGGGGTCGCACGATCCTGTTCGGGGCGACGTACAAGTTCTAAGGTACGCCAAGCCCAAGCCCTGCCGGACTCCAACCCGGCAGGGCTTTTGTTTGTGCGGAGCTCGGGAATTCGTCGCTGCGTGGCGAAGCAGTGCTGCCGCGATGCCGGGTCCCGCTAGAGCAATTTTGATGTAGCTGCTTGCGATTGCGCAGACTATGTTCCTGAGCCCCTCTCCCCTTGTGGGAGAGGGGTTGGGGAGAGGGGTAGCGCGCGCAGCGGGCGCCTTCAGTGCCTTATCCTTCGAAAAACGGGAGACGGCGCCTCCTGTGGTCAGAGTTTGAAGCGAATCGAACACAACAAGCGACGTCGTAGTGTGCGCTCGCCGATGCGGATCGAAACTCAGCGCGTATCGAACAGCCATGCGACCGCGCGCGGAAACTCCGCGCGCCACGCGGTCTCGTTGTGCTGGGCATTCGGATCGACGTGGACTTCGATGTTGTTCGCCGATGGCCCCTGCTTGCGGATCAAGGCCACCGCACGCTGCATGTTGCCGACCATGCTCTGGTCTTCCTTGCCGCCGGCGTAGAAGTAAAGCCGCGTATCCTTCGGCAGCGCGTGCGCGGATGTGTAGTCGAAAACTTCCGGTGCATACCAGTAGGCCGGCGAGAATATGCCGGCCCGGCCGAAAACTTTCGGGTAGGCGCAGATCGCGTAGTGCGAGATCAAGCCGCCGAGCGAACTGCCCATGATCGCCGTGTGCGTGCGGTCCGGCCTGGTCCGGTAATGCGCATCGATGTACGGCTTCACGACCTCGACGATGAAATCCATGTAGGCCCGGCCCTCGGCCTTGCCGTACTTGACGTTGTCCCAGGCATCGAGCTCCTGCATGCGGTGCTCGGCGCCGTTGTCGATACCGACCACGATGATCTGCAGGTGCCTTGTGCTGGCAAGGTTATTCAGTGCCTCGTCGACCTGCCATTCGCCGAGGAACGAGGTTGCCGTATCGAACAGGTTCTGGCCGTCGTGCATGTAAAGTACGGCGTACCGGTTCTGCGAAGTGTCGTAATCGGGTGGAAGGTACAGGCGAATCGTTCGCTGGCGGTCGAGCCCGGGAATCGTCATGGGCGCGAGCACGTGCACGTTCGGCGAAGCGGTGGCTGGACGCAGCGTTGACGCGGCGGGTGCCTGCGTGTCGCCGGCGGTTGCCACGTTGGCGATGCAGGAATAAATCAGCAGGCACGCCAGCATCATTCCAACTTGCCGCATGTCAGCGATTCTCCAGGACGCTGCCGAACAGTGGCGGCACCGTGAACGTAACGCTGTCGGCGGCAGCCTTGATGTGTGCGCCAGTCAGGACGTCGACCAGGACCGCCGCCTGCAGTCCGTCCGGCACGGGAACCGTCACCGTATGCGGGCTCGTGTCGTTGTTCGTGGCCGTGATCGCCCAGCGTTTCGCGTCGCGGCGAAGCAGCACGATGACGTGGTCATCGACAAACGCTGGCGTGTCGATGCTGCCATGGCGCAGGACGGCGTGTTGCTTGCGCATCTTGATCAAGGCTTTGTAATCGGCCAGCAGGCTGTCGTCGGGCTTGCCGCCAAGGTCGCGCCACGGATAGGTCACGCGATTGTACGGATCCTCGCCGCCGGTCACGCCGACTTCGTCGCCATAGAACACGGCCGGAGCGCCCGGGAAAATCATCTGGAAGAACGCCGCCAGGCGCAGCCGCTGCTTGGCGAGCTTGATCGTCGCCGCGTCGGCCTTGTCGTCGCGAAAACCGAAGTCGAACAGTGCGCGCGGGGAATCGTGCGTCGACAACAGGTTCATCGACGCATAGAAGGCCTGTGGCGGGTAGTTTTCGCGCATCAGTTCGATGTTGCGGTAGATGACGCGGGCATCGGCGCCGTTCGCGTAAGCCTGCACCGCGTTGCGGAAGATGTAGTTCATCGTCGAGTCGAATTCGTCGCCGAGGAAATATTTGGCCGCTTCGAACTGCGTTTCGGCCACGGCCAGTGCGTCCGGCCGATGGCGCTTCACCGCGCTGCGCCACTCGCGCCAGAAATCGTCCGGCACCCATGGCGCAACGTCCATGCGCCAGGCGGCGGCGCCACGATCGAGCCACAGGTTCATGATCGAGTCGGGCGCAGCGTATGCAAACTCGCGGTAGGGCGGCGATGCCTTGTCGAACTCCGGCAGGTCCTTCGCGCCGACCCAGCGGCGATACTGCTTGTCCGCGTCGGTCTGCGCCGGGTCGAAGTGGTACCAGGTCGCCCACGGCGAAGCCGGCTGGATTCCGCCGCCATCGAATGCGCCAAGTCCCGGATATTTCGCCCAGCGATCGAAATAGATCGAGTCGCTGCCACTGTGGTTCAGCGATGTGTCGAGGATGATGCGGATGCCGTGTTTGCCGGCCTCCTGTGCGAGCCGCGCAAACTCCGCGTCGCTGCCGAAGTGTGGATCGATGTGCCGGTAGTCGCCCGTGTCGTACTTGTGGTTGCTCGAAGCCGCGAAGATCGGCGTCAGGTACAGCGTATTCGCTCCGAGCGCGGCGATGTAGTCGAGCTTGGCGATGATGCCCGCAAGATCGCCACCGAAGAAGTCGTTGCCATACAGTTCGTCGGACCCGTCCCCTGACCGCGGCAGCCACGGCTTGTCGAGCCAGTTGCGATGAACTTCGACCGACTGGTCGTGAAACGTGTTCGGTCCGGGCTTCGGATCGTTGTGACGGTCGCCGTTGCGGAAGCGCTCGGGAAATATGTAGTAGAAGACTGCGTCGCGTGCCCACTCCGGCACGTCATAGTCGGCGCGATAGACGGTCTGGCGGAAACGGCGGGTGCGATGCAGCGGATCGCCCGTGCCTTCGACCTTGCCGCTGCCGCCGGATCCTTTCTCGCGCGTCCAGTAGATCGAATCGTGGTTATTCTGGAAGATGAATTTCTTTTCGCCAACTTCAAGCTCGAAGAAGTACCCGTAGATGCCGATGTCGGCGAAACGGAAGCGTGCTTCCCAACGCTCGCGATCGCCCCGTGCGGACTGCGTCATCGGAATGCGCGCCAGGTCGGAATACTCGAGAATTTCCTGCGGCCCTTCGAGACGGCGTTTCTGCACGACCAGTGTTGCGCGCGTAATGCCGCGCGCGGCATCCAGGCCGTAGGTCACCTGCGTTCCGGCAACGACTGCGCCGAACGGTGCCTTGTCGCGCAGGTCGCGTGAGTCGAAGTGCACGCTCAGAGCGACCGGATCAGTAACCGGCGCCGCAGCGGGATCGAGGAAGTCCTTCGGGCCGATCGTGAGCGTCGGGTGCCGGTTGCCTTCCGCGGAAGCGAACCGCAGCCTGATCGTGTGTTCGCCGTTGAACGTGAACTTGAGCGTGCCGGAGCCGCCGGCATCGCTCGCGTCGCGAAGTACGAGTGGCGTTCCGGCAGCCAGCAGGGTGGTTTCGCGCGGCGGGCCACCGAACGTCGCTACCGGGGATGACGCGGCATCGGTGATGCGAAAGCCGACTTCACCGGACAGGTTCACGTTGAGCACGTACGAATCGCACTGATACTGGAACGTGTAGTCGTCGTCGAGCGCCCAGTTCGTCATTGCGCCGCGCAAAAACAGCGCTCCGGCAACAGGCGGCGGCGCGCAGGCCTGTGTCGCCGCGGATGCCGGCGAGGCCGGCGTCGGCGCCGGCGCCGCGCAGACGTCGAGTCCGAGACAAGCCACGGCGATGCTGCACGCCGCGATGCGCGAGCTGGAAAGGCGTCTGGGAAACCGATGAGGGATCATGTGGTCGGAGCACCCAGGAACGATGGTGCAACGTATCAGTCCCGTCGTGCATGCGTGAACAGATAATCGGCTGCATACGAATGCAGTGGCATGCGGCGGGTTGCGAGTCGTGGCCTTCTGGCCACTTGCGAGCGCGGTGTTGCGATCAGGCTCTTTCGGTGGAACGCCGCACGATCAGCGAGACCGGCATGATCTGGTTCTCGACCGGCTCGTTGTTGATGCGCTTGAGCAGGGTATCGACGAGGAGTGCGCCGGCGGCCTTGGTGTCCTGCTGCACCGTCGTCAGTCCGGGATTGACGAATCCGGCCAGCGGAATGTCGTCGAAGCCGGTGACGAGCACGTCGTCGGGCACGCGCAGGCCGCGTGCCTGCAGCGCCTTCATCGCGCCGATCGCGATCAGGTCGCTGGTCGAACAGATCGCGTCGAAAGGCTCCTTGCGCTCGAGCAGGACATTGGTTGCGTCGAAGCCGGACTGTTCGGACGAGATTGCGTCGACCTGGAGTTTCGGGTCCGCGCGCAAGCCATGCTTGTCGAGCGCCGCCGCATAACCGCGGTGGCGCTCGAGAAACTCCGGATAGTGATCCGACGCATCGCCGAGGAACGCAATCCGCTTGCTGCCGCGCTCAATCAGATGCTCGGTGGCATCGAACCCGCCGCGCCGGTTGTCGCAACCGACCGACACTTCCGGCTGGTCGAGTGGAATCGCACCCCAGCGCACGAAGTGGATGCCGCGCGTATTGAGGAATTCAAGTCGTGCCCGGTAATCCAGGTAGTCGCCGTACCCGAGCAGGATGATGCCGTCGGCCTTGTTGCTGTCTTCGAAGCTGGCCTGCCAGTCGTTGTTGGCCGGCTGCTGGAACGAGATCAGCAGGTCATAGCCGCGCCGCGCGCAAGCGCGCGTGATTGACGCCAGCATCGAGACGAAGAACGGATTGATCAGCGAGTCGTCCGGCGCCGGATCTTCGAAGAACAGCAACGCCAGAGTTCCGCTGTGCTGGCAGCGCAGGTTGGAGGCGTTCTTGTCGACCGTGTAGTTGAGTTCGCGCGCGATCTTCAGGATGCGCGAACGCGTCGCTTCGTTGACCATCGGACTGCCGCGCAGCGCGCGCGACACGGTCGGTTGCGAAACGCCGGCCAGATGGGCGATGACCAGCGACGTGGCTTTGTCTTTGCTGCGGATGACGGCCTCCACCCGCGACTACGGGGTGCGGCGGGCGGCCGCCATTGTGCCAGAGCGAACGCTGAACCCTACGCTGCAGTGCAACGCAATATTCAGAGGCGGCAAGGTCCCGAACCGCGGCGTATTCCGTGGGGTGGCGATCAGGCGCGCCGATCAGGGCAGGTCGACCGATTCCGGTTCGCTCGTCAGCTTGATCTGATCCGCGGTGGGCACTGTTATCGCCGCAACGCCCGCCGCTTTGAACGCTGCATCCACGGCCACCAATTCCTTTTCCCTGACGCGCGCCCAGCGTTCGGCCGCGCGTCCCAACCGTTCGTTGCTCGCGGCGAGCAGGTCGCGCTGCGGCTGTGTCGGCGCGCGGTCGCTGTTCTCGACATCGGTGACGATCGATGAAAGCACGTCGCCGATCGCGCCGAGATCTTCGCTCGCGTCGCCCTTGCCGGATCGCAGTGCCGCCGATGCGGTAGTGAACGCGGCGATCGAGGCGAGCGTGGCTTGCTGGTCGTTGCGCGCGGCGAGTTGCTTTTCCGCGGCCGCCAGCTGCGCGTCGACCGACTCCAGTTGGCCAAAGGCGACGAAATCGCGCTCGAGCGCCGCAACGACCTCGGTCGAAAACGCCATCGCTTCGCGCACCGCGCCAGCGTCGAGCGCGACGCGTGGATCGGCGACGATTTTCAGGCTGCTGCGCAGCTCCTTGCCGTCCGCGTCGAGGACGACAGTGTAGTCGCCGGGCGGCACGAGCATTCCCAACGGCACGATCGGGGTTCCTTCCTCGACTACCGCGGCAATGCTGTAGTCGTAGTGCACGGCGCGCGGCCGTGCCAGGCGCAGATCCCAGACGAAACGGTGGGTTCCGGCCTTGGGCGAAAGTTGTTCCGGCGCCGGCGTCCAGGATTCGGCAAAGTAGCGTTCGGCCTTGACCGTCGGCTCCGGCTGGTCGCTTGCGAAACGGCGCACGGTCTTGCCGGTCGCATCGCGGATGTCCAGTGAAACCTTCGTTGCATCGTGCGCAAGCCGGTAGTCGATGATCGCGCCGGTCGGCGGATTCTGGCCGAGCGCCGTATCGGCCGGCGGTGGTGTGTCGCGATTCTGGTTGGCGCGCACGCGCACGGCGACGGCCGGATCGAACAGGACCGTATCGGATTT
>Ga0207683_10002802_pt1 | contig 15223 bp, 10 predicted proteins | sample KBSM73metaG_FD_184333 | JGI IMG/M metagenome (GOLD analysis project Ga0207683, IMG submission 184333) | Miscanthus rhizosphere microbial communities from Kellogg Biological Station, Michigan, USA - KBS M7-3 metaG (SPAdes) (version 2) | ecosystem: Host-associated > Plants > Roots > Rhizosphere >... | reverse complement strand
GACACGCGCCTACCCGCTCCAGGAAACCATCAGGAAGACATTGAGGGGCGGATGATGGCCGGTCGTAACGCAACCCTCCTCAAGCATCATGCATTCTGGGCCGTCGAAGGTGCTTATCGCTATCGCAATGGGGCACCCGCGGATCAGGCACGAGCGGAGGCAGTAGGGGGAGCCGACCTGAGTCGCCGCCTCACGGTGATGGCACAGTTTTTCGCGATCAAGAGCCTGCGCAACGGGATGCCGCTTCCCATGATTTCAAACCCGAATTCTCAATCGGATTTTGACCTGTATAAGTACCAGCCCTCGGTCGTATATCGATTGTCCCGCAACACCCTAGTGCAGTTCGGCGCCAACAGTGCATTTTCCGGCCGCAATACGGGTCGCGGACTAGCGCCCATGTTTGCGCTGTGGCAAAGATTTTAGGAGCAGGCATGAGTTTCGGACCCGCAACGCGCCCGCAACGAGCCTCTCCTCCCGATCATCAGCAATTCTCTCGCGCACCGCAATCAACGCTGATTGGGCAGCTTCTGGTACGAGATGGATGGATTACGAAAACGCAGCTGGACTATGCGCTCACGTTGCAGCCAATTTGGGGATCGCGCTTGGGAGACATCGTGCTCGCTCTCGGTTGGATGCGAGCACTCGACTTTCATCAGGTGCTAGCGCGGCACTTTGGACTTGCGTTCGTGAACCTTATCGAACAACCGGCGGACGAAACGCTATTCGACCTTCATGAGTGCACGCATTATGCGCAGCACCTCTACCTCCCATGGCGATTGCAAAATGGCATTCTCTTGTTGGCCACAGCGGACCCTGGTTCGACAGAACTTACTCAAAGGTTTGAAAGCCGCGATGACGTGCGTTTTGTCGTCACGTCCAAACTCGACATCGCGTGGGAACTTCAGCGGATCGCAGGCGAACACCTCAGTCGAGATGCCACATCCCAGCTCGCTGAAACGACTCCGCAGTATTCAGCGCGTCAAGTACTTACCACCGCGCAGAAATATTCAGCCGGAATCGGCGTTTTGATTTTAGGAGCGTGGCTCTGGTTTGCGCCACTGGTGTTGCTGATTGCTCTCAGCTCTGCTGTGAACGTCTGGATGCTGGTGTCATTTCTATTTCGCACCATGCTCTGCTGGATGAGCTGCGCTGATCAGATTGGATTGTCGGTTTCAAGGGAAGAAGTTGGCGCACTGGCCGACGCGGATTTGCCTACCTATTCCATCCTCGTCCCGCTCTATAAAGAGCCGACGGTGCTTCCAATCCTTGCGGCCGCTTTGAAGCGTTTGGACTACCCGAGATCCAAGCTCGACATCAAGCTGGTCCTGGAAGAGGACGATCTCGAAACAATCAATGCCGCCAAGGCTCTTGGACTGGCCTCCATCTTCGAGATTATTCGGGTTCCCAATTCTCTTCCCAAGACGAAGCCGAAAGCATGCAACTACGCTCTCCGGTTTGCCCGAGGACGTTACTTGACCATTTACGACGCGGAAGACAAGCCCGATCCAGACCAACTGAAAAAAGCGATCGTGGCGTTCCGCAAACTCGGAGAGCATACCGCCTGCATTCAGGCGCGGTTGAACTACTTCAATGCTGAAGAAAATTGGCTCACCCGCCTCTTCACGCTCGAATACTCACTGTGGTTTGACATGTTCCTTCCTGCGCTCGATCGTCTTCAGGTACCAATCCCTTTGGGCGGGACTTCCAACCATTTCGACATTGAAAAGTTGCGAGAGGTGGGTGCGTGGGATCCCTACAACGTCACCGAAGACGCGGACCTCGGTCTGCGCTTCGCGGCGCTAGGCTACAACGTTAGCGTAGTCAACTCCGTCACACTCGAAGAAGCGAACGCACATTTCGGAAGCTGGATCCGTCAGCGTTCGCGCTGGATCAAGGGCTACATGCAAACCTGGCTAGTAAATATGCGCAGGCCGCGCGAGCTAACAAAACAGGTTGGCTGGAAAGGAGTCGCATCTTTCCAGCTATTCATCGGGGGGACTATCGTTTCCGGATTAGCGTATCCATTCCTGTTAGGAGCATTCATGGTCTGGCTCGTCACCCAAACATCCGCCTTGCATCCCTTGTTCCCGGGCCCCGTGTTGGCCATCAGCACCATTAATCTGGTGGTTGGAAACAGTTTGCTTATGTATCTCTCCATGCTCGCGGTAGGTAAGAGTGGTCGTCTTCGACTTTTGCCCTATGCGTTGACGGTGCCTTTTTATTGGCTTTTGCAGTCCGTTGCGGCTTATCGCGCTCTTTGGCAACTGATCACCCGGCCCTTCTACTGGGAGAAAACTGTTCATGGCGTTAGCGCGTACACGCGTACCGAGGTACTACGTGCGACCTCATCCGTTGCATAGTTTCGCCAACGCGGAGCTGACGTCCCTGTTTCTCTTCGCGACGTTGCCGATCTGCTTAGCATTGGCTTGGCGACCCGCAGCCGTGCCCGGCGCCATCACAACCAGTGTTTTGGTATTTATCCTGTGCGCTGTCTGGAATGTTCACTTATCGCGGGCAACTTCGTTTGTATGGGCAACACTGACAGCAACGGTTGTCGCTTGTCAGTTGATTGTGGTCCTCTCGAAATCCGGCGCTTCGATTGCAATCGGAACCGACGCGATCATCAACGGCGTCTTTGTTTATGGTTTTCTCTGGATCATGGAATGGCGAGCGTCCGATCGGGGATTGCAACCGCTCGCAACGGCCGCCCTACTATTACCTTGCGGACTGCTGGCGCGGCCCGTGGTGTTCGGCTGTTGTGCAGTGCTGTGCACACTAGCATTCATGGAAACTCGGCGCCCGTTGTTGTCCACGGCAACACTCGTTCTGACCCCCAGCCTGCTCTGCCTTGTCGTGATCCTAACCCTCAGCAGTTTAACCAACCACTCTGGCGTTGCCGCTCTGTGGCACAAGATGTCGGTGTCCGTTGTCAAAGATGCCATCGCTTTGAACACGCCCGCGAGTCTGATGGGACAACTCGCGCCATCATTCTACTTTTGCATCGGGACGCTCTTATCCCGGCTCATTCAAAAATCGGCGAGCACAACGGATCTTCTGTACTTCCTGCTATGCCTCGTTCTCGCCACGATGATGTTGGCTGGCCGGGTGCCGGGAACCCTCAACCCAGGTGACTTAAACCTAATCATCTATGGCGGGAGTGCCTATTTGCTCGCCTCGACTCCTTCGCGAACTGCACTCGCCTACTCTTTGGTCTCGCTGCTTACTCTCACCGGACTTGTAGTCGCTCTTCTCTAGGTTTTAGAGTTGCCGTTTCAGATGACTGGACCGAATCTGTATGTTTTTCACAACAGAATCCGTTGAAACGCTCAGCAGTTCTCTATGTATGCGACAGCCTGCAAACATTTCCACTACACTCCTTACCCTTTTTCTTTTTGTGCTTAGTCTGGCGGGTTGCCAAGCGAAGCCCGCGCGATACGATCTGCGCGGCAAAGTGTTGTTGAAGAATCAGGACGCTAATGAGATCACTGTTGATCACGAGGACATTCCCGGCTTCATGTCAGCCATGGCGATGCCCTACAAGGTCAAAGGGGCTGGCTCGTTAGACGTAGAGCCTGGCGACAAGATCACCGCCACAGTGGTCGTGAGCGGCAATGGCAGAGAATACTGGTTGGAGCAAGTGCGCGTAATCGACAGCTCCGACAGAAAAGCGGCACAAGCCTTGGCACGGCCCAACGCACTCGTACCGGGGTCCCCGGTCCCGGATGTTCCTTTGACCAACCAAGATGGACGAACCATCCGGTTCAAGGATTTCACGGGTAAAGCGTTGTTGATCAATTTTATCTACACGCGCTGCCCGTTGCCGGAGTTCTGCCCCAGACTGAGTAACCAGTTCTCAACCATACGCGAAAATCTTGCTAAGACCCCCGCGGTTCGCGACAAAGCCCATTTGCTTAGCATCAGCATCGACCCCAAAAATGATACTGCTGCCATGCTGAGAAAGTACGGATTGTCATACCTGGATAACGATCCAACTCACTTTTCGCAGTGGGAGTTCGCGTTTACTTCGCCATCAAACTTGCGGAATCTTGCGGATTCGTTTGGACTTGAGTATTTTGAGGACAATGAACAGATCGTCCATTCAATAAACATCGTCTTGGTCGCTCCGGAGGGAACCGTGTCCCAGTACTGGGGCCAAAATGCGACAGCCGCTCAACTGGAAGCCGCCCTCCGCGAAAGCGTGATGACAAGCCAGCCTTAAATCAGGTGACCCAGAGTTAGGTCTGATTGCAAAGCCTATTGTCGTGCTGGGATACCCGTTGTATTCTCGGCGAATCGAACGATCCGCGCTTTGTATTGAGGGGGGCGGACCTGTTCCGAAGAGCGCCCGGCTGAGACTTCCCTCGGGGCGCTCTTTGTCCAACAGTCATGTTGGCCGGGATTCCACCCGGGCCTACGAAACTACGCTGCGGGCTGCGACGATAACATCTGAGGATTGAGCCGGGACACGCCACGCCGTCTCGGCTTCAAGGCCTCTCTCATCTTTCGTCTCGCCTTGTGAAGCTGCGATTTCGAAGTCCCTGTGGCGCAGCGAAGAGAGCGCGCGATTTCGCGATGCGCATATCCTTCGATGTCATGCATCACCAGGATATTACGGCATCCCGCCGGCAACTCATCCAACGCACGAGTCAGCGCTAAACGATTCACAGTTGCTTTGAGCTGACGATCGACTTGCGAAACCTCGATTGGCATGTCGTTGCCGTCGTTATCTCTTGATCCATCACGAGGACGGTCAATGGGCATGCTGTAGCGCTGTTTCTTGCGAAAATGCATCAACGTCGTATTGGTAGCGATTCGATAAATCCACGTCGACAACGCCGATTTCCCCCGAAACGTTTTCAGCTTGCTTAACACGTGAACGAACGCGTCCTGCGTAAGATCTTCAGCATCAGGAACGCTGCGCGTCATACGAAGACACAAGGCATAAACCTGCTTGTGGTTTTTTTCGATCAGCGTCTGCAGTGCGTCGGAATCACCGCGAAGCGCGCGGGTAATCAACTTCCTTTCATTTCTACGATGTGCCGAGATTGGTTGATTCACCTGAATCCTCCCCAATTACCTGCTTTGCACTGCGCTGTGAATGTGCGACGCGAAGACGACCACTCCGCGCCGCGCGGAGAAACAAGGACTACCGTTTGACGTCAATCTGATTTACAACCTGAAGAACGTTCGGAACCGCACTGGCCAGCTTTTCAGCCTCTTGGCGCTGCGTGGCACTCTTCACATTGCCCGTGAGAGTCAAGACGCCATTTTTCGCTTTAAAGTCGATGCTCTCTTTATCGAGCCTAGATGCAATCAGCTCCGCCTTATAATTCTTCTCGATTCCATCATCAAGATTCGACGAAATCGCTTTCGCCTCCGACTCCACCCCTACCGGCTGAATACTGACTTCATTGGCCACGATTCGTTCGCCGGCAACCGACTTTGCGACTTCACCGGCCTGGCGCTTCGCGTCGTCCGAGTGAACCGTCCCGCCGAGAGTGATGGTGTTGCGGTCGCGGTCTTCGCTGACAGTTACGTCCTGCAATTCGGATTGCTCTAGCGCTTTCTTGACAACATCTTTGTATGAGGTACTCGGAGCTTTTGTGCACGCCACTGCCATCAACAGGGCCGGCACCAACAACAGCGACTTCCAAAGATTCGCTTTCATTCTGTCCTCCAGATTCAACCGAAGATTTTTCCGGGAACGGTACGGACCGGCTGACTAGTGGCTTCGCCTTTTGACTAAGCTCGGCTCGTCACCAATGCTAGGGATAGCAACCAAAATCGACGATCAGTGAATTGCTGTATTCATCTGGTGGGAATTCCCTAGCCGCCAAACCACCTTGGTTGTCACGCATATGTTGCAAGTTCTTGACATTCTTGTGACACGACGAAGACACCTATCTCTCTACCCTCGATGCACTTGGCGAAGCGTTTTGTGATAAGCACGCCGGGTAGCCCTCGAAGACCTGGCAACTCAGTTAGGGAGGAAGCAATGAAGAAGTATTCGTTTTTGCTCTTGATCGTGTGTCTCAGCGCCACCACGCTTGTGTATGCACAGGGCGCTCCAACGAACCGACTCAACATCAACATCCGCGACTACTGTGATCCGGCGACATTCAACGCCGCGATCGGAGATGGGTCTTGTGTGCGGGACACCTCGACTGGAGCCATCACGTTTTCCGGCTTCGTTGCTGAAGCGACGACTGACAAGTCTGTCGGCGCATGGCGCTTCGCGCCACTGTCAACCAGGGTCGCACCCGGCACCCGCATGAAGATTACAAACCTCGGCGGAGAACTCCACACATTTACCCGAGTCGAGCACTTCGGTGGAGGATTTGTTGACTTCTTGAATCAGGCCACTGGCAATCCAAAGCCTGCTCCGGAATGCGCAAAAATGGTGAATGGCAATCTTGTTCCCCAGCCGCGATCGCCCGAAAATCTCTTCATTGCGCCAGGAGCGAGTGCCACTAAATTCAGCTCAAGCGAAGGGCCGGTCCGCTATCAATGCTGCATCCATCCATGGATGAGAATCACCGTGTCAAGTTCTGCTCCGGCATCGACTGACGCGGACTCCGAACACGCGTCCCATCACTAAAAGGAACGATGTTTGAGGAAATCCGTTCAAGATGCAACCGAGACTCGCAGGCGCCACTTCCCAAGGCGCCTGCGTACTGTCTTCTTGGTTGACTTGAAGCAGTAGAATAGAGTCATGCTCGTAGGAAAAGACAGGGGTTGTCGTTCGTGGCGCCTCCAACCCTGGAAACGATCGCCGCGGCCGGCAGCCTTGGGGTTTACGATCATCGAGCTCGTCGTGGCAGCGACGATTCTGGTGATTCTTACCGGCCTCATCCTTCCAGCGGCTCGCTTAGCGGTGCGTCGCGAGAAGGAGCGTCAACTCAAAGCAGCCCTTCGTGACATGCGGGATGCCATCGACCGCTATAAAGACGCCGCGGACCGAGGCGCTTTTAATAAAGCTGACACCAACGGGTATCCCACCGACCTGGAAACGCTCGTGAAAGGCGTGGATGTTAATGGTAAGAAAGTTCGTTTCCTGAGAGCGATCCCAATCGATCCTATGACCGGCAAAGCAGAATGGGGCATGCATTCGATGGAAGACGACCCCGAATCGGACTCATGGGACGGGAAAAGCGTGTGGGACGTATACACCACCTCGCAAGACACCGGCCTGGACGGTTCCCGCTACCGCGAGTGGTAGACACAAGCCTCTCATCGCAAGAAGTTGTTGACGATCAAACGGAGACTCCCGATGTCAATATCAGAATCATGGCTAACACTGGTGCGTATTCCACAATATTCTGTTGGTCGTCTTACGAGATGTAAAGGCAGGCTTGAATCATAAAATCCTCCACCGGGTCGCATTGGAGTCGTGATTGTGATCGTTTCACCACCAACTAGGGCGGTGATAACCCCAATTTTGCGTGCATTTGCATGAGAATAACTGCTTGCGATATCAAGTCGTAAGTGCCTGGATGCACTTCGGGTGATCTTTCCTTTATTTGCACACGATGCTCAGCGTTCTTCTGTCGTCGTCCCGAGCCTCGACGCTCCGAGTGACGCTAGGCGATCCGCTTCCGCGATCTCGCGCCGCGCGTTGGCCGTCTGGCCCAGCTGCTCATAAGCATCTCCGAGAAAACGATGCGCGTCGATGGCATCGGGCCGAAGTTTCGTGGCTCGGCGGAGGTAAGGCAACGCATCGACCGCCTTATGCTGTGTGACAAACAATCTTCCCAGCAGAAGATTGGCAGGAAAGTGGTTGGGCTCGAGCTTGAGGGCCAAGCGGAATTCCGCTTCTGCATCGGAGGAACGAGACGTGCGCTGGTACACCAGCGCGAGATAAAAGTGCATGATCGCTGAGCCAGTCATTTCTGAAACGGCTGCTTCAAAGTGAGGCAACGCATCGTCCCATTGACCGGTCTTCACCAAAGCGCATCCTAATTCGTAGCGAGCGAAAGCATCGTCGGGTTTCTTTTCAACCAAATTTTGCAGGGGCCCTACCGCCTTTGCGTATTCCTTTAGCAACATGTAAGCCCGTCCGAGTTGCAGCAGAGCGATGGGGGTATTGGGTTCTCCCTTGAGCACCTGCTCCAAGATTGGGACGGCCTGTTGATATTGCTCCTGCTCCATGTCGACTAACGCCTCATATAGAAGATTCGCGATGGCAATTTTTTGTTTTGGATCTGCACCTCCCTCAGTGTCCTCGCCCCTCGCAGTCCCAGAAGACGAGCTTACGTAACCGAGCGCACGCAGACTCTCCGATTGCTCCATATCTAGCTGCCGTCTTTCTGGAGCGCCTCCTTTCGTTTGGCGATAGAACTCGGCGACCTGAGCTGCAGCAGTGTCGGCGATCGCCTTCGAATCGGAGACCACGTTGTGTAACGCAAGTGGGTCCGCTGACTGGTCATACAACTCGCGGTCTGGAGCTTCAATGTATAGGTACTTCGGAGTCCGCCATGCCTGCAATTTGCTCCAGCCAAAGGAAAGGTGGCCATAGCTGCTCTCAGAGTAAACGCTAAGCGGCAGAGCCGAATCGCTGGCTGGGCCGGCGTCTGGCTTTTGGGACGATCTCATTAAGCTCCAGAGGGACTTGCCCTGCATGGCAGAGGAAACCGGCAGTTGAGCGACCTGGAGGATGGTGGGCGCTATATCAACCAGCCCAACCCGAGTTGAAATTGTTGTGGGGTGTTGCTTGGGAACCTTGAACAGCAGCGGAACGTGAATCGTCTCATCGTAGAGAAAGATCCCGTGATGTTTCTCGCCATGTTCCCCGAATGATTCTCCGTGGTCGGCAGTGACAACAATCACAGAGTCGTCGAAGACGCCGCCCGAGCGCAATCCAGCGATTAGCTTGGCGACCGCAGAATCCGTGTACGCGATCTCTCCGTCGTAAGGCTCAGAACGGTAGCGGGTCTTGTATGGTTCAGGAGGAGTGTATGGATCGTGCGGATCGTAGAGATGTACCCAGAGAAAGAAGGGCCCAGCCGGGCGCTTGCTTAACCAAGCCAGAGCACGTTTTACGACTTCCTGGCCACGCCTCTCGAGACTGCGGTAACGATCTTCCTTTGGGCCTCGCCGATGAAATCCTGCGTCATAAATATCAAAACCGCGTTCGAAACCGGGCGCCAATCTCTTTGGTTCAAGCACCAGTGCACCCACGAATGCCGCGGTCCTATACCCGCTTTTGTGCAGGATATCGGGCAAGTATGGGAGGGCTTGGCCCAGTGGATCGCCCATGTAATTCAAGTGATTGAACTGCGGGTACGTTCCGGTTAGTACGACGGCGTGCGACGGCGTGGTCAGTGGCACTTGGGAGTATGCGCGAGAGAAGACAACTGCCTGGCGGGCCAATGAGTCTAGATTCGGCGTGAGCCCCCGGTCCGACCCCAGGAAACCCATGCGATCGGCACGGGTCGTGTCCAGCGTAATAAGGACGATATTCGGATGTCGCGGGACCGTGGTCTTGGGATTTTGAGAAGCCGCCGTCCAGCCGGACTCTGCCAGCAATATCAGCGGCAAGATGTGGCGCACAATTCGCCAAAAGGCATCGGTGGATACTGGTTGTGGGGCCCACGCCGTCGCCGAATATCGGTCAATTTGGCGCATCTGCGGAAAGACGGTCAGTTTACACCTACCCCCACGAATGGGTAGGAACCGCCTTTTCGTCTTGACGGCTAACCAGTTGTGCAATATTGTTCCCGCAATTTCTAGAAGCCGGCCTTGGCTTTCCCGCACCCGCTGTGCAGCGGAAGAGTTTTCGACAATTTAGAAGCAGGGGACTTCCCAATGCGAACTAAGCCTTTCGTCATCGCACTGAGCTTTGCCGCGTGCGCTTTCTTTTTGGCAATTCCATTATTGGCCCAGACCATCTTCGGAACAATCCTGGGCACCGTTACCGATCCCTCGGGCGCCGTCATGACTGGCGTCACTATCACCATCACCAACCAGGGCGAAAACATTTCGCATGACGTGAAGACCGACGCGCAGGGAAATTATCGCGCAGAAAACATGAAGGCCGGTGTTTACACGGTGACGGCCAAGGCCCAGGGCTTCAAAGAAGCGGTGTTGACCGACATCCGCCTGGATGCACGCCAGATTGTGCGAGAGGACTTTAGCCTGACGATGGGTCAGGCCCAGGAAAAAGTCACGGTCGAAGCAAACGCGGAGTTGGTGAACACGGAGACGCAGACAATCTCCGCGACCATCGGCAGCACCGAGGTGCTCAACTTGCCGGCCAACTACCGTGGAAATCGAAGCACAAGCCCGTACGGCCTCCTGGCGTATCTGCCGGGCGTAACGGGCGACAAAGACGGCAACATCTCGGTCCAGGGAACAGGAATCACGCAAGTCGAATATTCAGTGGATGGTATCAGCACAACGAATCTCCGCTTTAACGGCCCTCAACAGGAGATGTTTCCTTCTGCGGAAAGCATCGCAGAAATGAAGGTGCAGGGTTCGGGCGGCGGAGCAGAATACGGTAACCCTGCTGACATTACGACGACCAGCAAGTCGGGCACAAACGCTTTCCACGGAACCATATTCGAGTATTTTCAGAATGCGGCCCTGGATGCTACCCGGTTCGTCAATCCGCTACCGCTGGTGCCTAAGGCTGCCAAAAGCGCAAACACATTTGGGGGCTCTCTCGGCGGTCCTATCTTTAAAAACCGCACTTTTTTCTTTGGCGACTACGAAGGCATGCGTTATCGGAGTCAAACGCTCCGCCAGGAGACGGTGCCCAACCAGGCTATGAGGAATGGCGATTTTTCCCAATTTTGCGATCACTATGATGCAAACCAGATTTGCGATAGCGAAAACCCCGATGCCAACCTCCAGCTGCACGATCTGGACGGGACGCCATTTCCGGGAAACATTATCCCCACCGACCGCTTCGATCCCAGGGCGCCGCTAATTCTTCAGTATTACCCGCTGCCATTACAGGGAGGCGCGGACAATTTTGCGTTCCACAACCACACGTTAAACGTTCCCAACCCTATTCTTTCCGATCAGTTCGACATTCGAATCGACCACACCATCAACACCACGCAGAATTTGTTTGGACGCTGGACCTATAAGAATGGGCGGATCACCAACCCTGCTGCTCTGGGCCTTCCTGCACAACAAGATTTCGAACATGACAATCAGGTCGTGATCGCGCACAGCTACGCCATCACACCGAACCTGATCAATGAGTTGCGCGGAGGAATCAGCCGCGCGCAACATGGCGGGGATTTTCCGATTGATGGGCCAGCCTTCATGCAGGAGTTGGGGCTGAACCCCAACCAACTAGGACCCTTTCCTCCCGGCGGTTTCCCCGATTTTGTCTTCGAACCCAGAGGCGGTCTCGACGCCATTGTTCACACCCGGCCCGATCCGCAGCTTTCCCACAATTTCCAGATCAACGAAAACCTAACCTGGACCAAGGGGAGGCATACGATGAAGTTTGGCTTTGATCTCCGCAGGCTCCACATGATCACGGCCTGGTACTCTGGATCGTCGTCGGCAGACGACTATGGGGATTTTTTCTTCAACGGGCAATACACAGGAAATAATTTTACCGACTTTCTGCTAGGAGTTCCCTACTACACCTACGTCACCCACACGCCTCCTAGAAACATCGACGGCAGCGCCACTCACATTTACGGCTACGCAGCAGATACGTTCCGCGCGACCAAGAAACTGACGCTTGACTTTGGGCTAAGGATTTCAAGAATGCCCGGTTTATACGATCCCATTAACCTCACGAACTTCGATCCCAGCGTTCCGATCACGGGGCGCGTGATCATTTCCTCGGACCCGAGATCCCTGGCGGCAACACAGCCTCTGTGGGCACAAGCTGTCAATGCTTGTGTCGACCAAAATCAAATTCCGGGCTATGCCGGGCCCGACCCCGCTTTTCCCTGCACTCCCTTCCTGACCTCTAAACAGGCGGGCTGGCCGAAACAATTACGCGAGACGCACACGGACTTCGGTCCTCGTTTTGGTTTTGCTTACCGGCCCTTTGCGGATAACAAAACCGTGATTCGCGGCGGGATCGGCCTCTACGACGTTACGACCTTGGGCGCCGTATTCAACTCAGTAGCGGGTATCCACGACGGCTTCCAGGGAAATTTCTCGAATTCGGGGTTTGGCGATGAGGGGTTCTTCCGATTCCCCGATGTCCTGAATAACAGCCCCAACGGCGCCAGCATCGGTTCGCAAAGTTTCTTCACTGCGAATCAGCTAGACAAGAAGGACCCTTACAGCATCCAGTGGAACCTGTCGGTCGAACGCGAGCTTTTCAGAAATACTGCGATCCGCGTCTCGTATATCGCCAATCGTGGGAATCAGCTCACCTGGAGTCCGAATCTCAATCAGGTGGCCCCCATTGATCCCGCGAATCCAGACGCTCCCCGACCCGCACCATTCCCGCTCTGGAGTAAGGTCAGGATACGTGCAGCGGGAGCCATCAGTACCTACGAGTCGATGCAGACCGAGGTAATCCACAAGTATTCTCACGGACTCACGCTGCAGTCGACGTGGACTTGGGCAAAGAATCTGGCGGACACCGAATCGTGGCCCCGCTCCACTTTCTCCGGAGAAATTCCGGGCGACACAATGAACCGATTCAACTTGAGAGGGGACTACGGCGATGTCGGAGGAACCCGCAAGCATCGTTGGATTACTACCCTCGTAGACGATCTCCCGATCGGCAAGGGGCGCTGGCTGCTGGGCAACGCAAATGGAGCGCTGAATGCGATCGTAGGCGGCTGGCGGCTGAGTACCATTTTTCTGTGGCAATCTGGCCCCTACGACACTCCGTTCATTCAATTCGATTCCACGGGCAATGCCAATTTTGGCTTTAACCGACCTGATCTTGTCGGCAACCCCAATAACATCACCCACACTCGCGAGCAGTGGTGGGATGCGAATGTGTTCGCGTGCCCCGGCGGCGCCGGCGGAGCGAACCTGGAAAACAACCAGCTTGTCTGTACGGACGCAAACGTCATCGGCCGTTTTGGCAATGCGGGCGTTGGATCGCTGGTTGGCCCTGGAACCATTAACCTCTCCATGGGACTCGGGAAGGAGTTTCAACTTAACGAGAGGTTTAAGTTAAGGTTCGAGACGAGCTTTACCAATCTACCCAACCACCCCAACTTCGATGATCCGCGCAACAATCTGACGGAGTGTTCGGGAAATCCTTGCCTGGGTACCTTCGGACAGGTTCAAGCTTCTCGTACCGGTGACGCCGGTGGAAACCGCGTTGGACAGTTTGCTCTGCGATTGGAGTTCTGACCGTTGAGAAATAAGACAGTGAACAGGTGAGTGCGCTTGGTTGGTGCACTCACCCACACCGCAGTAAGCCTTGGCGAGGTTCCGCGTTGCGCGTAATCGCAGCATGAGCGAGCTCTTCCAGTTGACTTATTTAGTCAGCTCCGCGATTTGAACACGGTAGGAGTCCAACAGATTACCCGTCGCATGATCGACGGCGACGAGCGCAATTTGGTATCCGATCTCGGCCTGGACCAGGCTCAGTTCCGCTTCGGCCACAGCAGTTTGGGCGTTGAGAACGAAGTCGATTCGCTTTTCGCCGAGGTCATACTTGCGTTGCTCGGCGTTGAGGTTCTTTTGCGCAAGGTCCAAAGACAACCGGCTCGCGGCCAGCTCAAGCTTCGATTGCTCGAGCTGATGAACGGCGTTTGCCACATCAAGTGTGATTTGCTCCTGCAACTGCCGCCGATTGTATAAATCGCGCCGCCGTGCCACGAGGGCATCGCCCAGTTCTGCCTGCGCGCCCCTCTTGCGGAGCGGAAGATCCAGACTCACTGTGAACCCATAAGTCGGAAAGCCGAAGCCAAACACCTGACCGAAAGAGTCGCCTAACCCGCCTCTCGAAATCAATTGTGGGGGGACTGTGGTCGTGTCATAGAGATTCCCACCAACCCCGTTGCTCGCGTAGCTCCCGCCGATCCTCAAGTCGGGGAGTAGTTGGTTGTGTGCCAGCTTGATGCCGACTTCATCGCCTGCAAGCGATTGCTGGGCGGCCTCGAGTTCAGGGCGCCCCGACATCGCTTGCGACAAGGCTGAAGCCTCGTCAACAGTAAGCAACTCTTCCGGAACGTGTGGGCTTTCGGTGAGATCAAGATCCAGTGCGCGGAAGTATGGATCAGAGTTGGCCCCTAGTACAAATCGGAACTGGTCCTCCGCCTCCTTCAATGCGTACTCGGCTTGAATGGTTAGGACGCGCCGGGATGCCACTTGAGATTCGGATTGATAAATCTCGAGCGGTGGGAGTGCTCCAAGTTCGAGCGAGCGTTTGGCCCGGCGGTAGGTGACTTCGGCGGCGTCCTGCAACTTCCGCGCGACGTCCAAACGGCCGCGCTGCCGGATTACGTCCCAATATTGGGTAACGGCTACCTGAATCGAGCCAGCCACCTGCGCTTCAAAAGTCGCCCGCGTCGCTCTAAGGTTGTGGCGTGCAATTACGATCGGAGCTCGGTTGGCAAACCACCAGCCGTTTCGTAGCACGGGTTGATCGAACGCAAAGTTGATCCCGGTGTTAACAGAGGGGTTCAAGAAACTGAACGTGCTGTTGGTGGAGAGCTTTGATGCATTGAAACCGATGATTAGATTTGTTCCGCTCTCGAGAGTCTGAATGTAACTCAACGTCGTTGTCTGAGCCAGCGTGTTCAGAGTCTCCGCTCCTTTCAGTTCGTCGGTCGTCGGTACTGTGGCGCGTTGGGCAGTGAAGCCTCCCGTAACTCGTGGATCGAACGGCGCGTGCACCTGGAGGAGGCCGTACTTTGCCGTCTCCACGCTCAGCTCCTGAATTCGAACGCCCGTGTTGTTCATCAGGGTCAGCACGATCGCATCCCGAAGAGTAAGGCGGAGCTTGCCGTCCGCAATTCGTTCCCGCATGTATTGAGGACCCGGCAGTGTGTCTGAGACGACTTGCGGACTAGTCAGGCCGCTGAAAGTCTCTCGTTCACGGATCACTTGTCCATCACATCGAAGAGTCGCAACTGCCAACGCCGCCGCCACGAAAAGAGAGAGAACGTTCACGAAGTACCTCCACAAGCGAATGGATTTCAGTGCGGATCGATACTGAGAGCCGTCTCATTCGTAACGTATTGCTTCGACGGGGTCGAGCCGCGCCGCCTTGACAGCAGGATAGATACCGAAAATCAGCCCAACTGAGATGGAAACGACAAACGCCAGCAGAATAGAG
>Ga0207683_10002795_pt1 | contig 15239 bp, 11 predicted proteins | sample KBSM73metaG_FD_184333 | JGI IMG/M metagenome (GOLD analysis project Ga0207683, IMG submission 184333) | Miscanthus rhizosphere microbial communities from Kellogg Biological Station, Michigan, USA - KBS M7-3 metaG (SPAdes) (version 2) | ecosystem: Host-associated > Plants > Roots > Rhizosphere >... | reverse complement strand
TCAAGAATCCCTCGACGTAGGTCATTTCGTGCTCCTTTGTTCGGGCCCTCTGACTGTCCGCGCGGTCCGTCGGGCCACATGCGACCCGCGCGATGCCGACGACGAAGAGCGCTGCTCGCCGCCGAAGACATGCCACTCGTCTTGGGCCGCGCTGCGTCGGCTGTGCCGGCTTGACAACGACAAGTTTCGCCATCGCCGATTGCCGCGCCATTGCAGCTCTGCAGTGGCGCAACTACGGCTGTAACCGTGCCGTGCTCGATGCCGAAGCGACAGCAGCGAGCTTCTTTGCGCGCCGACGCGTCTCAGAACACCGGCTTGACGACCATCGCGGCAACAGCCGACAACAGCAGCACCAAGTTGACGGCAAGCAGTGCATTGGCGCGGAAAGGCAAGGTGCCGCCCTTCGAATCGCCGTCGCGCGGCCTCACCTTCCAGTCGTTCAGCCGGCGCAGCGTGCGCTGAAGCGGGACGGCGTCGAGCACGGCCACCGACAGCAAGGCAAGGACGCCCCAGAGCATCCAGGGCTGAAGGCCGCTCGCAGACAGGCGGGCCAAGCCCATCCCGGTCAAAAGGCTCACCATGCCGGCTGATACAAGCACACGCTCGCCGAACCATCCGGCCGCATGCAACACGGCCGCAGGCAGCGCGTCCCGAGGATGGCGGGCCAACCAGAGTCCTAGCGCGAGCAACGCCGCCAGCCCTCCGATCCAGAGGCGGGCCGACACGATGTGAACGGTCTTGACGAACAGATAGGTCATCAGGTGCATCCCTCGATGTCCGGGTTCAGCCTGTGCCTTTCCCGGCAATCCCCAAGCCACGTGCTGTCATTGCTGGAACATGCCGGCGCAATATGTGCCTGGAATCGCCGAGCGCAGACCGATCACGAGCCGGTTCCAGCCGTTGACGACGACCACCGCCAGGCTCAGGTCGACCAGCTCCCGCTCGCTGAATTGCTTGCGCGCTGTGTCGTACACGTCGTCGGGAACTTGATCCCGGGAGACCAGCGTCAGCGCCTCGGTCCAGGCCAGCGCGGCGCGTTCGCGGGCGCTGTAGAACGGCGCCTCCCGCCAGGCGTCGAGCACGTAGATGCGCTGCTCGGTTTCGCCCGCGGCACGCGCTTCCTTGGAGTGCATGTCGAGACAGTAAGCGCAGCCGTTGATCTGGGAGGCGCGCAGCTTGACCAAGTTCAGCAGCGAAGGCTCCAGGCCGCAGCCGTGCAGATAACGTTCAAGGCCGAACATGGCGGCCGCCGCTTGCGGCGCGGCCTTGACGAAATCGATCCTGATGGTCATCGTGAGTCGACTCGTTCAGTTATTTGAGGAGCATCGATTGCAGCGACCGCCGACTACGGCGCGATTTCACGGCGCTGCCCGGCAGATTGCGATTGCAATAGCGCTGCCGATCACCGGCGCCGAGCGCGAGGCGGCTCGCGAGCACGGGGGCTCGGGGTGACTACCGCACCGGCTCGACAGCGGCGTCGAACAGATACCCGGCGCCGCGCTGCGTCTTGATGAATTTCGGATGCGCAGGGTCGGCTTCGATCTTGCGGCGCAGGCGCAAGATCTGCACGTCGATCGAGCGGTCATACACCTCGGCGTTGTGGAGCCGGGACAGTTCGAGCAACTGGTCGCGCGAGAGGATGCGTCCCGGCGCGGAGACGAACGCCGCGAGCAGGCTGAACTCGCCGTTCGTCAGCTCCACGACCTGGCCGTCGGTGCCTTTGAGCCGGCGCAGCCCGACGTTCAGTTCCCAGCCGCCGAAGCGGTAGGCGCGCACCCGCGCGATCGCGTCGGCGACCGTGGCCTGCGCCTGGGCCCGTCGCAGCAGCGCTCGTATTCGCGCCAGCAGCTCGCGCGGGCTGAACGGCTTCACCAGGTAGTCGTCGGCGCCAAGCTCGAGACCCATGACCCGGTCGGCCTCGTCGGCGCGGCCGCTGAGCACGAGGATCGGGATCAGGGATGCTTCGCGCAGCCGGCGCGCGATCTGCAGGCCGTCTTCGCCTTCGAGCCGCAAGTCCAGCACAATCAGGTCGACGGTGTCGCGCGCCATCACGGCATCGAGCTCGGCGCCGCTGGCGACTGCGCTGACACGCAAGTCGTTCTCGCCCAGGTACTCGCTTAGCAGCGCGCGAATCGACGCATCGTCGTCGAGCGCCAGAACATGTGGCAGCAGGGCGGGCTTCGGCGTATCGCTCACCGCGAAATCGTAGCGCCGGGGCGCCGCTTGTTCGTTCAGGTACATCTCACGCCTGCAGGAATGCATCTCCGCTTTGAAAGGGGCGGCGAGCGGCCGAGAGCGGCGCTCCGCACCCGGCCATTCGAGGCAGTGCAGCAAGGCCAGATTGCCGGGCGATGACCGACTCCGGGCCACTTCGTTTCGTTTGCAATGAAGCGATCACCCCGGTCGCAGTGCGTTCGCCAGGCTGCGCGCGATGTCACGCGAGGCCAGCGGCTTGCTCAGCACCTCGACGACGCCGGCCCGTTGTGCACGCTCCGCCAGCGCGGGCGTCACGTAGCCGCTCATCAGCACGATCGGCATGTCCGCCCGCACCTTGCGGATTTCGAGCGCAAGCTCGGAGCCGGTCATCTCGGGCATCGCTTCGTCCGAAAGGACCGCGCTGAAACGCTGCGGCTCGGCGCGCACGCCCTGCAGCGCCGCCTTGCTCGACGTGAAGCCCACCGGCTCGTATCCCAATTCGGCGATCATCTCCTCTCCCAGGCGCACGAGCGCATCTTCGTCGTCGACGAGCAAGATCGCCTGCCCCTGGCCGCTTTGCAGTTCCGCCTCGGCCGGCGGGGCCACGGCACTCACCGAGTCCTGCCACGGCAGGTACACCGTGAACGTCGAGCCTTCGCCGACGCGGCTGTCGACATCGATGCCGCCGCCCAGATCGGTGACGATCCCGTGGACGAGCGACAGCCCCAGCCCGGTGCCCACGCCGATCTCGCGCGTCGTGAAGAACGGGTCGAAGATGCGTTCCAGCACGTTCGCGGCAATGCCACAGCCGGTGTCGTGAACCGCCAGGCGCACGTACCGCCCGGCCGGCAACTCGCAGGTGGCGCACACCGGCGTACCTTCCTCGACGCAATCGAGCGTGACGGTCAGGGTGCGCTCGGCCTGCGTCGACTGCTGCATCGCCTGCAACGCATTGGCGCACAGGTTCATCACCACCTGGTGCACCTGCGTCGGGTCGCCCAGCACCGCCGCGTCGCCGCAATCGAGCCGCCGCTGCAGACGAACGCCGGGGGGCATCGTGGTGGCGACGCCATCGAGCGCCTCACCGACCACCGAACGCACATTCACCGCTACGTGCTCGCCCATGCCGCTGCGGCTGAACGCCAGGATGCGTTCGACCAGCGACTTCGCGCGCATTGCCGCGCTCATTGCCGCGTCGACGTGCCGGCGCAGCGCGCTGCCCGCCGCAGCGTCCTTCTGCGCCAGTTCGCCGTAGCCGAGGATCGCCGCGAGGATGTTGTTGAAATCGTGCGCAATGCCGCCGGCCAGCGTGCCGATGGCTTCGAGCTTTTGCGCCTGACGGAGCCGCCCCTCGAGCCGCTCCCGTTCGGCCTCGGCATTCTTGCGGTCGCTGATGTCTTCCATCGAGCCGGCCATGCGCGTCGGCCTGCCAGCGGCGTCGCGGATGGCGATGCCGCGCTGGCGGTACCAGTGCCACGTGCCGCTGTGGTGCTGCAGCCGGTATTCGACCTCGAAGTGAGGAGTGCGGCCGCGCAGATGCGCCGAGATCGCCGCGCGAATGGCGGGCACGTCGCCGGGGTGGTAATGCGTGCGCTCGATCCAGTAACGCCGGCTCTGCTGCGGCTCGACCGGGTCAAGCCACAGCAGTTCCTGGTTGCGCCGCGACAGGAACAGCCGGTCCGTGGCCAGGTCCCAATCCCACAGCCCCTCGTTGGAGCCGGCGACTGCCAGTTGGTAGCGCTCTTCGGAGCGGCGCAGCGCCTCTTCGACCTTCTTTGCCGCATCGATGTCGCTGAACGAGCCGGTCCAGCGTATGGGGCGGCCGCTCGGATCGGCGACGCTCATGCCGCGAAAGCGCACCCAGCGGCAGTTGCCGGACCCGTCGAGCACGCGGTATTCGCCGTCGTGCACTTGGCGATGCACCGTGGCCAGCTCGCGCAGCTCGTCGCCCAGGCGTGTCGCGTCGTCCGGGTGCAGCCGCGGCATCAGCAGCGCCATCCCCTGCGCGCGCGTCCGCACCGCCGCCTCGGCCTCGATGCCGGCGATCTGCAGCGCGCGCTCGGACACGTACATGTTGTCGGCGACGATGTCCCAGTCGAGGATGCCGTCGTTCGAGCCGGCCACCGCCAGCGCGAAGCGCTCCTCGCTGCGCCGGAGCGCCTGTTCGGCGCGCTTGCGCTCGTCGATGTCGCTGACCGAGCCGGCGATGCGGCACGGCCGTCCGTCGGCCTCGCGGATGCACAGCGCGCGCACGCGAATCCAGCGCCAGCGGCCGTCGGCATGGTGCACTCGGTATTCGCACTCGTAGTGCGGCGTCTCGCCGGCGAGGTGCGCGCGCAACGCCTCGGCACGCTGCGATGCGTCCTCGGGGTGCACCTGCAGCGACGCGATCAGCTCGTCCAGCGGTTGTGCTTCGGGCTGCAGCGGCAAGCCCTGCAGTTCGCGTGCGCGCCGCGATTCGAAGGCGATGCCGGTGCGATAGTCCCAATCCCACAGGCCGTCGTCGGAGCCGGCGACGGCCAGTGCGAAGCGCTCCTCGGACACTCGCAACGCGTCCTCGGCGCGGCGCTGCGCATCGATGTCGGCCACCGAGCCGGCCATGCGCAGCGCCCTGCCCCCAGTGTCCCGCACGCACTGGCCGCGCACGCGCACCCAGCGGTAGGCGCCGTCGCCATGGCGCACGCGGAATTCGCTGAAGCACGCGGCGGTCCCGCCCGCCAGGTGTTCGCGAATCGCCTGGTGGTGCGCGGCGGCGTCTTCAGGGTGGATCCGCAGCGCCGCGAGCCACTCGTCACGGGTGCGGCTTTCCGGGCCTCTCGGCAAGCCAAAGATCTCGAACGCGCGTTGCGAAGCGACGATCCGGTCGCCGGGGATGTCCCAATCCCAGATGCCGGCGTCGGACCCGGCCACCGCCAAGGCCATTCGTTCGCGCGAAATCTCGAGCGAGCGCCGCGTCTCATCGAGCCGTACGAAGTGGCGGTTCAGCAGCGCCACCAGCGAGCCCGCGCCCAGCAGCGCGCCGCCGCCCCAGGCGATCCGCGACCAACGCCAAGGCCTTCGCGTCGAAAAGGAATCCGAATTCATCCGAGCAGGCGGCGCAGCTGGTTCAGCAGCGCTTCGCGCGACATCGGCTTGGCCAGCACGCCGGCGACGCCGAGGATCCGCGGCGCCGCCGTGCAGTGTTCTATGCCGGGAAAGAAGGCTGAAGACACGGCAAGGATCGGCGTACCTGGATGCCTCTGGGCGATCCGTCGGAAGGCCTGCGTGGCGCCGGAGCGCGGCTGCGGAACATCGACGATCGCCAAGTCTAGCGACACGCCGACATCGGGGTCGTGCAAGACCTCGAACCCCGCGTCCGTCAGCCACTGTTCGAGCAGCGCGACGCAGGCGCTGTCCGTGTCGACGACGAGGATGCGCCGCGCCCGCCCCGGCGATTGCTCAGCCGGGTCTCGACCAGGGTCAGTGTCCATCGACGGTCTGCATGGCGCTCGTGGGCGGCTATCGGGTGGACGCGCTTCGCGACGGGACTGGCGTTCGGCAACTGTCACGCCCTGTGCCTACCGGCCGATTGCAGTTGGTCGTGCCACGACTACAACTGAAACGTGCGCGAGGCCTCGGTGAACGCGGCGTGGCGAATTGCAGCTGAAACGTGCGCATCCCGGCCCGGAATCGACCTGCAATCCGAGCGCCGGAACATCGCGGCAACGAACCGCATCCACAGCCGAGCGCGACCATGGGTTTGCCCAGAAATCTCCACCCCGCCGTGACACCGTTGCGGCTGACGCTGGCGGTCGCGCTGATCGCCGTGGCGAGCAGCGGCTACGTGGTCGTGGTCGCGCAGAGCGATACGCGGTCGACGCTCGAGATCGCACTCGCGCGCGGGCCGCAGCAGACCCCGTGTCGCACGTCGCATCCCGGACAGCATGGCCCCGTTTCATTTGCAACCGCATCGCCGTGACACGGAAACGGCTGCGCAACGCGCCTGCATCCCAATGCGCGATTGACGGCGATCGTCGGAACCGCCCGGCTCAGGCGCCGACGCAAGACGCGGCCGTTCGCCAGCCGCTGCAACCCCCGATCGGAGATCTTCAATGCTCGCAACAATGACCAGACGCAGCGCAATCCTCGGCGCAGCGCTCGCAATGGGTGCGGCGCTCGCTGGCTGCGACAACGCCTCGGGTGTGGCCAAGCCGCATGCCGGCGCGCCCCAAGGCCCGCCGCCCGCCGACGTGACGGTGCAGAAGGTGTCGCCGCACGATGTGCCGGCCAGTTGGGAATACGTCGGCCAGACCGCCGGTTCGCGCGACATCGAGGTTCGCGCCCGTGTCGCCGGCATCCTGCTGAAGCGCAACTTCGACGAAGGCCGAGCGGTGAGGAAGGGCGAATCGCTGTACCAGCTCGATGCCGCGCCGTTTCGTGCCGCGCTGAGCCTCGCCGACGCCGACGTTGCCGCCGCGCAGGCGCGTCTGGAGCAAGCCGCGCGGCGTGTGAAACGCCTGGAGCCCTTGTGGCGTGACCATGCGGTGAGCCAGCGCGAATACGACGATGCGATCTCGGCCGAGCAGATCGGCCGCGCCGAGCTGCAGGGCGCGCAGGCGCGGCGCGCCGATGCGGCGTTGAAGCTCGGCTACACCCGGGTAGAGGCGCCGATTTCCGGCCTCGCCGGGCGCTCGCAGGTTTCCGAAGGCACCCTGGTGTCGGGCGCGCAGGTGCTGTTGACGACGGTGACGCAGACAGACCCGATCAAGCTGCGCTTCGGCATCGCCGACACCGACCAGATGCGCTGGGGCAACGAAGTCGCCGCCGGCCGGCTGAAGCTGCCCGCGGACCGGGCCTTCACCGTCGAAGTGCGCCTCGCCGACGGCAGCGTCTATGCGCGCAAGGGCAAGCTGGTCTTCTCCGACACGCGGGTCTCGGGCCAGACCGGCACAGTCGAAGCCGAAGCCGAGGTTGTCAACCCCGACGGCGTGCTCAAGCCGGGTCAGTTCGTTCGCGTCCGCCTGCTCGGCGCGACGCGGCCGGCCGCGATCGAGGTCCCCACGCGTGCGGTGCTGGACGGCCCGCAAGGCAAGTTCGTCTACGTGATGGCGAGCGGCAAGGCCATGCCCAAGCCGGTCGAAGTCGGCGACCAGGTCGGCGACAGTTGGATCGTCACCAAGGGGCTCGCTGCGGGCGACGACGTCATCGTCGACGGCATGGCGCGCATCTTCTTCCCCGGTGCGCCGGTGCGTCTGGCACAAGCCGGGCCGGCCCGGCCGCAGTGAGGAGGTCGCAGCATGTTCTCCCGCTTCTTCATCGACCGGCCGATCTTCGCCGCCGTGCTGTCGTTCTTCTTCGTGATCGCCGGGCTGTCGGCGATCCGCACCCTGCCCGTCGCGCAGTACCCGGAGATCGCGCCCCCGGTGGTGAGCGTGACCGCGGTGTACCCAGGCGCGAGCGCCGAAGTGCTGGCGCAGACGGTGGCCGCGCCGCTGGAGAACGCCATCAACGGCGTCGAGAAGATGATCTACATGAACTCGACGTCGACCTCGAACGGCATCGTCACGATCCAGGTGACCTTCGACATCGGCACCGACGGCGACTTGGCCGAACAGCTGGTCAACAACCGCGTCAAGCAGGCCGAGGCGAAGCTGCCGCAGGAAGTTCGTCGCCAAGGCGTGGTCGTCGCGAAAGGCTCGTCGGCGTTCCTGCAGGTGCTCGCCTTCTACTCGGGCGACGGCAGCAAGGACGACCTGGCGATCAGCAACTACGTGACGCTGAACGTGCTCGATTCGCTGAAGCGAATTCCCGGCACGACCAACGTGCAGATTTTCGGCGCCAAGGACTACGCAATGCGGATCTGGCTCGAGCCGGACCGACTGGCGCAACTGAAACTGACGACCTCGGACGTGGCGCGCGCAATCAACGAGCAGAACGCGCAGTTCGCCGCCGGCAAGGTCGGCCAGCCGCCGACCGGCGGCGCGCAGCAGATGGTCTACACGATCACCACCCAAGGCCGGCTGTCGGACGCGGAACAGTTCCGCAACATCATCGTGCGCGCCGACGGTGACTCGGGCATCGTGCGGCTGAAGGACGTGGCGCGGGTCGAGCTCGGCGCCAAGGACTACGACTTCATTGGCCGCATTAACGGCAAGCCGGCAACGCTCGTCGGCGTCTTCCTGCAGCCCGGCGCCAATGCGCTGTCGGTGGCCGATGAAGTCCATGGCACTGTGGCGCAGCTGTCGAAGGCCTTCCCGAAGGGCATCGCCTACTCGGTGCCGTACGACACCACGCGCTTCGTCAAGGTCTCGATCGAGGAGGTGCTGAAGACGCTCGGGGAAGCGATGCTGCTGGTGATCGCGGTGGTCTTCCTGTTCCTGCAGAACTGGCGCGCCACGCTGATTCCGCTGGCGGCAGTACCGGTGTCGCTGATCGGCACCTTCGCGGGCCTGCTGCTGCTCGGCTATTCGATCAACACGCTGACCCTCTTCGGCATGGTGCTGTCGATCGGTATCGTGGTCGACGACGCCATCGTCGTGCTCGAAAACGTCGAGCGCATCATGGACGAGGAGCACATGGGCGCGCGCGACGCCGCGGTCAAGGCGATGCAGGAGGTGTCCGGGCCGGTGATCGCGATCGTGCTGACCCTATGCGCGGTTTTCGTGCCGATCGCGTTCCTGGGCGGGCTGGCCGGCGAGCTCTACCGCCAGTTCGCGGCGACCATCTCGATGGCCGTGGTCATCTCCGGCATCGTCGCGCTGACGCTGACGCCGAGCCTGTGCGTGTTGATCCTGAAGCACGAGCACAAGGTGCCGGGGCGGTTCTTCGGCGCGTTCAACCACTTCTTCCAGCGCACCACCGGACGCTACGTCGCCGCCGTCGGCTTCATGGTGCGCCGCGCCGGCATCGCGCTGCTGCTGTTCGCCGGCATGGTCGCGCTGGCCATCGGCTTGTGGCGCATGACGCCGGGTTCTCTCGTGCCCGAGGAAGACCAGGGATTCTACATCGCCGCGGTGATCCTGCCCGACGCCGCATCGCTGCAGCGTACCGACAAGGTTGTCGGCGAGGTGATCGGCGTCATCAAGTCGAACCCGAACAACCTCGACGCCGTCGCCTTCACCGGCTTCGACTTCCTCGGCGGAGGCTACCGCAACAACGCGGCGACCATCTTCGTCACCCAAAAGCCATGGAGCGAGCGGCGAGTGCCGGTGCAGGCCCTGGTCGGCGAGCTGTTCATGAAGACCGCCCACATCAAGGAGGCGCTCGTGCTGGCGTTCAACCCGCCGCCGATCTTCGGCATCGGCATGGCGGGCGGCTTCGAGCTGTACATCCAGAACCGCGGCGAAGGCGGGCCGGAGCGCCTGGCCGAGGTGATGCACAAGTTCCAGGCCGCGGCGAGCCAGAGCAAGCTGCTCGCGCAGGTGCAGACCCTGTGGCGGCCGACGACACCGCAGTTGCATGTCGACGTCGATCGCGAGCGCGCCAAGACGCTCGGCGTTCCGGTCGACGAGGTCTTTAACACGCTTGCAGCGACGCTGGGCAGCTATTACGTCAACGACTTCAACAAGTACGGCCGCACCTGGCAGGTGCTGATGTCGGCAGAGCCGGCGTTCCGCAAGCGCCCGGACGACATCGCCCGCTTGTGGGTGCGCTCGGGTTCGGGGCAGATGATTCCGGTGTCGGCGATCGCCTCGGTGCAGTACTCGTCGGGACCGGAAACGCTGGACCGCTTCAACAACCTGCCCGCGGTCAAGCTGTTCGGCCAGGCGGCGCCGGGCGTCAGCTCGGGCCAGGCGATCGCCGAGGTCGAACGCATCGCCAAGCAGGTGCTGCCGAGCGATTTCAGCTTCGACTGGGGCGGTGCGTCGTACCAGGAAAAGCGCTCGTCCGGCACTTCGGGGCTGGCGCTCGCGCTCGGTGCGTTGATGGTGTTCCTGATCTTGTCGGCGCAATACGAGAAGTGGTCGCTGCCGCTCTCGGTCCTGCTGGCGCTGCCGTTCGGCACCTTCGGCGCCCTCGCCGCGGTATGGCTGCGCGGCATGACCAACGACGTCTATTTCCAGATCGGCCTCGTCACGCTGCTCGGCCTCGCGGCGAAGAACGCGATCCTGATCGTCGAATACGCTTCGCTGAAGTTCCACGAGGGCATGAGCGCATCGGCGGCGGCGCTCGAAGCGTCGAGGCTGCGCTTCCGGCCGATCATCATGACGTCGCTGGCGTTCATCCTCGGCGTGCTGCCGCTGGCGTATTCCACGGGCGCCGGGGCCGCAGCACGGCGTTCGGTGGGTACCGGCGTGATGGGTGGGATGCTCGCAGCGACCTTCCTGGCGATCTTCTTCGTCCCGATGTTCTTCAAGGTCATCACCGCACGCCGGCTGCGCGAGCCGCGCGGCACCGCCGAGCTGCAGGCCGAGGCGAAGCAGGTGCACGAGACCTCCGGCAGCCGCGGCGCCCCGCAAGGCGAAGGGGCGGGATCGCATGGGCCCACGCGGGGAGCACAGGGAGAACCGGCATGAGGTGCACTCGCCCACCTTCGAACGCACACGCACTGAGCTCGGGCATCGTGCTGGCCGCCGTGCTGGCCGGCTGTGCCCTGCCGCCGCCGGCCGACCAGACACCACCGGTGATCGACCTACCGGCGTCGACCCAACCGATGGCGCACATTGCCGCCGACTGGTGGACCTCGTTCGGCGACGCGGCACTGACAGCGCTGGTCGAAGAAGCGCTGGCCGAGAACCGCGACCTGGCGCGGGCGGCGGCCCGCATCGACCAGTCGCGCGCTGCGCTGAAATTGGCGCACGCCGAGCGGCTGCCGCGAGTCGATGCCGGCTTGTCGGCTCGGCGCGAGCGCTTCAGCGAGAACAGCGCCCTGCCCATCAACTCGTCGCCGATCGCCAACAACCTTCGCGCCGAGGTCGGCGTCAGCTACGAGCTCGACCTGTGGTCGCGGCTGGCCCGGACGCAGGATGCCGCGCGCGAGGAGCTGCTGGCGACGACCTTCGCCCGCGACACGCTGCGCACGGCGTTAGCGGTGCAGGTGGTCAAGTCGTATGCCGCGCTGCAGGCACTGGACGCGCAAGTCGGGCTGTTCGAACGCACGGTGGGCGCGCAACGCGACAGCCTGGCGTTGCAGCGCAAGCGTTTTGACAACGGTGACATCGGCGAGCTCGACATCCGCCAGCTCGAGGCCGAACTGATCGGCAATCAAGCCCAGTTGCCGAAGATCGAACGCGCGCGCGGTGAAGCCGAACGCGCATTGGCTCTGCTGCTCGGCCGTTCGCCGCGTGCCCTGCTCGAGGGTGCGGTGGGCCGCGTCGCAAAGCCCGCCGAGGTGCCGGCCGCGGCTCTTCCGCCCGCCGGCCTGCCTTCCGACCTGCTCGAGCGTCGCCCGGACATCCAGTCGGCAGCCGCCAGCCTCGCCGCCGCGGGCGCGCGCGTCGATGCGGCACGCGCCGCGTACTTCCCGAGCATCTCGCTCACCGCCAACCTGGGACAAGACAGCGCTGAGTTGTCGAAGCTGACCAACGGCGGGTCGTTGATCTGGAGCGTCGTCGCTTCGCTGACTCAGCCAATCTGGGACGGCGGCCGCATCGACGCGCGCAACGACTTCGCCCGAGCCCAATGGCGCGAGGTCGAGATCGACTATCGCGACAGCGTGGCCACGGCGTTCAAGGAAACCAGCGACGCGCTCGGCGCACGCAGCGAAACCGAGCAGACGCTGCGCAATGCGGTCGAACGCGAAGCCGCGCTGGCGCAGGCGGCGCGTCTGACGAAGCTGCGCTTCGACGGTGGCGAAGAAAGTCGTATCGAGCTGATCCGCGCCGAGCGCGCCGAGCTCGCGGCGGAGTCGGAGGTGGTCGACGCACGGCGTGCATTGGCGGCCGCACAGGCGGACCTGTTCCGCGCGCTGGGCGGCGGTTGGCAGCTTGCGCACACCGCGATCGCGAATGCCGACCGGTCGGCTCGGTCGCCATAGCGCGCGCTTGAGGGCACACGCCGATTCGGACAGGCAGCGGGCGAACAAACGCCCCGAGCTACATCGGGTGGCCCTGCTGCAGTCGCGCCGGCAGGCGCTTTGACGAGACCGCCCTATAGCAGTCACTCGCGAACGTCTGCAACTGGCCGCGACTGCCATTTCGCAGCCAAACCCGACAGCGGTCCCTGCGTGTTGTAGCTTCATTCGCCTAAGCGGCAGCTTTGTGCGAATCCTCGGACCAGACGGTGCCGGCCACAAGCAGACTCATGCGGACGACCGCTCTCGGACAGCGAGCGATACTCCTCTGGCCGCCGAGGACGCGGCACCCATCTGCGCTGGCAGGCAACGTACGACTTGAATCCGAACAGCCTCTACCGCGCTCAGCACGCTGGCGCACTGCGAACTGGGCGCGGGCACTAGCGCCGGCTGCTCGACACAGCCTCCGATGTTCTCGCGTAGCCCCGCTTAGCCCAATACGGCTGCAAGCCCGGCACCGCTGGACTCGCACGAGACGTTTCAAGAGCGCGAAACAGCTCTTCGACGAAGTCGATGAATCGGCGAACCCGGGGAACTCTGCGGACGCTGGGCCGATAGAGCACGTCACCGGCGGGCGAAAGGATGATTGCCAGTCGTTGAGCACCGGCACCAGGCAGCCGCTGCCGACCGCCTCGGCACTTCCCAAGTCGCCGACGAGGCAAACACCCATACCGGCGACACCAAGTTCATCGGCCGCGAAGATGTGCGCGTTGCCAGTGATCAGTTGGCCGCGCACGATCACGGCCTCGCGCTCCTCGCCCCGTTCGAACTCCCAGAGGTCCATCGTGGAATCAAGAGCATTCCGAAACAAGAGACAGTTGTGGTCGCCCAGGTCTGCGGGTCGTTGCGGAGTACCGTGCGCACTCCAGTACTTGGGGGCCGCGCAAACAAGGAAGCGCTCGGTCGCCAGTCTTCGCATCACCAGACCTTCCGTCTCCACCCACCCCATTCGCAGAAATACGTCAATGCCGCGGGTCTGCTCCTCGCTCGCGCGCGTGAAGTCGCGCAGTTCGATGGTGATGTCGGGATAGCGTTGCATGAACTTCGGCAGCGCCGGCACGAGATATCGACGGGCGATGATGTGCTGGACTCCGACGACAACGGTTCCCCGCAGCTCGCGCGCCGACGTGCTCAGCACCTCATCGGCCTGCAGGAGTTGTGCAATGCCCGGCTTGCACATCTGAAGATAGGTTGCTCCGCCGCCAGTCAGCGACAGGCCACGCGCATGCCGCTGGAACAGCGACGTGCCGAGCTGGGCTTCGAGCAAGCCAACTAGCTTTGAAACGGCCATCGCGCTGACTTGCAGCCGGCGCGCCGCGGCGGAGAAGCTTCCCTCCTCGGCAGCAGCCACGAAGTACTCGAGGGCGCGCAGCTTGTCCACTTCACTCTCCGTGCGTGATCTGGTCAAGCTTAAACCAACGGTTGGTGCTGGCTGAAGCTTCGAGGGGCTGTCGTTGGGCGGTCCTCATCCATAGAGTTCATGCGTCGACGCCATTGGAGCAAGGCAATGAATTCACTAGTCGTCCGGGTTATCGCGGTAACGGCCCTGCTGATGTCGCATGCTGCCGGAGCACAGCCTGAAAGCGGGAAGACTCTTCGTCTCGTTGTCGGCGCCGCTGTCGGCTCGACCGTCGACGTGCGTGCACGTTGGCTCGCGGACCGACTTGCCGTCGTTGCCAGGCAGCCCGTCATGGTGGACAACCGGCCCGGTGGCGCTGGCAACCTCAGCGCGACGGCAGTGGCCCGAGGTCCGTCGGATGGCACCACCTTGCTCATGGTTCACCAAGGTCTGCTCGCTATCAATCCACACCTGTTCGTCCGTCCGGGATTCGACGCGCTGGTCGATCTCGTGCCTGTCGCACGAGTGGGCGTCGGTGCGCTGGTGCTGGTCGTCGGCCCGCAGGTGGCGGCGCAAAGTCTGCCCGACCTGTTGCAGCTGGCAAGGGCGAAGCCGGGTGCCTTGAGCTACGCCAGCCCGGCGATCGGCTCCCCGCCCTTTGTCGCGACCGAGCTGATGAAGAGCATGGCCGGCATCGACGTCCTGCACATCCCGTTCGAAGGCGCCGCGATTACGCAGACCATCGGCGGTCACGTGGCGTTCACGATTGACAACGCGGCCGCGATCCTGCCTCACGTCCGAGTCGGACATCTGCGTGCGCTCGCCGTGACCGGCAGGCAGCGTCTGACGACCCTCCCGGACGTGCCGACCTTCGCCGAAGCAGGCCTCGCAGGCTACGAGTACTTCTCATGGATGGGGATCGCGGTGCCGGCGGGAACGCCCCTTGATGTCGTGCAGCGCCTCAATCGCCAGATTTCCTCCATCCTGGCGACGGACGAAGCAATCGCGTGGTTCGCCTCGCAGGGCGCGGAGCCCGGCGACCAGAGCCCTGAGGCATTCGCCCTTTTTGTCAGAAGCGAGAACGTCAAGGCCGGGCGATTGATCCGGCAGCTCGGGTTGCGGATCGAGTAGACGCCATGCGAATCCTTTTCTGCGCTTCGCCGGGCGTTGGCCACGTCGAGCCGATGATGCCGCTGCTGGCGACCATGGCGCACCGCGGCCACGAGGTCGCCTGGGCCGGTGCCCCGGAGTCGCATGCTCGTGCATGCTCGGTCGGCATCGAGCATTGCTTCCAGGTCGGCCCTGGTTCCGCTGAAACGCGGGTCGAGTACTTGAGGCGTTGGCCTGCGGCCTCGAATGCAGAGGGGCCTGCTTCGGATCCGCACGTGTTCCCCAGGCGGTTTGGTGCCTTGCTCGCTCCCGCCATGCTCGATCCGCTCGTTCGCGCGATCGAGACGTGGAAGCCGGCGCTCGTTATCAGTGAGCTGGGAGTTCTGGCGGCACCGCTTGCTTGCGAGCTGACCCGGTGTCGACAGGTGACACACGGCTTCGGCATGCCACCGCCGGCAAGCGTCCTCGACCTGAACGGAATGAACGATGCCGGGGCGGCGAAACAGGAAATGTACATCGCACCAGGCCGCGTCCATAAAGACCGCCCGCCGTTCGGCAGGATGCTCCGGCTTGTCGACCCCTCCCGAACGCCGGCACGGGAGG
>Ga0207683_10002794_pt1 | contig 15241 bp, 14 predicted proteins | sample KBSM73metaG_FD_184333 | JGI IMG/M metagenome (GOLD analysis project Ga0207683, IMG submission 184333) | Miscanthus rhizosphere microbial communities from Kellogg Biological Station, Michigan, USA - KBS M7-3 metaG (SPAdes) (version 2) | ecosystem: Host-associated > Plants > Roots > Rhizosphere >... | reverse complement strand
TCGGACACACAACGCTTGCGGAAGCCGAGCGTTACACGGAGGAAGCGGACCAGATCGGCCTCGCAGAAGACGCGGTGATCATGCTCGAAGGACACAAGGCGAACAGACCTGCCCAAACCACGATTGATGGTTTGGGCAAAATCCGAAAAAACGAAAGGAAATCAAAATGAGGAAGAAACCCTTGGCGCTCCCTAGGGGACTCGAACCCCTGTTTTCGCCGTGAGAGGGCGACGTCCTGGGCCGCTAGACGAAGGGAGCGTGCGATTTGAGATAGCGCCGATTGTGTGCCTGCGCAAGCGCGGGCGTGTCTCGCAGCCGCTAGTCTAGTCGGCTTGCTCGCGCGGCTTCTCCGGCTTGCCCTTGCGCAGCGACGCGACGGTCGAGCGCACGCGCACCACCGCGTTCCACAGCGGCGCCGAATGCTTGATCGCGCGCTTGGCGCGCCGCCAGGCCAGCGCGAGCGCGGCGGCAGGCTCGCCGCGCAACGTGACGGCGGCGGAGTGGTCGACCAGCTGCTGCTCGGTCTCGCACCAGTCGCGCTTGTAGGGCTCGTCTCCGATGGTGAAATCGAAGCGCTTGCAACCGCGCCTTATCGCGTACTGCAACAGCTCGCGCAGATGCGCGGCGCCCGGACCGAAGCGTGAGACCTCGCCGTCGTCGTAGCTCGCGAGCACGTGATAGTAGCAGTCGCCGAAGGTGAGCCCGAGATTGATCGCGGCCCAGGTGTCGCCGACGTCGAGTCGGCTCAAATGCACGAGACTGCGCGTGCGCTCGCTGGTCGCGATATCGCGAAAGAACGCCGCGTGGCCGGGGCGCGCGAACATGTTCGGCACACCCATGCGGGCAAAGGATTTCTCCTTTTGCGCGATCAGCGTTTCGAGCGTGCGCGCAATCTCGTCGTTGCCTTGCGGATCGGCGAAGCGCACCTCGCCCATCTCGCCGAGGCGCTTCACCTTGGTGCGGTCGCGCCGGCGCGTCGCCGACGAGCGCTTCGCCGCATAAAACGTTTCCCAGTTCTCGCCGAGCGCGGTCTCGTAGGCGCCGCTCGGATTGAGATGCATGTCGAGCGCCAACATTGGATTGTGCTGCGTGCCAACGCTCTTCGGCATCTTTTCCAGCACGACCATGTCGTGTCGCAGCGCGGGCGTCTCCTGGATCAGGCGCAGGATATCGCGCCAGACACCTGCGAACGCATCGCGCGCGACGATGCGCGAAAAGTCGCGTGCCAGCAGCGGAGCGTTGTAATCGCCGAGCGCCTGCCCGAGGAATTTGAGGCGCCTCACCACGCCGCGCTCGACCGCGAGCGGCAGCACGAACAGCGGCTGACCGGCGCGCCGCCCAATCACGATCGCCGGCGTCAAATGTTCGAGCGCGCCGATGTTGCGCTGCCAGGCTGCAAGCCAGTCGAAGGCCTGGAACGGCGTGCAGTCTCCCTTCGCTTCGAGATGGCGCCAGTCGCGCTCGGCGGCGGCAAGATCCTGATGCAGCGTCAGCGCGATCGCACCGGACTGCGTGACGGCAGCCGCGCGCTCCCGCGCTTGGGCGTGCAGCGGTGCGCGCGCATGACCGAAATTCGCCTGTCCCACGATCGGCCTGTCATGCTGTGAAGCGTCCGGCGCATCGTGGCCGATATCCCTCAACAAACCGTTGTGCGGAATGAGGAATCCAGGCCGATCGGCGGGCTCCGCCTTAAATTATTGATAAAACAAAAGAAACATCCGCGCGCACGACGCTCGCACGGATGTTTTTCGGAGGCAGGACGGGACGGTCAACTCGCTTTATTCGTCCTGCTTTCCACCCAGTTGCTTCAGCTTCGCGAACACGGTGCTGACGTCGAGGTCGTCGCCCTGCTTCTTGCCGCCCTGCTCCGCCTCGACCTTGGCTTCCGCGGCAGCGGTGGTGACGGCCGCCGGCAGCAGCGTCGCGCCGCGATCCTCGATCACGGGCTTCTCCTTCGCGGCACGCTGCACCTCGAAATCGAGATCGATCTGCGTGCACAGTCCAAGCGTCACCGGATCGAGCGGCTGCAACTGCGCGGCGTTCCAGTGCGTGCGCTCGCGGATGCCGGCGATGGTCGACTTGGTGGTGCCGACGAGGCGCATGATCTGCGCGTCCTTCAGTTCGGGATGATTGCGCACCAGCCAGAGGATCGCGTTCGGCCGGTCCTGCCGGCGCGACACCGGCGTGTAGCGCGGGCCCTTCTTTTTCTTCTGCTCGGGCAGGCGCACCTTCGGATCGGACATGTGCAGGCGGATATCGTGGTCCGCCTCGGCCTTCTCGATCTCCTCGCGCGTGAGCTGGCCGGTCAGCACCGGGTCGAGACCTTTGATGCCCTGCGCGGCGTCGCCGTCGGCGATCGCTTTCACTTCCAGCGGGTGCAGCTTGCAGAAATCGGCGATCTGGTCGAACGACAATGCGGTGTTCTCGACGAGCCAGACGGCGGTCGCCTTCGGCATCAGGGGCGTGGTCGCCATGGCAAATCTCCTCTGTGCTCCGCCCGCCCTCCGGGCGAAGCCATTGTCATCAGGGATGACGTGAATGGGTGGAATATAGGCATCCGCCCCTCCGCTGTCCAATGCTGCGTGCTTGACACGGCCACCCAACGCGGCCCATTTCGGCGCCCGGAACCGCCGGATTTCATGGAGAAATCCGCCAAAAGGGCGCGTCATGGCCGTCTATACCGACGTTTCGGCGGAAGACCTGGCCGATTTCCTGGCGGATTACGATCTGGGCGAGCTCCTCTCCTACAAGGGGATCGCCGAGGGCGTCGAGAACTCGAACTTTCTCGTCCACACCACTGCCGGCTATTTCATCCTGACGCTCTATGAAAAGCGGGTCGCGCCGGAAGACATCCCGTTCTTCCTGGCGCTGATGGAACACCTGGCGGCACGCGGCCTCACCTGCCCGCAGCCGGTGAAAAACCAGACCGGCGACATGCTCGGCTGGATCGCGGGCCGGCCGGCCGCGCTGGTGACCTTCCTCGACGGCATGTGGATCAGGCGCCCGACCGCCAGCCATTGCGCGGCGCTCGGCGAGGCGCTGGCGCAGCTGCATCTCGCCGGTGCGGATTTTCCGATGCGCCGGCGCAATGCGCTCTCGGCCGACGGCTGGCGGCCGTTGTACGTCGCCTCGGCCGCCGGCGCCGACACGGTGCAGCCGGGACTGCGCGAGGCGATCGAGAAGGAATTGACCCTGCTCGAGGGCGCATGGCCCAGCGGATTGCCGGAAGGCGTGATCCATGCGGACTTGTTTCCGGACAATGTGTTCTTTCTCGGCGAGAAGCTGTCCGGCCTGATCGATTTCTACTTCGCCTGCACCGACACGCTCACCTACGATATCGCGATCTGTCTCAACGCGTGGTGCTTCGAGCCGGATCACGCCTACAACGTCACCAAGGGGCGGGCACTGCTGCAGGGGTACGTCGCGGCACGGCCGCTTTCGATCGAGGAGCGCGTCGCGCTGCCGCTGCTCTCACGCGGCGCGTGTCTGCGCTTCCTGCTGACGCGGCTGGTCGACTGGCTCAACGTGCCGCCGGGCGCGCTGGTCCGCCCGAAGGACCCGCTCGAATATTTCCGCAAGCTGCGCTTCCATCAGGCGGTGACCGGCGTGCGCGACTACGGCATCGACGCATGAGCGAGGCTGCGCCGTCCGAACAACACGTCATCGTCTATACCGACGGCGGTTGCGCGCCGACAAATCCGGGCCCCGGTGGCTGGGCTGCCATCCTCATCAAGGGCGAGCATCAGAAGGAGTTGAAGGGCGGAGAGCCGCTCTCGACCAACAATCGCATGGAGCTGATGGCGGCCATCTCCGCGCTGGAAGCGCTGAAGCGGCCGTGTGTCGTGGACATGCACACCGACAGCCAGTACGTGCGCGAGGGCATCACGAAGTACATCAACAACTGGAAGCGCAACGGCTGGCGCACGGCTTCGAAACAGCCGGTCAAGAACCAGGACTTATGGCGGCGGCTGGAAACCGCGCGCGCCGCACACACGGTTCGCTGGCACTGGATCAAGGGTCACTCGGGCGATCAGTTCAACGACCGCGCGGATCAATTGGTCCGCGAGGCAAGGGATGAGTTGAAGGCCGGGAGATAGCGGTCGTCCAGCGGCGCCCTGATGGATACGGTTTCGGTTCGGACAGCTCTCTCGGGTCGCCGTTCCACAACCCGCAGATCGAGTTGCGGATCGTCGATGCTTGCCACCACCACCATCCGCTTTACCTTGCCGTTCTTGTATGCACGCAGGAACGCCTCGTAGTCCTTGAATGAGATGCAGCCGTTCGAGTCGCCACGCGGCCCGAGCAGGTAGGTGTGCGTGAGCAGGCCGGTCCGCCCGAAGATCGCGCCCTCGCCGCCGACCGGGATCAACCGCAGCGCCTCCACCCCGTGGAACAGCGCCTCGCGCGGGATCAGATCGTAGACGTGGGGCGGCGTGGCGCCGTGCATCCTCACATGGACGTGGCGCGGGTCGTCCATCTTCGGGCCCAGGCCCGAGTGCGCCTCAAGCTTCGTGCCATCCGGCAGGTGAACGGTGCTTGCCTTGATGTCGTAGATCGCGGTCAGTCCATCGTTCGGCGGCAGAATCCCCGGCGTCGAGCTTTTTCCGTTGTTGAAGATGCCGCCGTCCGGCGCCGCATAGGCAAGCGCAGATCCGTTCGCTTCAGGCTTGCCGAACAATCTCTGGAACGGGTCGTCCGGAAGCGCCGCCTTCCCTCGCTGTGCCGTGGCCGGCAGGGCCGGCGACCCAAGCCCCGCCGGACGTGGCGTCGGCAACGGCACGCTCTGCACCACGCGCACCGCAGGCGGCTGAGCGGTCGGCTGCTGGGCCGATCTGACGGGCGCGTCGGGGGCGAAGACTGTCGGCGGCGCGCCGAAAGAATGGCTGCGGCGAAACAGCGTGATGTCCACCCGCGGCGCGACGAGACGAACCGGTTCCACCGGCTTCATCGGCAATGATAGCGCGGCCGCCACGGGAGCGGTCGGCACCGTGGGCGCGGCGCCAGCGGCAAGCGGAGCCGGCCCGGCGGTTGCGATCGTCACCGTCGGCCCGGCCACGATGGCATTGTGATCTGTTCCGGCGAGATTGGCGTAGAGCGTCCAGCCGCACGCGAGCGCGATGACGGCGAGCGCTATCCCGCCGAGAAGGTTCTGCGGAAGGGCCCGTCGCGCCGGATCTTCTTCATCATGTGTCGCAGAATCGCACTGTGCAACGGCGCCATATGTCATCCGACTCGTACTCGCACGCAACAAGACTGGAACTTCGAGCGAACTGCTCGCAGGCACGCGTGCCGCTATTAGGGCGGATTTTAGTTAAATGCCGATTAAGTGCCGGCCGAAGTGGGGCAGGCCCGTAGAACGACGAAGGCCGGGCGTGAGCCCGGCCTTGACGCAACGTTTCGGGGATGAACGCTCGAAGGCTTACATGCCCTTCAACAGATTCTCCGCGCCGGAGATGTCGGCCTTGCCGGGCGCGTCCTCGATATTGAGCGTCTTCACCACGCCGTCCTCGACCACCATCGCGTAGCGCTGCGAGCGCGTGCCGAGTCCGCGCGGCCCAAGATCGACGGAGAGGCCGATCGCGTTCGCGAACGCCGCGCTGCCGTCGGCGAGAAATTCGATTTTTCCGTCCGTGTCGGTCGCCTTCTTCCACGCGTCCATCACGAACACGTCGTTGACGCCGGTCACCGCAATTGTGTCGATGCCCTTGGCCTTGATCTTGTCGGCGTTGTTCAAGAAGCCCGGCAGATGATTCTTGTGGCAGGTCGGCGTGAACGCGCCCGGGACCGCGAACAGCACCACCTTCTTGCCCTTGAAGATGTCGTCGGTGGTTTGCGGCTTGGGGCCTTCCGCCGTCATCGTGGTGAATGTCGCGCTGGGCAAACGATCGCCGACCTTGATGGCCATGATACGTCCTCTCGTTGGGCTGGTTTCTGAATTGGGTGACGATAACTAGGCGACTTGGCTGCGTTAGTCGAGACGGTACGGCACCTCGATTGCCTGTCCGCCGGAGACGGCGGTGAGCATCAGGGTCGCGCCGTCGGGCCTGGTATTGGGAGGCAGCCCCTCCAGCTCAAACGCGAAGCGCTGCTGACCCGCCGGCGCCCCGTCGACCGGCGCCGGCACCGGCAGGGCCCAATCCGCCGCCGGACCCTCGGCGAACAGTTCGATCGCGCCGGGCGCCGCGACATCGACGAGGATGCGCTTGTTCTCGCGCGTCACCGAACGCACCGCGAGCGTCCCTCCTTCGCCGATTTGCGCCGCCACCGGCACCAGAGCATCGTTCTGCTTCAGCCAGCCGTCCTGCGCCCCCGGTCGGCCGGTGAGGTTCAGCTCCGCCTTGCCTTCGGCCGGAATGCAGACCTTCTCGCAGACCGCGTAGTCGGCTTTCACCGCGAGCATAACCGGCTGCGCGGCATTCTGCACGACGATGTCGAGCGGAAACACCACGCCGTGCTTGTAGCCGATCGACGTGCCGCTCTCGTCGGTGAGCCGATGCGGCGCGGGATAACGCACCGTCACGGACTTCACATTCTTCGAAGGCGAAAAGTCGAAGCGCGGCGGGATGCCGGAGTCGCCCGGATAGCGCCAATAGGTCTTCCAGCCCGGAGCGAGCCTGATCTCGATACCGGCGCGACGGACCGTGCCGCGTTGTACGCCGGCGATGAGCCGCACCGCAGCGCGCTGATCGCCGTCCCACGCGGACGCGTCGCCGGCGAGCGCGGGACGCGAAACCGCCACCGTGACAACAAGATTAACAGCGAGGATAGCGGCTGCGTGCGCGGGGATTTTGGACGACATGTGAACGATTTAGTGGCAGCGCGGCTTGCGTACCACTGAATTCGTCGTGAACGGAGCCTGCAAGTTTCCATTCCCATGAATCGGCGAACGGAGTAACTTGGACCCCATGAAACCCGCATCAAACATCCGCGCGGCGAAAAAGGGCGGCCCAAAGCGCGGCTATCTCGACGGACAGATGCTGATCGCGATGCCGGCGATGCGCGACGAGCGTTTCGCGCGCAGCCTCATCTATGTGTGCGCGCACTCCTCCGAGGGCGCGATGGGCATCGTGGTCAACCAGCCGGCCAACAACATCAAGTTCCCCGACCTGCTGGTGCAGCTTGACGTCATCCCGGCGAAGGACCTGATCGAGCTGCCGCCGAAAGCGGACGTGAAGGTGCTGAAAGGCGGCCCGGTCGAAACGGGCCGCGGCTTCGTGCTGCATTCGGCTGATTTCTTCATCGAGAACTCGACGCTGCCGATCGACAACGGCATTTGTCTGACCGCGACACTCGATATCCTGAAGGCGATCGCGCAGGGGCAAGGCCCGCGCAGCGCGGTGCTCGCGCTCGGCTATGCGGGCTGGGCGCCGGGACAACTCGAGAACGAGATCACCGAGAACGGCTGGCTCAATTGCGACGCCGATCCGGAGCTGATCTTCGGCCCCGACACCGGCGGTAAATACCAGCAGGCGATGCGCAAGATCGGCATCGACCTCGGCAAGCTCTCGAGCGAAGCCGGACACGCCTGACTTCGCCACGCGTGGACTTGATCCGCGCATCCCGCAAAAATTCAGGTGGACTGCCGGGTCGCCGGCGATGACAAAGCGCTAGCGCGCTTCGACGTGGCGCGGGGTGTCGGCCTGGGTGTGGCCGACCAGAGCGATGGCTTGGTCGGGCGGCAACGGCTCACCAAACAGGTAGCCCTGCGCGTATTCGCAGCCCAATTGATAAAGCTCGGCCGCGTCGGAGTTCTGCTCCGCGCCTTCCGCGATCACGTCCATGCTCAGGTCATGCGCCATCTGGATGATCGAGCGCAGGATCACCGGCCGCGTACCCTTGCCGTTCTGGCGCACAAACGACTGGTCGATCTTGATCGTGTCGAACGGGAAGCGCTGCAGATAGGCGAGCGAGGAATGCCCGGTGCCGAAGTCATCGAGCGACAAGCCGACGCCCAGTTCGCGCATGCGTATCAGCATCTGCGCGGCGTATTCGGGATTTTCCATCACCAGCGACTCGGTCAGTTCGAGCTTGAGCGTGCCGCGCGCGACCGCCGAGCGCGACAGCACGGTGCGCAGATCCTGAATGAGGTCGTGGCGCAGCAGCTGGCGCGAGGAAATGTTGACGCTGCAGAACAGCGGATAGCGCAGCCGCGTCTGGCGCTGCCATGAGGCGAGCTGGCGCGTGGCGCGGTCGAGCGCGAACAACCCGAGTTCGGTGATGAAGCCGGTCTCCTCGGCAAGCGGGATGAACTCGGTCGGCGACAGCCGACCCATCTTCGGATGGTCCCAGCGCATCAGCGCCTCGAAGCCGGCGATCGAGCGGTCTTCCAGCCACACCACCGGCTGATACAGCAATGTCATCTCGTCGCGCTCGATCGAGCGCCGGAGATCGGTCTCCAGGGTAAGGCGATCGCTTTTGCGCGTGCGCATCGCAGGCTTGAACACCTCGATGCGATCGCCGCCGATGCGCTTGGCGTGATACATCGCCAGCTCGGCATCCTTCAGCACATCTTCCTTGCGCTGCGGCTGCCCGTCGGCAAGCGCGAGCCCGATCGACGCGGTGAGCAGGATCTCGCGGTCGTTGAAGGTGATCGGGGCGCGCAACGTCTTGCGGATCGTGTCGGCGAACGCCGTGATGCGCGGCGGCTCGCGCTCGGAGAGGATGAGCAGACCGAACTGGTCGCCGCCGAGCCGCGCGAGCGTATCCTGCGGCTTCAGCAGCCGTCCGAGCCGGCGCGCAAGCGTCAGCAGGATCGAGTCGCCGACCGCCATGCCGACCGAGTCGTTCACCTGCTTGAAGCGGTCGAGGTCGATCACCATCACGGTCGGGCGGATGGTGGCGTCAGCCCGGGCAAACGCAAGCGCCGCGTCGAGCCGGTCAAGGTACAGTTCGCGGTTCGGCAACCCGGTGAGATTGTCGTGCACGGCATCGTGCAGCAGGCGTTCTTCCGCCGTCTTGAATTCGGTCACGTCGGTCAAGGTGCCGACGAGGCGCACCACCTCGCCGTCCGACGCGACGACAGGCCGTGCCTTGAGGGCGAACCACATGTAATGGCCGTCGATCGTGCGCAGGCGAAACTCGAGGAACAGCCGGCCGCGGCGCTGGTCGAGGACGCCGTCGAGCGCCGCGCGGAAGCGATCGCGGTCGAGCGCATGCAAGAGCTCGAGCCAGTCGGCCGCCGAGCCGCCGAGCGTGCCGCGTTTCAGCCCGAGCAGGGTCTCGGTCTCGTGCGAGGTGAACACGCGGTCGTTCGGAACGTCCCAGTCCCAGATCATGTCGCCCGAGCCGGTCAGCGCGAGCGCGCGCCGCTCGATATCGGATACGATCGCGATGGCGACGCCGCCCGCGAAGGCGTGCTGCATCACGGTGAACCCGATCAGCATGACGATCAGTACGAGACCGCCGAGCAGCGCGGGGCCGACGATGTCGTTGGTCACGATGCCGTTGACCGCGAGGCCTGCGGCGAACACCCACACGACCAGCAACAGCCAGGTCGGGATCAGCAGCACGGCGCGGTCGAAGCCGTGCGTCGCCAGGTAAACGACGAGGCCAAGACCTGCGACCGCCACGATGGCGAGCGACAGGCGCGCGACACCGGAGGCGACCGCCGGATTGAACACCGCGACCGCGGTGAGCGCGCCAAGGAACACGAGCCAGCCCGCCGTGATGTGCGCATAGCGCACGTGCCAGCGATTGAGGTTGAGATAGGCAAACAGAAACACCACGAGCGTCGCCGCGAGGATCGCCTCGCCCGAGGCGCGCCAGACGCGCTCGACGCCGGCCGAAAGATCGAACACCTTGCCCCAGAATCCGAAGTCGGTGCCGATATAGACGAGCACCGCCCAGCCGAGCGCGGCGGCCGCCGGGAACATCACCGAGCCCTTCACGACGAACAGGATCGTGAGGAACAGCGCGAGCAGGCCCGCAATGCCGATCACGATGCCGTGGTAGAGCGTGAAGGAGTTGATCTTGTCCTTGTAGGCGTCCGGCTCCCACAGATAGAGCTGCGGCAGCCGATCGGTGCGCAGCTCGACCACGTAGGTGATCACCGTGCCGGGGTCGAGCGTGATGCGGAAGATGTCGGCGCTCGGGGAATCCTGACGGTCGGGCCGGTCGCCCGAACTCGGTGTGATGTTGACCATGCGCTGCAGGCCGAGATCCGGCCACCAGAGCCCTGAGTCCACCATGCGGTAATGCGGCGCCACGATCAGGCGGTCGATCTGTTCGTCGCTGTTGTTGGCGAGCGCGAACACCGTCCAGTTCTGGCCCGCCTCGCGCGCACGCACCTCGATGCGGCGGATGATCCCGTCGGCGCCCGCCGCCGTCGACACCTGGATGCGGTCACCCTCGGACTTGATCCTCTCGACCGCGTCGGTAAGGTCAATCGCGGAAGCATCGACGCGCACGTTGATCGCATCGACGGCGCGCGCAGCATTGTTCGCGCCGGGCGCGATGCCGAGCAGAGCCGCCACCGCGATCACGGCGCGCAACAGACGCAAAACGGCAACCTCCCGGCTCCGCGACCCAGCCAGCCAAACCCTGCGATGAGTAGCGGGGGCCCAGCTGAAGAGCAAGGATTTCAGTGTGTTGTTAAGGATTATGGCAAACGCGAGACGTCATCTTGCGCGCAAAGACGCCGAATTCAAGGGCGACGCCGCCCGGCGCAGCCGCACAGCGCTCGCTTCGAGCATATCGCTGCGTAAACGCCCGTCGCGCGCGGCAGCGAGCAGTGCGTACATCATCGGGAAATACTGGTCGGGGTCGTAGCTGACCAGAAGTAGGTCGACACCTGCGTTGAGCGCCGCGATGGCGCCCCCCGCCGCGCCTTCATTGCTGAACGTCACCGCCCCCATGCTGAAGTCGTCGGTGACCAGAATGCCCTCGTGTTTCCAGGTCTCACGCAGCAGCCCCTTAACCACCGCGGCGGAGAACGAGGCAGGATGGTCACGATCGACTTCGGTCAAGCGCGCATGGCTCAGCATCGTGAAAGCGTCGCCCTGCGCCATGACGTGCCGGAACGGCAGCCAGTCTGACAGCTCGAGCTCGCGCGACGGAGCGGAAAGCTCCGCCGTCACGCGGTGGGTGTCCTCGTAGACGCGGCCGAGGCCGGGAAAATGCTTGAGCGTACAATGCACGCCGGTCTGCATCAGCGTCGCGCAGTAGAGCCCCGCGACTTCCGTGACGACCGCCGGATCGGCCGAGATCGCGCGCGATGAAATGCGCGACAGACGGTCGTCCGGATTGACCAAGCCGTGATTGAGATCCACGACCGGCGCAAAATTGACGTTCACGCCGAGACTGCTGAGGCCGCGCCCCTGATGCGCCGCGTAGTGGCGGATCGCCACAAGCCGTTCGGCCGGATCGTGATGCAGCGCGACGATTTCGGCCAACGAAGGCTGGCGCATCAGCGGCGGTGAAACGCGCGACACCGGCCCGCCTTCCTGATCGGTCGCGATCCAGAGCGGCGCAAGATTTTGCGCATCGCGCAACGTCTGCAACTCGTCGATCCGGCGTTGGACCTCGTCGCGCGACTTGCCCTCGACATTCGTCGCGCTGATGAATACGCCGGCGACGGCGCGGCGATCGAGCAGCGCCTGCAATTCGGATCGGCGGCGATAGCCGATCAGGAAATGCCGGCCGAGCCGTTCAAGCTCCGCGGGATCGGCCGCCAATACGGCCGAGCGCTGGTACTGAAAACTCAATTCGAGCGTCGCGGTGGCGCCGAAGGCGATCAACGCGAGCAGCAGCGACGCACCGCTCGTCAGGCGCACCGCCCGCGTACGTGCGCGGCGCAGCGTCCAGACCTCGATCGCGATCAACAGCAGCGGAAGCGCCAGCAGAACGGTGAGCGCCACGGTGCGCCAGCTCGCAAAAAACGGCGTGCGCCAGCCGATCGCAAGCGGCAGGATCGCGGCAATCAGCGCGATGCGCAACACCGCGAGCGCCAGATCGAGTTTGACCGGTAATCGCACGCGTGTATCCCTTCACTTTGGACCGCAAAGTTGAGGGAATTCGCGGCGCTTTTGTGATCGCAGTCCGGCGCAAATGCGCTGTCAGGCGGTCAGCACGATCTTTCCGATGTGCTGGCTCGATTCCATCAGGGCATGCGCCGCGGCGGCCTCGCGCAAAGGAAAAGTCTTGTAGATGACCGGCTTCACCTTGCCGGCCGCGATCAGTGGCCAGACGTTTTCTTCCACCGCACGCGCGATCGCGGCCTTCTGCTCCACTGGGCGCGGACGCAAGCCGGAGCCGGTGTGCCACAGCCGCTTCATCAACAGCGGGCGCATGTCGACGAGGAATTTCGGCGGACGCTGGAACGCGATCTGCACAATGCGGCCCTCCATCGCGGCAGCCTCGTAGTTCTTCTGGATGTATTCCCCCGCCACCATGTCGACGATCAGCTCGGCGCCCTTGTTGTTCGTCGCCTTCTTGGTTTCATCGACGAAATCCTGCGTGTTGTAATTGATCGCGACGTCCGCCCCAAGCTTGCGGCAGGCTTCCGCTTTTTCCTCCGAGCCGACCGTGACGATGACGCGAGCACCGAAACATTTGGCGAGCATGATCGCGGTCGTGCCGATGCCGGACGAGCCGCCATGGATCAGCATAGTCTCACCGGCTTTCAACGCGCCGCGCTCGAACACGTTGTGCCAGACGGTGAAGAAGGTTTCCGGGATCGCACCGGCCTCGACCATCGAGAGCTGCGGGATGACCGGCAGCGCATTGGTCTCGTGCACGGCGGCGTATTCGGCGTAGCCGCCGCCGGCGACGAGCGCGGTCACCTTGTCGCCGACCTTCCAGCGCTTCACGCCTTCGCCGAGTGCCACGACCTCGCCGGCAAGTTCGAGCCCCGGAATATCCGGCGCACCGGGGGGCGGCGGATACTTGCCCTCGCGCTGCATCACGTCCGGCCGGTTCACGCCCGCGGCCGCGACCTTGACCAGCACCTCGCCTTGCTTCGGCGCCGGCGTGTCGCGCTCCTGCGGCACCAGAACTTCGGGCTTGCCGGGCTCGCGGATTGCAATCGCGGTCATGCGGGCGGGAACGGTCATCGGGCGGTCCTCATTGCGTTGCGGACTTGCATAGTCGGCGAAGACGCATGTGACAACCGGCGGCGTGCGCGCTACTCTTCGGAGGGAAACGCCATGGCCGCGATCGACGACGAAGACCGTCCGAAGAAGAAGCTCGTCCACGAGATTGGGCAGGATCTCACGCTGTTGTCCGTAAAGGAGCTCGACGAGCGCGTCGCGCTTTTGCAGCAAGAGATCGCACGGCTCGAGGCCGACAAGGTCAAGAAGCAGGCGCAGCGTTCGGCTGCCGATCAGTTTTTCAAGAAATAGAAGATTCAATCGCTGCGCTCTTGCGCGCGAGCCCGGCGCCGCTAGACTAGAGCTTGAGCAAAGCCGGGATAATACAACCTCCCGGTGTTGGTGCGGATGGCAAGGTCTCGACCATCAGGAATGCGTTTCGGGCGCCAGCTCGTCGGCTGGATCGCCTCCTATGCGTTCGTCCTGCACACCGTGTTCGCCGGCATCGTGGCGACGCAACTTGCCGTCGCGAGTGCAAAAGCCGCGGGCTTCGAGATCTGCCTGACCGACCCCGACGGCGCGCCGATAGCCGGCCAAGGCCAGCACGAGAACTGCGCGATCCACTGCGCAACAGCCGCGGGCGCTGCTCCGGCGCTCGTGCTTGCCCTGCTGGCGCTCGTGTTCGCCCTGCGGGCGGCGCCGCGCCCGCTCCGGTTTGTTTTCTCCAGCCCATTTGAGTATCTGCGCCGCGCCTGGCAAAGCCGTGCGCCGCCCCTGCCTGCCTGATCGCGTTTCGATTTCGATTGCGCTCGCGCACGCGAGCGCTTCAGGCAATTCAGGGAGACAACAATGGCCCAACAGGGCATCGTCACACGCGCATTCTGCGCCGGCGCATTCGCGCTGATCGCCTCGCCCGCCTTCGCGCATCATCCGGGCGGCGCCTCGAACACCGGCGGTGCGGGACCAATCGTCACCATCTCGGCTTCAACGCTGGAAGCCGGACACGGCGCGATCGCGTTTCTCACCGAATACCTGAAGTTCGGCGGGCTCGACAACAACGACCTGATCGCGGCCGCCGGCAAGCACATCCACGCGCACAGCATCGACAGCATCCGCAGCACGTCGCTCAGCGCCGCCTACGGCGTCACCGACGATTTCACGGTTTCGGTGCGCCTGCCCTATGTGCAGCGCATCGATATTCGCGAAGGACATCACTCGCACTTGCCGGGCGGTGTCGTGAGCAACACGGTCGACCATCGCGGCGACTCCTCAGGGCTTGGCGACCTCACGCTGCTCGGCCAATGGCGCTTCTTCAACAATCAGGCGACGCGCACGGACGCCGCGTTTCTCTTTGGCGTGAAGGCGCCGACCGGCCCAACCAACCGCCTCGACCAGCAGGGTGCGCTGTTCGAGACCGAGTTCCAGCCGGGCTCGGGTTCGTGGGACGTGCTGCTGGGCGCCGCGTTCACGCAACGGTTCGGCGCGTGGTCGTTCGACACCAACGTGCTTGGCGTGTTCGCCGGGCGCGGGGCGCAGGATACCAGGCTCGGCGATCGCTTCCTCTACAATGCCGCCCTCTCCTATCGCCTGGTCGGCTATGCGCCGCCCTCCGAGCAGCACGCCGCGCTGCCCGTGTCGGCGATGGCGCACGGGCCGGTGCCGCATCGCCACGCGCATCCGCTCGACAAGATTCCAGCCGCGCCGCAATGGACCGTCGATGTCGTGCTCGAACTCAACGGCGAATGGCATGACTACGAGGACACGGCCGGCGTGAAGGATCTGAACTCCGGTGGGCACGTCCTCTTGCTCTCGCCGGGCCTGCGCATTGCGCGCGGAGCGTTTTCCGGCTTCGCGTCGTTCGGCATTCCGATCGTCAACCAGATGAACGGACTGCAGTCAAAGACCGACTATCGCGTCTTCACCGGCATCGCCTACGCGTTCTGAACGGAGGCAGCGATGATGGTCAAAACACTCGCCCTGGCGGCCGCCGCATTGTGCGTCGCCACCGCCGCGCTGGCGCACTCGCACAAGCTCAAGAATCTCGAAATCTTTCATCCGTGGTGCATCGAGACGAACGATACCGCCAATCCGGTTTCCGTCTTCATGACGATCAAGAACAGCGGGCGGCCTGACAAGCTGTTGCGCGCCACGGCCTCGATCGCCGGCAAAGCCGAGCTGCGCGGGGCCGGCGACGAGAAAGCGATTTCGTCGGTCGG
>Ga0207683_10002793_pt1 | contig 15241 bp, 14 predicted proteins | sample KBSM73metaG_FD_184333 | JGI IMG/M metagenome (GOLD analysis project Ga0207683, IMG submission 184333) | Miscanthus rhizosphere microbial communities from Kellogg Biological Station, Michigan, USA - KBS M7-3 metaG (SPAdes) (version 2) | ecosystem: Host-associated > Plants > Roots > Rhizosphere >... | reverse complement strand
GTGTCGGCGTAGGCCGCCTCGGGGGCCACGGTCACCCACAGCTCGCCGGAGCTGACGTCGCCGACCTGATCGGAGGTGATTGCGCGCCCGATGTGTCCGCCAACGTTGGCCACGCCCGGCAGCGTGCGCAGTTCGTCGGCTGCCGCCTCGGTGATCCGGCTCATTTCCTGGTCCGAGGTTCCGGCGATCGCGCTCCAGTGCACCACCAGGGTCTTGTCCGCCAGGACGGGCACCACGGGATGGGTTCCGGCCAGCTGGGGTGCGAGTGCCAGTCCGGCCAGCGCCACAACGGCGGCGGCGGCGAACACCCACCGGGTTTTCCCTGCCAGTCGCTTCACGTAGCCGCCGTAGGCGCCTTCAAGCCGCCTGAGGGACCGCCTCTCCGGGGCCTTGGAACCCGCGGGAAGGACGAACGCGAGGGCGGCCGTGACGGTGAGGGCGACGATCATCGAGACAACCAGGGCGATCAGGTAGCTCTGCACCAAGGGTCCGAACAGGGCGCCGTTCTCACCCGGGATGAACAGGGCGGGCGCGAGGGCCAAAGCCATGATCAGCAGTGAGTAGAGCATTGGCGTGCGGGCTGCCCGCAGGGCGCCCGGGATCACTGAATCACGTGGCTGCCCATCCTGTGCCGGCGTGGACTCCGTCCCGCCGTCGGCCGTTTCGCGGCGGGACCTGGCCTCGGCCCTTCGTGCCCGGGCGATGCCGCTGAGGTCTTCCGCGACGTCTCCGACGATGACCGCCAGTGCCAGCACCAGGCCGGCCATGACCATGGTGTTCATCCCGGTGCCGCGCCAGTCGAGTACCAGCGCCGCCGCGGTCAGCGACACAGGGATCGTGATCAGGCTGATCAAGGCGGTGCGCCAGGAGCGGAAGAAGGCCCCAAACAGGGCGACAATGAGCAGCAGCGTCACGAGCAGGGCGGCGCCGAGCGTCCCGATTTCTTCGTCGATAAAGGACGCCTGCCGGTAGACGCTGGTATCTATCGCGACCCCGGGCAGGCCGGGCTGGAGTGCGTGCAGTGCCTCGTCAACGCCCCGGGTCACGTCCATCGTGTTGGTCTCCGGGAACTTCTCGATGACCAGCAACAACTCGGCTTCCTTGCTCAGCAGGGCATCGCCGATCAGCGGCTGGTGGTCTGTTGACACCGTGGCCACGTCTTTGAGCAGGAGATTGCCTGACGCACCCTGGACGGGGACCTGGCCCAGATCCTCCGGCGTGGTGATCGGCAGGACATGCTGGACACCGATCCGCTGGTGTCCCGTCTCGAAGAAGCCGCCGGTGCCGGGTGTGGACGCCTCCAGGTAGCTCAGTGGCGAGACCCACACGGAGTTGCCGGTCGTCTTGATGATTTCATCCAGCGTGACGCCCTTGGCTTCGAGCTGCGCCGGGTCCACCAGGACCTGGAGTTGCTGGTCGCGCTGGCCCCAGATCGCCACGTTGGCGACGCCTGGCACGGCCAGGAGCCCGGGTTTCATGGTCCAGCGGGCCAGGACGGACATGTCGATGGCCGACATGTCCTTGGAGGTCAGCCGGATCATCATGACCCGGCTGGTCGAGGACAGCGGTTGCATCAGCACGGGCGCCGCCGAAACATTGGGCAGTGCGCGAGCCTGGGTCAGCCGCTCCGAGACCAGCTGGCGTGCGCGGAGGAGGTCGGTCCCCGGCTTAAAGACCATCTGGATCGAGGACAGGCCAGGGACGGATTTGGACCTGATGGCCTCCACCCAGGCGACGCCGTTCAGCAGGTCGGCTTCCATGGGTGAGGTGATGAGCTGCTCAACCTCGGCGGCCGACAGTCCCAGGGCTTCGGTCTGGATCTCCACCTGGGGCGGGGCAAATTCCGGGAAGGCGTCCACGGACATGCTCGGCAGGCTGGTGAGCCCGAAGGCCAGGATTCCCGCGGCTGCTGCCAGGACCAGGAGCCTGAACTGCAGCGTCCAGCGCACAATTGCCTGCATCATGGCCGGCACCCCGCACGCCCTGCAGGAGTGTGCACGTCAAGGTCGTTGAAGCTTCGGCGTCGTCGGCAGCCCGGGCCGTCGGGATGGGCGGAGGGACGGAGCGGGTCGTGGAGCGGTCCTGCCGCGAAACCGATCACCGGGAAAAGGGTGCTGACTGCTTTTCCTGCTTGGCCAACTGCACATTTACGGTTCACGGCGCGGCTCCTCAACCTCAGGCCATAGCGCCCCCCAGCCGATAAGAGCCATAATGATCTTCGGGCACACAGGCGTCAATAGGGATACAGGTGATCGCCATGAAGGCAACCGCAGGGGACCGCATCATCATCCGGGGGACGACGGTCGAGTCCACGGACCGGCACGGTCTGATCCTTGAAGTGAAGGGTGCCGACGGTGCGCCGCCGTACCTGGTCCGGTTCGACGACGGCCACGAGACGATCATGTTCCCCGGTGGAGATTTCGCCGTCGAAAAGGCCGCGAGCGGGCCCTAAGTCCGTTAGCGCGCCCTAGAAACTCGACGAACTTCCGGACCCGGAAAAGCTTCCGCCGCTGGACCCGTACCCGGTGGTGGTGCCGCCGCCGCGCGCGCTGCTGACGCTGCTGACGCCGCTGCTGAAGCCGGTGTTGAAGCTCGGGACCGAGAAGAAGTAGTAGGACGGGTACACCGTTCCGAGGATGCTCGGCTCGTACGTGCGGCCGTATCTTGCCTTCGTTCCCGCCTGCGCGCTGTCCATTTCCTCGCGCATGAGCCCGGCTTCCTTCTCATTGCGGGCAAAGGCCTGGATCAGGGTGTCGGCGTGACTTTTCAACAACTCCGAGAGGTGGGTCCGGGCGTCACGCAACCGGTCCAGCGCCGTTTCGGGTGTGATGGAGCCGTCCGCCAGTTCCGTCGACCAGCGCTCCATGTTACGCCGGCTTTCATCGCGGAAGGACCGCAGTGCCACCGCCGTCGCTGAGGTTCCCTCGGCCCGGCGCTGGCTGAGCAGGTCTTCTACGCCGTCCAGATCGTTGCGGAACGGCGCGAGCTGGCGGTCCCAGGCGGCCGCCCAGGACGAGCCCCGGTTGAGCAGGGCATTGGTATCGGCGATCACGTCGTCCAGGGCGTCGAGTTCGGCCGCGGCATCGGCGTAACTCCGGACCAGTTTGAGGTTGGGCCGGCGGCTCAGGTCCCGGCTGCCAAGGGCGTGTACCTGGTTGGAAAGTTCGGTGGCCGTGCCGTAGCGGTTCACGAACGTGCGGTGTTTTTCCAGCACCGTGCTCCCGTACCGGGAGGACTCGGGAATGGTGCTGGCGTTGAGCTCGGTCACCTGCAGGTCCATGCTGACACTGGCGTAGCTGGCGTCGCCCCGGGCCAGTTCCTTCCGGCTGGACACCCGGGTCCGCCACCGCACGATCAGCCACGCCGCGGCTGCGCAGACCGCGGCGGCCACCGCCGCCCAGGCTGTGACGAGGAAGGCTGTGGAACGGTACCACGGCTGATTGATGAGTTCGGCGCCGCGGCGGATCCCGGCAATGGTGCCCTCGGTCCACTGCGCGTCGCGAAGCAGCTCTTTGGCGGCGTTCTGGATGTCCTCGCGCTGTTCGGGGGAGACCTTCCGGTCCTCACCCATGTACGTCCCCACATGCCGGCCCACCGGATCCAGGGCGAAGATGAACAGTCCGTCTGCCCACTTCTGCCCGTCAGCACTGATCCATTCGGGATGTTCGGTGCGGGCGAACCGCAGGACTTCTTCGTTCAGATTGTCGGCGGCAGTGCCGTTATAGGTGTACACCGCAACTTTGGTGGGCTCATAAAAGTCGGTGGCCTGTACCGCCGGCAGCAGCGTCCGCTGGTCCAACACCCCGGCGCGGTCTTCGACGACGACGGCGGTCGGCGTCGTGGCGAGCGCGGCCGGGGCGCCGCCGAGAAGGCCGGCCATCAGTACAACAGCAGCGGCGAGGGCGTTGCGCATGATTCCCATTTTCCGAGCGTAGTGGCTGGCTTCGGCTGCGTCGACGCGGACGCCGCGGAAAGGGGACGAAAGACATCGTGACCGTGCGCTGGACGGCGTCCATACTTGCGCCATGAGGCCGCCGCCTGAAGGACCGCCGGAGGAGCCCGGCCCGGAAAAGCCGGGGGAGGCGGGGGAGCTGCGCCGCACCAGGCCTGACCGGACCCTGCTGGCCATCATGGCCGCGATCGCGGTGATCGTGATCATCGCGCTGGCAGTGGTCTTCACCCGCGGGGAGCCCGCGCCCCTGGCCGAGTCAACGCCCGCCGGCGTCGCGCAGCGCTATGCCGCAGCCGTCATTGCCGGGGATGAGACGGCCGCCTCCGCCTACCTGACGCCGGCCGCCCGGAGCAAGTGCACAACCGGGGCCCGCCCCTCGGCCCGGAACCTGCGAGTCACACTGGTGTCCACCACCGAGCGGCCGGAATCCGCGGACGTAAGGGTGCTCATCACTGTGTCCGAGCCGGGCGGTCCCTTCGGCAGCGCCGAATACCAGGTGGAGGACGCGTTCGACCTCGTTCGGGCGGGCAACGGCTGGCTGATCGACACCGTGCCCTGGCCCCTGGCAGTGTGCACCGGCGAGGCGAAGCAATGAGCGCCCAAGGGACAGTGCGCCGGCTCATCACCTACGCGCTGCTGTTCGCACTGGTGGTGACAACCGCCGTCGGGCTCAGCGGACTGCTGGGCCGCCTGCTGGTGGCGGGGACAGAGCTGGCCCCGGACGACGTCGCCGGGCTCGCGCGCTCGCTGGCGTTCGCCCTGATTGGCGGGCCGCTCGCGGCCCTTTTGTGGTGGGCGGTTTGGCGGCGGCTAGAGGACCCGGAGGAGCGGTCCGCCATCGGCTGGGGTCTCTACCTGGCAGGTGCCTACCTGCTCGCCCTGCTCATCGCGGCCACCAACGTGCTGAACACTCTGTCCTCGCTGATCGGCGGGCAGGGCCTTCAGTGGCGGCTGTCCCTGGCCACCGGTCTGGTGTGGGCTGCGGTCTGGGCCTGGCACCGGTGGATGTGGCGTGACCCCCGGAAGAATCCGACAGACCTCTCCGGGGTCCCTACGGTGCTCGGCTCGGTGCTGGGGCTCGTGCTGGGCGTGGGCGGCGCCGTCGCAGCCTTATCCACCTTGCTGGATGCCGCCCTGCGGGGAGCCGCGACGGAAGTGTCGGTGGGCAAACCGTGGTGGGTGTCGGCGCTGCAATCCCTGGTCTGGGCCGTCGGCGGAACCATTATCTGGTGGTGGCATTGGAATCACGACGGCGGCCGGAGGCTGCGGACCGGGCTGGCCGACGTCGCGCTCATCACGGTCGGGGTGCTTGGCGCGGGCGTTCTGACCTTGGGCGGAGCCGGCGTGGCGCTCTTCGTGGTGCTTCGCCTGCTGTTTGACCGTTCCGAACAGCTGGAGCTCCTGCTGGAGCCCCTCGCGCCGGCTGTGTCCGCGGCCGCCATCGGCTGCCTCGTCTGGGTCTACCACCGCAACGTCGCGCGCGGCCGCTCAGAGGCCACGCTTCAGGGCGGCAGGCTGGTGACCTCCGGCGTCGCCCTGGTCGCGGCAGCGTCCGGGATAGGCGTGATCGTCAACTCGGTCCTCGCCATGACGGCGACGCCGCTGGCCGGCGCCGGGGCGCGGACGCTGCTGCTTGCGGGAATCAGCTCGCTCCTGGTTGGCGGGCCGGTCTGGTGGCTTGCGTGGCGGCGCGTGGAGCAGGCGGCGGCGACCGGCGCCGGCCTGAACGCGCGCCGGATCTACCTGGTGGCCGTGTTCGGCCTGAGCGCGGTGGTGGCGGTGGTCACGCTGCTGGTGATCGGGTTCCGGATGTTCGAGTTCGTCCTGGGCGAGGTCAGCGGGGGAAGCCTCGTGGACCGGATCCGCGCACCCCTGGGGCTCCTGGTCGCCACGGGACTCGTGTTCGGGTACCACTTTGCCGTGTGGCGGCAGGACCGCGCCGTGCTCGCCGCGGCCGGTCCGGTCCGTCCGCGAACCATCGGCCACGTGTTCCTCGTGGCGGGATCGGACCCTGCACCGCTGCGGCGCGTCATCGGCGAGGTCACCGGGGCCGGCGTCACGGTCTGGAAACGGGCCGACGGCGGAGCCGGCGCCGCCGGTTTTGCCGGTGCCGGTGTTGCCGGTGGGGACGTCGCGGGCGATGCCGGGGCCCAGGAGAAGCGGTTGGCGGCCGCACTGGAGGGTGTGGCGGCGCCCCGGGTTCTGGTCGTTGCCGATCAGCACGGGGGAATTGACGTCATCCCGCTGCAGGGCTGACCGGCCTGTCCTGAGCCTGGTCGGGCCAGGCAACCGAAGCACTCTGGTCAGCCGGTTGCGGCGGCGCTAATCGATCCGTGCCGGCTCCCCGGCCGGCCACAACAACGGAGAAATCAGGGATGCACCATGGCTGGCAAGTATGAGGTCTACAAAGACAAGTCCGGCGGATTCCGGTTCCGGCTTAAGGCCTCCAACGGCGAGGTGATCGCCTCCTCGGAGAGCTACAAGACCAAGGCGAGTGCCATGGGCGGGGTCGAGTCCGTCAAGAAGAACGCGTCCTTGCCGGTGGTCGATCTGACGGAGGCAACCGCTGAGAAGGGGTGAACCCGCAGGGCACGCGTCCGGTTGGGCCGGTCACCGCCTAGGATTGCCGCATGTCTACTTATGAAGTTACCCGCAGCGCAGTCATTCCAGCCCCGGCGCAGGACATCTTTCCGCTGGTCAACAGCTTCCACGAATGGACCAAATGGTCCCCTTGGGAGGCCGTTGATCCGGCCATGGAACGGAGCTACTCCGGCAGCGACTCCGGCGTCGGTGCCAAGTACACCTGGAGCGGAAACCGCAAGGCCGGCTCCGGCACCATGGAAATCGTGGACACGGCCGAGCCGCGCAACATCAAGATCCGTCTGGAATTCACCAAGCCCTTCAAAGCGGTCAACCCCACCTCCTTCACGTTCACGCCCTCCGGTGACGGCACCCAGGTCACCTGGACGATGACCGGGGAGAACAAGGGCATCGGCAAAGTGTTCGCCCTGTTCATGAACATGGACAAAATGGTCGGCGCCGACTTCGAAAAGGGCCTGGCCGCGCTGGCCGGCGCCGTGAAACAGCGACAGGCCTGAGCGGGGGGACGCCGCCGGGCGGGCCGTTCGGGCCGGGCGGCTCGTCATTCCCGGCACGTTGGCCGGTGTGCTGCTGCCGTTCAGGCCTGCCCGGTGGTCCGGACCAGTTCCGGGTGATGAATCCGGGCGACCTCGGGGTGGGCCCGCAGCCAGCCCTTGAGCACGTTTGCGCCGTAGGACGCGAGCATCGGATTGTCCGGATCATCGGTGACCCCCCGGGACCGGGCCGCGAGTGCGGGAGGCAGGGGCACTGGCTCAATGACGGCGTCAAGCCGGGGCGAGAAGAAGAAGGGGACCGTGTAGCGGTCGACGCCGGCCGGGGGCGCCTCGACGCGGTGGATGGTGGCGGCCAGGTAACCCTGGGTCGCGACTTCGAGCATTTCGCCCAGGTTGATGACCAGGGCCCCCGGAATGGGTTCGACCGGAATCCAGCTGTCCGTGCCCGGCGGGAGTACCTGCAGGCCGCCGACCTGGTCCTGGAGCAACAAGGTGACGAAGCCGTAGTCCGCGTGCGCGCCGACACCCTGCGGACCGGCATCAGCGACGACGCCGCCGACGTAGTGGACCAACTTGGCCATCCAGGCCGGTGAGTCCCGGAAGGGTTCATCGAAGTATCCTTCGGGCAGTTCCAGCGACACGGCGATGGCGCTGAGCAATTCGGCCCCGACGCCGGACATCCGTTCCGCCCAGGCCATGCACACGGTGCGCAGCTCGGGCAACGCCCGGTCCGGCATCAGGTTCGGCCCTTGGACCAGCCAATACGGCTGATCCGGCGGGTAGTCCTCGACGGCGGGGCGCTCCGGTCCAAAATCCAGCTGCTCCCGCGCGTCCGGCCGCCCCTGGGTGATTTCGTGGCCCAGCCGCGTGTAACCGCGGAAATGGGGCGAGAGCCGGTTGTCCAGTTCCAGCCGTGATTCAAGCGGAAGCTCGAAGAAGCGCCGCGTGACGTCGAAAAGCTCATCCACCTCGGCGGCAGGGGCCCCGTAACCCGTCAGCTGGAAGAACCCCACCCGGTGCGTGGCGTCGCGCAGTGCATCAATAAACGCCGGGTCAAACGTGCCGTCCCGCCCCCTGGCGGTACTCAGGTCCAGGAGCGGAATGGAATCCGATGGTGCGCCCATGAGTGCAAACTACCACCACAGCATTCACTACTGAACTCATTCCCAGCAACTGTGCAGGGTCCTCGCGGGTTTTCTTGACCGCGGTGTGAAAGAGTGCAGACACTGAAGCCGCCAAGGCCACGCTGACAGGTCAATCAGAAAGCCGGAATCCATGAGCCGGACTGCCACGAAAAATCATCGACGAATCGCCGCGCGTCTGCTTGTTGCAGCAGTCCTGGTGGCATCGGCGGCGGCATGCGAGCCGGGGCCGCCGGGCGGCAATCCGGGTCCCACTGCCGGGGGCACCGCCACCGCGGGGGCGGCGTCGAAGCCCGGGCACGTGTTCGTCATCAATCTCGAGAACAAGGGCTACAACAAGGTGTGGGGCGCAGGCTCCGAGGCCCCCTACCTGTCGCAGACGCTCCGCAGCCAGGGCGTCCTGCTTTCCAAGTACTACGGGATCGCCCACAATTCGAACCCGAACTACCTGGCCCAGATCTCCGGTCAGCCGTCCAACGCCATGACGAGGGAGGACTGCCCCACCTACGCCGCGTTTGAGCTGACGGGGACGGGCGCGCTCGGCCTGGCGGAGGGCGCCGGCTGCGTCTATCCGGCCTCGGTCCCCACGGTCGCCGGGCAGCTCAGTGCCGCAGGCAAGACCTGGAAGGGCTACATGGAAGACATGGGCACGCCGTGCCGTCATCCCGAACTCGGCGGGCATGACACCAGCCAGGGCGCCAAGGTGGGTGACCAGTACGCAACGCGGCACAACCCGTTCGTGTATTTCCAGGCCATCACCTCGTCACCGGACTGCCAGAGCAACGTGGTGGACTTCAGCGAACTCCGCGGTGACCTCCAGTCCGTAGCCACCACCCCCAACCTGTCCTACATCTCACCCAATCTTTGCAATGACGGCCACGACAACCCCTGCGTCGACGGCAGTGCAGGCGGACTGGCCACCGCCGACACTTGGCTGAGCCAGCAGGTCCCGGCCATCCTGGACTCCCCGGCCTTCAAACAGGACGGGATGCTGGTGATCACCTTCGACGAGTCCGAGGGCAAGACAGTTGGGCCCTCAGGGCTGCTGCCCGGAGGAACTGCCGGCGGCAGGATTGGTGCACTGGTCCTCTCGCCGCTCACCAAGGGCGGCACGACGTCGGACCGGCCGTACAACCACTTCAGCCTCCTGGCCAGCATCGAAGACGCCTTCTCGCTCCCGCGCCTCGGATACGCCGGGGCGCCGGGCCTGGACAGTTTCGGCGGGGACGTCTTCAATGCGGGGTCCTAGCGCGTCACCTATCTCCTAGCGGCAGCGCCGGCGGTCAGCACCGACCCGGCAGGACCGGCCGCTAATGCTCCGCAGGTCCCGAACCGTTGGGGGGCGCCTCCTGGCCGTATTCGGCCGAGATCAGGATGGGCAGGTGGTCCGAGGCGCCGCGGGGCAGCGTCTCCACGCTTTCGATCTCCAGCCCCTGGGAAGTGGCAAAATCAAAATGGCCCTTGAAGACCTTGTACCGGGTATAGGTCCGGCGGTCACTCATCGTGAGGTCGTAGCCGGCGTCCTTCATCTTCTCGGTCAGGGACTTGGTGAAGAACGGATAGTTGAAGTCGCCCACCATCAGTGACATCAGCCCGCCACCCATGCTGAGCAGCTCGGCGTGGGCGGCATGGATCTGGTTCCGCCGCAGAGAGTTCGATGCCGTCAGCGGCGCCGCGTGGAAGGACGCGATGACGAGTTCGTGGTCGGTCTCGTTATCGGTCACACGAGTGCCGATGAGCCGCTCGTGCGCGGGGGAGAGGACACGGTCGTGCATGGACTTCTTAAGGGCGAAGGTCTTGGTCTCGTAGGCCGTGAAACGGCTCATGCGGTAATAGATCGCCAGGCCCAGCCGGTTGCCCTTGGTGGAATCGGCCAGGTGCAGATCCCCGATGGTCTCCGGCAGATCGTCCGTATCGCACTCCTGGAGGCACAAAGCATCAATCTCGAAATCACGTGCCAGATCGACCAGCTCGCCGCTGGCCGCGTGCTTGCGGAGGTTGTAGCTGATGACTCTAAGCAGGGGGAGCACCTCTTCGGTGAATAGTCGTTAAAACCTCACCCGAGTCTACCCAGTCCGAGCGGATCGGTTGGGAAAAGCGCAGCGCGCGTCCGGGGTCCGCGCCGGATCGGAGCCGGAAACACAGCGGCCGGGAACACTGAAAGCGCAGCAGGATAGTGTGTTCTGGAATCACCAGCCATGCGAAAGGGCGGACGTTGACTGCTGCACTACCGGAACTTGCCGAGGGCGATTTCTACTACGAGGTCCTGGGGGACGGGCGGTTCCGCTCCACCATCCACGCCCAAGGCGCCTGGAACGAACACGAGCAGCACATGGCCCCCGCGTCCGGCATCATGGCCGACCGCCTGGCCCGGCATGAGCCCCGCGAAGATATGCGCATGGCGCGGCTCAGCTACGAAATCCTCGGGCTGATCCCCGGCGGTGAGTTCGAGATCGTGACCTCCACCCTGCGCCCGGGCCGGACCATCGAACTGGTGCAGGCCGAGCTCGTTTCCGGCGGGCGCACGGCCATTCGCGCCACGGCCTGGCGGATGATCACCTCTGACACGTCCGCCATCGCGGCCTTCGAGGATCCCAGGATTCCGGCGCCGGAGGACTGCGAGCCGTACGACGCCGCGGCCGTCTGGCCCGGCGGCTACATCGCCTCACTGCACATGCGGATCGCCGAGGGCCACCGGGCGGGCTCGGGAACCGTCTGGCTCCGCACCGACTACCCGCTGACAGACCGGGCGGACAGCGGCGACCTCGCCCGGCTCGTCGGCCTCGTGGACACGGCCATCGGCATTGCCGCCCGGGTCCCGCCGGGCAAGGGCAGCTACGCCTTCCCCAACCTGGACCTGCAGATCCACATGTACCGGCAGCCGGAGGGGGAGTGGCTGGGGCTGGACAACGAAGTCACGTTCGGTACGGACGGGATCGGGCTCACCTCCACGGTGCTGCATGACCTCACGGGCCCGTTCGGACGCGCCGAACAGATCCTGACGCTGCGCAGGTCCTAGCTCAGTGGAAGACGAGCCAGCCGGCCAACGTGGCCAGCGCCGTCAACACGGCACCCCATAGGATGTCCACGACGATCAGCTGCCACGGCCACGTCTTGAGCGTGGCGGCATTTGTCAGATCGTAGGTGGCGTAGCCAAACACGCCCAGCGCGGCACCGTAGCCCACAGCGCTGAGCCAGCTGCCGCCGTCGAGCGCCGGCGTCAGGGCAAAGAACACGATCCCGGCAATGTAGATCACGTAGAACACCACCGCGTAACCTAGATTGGGCTTGTCGGCCATCAGGTCACCAATCTGGCGGCGGTAGAACGGGTTCATCGTCTTGAGCCAGATGGCGTCGATGACGGCGAATGCGGCGGCTACGACGAGGAATTGCAGAATGACCATAAGGGAGCATAACAACATGCCGCAGGCGCCAGCCGGGTCCCGGACACTGACGGTGGTGCGGCAGCAGGAATCACTTGGCGCCGCGGCCGACCTCGACTTCGCGCTCGGGCTCCTGCAGAAGGTCAAGACCGGCTCACTCGGTCCCACCTTGCGGCTGTACCGGCCGGTCCCCACGGTCGCCTTCGGCCAGCGCGACACGCACCTGCCCGGCTTCGAGGCCGCCGCCAACGCCTGCCGGCAGCTGGGCTTCGAGCCGCTGGTCCGCAAGGCCGGAGGCCGCGCGGCGGCGTACCACGAGCGAACGCTGGTCATCGACCACCTGGAACCCGATGCGGACGCGATTGCCGGGGCCAAGGGGAGGTTTTCGCGCTTCGGCGAGCTGCTCGCCGGGGCACTGCGCGACGCCGGCGTGGATGCCGGCGTCGGCGAGATCCCGGGGGAGTACTGCCCCGGGGAGTTCAGCGTGCACGGCAGCGACCCGGAGGTCCCCGAACACCGGATCAAGCTGGTCGGCACCGCCCAGCGGGTGGTCGCCGGCGGCTGGCTCTTCAGCTCCGTGATCGTGGTGGCGGACTCCGCCCCGATCCGCGCGGTCCTGGCGGCCAGCTACGCCGCCCTTGGCCTCGAATGGGACCCCGCGACGGCCGGCGCGGCCGATGACCTGGTGCCGGGCCTCGACGTCGATGCGGTCGAGGCCGCGGTGATCGCCGCCTACGGACGCTACGCCCCGCTCAGCTACGCGGAGTTCTCGAGCCTGCTCTGAGCCTCATCCAGCGGTGACCCCGCCGGGCGGCGTCCCGCCACTGGCGCAAAGACGCTGCCCAGATTGCGGTACTTCGCCAGACGCCGGGGGAGCAGTTCGTTGACTCCGGCGCCGGTGAGCGTGGCGAGTTCGTACTCGATGGCCCGGCCGAGGCGCCGGCAGAAGGCCTGCGCCTCGTCGGCGGCATCGGGCCGCTCGTCCACGATGTGCTCCACGAGTCCGTTGGCGTGCAGGGATGCGACGTTGACGCCTTGGGCCTCGGACATGGCCGGGGCGAAGCCCGTGTTCCGGTGGACGATGGCGCTGGCGCCTTCGGGCGGCAAAGGAGACAGCCAGGCGTGCTGGGCGGCGATGGTGCGGTCCGCGGGCAAGAGGGCCAGTGCCCCGCCGCCGGATCCCTGTCCGAGCAGTACGGACAGCGTGGGTGCGTTGAGTCCGATGAGGTCGTGCAGGGAGCGGGCGATCTCGCCGGCCAGGCCGCCTTCCTCGGCCTCCTGGGACAGGGCGGCACCGGCGGTGTCGATGATGGTGACCAGCGGGAGCCCGAGTTCCTCGGCGAGGCGCATGCCGCGCCGGGCCTCCCGGAGGGACGCCGGCCCCATCGCGGTCTGTCCCAATGCCGTCTGTCCCATGCCCGTCGGCCGCGTCGCCCGGGGCCGGGTGTGGCCGATCACGACGCAGGATTCCCTGCCGAAACGGGCCAGGGCCAGTTGGAGGCCGGGGTCCTTTTCGCCCTGGCCGGTGCCGTTGAGCGGAAGAACGTCCCGGGCCCCGTGCGCCAGCAACTGCCGGACATCCGGCCGGCGGGGGTCGCGGGAAATACCGATCGACTCCCAGGCGCCGGCGCCGGACGGCTTCACGGACAGTGTGGCGGGCGCGGCGACCGGCGGGCGGGGCCCGGTGACCAGGATGCCCAAGGCGCGGTCGACGACGTCGGACAGCTGCGAGGGCGGGACCACCGCGTCAATCAGCCCTTTGTCGAAAAGGTTCTCGGCCGTCTGGACGTTCTCCGGGAACGGGGTGGCGTGGAGGGCCTCGTAGACCCGGGGTCCGAGGAAGCCGAGCAGGGCGCCGGGCTCGGCGGCGGTGATATGGCCGAGGGACCCCCACGAGGCCATGACGCCTCCCGTGGTGGGATGACGCAGGTAGACCAGGTAGGGCAGCCCGGCCTTGCGGTGGGTGCGGACGGCGGCGCTGATCTTGACCATGGAGAGGAACGCGATGGTCCCTTCCTGCATGCGGGTCCCGCCCGACGCGGGGCCGGCGAGAAGGGGCAGGCCCTCGCGGGTGGCGCGTTCGACGGCGGTGACGATCCGTTCCGCGGCGGCCTGGCCGATGGAGCCGGCGAGGAACCGGAACTCGCTGACGATGACGGCCACCCGGCGGCCCCGGATCAGGCCTTCGCCGGTAAGGACGGATTCGTCCACGCCGGTCCTGGCCCGGGCGGCGGCCAGTTCCTGCCGGTACTCGGGGCCGGGATCGGGGTCCAGCACGGGCGCGTCCCAGCTGCGGTAGGACCCGGGATCGAGGACCGCGGCGATGAGTTCGGTGGCGTCCAGGTGCCGGACCTTCTGCCGGGTCAGCATGCCCGGGGGCCTTCCTGGCCGGCGACTGTGGCCGCGCCTGCTCGGGCGCCGGCTGGGGTGCCGGGTGTCAGCCCCAGCCACCGCCGGATCTGCTCCCCATCCTGGTCCAGCAGCGGCGGTGCGGTGTGGGACGTCAACGTGGTTTCGGTGGTGCCGGCGGCGCTGAAGAACCGCAGCGGCGGGCCGGGCAGGCTCACGGTGCCGAGGATCTTATGCTCGACGTCGATCACCAGACCCTGCGAGTGGACCTGTTCCCATTCGTAGACTTCGTCCAGGGTTCTGACCTTGCCGGCCGGGATGCCGGCGTCGTTGAGTTTGGTGAGCAGCGGCTCGGCCTCGAAATCGGAGAACACCTGCTCCACTTCTTCGATGACTTTCTCGCGGTTGCGCACGCGGTCCGCATTGGTGGCGAACTCCGGCCGCGCGGCGTCGATCCCGAACGTCGAGGCGAACGTTTTCCAGAGCTTCTCGCTTCCCACGCTGATCTGCACCCTGCCCTGCCGGCAGTGGAACAGTCCGTAGGGGGCAATGGACGGGTGGTGGTTGCCCTGCGCCTGCGGCACTTCGCCCGCAACCGTGGCCCGGGTGCCCTGGAAGGCATGGACCCCGACCAGGGCCGCGAGCAATGAGGTGCGGACGATCTGGCCCTGGCCGGTCCGCTCACGCTGGAGCAGCGCCGCGAGGGTGCCGAACGCCCCGTACATGCCAGAGAGGAGGTCGGCGATGGGGACCCCGACCCGCTGCGGATCGTCCGGCCCGGATCCGGTCAGGGACATCAGCCCGGCCTCGCCCTGGAGGATCTGGTCGTAGCCGCTGCGCTGGGATTCGGGCCCGTCGTGCCCGAATCCTGTGATGGAGAGGACCACCAGTGCCGGATTCAGGGTGTGCATCTGCGCGGCGGAGAATCCGAGCCGGTCCAGGACGCCGGGACGGAAGTTCTCGATGACCACGTCGGCGCGTTCCAGCAGCTCCCGCAGCACTGCCCGCCCGTCGTCGCTCTTCAAGTCCAGGGCAATGGATTCCTTGTTGCGGTTGCAGGACAGGAAATACGTGGCCTGCGGATCATCCTCGGGGCCCACGAATGGCGGCCCCCAGCCGCGGGTGTCGTCGCCGGTGCCGGGGTTCTCCACCTTGATTACCCGCGCGCCGAGGTCAGCCAGCATCATCCCGGCATGCGGGCCGGCGAGGGCGCGGCTCAGGTCCACTACGAGATAGCCGGTGAGGGGGCCTTCGGCGTCGGGCATGGGTTCGGTGCTCATGGACGTGTTCCTTCTTTGGTCGGTCGTGGCGGGTGCGCGG